>JABLTR010079767.1_pt1 | contig 19225 bp, 7 predicted proteins | sample 7160071 | NCBI WGS metagenome assembly JABLTR01 (sample SAMN14651230, study PRJNA627086) | human gut metagenome | isolation source: feces | host: Homo sapiens | reverse complement strand
GGATTTCAGGTGTTCTCCCTGGCCTCTCTCCGGAAGATCAAAGAGGAGGGCGTTTATTTTTCGTCCCACATCGACGGCCGCCGGATTTTTATGGGGCCGGAGGAGAGCATGCAGATTCAGTCCAACCTGGGCTCGGATGTGTGCATGGCCTTTGACGAGTGCATTGAGAATCCGGCCCCCCGGGACTATGTCCAGGCCAGCGTGGACCGGACTTACCGCTGGCTCCAGCGCTGCAAGGCGGAGAACAGCCGCCTGAACGCCCTGCCGGACACCGTCAATCCCCACCAAATGCTCTGGGGCATCAACCAGGGCGGAACCTACCGGGACATTCGGGTGGCGCATATGCAACGCATTGCGGAGCTGGATTTGCCGGGCTATGCCATCGGCGGCCTGGCGGTGGGGGAGAGCACGCAGGAGATGTACGACATCATCGAGGCGGTGGAGCCCCATATGCCCCGGGAGAAAACCCGGTATTTAATGGGGGTGGGCACGCCCGGCAACATCATCGAGGCCGTAGCCCGGGGGATTGATTTCTTCGACTGCGTCATGCCCGCCCGAAATGCCCGCCACGCCCGGCTCTTCACCTGGGAGGGCGCCGTCAATCTGAAAAACGCCAAGTATGAGACGGATGCCGGACCCTTGGACCCCCAATGCGATTGCCCGGTGTGCCGCCGCTACTCCCGGGCCTATTTGCGCCATCTGTTCCAGGCCGGCGAGATGCTGGCCATGCGGCTGTGCGTGATGCACAATCTATACTTTTATAACCGTCTCATGCAGCGAATTCGGGATGCCCTGGATGCGGGATGCTTTGCCCAATTCCGGGAGGAATATTCTGACCGGTTAAGTCGGCGAATTTGAAAATACCGCTTGCAAATCCCGCTTGGGATGGTATAATGATGGGGAATAAAATACGGAGGAATTGCAATGCACTTATTTTTGGAAACCACGTCGGCAGGCGGCGGGATGGGAAGTATGATTATCATGATGGTGGCCGTTGTGGCCGTCATGTACTTTCTCATGATTCGCCCGGAGAACAAGAAGAAAAAGGAAGCCGAGCAGATGCGCAGCGCCGTCAAGGTGGGCGATAAGATCATCACCATCGGCGGTGTGGTAGGCGTGGTATGCGCCGTAAAGGACGACAAGATTGTCATTGAGACCAGCGCGGACCGGGTTCGGGTGGAGTTTGCCAAATGGGCGATTTCTTCCAACGAGACCGCGAACGAGGCGGCGAAGGCTGCAGCCGAGAAGGCCGCTGCGGCCAGAAAGCGCGCCAAGGAGGAGAAGAAAGCCTCCAAGGGCTGATCCATTGCCCCGGAGGGAGCCTGCCGGTGTTTCTGCTTGCGGAAACACCGGCATTTGTATGAGATTTTACAGCTGTTTTACGAAACGGCTGCAGAATTTATCTTAGAATGTAGTATAATAGGGTTAGCCGGTAGAGACGGAGAAAGGCGGCGTTGCTTCATGCCATCAAATTACGCACACCATCACTTCGGACAGCGGGTCTGGCGGGGGATGCCCCCCTGGATGCGCCGGTATGTCCAGGCGGACCGGACGTTGTATGAAATCGGACAGCACGGACCGGATATCTTGTTTTATTATGGAGCGCTCCGGTCCAATCCGGTCAGCGCCGTAGGCTACGAAACCCATGAGAAGCAGGGAAGGGAGTTCTTCTCCCACGGGGCGCGGGCATGGCAGGAAGCAGGCCGACCGCCTGCCATGCTGTCGTACCTGCTGGGCGTGGTGTGTCACTTCACCCTGGACGCGGCATGCCACGGCTATGTGGAGAAAAAGATGCAGGTCAGCGGCCGGAGCCACACGGAGATTGAGACGGAGTTCGACCGCTATCTCCTGGAGGCCGATGGATGGGATCCCCTTCGCCACCGGCTGACCGGGCACATTCGGCCCAGCAATGCCCGGGTTTCCATGATTGCGCCGGTCTATCCGCCGGTCAAGCCGGAGGAGGTCCTGCACGCGCTGTGGGCGATGAAATGCTACGACGGCTTGCTGACGGGGCCCAGCCGGTGTAAAAGGGGCCTGATTGACCTGGGGCTGAAGCTGACCGAAAACGGCGAGATGCACAGTCTGATGATTCCCCGGGAGCCGAGTCCCGCCTGCGCCGACAGCAACCTCAGATTAAAAAAGCTTCTTGACCGGGCTGTCCCGGAGGCCCGAAGGGCCATAGAGAGCTTTTTGGCATTTTGCAGGGAGGGCACGCCCCTTCCCCCTTCCTTTGACCGGACCTTCGGCGCCGGAGCGGGTTGGCAGAGCATACCCGTGCTGCCCTATGAACAGGAGGTTGGCTATGAAGTTTAAACTCACTGCCTTGGAGAAGAAATGGGTCTTGTATGATGTGGCGAACTCCGCCTTCACCCTGCTGATTTCCACCATCATGCCCATTTATTTTAATTACCTGGCCGACGGGGCGGGGCTGTCCTCCGTGGATTATCTGGCCTATTGGGGTTACGCCACCTCCCTGGTGACGGTTCTGGTGGCGATTTTAGGGCCGACCCTGGGGACGATGTCGGATTTGCAGGGGCGGAAGAAAAAATTCTTCCTGGGCTCGGTGCTCATCGGCTCGGTGGGCTGCGTGGTGTTGGGCTTTATGCAATCCTGGATTTGGTTTTTGGTGCTGTTTGTGCTTTCCAAAACCGCCTACTCCAGCAGCCTGGTCTTTTATGACGCCATGCTGCCGGATATCACGCAGAGAGAGCGGATGGACGAGGTTTCCTCCTACGGCTACGCCTGGGGGTATATCGGCAGCTGCATTCCCTTTGTCGCCTGCCTGCTTCTGGTTTTATCCTATGAGTCCATGGGGATCTCCATGGAGACGGCGATGGCCCTGGCGTTTTTCCTGGTGGCGGCCTGGTGGCTGGGCGGCGCCGTTCCGCTGCTGCGCGCCTACCGGCAGAAGCACTATGTGCAGGCCCGCCATGCGCCGGTGGCGGAGAGCTTCCGCCGTCTGGGGAACGTGTTTTCCGAGCTGCGCCGGAAACCGGAAATTCTCTTTTTCCTCCTGGCCTTCTTTTTCTATATCGACGGCGTTTACACAGTCATCGACATGGCCACGGCCTACGGGACGGCTCTGGGGCTGGATACCACCGGTTTGCTGCTGGCGTTGCTGCTGACGCAGGTTGTGGCGTTTCCCTGCTCCATTTTCTTTGGCCGTCTGTCCCGCCGGATGGACGCCAGGGTGATTTTGTCCGTCTGCATTGGGGCGTATTTCGGCATTGCGGTGTTTGCCTTCTGGCTGGAGAGCTTGACGGATTTCTGGATCCTAGCGGTGTGCGTGGGAATGTTTCAGGGGACCATTCAGGCGATTTCCCGGTCCTATTACTCAAAGATCATTCCGGCGGAGCGGGCAGGGGAGTACTTCGGCATATATGATATTTGCGGAAAGGGCGCCGCCTTTACCGGGACGATCCTGGTCTCTGTGGTCAGCCAGGTGACCCACAGCACCAACGCGGGGGTGGGCTCGCTAACCGTGATGTTCCTAATCGGATTTCTTTTGTTCCAGGTTGCCGCAGGGAAGCGGACCCAACAAAATGCATAACGGGGCCGGGGAAGATGCCGGCCGGGCCAAGGGGCGCGCTGCACAGGGTTGCGGCGCGCCTTTGTTTTGCGCGGTCCCGTTTTCAACCCTTCCGCCTGGGAAAGATGGGAAGCGGCGGCCCATTGTGCGCTTTTTCTCTGTCGTCATGTGGTATGCTTGGGGCTGCAGGAAGGGGGAGAAAAAAGGCCGGATATCTATACAGGACATGAAAATCACATATAAGGTTGCAGATGAAAAATAGAATTTGGCTTCTCGCATACAAAGAAGTTTTACATAAAAAAGACAGGACGCGGAAAAGGCAAGGCAGCCTGAGGTTTCCAAAAAATGTTACGAAACATAGGAAAATGACGAGGACCGGCGGAATCTCCACCGATTTTTTTTGCTGGGGGCTTTATTTGCAAAAAAATTCGAATTCCTGATTTAAAACGGGGGAATGACAGCGCTTTATTCGGCTGAATATTTGCTGCTTTTACAAAATGCAGAAACTTGCCGTATAAAAAGTCAAAACCCTGGAAAATTTTACCTTGAAAAATCCTAGTAAGTGTGATACAATCCTGATAACGCATTGCAGCACCTGGATACTTGTCCTATTGCTTAATAGAGCAAATCGTTTTTCCAGAAAATTCCAGTTGGTGGAAGAAGTGGTCGGATATCTCTCGCGGGAAACCGCGTGGATATGAAATGCCGGCGCAAGCCGGTAAATACACGAAAAGGAGAACGAGTATGAAGAAAATGCATCTGCCTTCCCGTCTGCTTTCGCTTCTGTTGGTGGTTGCGTTGCTGTCCAGCTTTGCCGTACCCATCGGCGCTACCGGCAGCGACACAAGCGTCAACTTCAAGCAGGTAGACAACGGCGCAGTCTCCGAAAGCCTGCTGCAGGAAATTTCGGAGCAGGAGTCCAATGAACCGGATTATGCGGATACCGACGTGGTCCGCGTATCCATCGTTCTGGAGCAGGAGTCCACTCTGGAAGCGGGCTTCTCCACCATGGACATTGCAGAAAACGCTTCGGCAATGTCTTATCGGGAAAACCTCCAGAATGAGCAGGCCAAATTGACCGATTCCATTGAAAAGGCCATTGGTGAGAAGCTGGACGTGGCGTGGAACCTGACGCTGGCGGCCAACATCATCTCGGCCAATGTGGAATATGGTCAGATTGCAAAAATCGAAGCGCTCTCCGGCGTACAGGAGGTGGTTCTGGAGACAAAATACGAACCCCAGACCGCAGACGCTGCAGAGCCCAACATGGCCGTCTCCACCCAGATGACGGGTACCAACCTGGCCTGGCAGTCCGGCTACACCGGCGCAGGCATGCGGGTGGCCATCATCGACACCGGCTTGGATTGGGACCACCAGTCCATGGATCCCGATGCTCTGGCCGTAGCTCTGGCGGAGGACGCCGGCTACGACGACATGGAGTATGAGGATTATCTGGCTGCCATTGATGTGATGGACGAGGCCGAGGTGGCGGAAAAGCTGAGTCAGCTCCACGTTGCGGAGCGTTCTCCTGAGGTCACCGCCGCAGATTTGTATCTGAACCTGAAGACCCCCTTTGCTTACAACTATATTGACGAGGACCTGGACGTGACCCATGACAACGACAGCGCCAGCGAGCACGGCTCCCACGTGGCCGGCATCTCTGTGGCGAACCGTCTGGTGAAGTCCGGCGACGACTATGTCTCTGCCGTGGACACGGTGGGCGTAGTGGGCAACGCGCCCGATGCCCAGGTCATTGTCATGAAGGTCTTCGGCAAGGCCGGCGGCGCGTATGATTCCGACTATATGGCCGCCATTGAAGACGCGATCATTCTGGGCTGCGATTCCGTGAACCTGTCTCTGGGTTCCGCCGCCGCCGGTATGACCACCAACAGTACATACCAGGATATCCTGGACGGCCTGGTGAACACCGACACCGTGGTGGTTATGTCCGCCGGTAATGAGGGCTACTGGGCGGAGATGGCGAGCCCCATCGGCTATCCCTACCTGGAAGCTGCCAACTACCACACGGGCGGTTCTCCCGGTACATATACCAACTCTTTTGCCGTTGCCTCTGTGGACAATGACGGCGGTGTCGGCAAAGCTTTCAGCGTAGCCGGACGGAGCTTTGTGTATAGCGAGACAGAGTATACCAACAAGCCGCTCAATACCTTGGATACCTCTGCCGACGGCAGCGGTACCGACCTGGACTACGTGTTTATCGATGGTGTGGGCCAGCCTTCCGATTTTGAGGGGATTGACGTCACGGGGAAAGTGGTCTTCTGCTCCCGGGGCACCACATCCTTCTTTGAGAAGGCCGAGGCTGCTGTGGCGGCCGGCGCCATTGCAACCATCATTTACAACAATGAGCCGGGCGTCATCAATTTGGACCTGAGCGACTATACCAAGACGGAGCCCTGTATCTCCATTACCCAGGATGCCGGTAAGTACATCCGGGAGAATTCCGTGGATGCCGGCGGCTATTTCACCGGTAAGATTACCGTCAGCAAAAAGACGGCGATCGTCCACAATGATTCTGAGACGCTTACCATCAGCGAGTTCAGCTCTTGGGGCATCCCCGGTGATCTGAGCATGAAGCCTGAGATCATCGCGCCCGGCGGCAGCATCTACTCCCTGAACGGCGCCGTTTCGGCGACCGATCAGTACGAGCTGATGAGCGGCACCTCCATGGCGGCTCCCCAGGTCAGCGGTATTGCCGCTCTGGTGAAGCAGTACATTGAGGAGAATGAGCTGTCTCAGCCCGGCATCACGGACCGCGCTTTGGCGCAGAGTCTGATGATGTCCACGGCGACTCCTCTCAAGGACGCCAACGGCAATTACTACCCCATTTTGCAGCAGGGCGCAGGTCTGGCCGACACGGCTGCGGCGACCAGCGCGGATTCTTACATCACCGTCGACGGCATGCCCGACGGCAAGGTGAAAGCGGAGCTGGGCGACGATCCCAACCGGATGGGCGAATACAGCTTCAGCTTCAACATCCACAACATTTCCAACGAGGGTAAGGTGTACGCTCTGTCCGCAAGCCTGTTTACCCAGGATGCGTTCCGGTCCTACGCCAATGCCAACATGAGCCAGGACGAGACCGCTCTGTTCATGGACACCCTCGCCACACCTCTGGATGCCAAGGTCACCTGGAGCTCCGACGGCCAGATCGTGAACTCGGCCGGCGAGATGAGCAACTGTGACTTTGACGGCAACGGAACGGTGAATGCCGACGATGCCCAGGCCCTTCTGGACTATGTCTCCGGCGCAAGGGATACCATCAACGCCATAGAGTTTGCCGATGTGGACAACGACGGCGATGTGGATTCCTACGATGCCCACCTGTTCCTCAATAAGCTGGGCAAAGATACGGTGACTGTGCCTGCCGGCGAGAGCGTCAACATCACGGTTACCATGAAGCTCACAGAGGAAGAGAAGGCTTACTTGAACGAGTACTACACCGGCGGCGCTTATGTGCAGGCGTTCGTGTTTGCCGAGGCCCTGACCAATGCCGAGGGTGTGACCGGCACCAGCCACTCCATCCCCATGCTGGCCTATTACGGCAACTGGACGGATATGTCCATGTTCGACATCGGCACGGCTCAGGAGTTTGCCACCGGGCAGGATGTCCGGACGCCCTACATGGCCAATACCGAGACCAACACCTTTGCCATTACCTACGCCAACGATACCGCCAACAAGTATGTCTTCGGCGGCAACCCCCTGGTTCCCGACGAAGTTTACATGCCTGAGCGCAACGCCATCAATTCCGTCAATGGCGACAAAATCTCCGGCGCGTCCTTTGTGGCCATCCGGAATGCGGCTGCCTCCAGATTCCGCGTGACCAATGTGGCCACCGGGCAGACCCTGGCGGAAGCCTTCCCCGGCGCAGTCACCGCCGCTTACTACTACAGCAACGGCGGCCGCTGGATGAACACCGGCTATAACCTCAACACCAACTGGGCTCCGGAGGGCCTGGCAGAGGGCGACCAGATAGAGGTTGCTCTGTCCCTGGCGCCTGAGTATTATCTGCAGGCCGACGGCTCTGTGAATTGGGACGCCATGGGCGACGGCGCCACGCTGTCCACGGTAGCCACGGTGGACAACACGGCTCCCGTTCTGGAGGATGTCTCCCTGAGCCTCACGGGCAATACCCTCACCGTCACGGCCAGCGATAACCGGTATGTGGCCGCTGCGGTTCTGTACAATGCCGGCGGCACCGGTGTTCTGGCTTATGCCGGAGCCAAGGCCGACGCTCAACCCGGCCAGAGCTACGAGTACACCATGAGCATGGACGGCGTCAGCGGGAAGAAGTTCCTGCTGCAGGTCGCCGACTACGCCATGAACGTGGCCACTTATGAAGTAGAGCTGCAGCTGGGTGAGGAGCAGCCCCTGCCCGAGCGCATCGCTTTTGATGTGGAGCTGGGCGCCTGGGTCGGCTTCAACCGGGAGTCTGACCATCCTTTGGAAGCTTGGTCCTCCGCATCTGAGATCTATCTCGCCGCTACCATTGTGGATCATATCGCCTTTATCGCCAACGAAGACGGGTTCCTGTATGTAGCGCCGGAGGATGAGCTCTCCGATCTGACGCCTGTGTGTCAGATGGACATCATCCCCACGGATATGGCCTACAACCCGGCCGACGGCATGATCTATGCAGTTGCCGATGGAGCTCTGTATACCGTGGATAAGCTCACCGGCGTAACCCAGGAGATCGGCGCCATCGGCGTGAGCACCAACACCCTGGCCTGCGATGCAGAAGGCACCTTCTACTGCAACAAGTACGGCTCCGGTGAGGTTTACTCCTTCACCCTGGATACCATCGCGGCCCCCGAGCTGTTGGTAAAAACCAACCTGTCCACAAGCGCCTATGTGCAGGCTATGGAAATTGATCCCAATACCGGCCTGCTCTGCTGGAACAGCTACTACGCCATGAGCTTCCTGGGCTTTGTGTCCGGGTACAGCTACTATTACGAGATCGATACACAAGCGGGTACCTATACGCGCTACAACGATCTGTATGATGAGCTGACTTGCTTAATCATTCCCGAAAAGACCTCCGGCGGCGGCTGGACGGAGCCCACCACGGAAGTTTCCGGCATGCAATTGTCTGCCGGCTCCCTGCGGATTCTCCGCGGCGGCTCTGCCAAGCTGACGGCCAATGTGCAGCCCTGGACCGCCACAGACCGTTCCGTCACCTGGACCTCTGCGGATCCCAGCATTGCGACCGTGGATGCCGACGGCAACGTCAAGGCGGTGGAGAAGGGCGAAACCGTCATTACGGCAACTTCCAACCTGGATCCCACCGTTTCCGCCTCCTGCACCGTTGTTGTGGAGACTGTGGAGGTCACGCTGGAGGGCGCCGTACAGGATGCCGACGGCAACCCCATGCTCTTCACCTGGGACCTGGAGAACGACAGCACCTGGACCGGCGGCACGGCCCTGGATACCAGCATTATGTCCGTCACCAAGGATCCCCTGAACAACGTGCTCTATGTCAACGACGCCGCGACCAACACTTGGGCCATGCACAAGGTGGATCCGGCCACCGGCGAGAGCGTCGAGACGGCGGGCAACTCGACCGGCGTACCTCTGTGGGATATGGAGTACAGCTCCTACTTCTCCACTGCCGAGGCGCCCATGGTCAGCAGCGTATACGGCTATTACTTCCTCTCTCCCAAGGATCCCATGAATCTGGACTCCATGGCCTTTGACCTGTCCGGCCGTGTGAATTACCTGACGGCCCTCACGTCTCTGGGCTATGAGGAGTACTGGGACGAGGAAGATCAGGTCATGCTGGATACCGAGCATGTGCTCCTCATGGATGAGAGCGGTACCATTTGGCACTTCTGGATCTATGAGACAGACCAGGGCATGAGCGCCTGGCTGGCGTCGTATCCCTCGAACCTGCCTGAGCTGGGACTCACCTTTGAAGGCTACAACAACATGGAAGCGATGTACTGCTCCCTGATTGTGGGCGAGGACGGGAACCTTTATCTGTCCTACTTCACAGGCGATACCAACCAGATTTACCAGTTGGTCTTCAACGAGGAGGCCGAAACCTATGAGGCTGCCCTCCTGGGCGATATGGGCAACGGCGTATGGCCTGCCGCTCTGATCTCCGCCAGCTCCAATACTCCGGCGGAAGGCGGCAACCAGGCGTTGATCCCCGCCGATGCCGTGAAGCTGGATGCGGAACCGGTTACCACCGAGGAGCTGCAGGCGGCTGCCGCCGGCGCTGCGGTGACCATGAATGCGGTCAGCCCGGCCGACAACGCCCAGAAGGACCAGATGGACGTTTCCGAAGCCGACGTACCGGCCGGTTCTCTCCAGGCCGTTCAGGTTGGCGACATCCGTAAGACCGATGTGAACCGTCTGCCCTTGGAGCTGAAGGGTGTGGAAACCGGTACCGAGTGTCAGGGCAAGACTGTGACGCTGTCCATTGTTGCCGACAACGACACCACCAACGGCGTGTACACCGTGGCCTATGACGCATCCAAGGTGACCTTCACCGGTAAGTCCGGCCTGGTGGATTACACCAGCTTCTCCGACCGCGACGGCGTAGTGACCTTCGCCTATGCCGCCAAGGATGCCGTTCCCGCCGGTACGACTTTGGCCACGCTGACCTTTACCGCCGAAGCCGACACCGAGGCCACCTTCACCATCACCACGGTGGAAGAGGGCCGGAACAAGCCGGGAACCTCCGAAACCCTGACGGTCACCGTGCCGGAGCACGACTATATCGTCTCTGTGGTTCCCGCGACCTGCACGGAAGGCGGCTATACCCTGTATACCTGCCGGAACTGCGGCTCCAACTACAAGGATCACTTCACCGAGGCTCTGGGCCATGACTGGAGCGCTTGGACGGTGCAAACGCCCGCCTCCTGTGAGATCGACGGCGTGGAAGCCCGCACCTGCGCCCGCTGCGGTGAGACGGAAACCAGACCCATCCCCGCAACCGGTCATAACTACGACATCACCGTGGTTGATCCCACCTGCACCGAAAGCGGCTACACCCTGTATACCTGCACCGTCTGCGGCTACAGCTATCGCGACGAGGTCGTCGAGGCTACGGGCCACAGCTGGGGCGAGTGGACCGTGACGAAGGAAGCCACCTGCGAGGAGGCAGGAGAGGAGACTCGCACCTGCGCCAACTGCGGCGAGACCGAGACCCGCGCCCTGGAGGCCACCGGCCACAACTGGGGCGAATGGACCGTCACCAAGGAAGCCACCTGTGAGGAAGCAGGCGAGGAGACCCGGACCTGCGCCAACTGCGGCCAGACCGAGACCCGCCCGATTCCTGCCACCGGTCATACCTATGTGGAGACGGTTGTAGCGCCCACCTGCACCGAGGAAGGCTACACCCTGCACACCTGCGAGGTTTGCGGCAGCAACTACAAGACCGATGTGGTGGAAGCTCTGGGCCATGACTGGAGCGAATGGACCGTGACGGAAGCCGCCGATTGCTTCCATGCCGGCAGCGAAACCCGGACCTGCGCCCGTTGCGAGGCGTCCGAGATTCGTACCATTGCCGCCAACAGCGACAACTGCCCGTCCAAGGCCTTCAAGGACGTGGACATCAACAGATGGTATCACAAGGGGATTGACTTTGTGGTTACCCAGGGCCTGATGGAAGGCGTTGGAGACGGCCTGTTCCTGCCCAACGGCAACCTGACCCGGGGTCAGATGGTTACCATTCTGTACCGCCTGGCCGGTCAGCCGGAGATCAGCGGCAAATCTCCCTTCACGGATGTTCAGGAAGGCCGCTTCTACGCGGATGCGGTTGTCTGGGCTGCTGAGAACGGCATTGTCAAGGGCGTAACCGAGGAGCTGTTTGTACCCAATCGTTTCGTAACCCGGGAGGAAATGGTGACCATGTTGGCCCGTTACGCAGAGCTGAACGGCGTTGAAATCACGACGGAGGGCAGCTTGAGCGCGTATCCGGATGCGGACCAGGTCAGCAACTATGCCGTGGCGTACATGACGTGGGCCGTGGAGAACGGCATCCTCAACGGCGCCGAGGGCATGCTGATTCCTCGGAAGACTGCGACTCGTGCACAGGCTGCAGCGGTTCTCCTCCGTTACTGCGAGGCCTTCGGCGAGTAAGAGACACAGGGCTTGCTGCGTATCGAAGCATTGAGCCTATGAATTTCCAAAGCACACGGCCCCGATTTTTCGGGGCCGTGTTATTTATTAAAAAGTCCCGCAAAGCTTCGCGCTTACAGGCGCCATCGAAAGCGAGACATCGGGTTTCCTCGCCACATACGTGTGAGAGAACATGTGGCAGAAGCACAGCTCCGCCCTGCCGGCACGTAAAATCCGCAGGCAGGGCGGAGCCGCTTGTTTTCTTTAGCTTTCTTTTTCTTCGTGAAGAAGGACGGTTTTTTCCAAATAAACGGGCCGGTGCTTGGACTGCTCAAAAATTTTTCCCACATATTCTCCAATCAACCCCAGACAGAACAATTGCAATCCGCCCAGCAACAGGATGAGAACAATGAGAGAGGCGTATCCCGGTACGGCAATGCCCCAAATCAGCTTTTGCAGCACCACAACAAATAGATAAATCATGGACGCGAAGGCGGCGGTCAGGCCCAGATAGGTGGCGGCCCGGAGCGGCGCGGTGGAAAAACCGATGATGCCGTCGACGGCATAGCGGAACAGCTTCTTAAAGGACCATTTGGTGGTACCGGCCGCCCGCTCACAGGCGGTGTAGGGGATAAAACAAGTGTTGTATCCCACCCACGCGAAGATTCCCTTGGAAAACCGGTGATACTCCGGCAAAGCCAGGATGCTTTCCGCCACCTTGCGGCGAAACGTACGAAAATCGCTGGCATCCGGGCGCAGCTTCACAGTAGAGAGCTGATTGATGAGCCGGTAGAAATTTTCTTTGAAAAAGGTCAGAACCTTCCCGTCGCCCCGTTTATCCTGGTAGGCTGCGACGATGTCGAACTCCGGCTTGGCGTCCAAAATCTCCACCATCTCCCGCACCAGCTCCGGACGCTGCTGCAGGTCTGCGTCGATCAGGGAAATGTAGTCTCCCTTGGCGCGGGACAGACCGGCGTACAAACCGGCTTCCTTTCCAAAGTTGCGGGAAAAGCTGATGACACTGACGGGGCAATCCTGTGCGGCATAGAGCTTTTCCAGCTCCGGCAGGGTTTGATCGCTGCTGCCGTCGTCGACGTAGATAATCTCATATGCGTACCCGCAGCCTTGAAAAGCGTGCATGACCGCTTTTTGAAAGGCTGCTACATTTTCTTCCTCGTTGTAGCATGGAACGACCAAAGATAGCTTCATATATATTTCCGCCTTTTTTGTCATTGCCGTTATTATAGGGCCGATTTGCCTTTGCGTCAAGAGAATTGGCAGAAAAGTTCAGGCGTACCGAAGTACACTGCGGAAAAGGAGGGAATTGGGCGACGAAATGCCGGAGCTCCGCTTTTGCTGCCCGGCGGGTGATTCCGGGCGGGATTTCGGCCTGCAGGAGCGGGATCTTTGGGCGCGTCAACCCAAAGTCGGCGTTCTACACAAAATACTTCTTTTTTGAAATATATCTTGCAATTTAGAAGTATCTGTGCTACACTTGGTTTATCCGAACCACCGTGTCGGAAAACAGAACGAGGAGGAATATCCAATGAAGGCAATGTGGAAACGCGTCTTATCCGTACTGCTCTGCGCCGCCCTGGCACTGAGCATCTGCCCCATGACCGGGGCAGCCACCACCGGCGAATCCGACGAAAAAATTGTCTATGGACAGGCGGGCGCCGTTACCTTTGTTCCAGAGGGGTATACCTATATCTTTTTGGACGAGGACGGAAACCGCTCCTATTCTCAAGTCGCGGCGTCTGATATGTACATATCCGAACGCAGGCTGACTGCGGAGGAGGCACAGGCGCTGGCTGCCCTGGACTATGAAGGGCAGGAGTCTGTAGCCCTGGAGGACGGCACCGCCATTACAACCAAGACCTTCGATGCCCGGCAGGCCGCTGCCTATTCTCAGGCGGTGCAGGAAATTCTCTCCGGCCGGTCCCTGGAGGCTGACGATACCGTCACCCTGCGCCTGGAGGCCCATCCCCGGTCCGAGAAGGTGCCTGTTCTGATTGTCTTTGAGGACGAGCCCGTTGCCCGGATGGAAACCATGACGGTTCAGGTAGGCACAGAGCTGGGGCAGAAGGAGCTGTCCGCCATGGAGCAGGTTGTGGCTGCCCAACAGCAGTACACCCGTGCCATGGAGAAAAAGCTGGGCTACAGCATCCAGGTGGAGAAAAATTTCGCCCTGATGGTGAACGCCGTCTCCGCCACGGTTGCCTACGGCGATCTTCCCGCCCTGCAGGATATGCCCGGTGTGAAGGAAGCTTACCTGATGCCGACCTTCTCCGTGCCGGACGTGCAGGCCACAGAGGCTGAAATCACCCCCGCCATGAAGTATGTGGGCCCCGGCATGGGCGCCACCGCAGCTTGGGATTTGGGCGATCGGGGCGAGGGGATGCTGGTATCCGTCATCGATACCGGCCTGTATCTGGAAAACCCCATCTTCGCCCAAGCGCCCGCCGATGCCGGCCAGGTCGCCCTGAGCAAGGAAGACGTTGCGGCTGTTTTGGAACAGAATCAGCTTCACGCCCAGACCCTCCTGGAGGGCGTCACGGTGGACAGCGTATATTACAGCAGCAAGATTCCCTTCGGCTTCGACTACGCCAATCTCACCGCAGCTTTCGGCAACGACGACAACTATTTGGGACACGGTACCCATGTGGCCGGCATTGTGGCCGGTAATCTTCCTGAGGATTTACAGGAGGAATATGAAACCGCTACCTTGGGGATCGCGCCGGAAGCGCAGCTTCTGTCTATGAATGTATTTGATTCCAGCGGCGGCGCACGGATGGACTGGATTCTGGCTGCTTTGGAGGACTCCGTGCTTCTGGGCGCGGACTGCATCAACCTTTCGCTGGGTTCTGCAAACGGCCCCGTCTGGATGGAGGGAGTTACCGAAATTTATGATGCGGCCTGCGAGGCGGGGATCCACGTGGTGGTTTCCGCAGGCAACGAGGCTTTTACCGGCAACCACAGTCTCTGGGGCGGCGATATGGTAAAGACCAGCTCTGTTTCCACCGGCACGGTGGGGATGCCCGGCAGCTTTGATTCCGTTCTGACCGTTGCCAGCGTGGAGAACTCGCACGTTCTCAACAGCAATGCCGCCTGGGGCGATTATTTGATGTATACAGACTCCTATGGGAACTCCAATACCTTTGCCTATCAGGAAAAGGAAGACGTGCCGGAGGGGAAAACCCTGCGGGAGCTGTACGAAGGACAGGTGTTCTCCTACGCAACCAGCTTGGAAGATGCCGAGGGCAAGCTGCTTTTTGCAGAGTTTGCAGGCGGAGATGCCTCTCGGCTGGCTGCCGAGGCGAAGGAAGCCGGCGCCGTGGGCTTGGTTTTGTATGCACCTTCTCTGGACCTGTTCTACAGCTACGTCGATTATACCGTGACCCATTATGATCTGCCTGTGGTTTCGGTTATGGGCTATTATGCTGTCCATGTCTTAAACCGTGATGTGACCAAGGGGAAATTGACTGTGGTCGGGACGTGGAATGACAGCAGCATAGCCGGGCAGATGTCCAGCTTCTCCAGCTGGGGACCTACGGACGGCCTGACGCTGAAGCCGGAAATCACCGGGATTGGCGGAAATGTTTTCTCCGGCTGGAACGACGGCTTCGCGGTAGCCTCCGGTACCTCTATGGCTTCCCCGGCAGTTGCTGCAGCAGCGGTCCTGGTACGGCAGCACCTTCAAAAAAACGGTTTGGAAGAGGATGAGCTCAATCATGCGGTCAATTGCCTGCTGATGAGCACGGCGTCCCCGATTCTGGACGAGGAACGCCATGTGCTCTACGCCGTACGCCGCCAAGGCGCCGGTCTTGCCAATATAGGCGCAGCCCTGGCCTCCGAGGCTTACATTCAGGTTACCGGAACCGACAAGGCCAAGCTGGAGCTGGGAGACGACCCGGCGCGCACCGGCGTATATGAGATGTCCTTTGAGGTTGTGAACTTCTCTCAGGAGCAGAAGGAATATACTTTGGATACTACGGTTCTGGGGCAGGTTGCAGAAGGGGGTCAGATTGTAGACGGCGAGGTGACCTACCTCACCTTACCCTACGAGAAGGAGCTTTCTGCCGGCGTTACCTCCAGCCTGACCGACGGCACGCTGACCGTCCCGGCCGGCAGTACCGCCCAAGTGACGGTCACCGTCACCCTCAGCGAAGCCGACCGGCGCTATATGGAGGAGCGGTTCCCCTGCGGCGCCTATGTGGAGGGCTTTGTGCAGCTCTTAGGTAAGGAAACCCCCAATTTAAGCGTCCCCTTCCTGGCGTTCTATGGGGACTTTTACAGCGCTCCCATTTTGGAGGACGGGACGTATGAGTCGCTTTTGGCAGGAAACGACTCCTATACCACCGCCGACCAGTTCCACAACTCCATTTGGGGCTATGACCACACGATGCAGTACAACAACCCGGATTTGGGAACGGCTCCGAAGCAGCGGTATTTGGGCCAGACCAACAGTGGCGCAAACCAGTATCCCTACTGCATTTGGGACGGGAGCAGCGATACGCTTCCTTTCCAGATTCAAAAATCCGGAATTTCCCCCAACGGAGACAACGCGCTGGATTTCTTCACAATGGGGCTCGGTCTGCGCCGGAATGCGGAAAATATCCGGTATACCGTTACAAACCAAACCACCGGCGAAGTCCTTTGGACACAGGAAACAGGCCGGGTGGGAAAAACCTACTACAACAGCACGTACGATCAGGTCATGTATGCCGGTGTGTATGCCAATGAAAGCCTTTCCCTTGATTGGCTCTATCCGATTTACGGGGAGACAGACTTCTGGGGAAATGTAACTTATTACTACGACACCAGCACCTGCCTGCTGCCGGAGGATACCCAGGTGGTGATTCAGGCAGAGGTGTTTCCCGAAAACAGCCAGGGAGAGGAGCGTGAGCCTGAGGTAATTGAGTTCCCGCTATACATCGACACAACAACGCCGTTAGGCAGCGCGGAGAACTATATTATTGAATCAAAATTAACTGATTACGGAGACTATATCTCTACGTGGATGGATTTGTCCATCGTTTCTGTAGAAGACTGGTATCCTGACTACGGCTATATGGCTATCCTGGAGCAGGATGAAGACGGCAATTGGATGGGCGGCCGGATTTCCGCCCATGTATACAGTACCGGTGTCCCCGGAGCGGATGTGGAGCCTTCAGCTGGTTTCAATTTGGAGTTCCATTACGGCACCAAGAGCATCATGATGGTCTCTGATTATGCCGGCAACATCTGTATGCTGGAAACCGTGCTGGACGAATCCCTGCTGGACTACGTGGAGCTTTCTGCGGAAACGACTCAGCTGGATGTGGGACAGACCCTCACCATAGAAAACAGAGCGGAAAATGAGTACACCATCCAATTGGCCTGGCAGACCTCCGACCCGGAAATTCTTGAGATTGTGGAAGAGGAGGACGGCTCCTGCACCGTCCGGGCCGTCGCACCCGGCACGGCTACGATTAGCGGCGGCTTCGGCCACTGCGATGGGCTTGGCGCCGACGGCAAGCTGATGCGCTCTGTAGAAATCAAGGTCATAGACCGCTCCCTGTGCCATCAGATCGAGCTGCGGAACTCGAAAGCTCCCACCTGCACGGAGGACGGCTATTCCGGCGATGAGGTATGCACCAACTGCGGGGAGACGATTTCGGTAGGGGAGATCCTTCCGGCCTATTGCCCCAGCAGCGCGTTTACTGACCTGGATTCCACCCAGTGGTACCATGACTATGCCTGCTATGTGCTGAGAAACGGTCTCATGAAGGGCACCGGCGCCACAACCTTCGCCCCCTATGCTCCCCTGACCCGTGGGCAGATGGTCACCATTTTGTACCGCGCCGCCGGAGAGCCTGAGGTTACCGGAGCCAGCCCCTTTTCGGATGTAGTCCAGGGCAGCTATTATGAAAAGGCTGTCATTTGGGCGGCAGAGCAGAACATTACCGAGGGCGTCTCTGCCACAGCCTTTGCACCCTATGCCGATACCACCCGAGAGCAGATGGTTACGTTCCTGTATCGCTTTGCCCGGCTCCAGGGTGCGGATGTTACCGCAACCGGTAGCCTGGAGCACTATTCCGACGCCGAACAGGTATCCCCCTGGGCAGTAGATGCCATGATCTGGGCCGTGGAACAGGGCATTGTACACGGAACTGCAGCCGATATCCTGAACCCCCGGGGCGTTGCGCGCCGGATTCAGGCGGCAAAGGTCATGGCTGTATGGGATCAGAAGTTCTGATTTTTTCTTGAGCCGGGTCCCCCTTGGGTCTATGCCGCAAGGGGGACCAAAGAAAATGAAAATTTCTCCATTTTCATTGCCAAAATTACCAGGACCTGCTATACTGGAATTACCATACTGAGGAGATTCCGCGATGAATGTTACAGTAAACCGAAAACCTATGCTTTTGTTGGAAGCGGCAGAGCTGGTTTACGCCTACGTCAACCGGGTGTCTGCGGAGCAGCTGACAGGTAACGGGGCGTATTGCATTCCCGCCGGGGATGTGCAAAATATGATGAATACAGCTTGCGCAGGCCTGGACAACAGCAACCCCCTGCTGGATTTTTATTTCAGAGGGGTTACCCTGGAAGAGGGGTACGCGCGAAAATTTTACCTGGCAAGCTGCATTCTGAATCTGGCCAATTTTACAAGCTGCTCCGCGCCCCGGGATTTGGTGGAGGCCCTGTCTGCTTACTGGAAGCGGGGACAACGCCCCTTGCAAGTGGAGGGGATCGACATGCGCACCGTGCATCTTTCTCAGGCGGCGCAAAGCTTTGTCCCCTTATCTCAGCAGGTGATGCGGTTGCCCCTTCCGCAGGAATTCCAGATGAAGCTTCTGGATGTTCTTTTGGACTATGAGGCGCATCTGGGGTGCGTGGCCCGGCTTTTGCAGCCGGTGGTCGATGCGCTGGAGCCTCTGCTGGAGCCTTGGGTGCAGCGGGCTATGCCTTTGGCGGATGCCTGGGAGGCTCTGCTCGTAGACAAGCAGCTGGATGCTCTGGACTCTGTGCATAGTAATTGGGAACCCAAGGGCTACACCAGCATTTACATGGCGCTGCGCTATTTCTTCCCGGAGGGAATGGCGGCGACCTTCTTTTTAAGCGACGGCGCGGCGCATTTGTATATGGGCGTGGCCATGTCTGTGGATATGAGCCACATGGAGGGGGAAGAACAGAAATCGAATGAGCTGAATGAGCAGGAGCTGGCGGCTCTGCGCCTGTTGGCAAATCCCGCCAGAATCAAAATGCTCCGGCTCATGGAGGAATCTCCCAAGAATTTCCAGGAGGTTGCCACAGCACTGGGCATGAACTCCGGCGTTGTCTTTCGCGATATGAACAACATGGTCAATGCGCTTCTCCTGCGAAAGGAGCTGATTTGCGGAAGAAATTATTTTGTGACCAATCGAAGCGTCATCCGCCAGCTGACCGGTAAGCTGACCCGCTGCCTGGATTGAGAATTCTGCAAGACTACCCTGAAATCTGCGCCAAGCTCCGGTATGCCGCTTTTATTCTGCCACTGCCGTCAACGGAGACAATCCGGCAGCTCAGGCGATTTTAGAGGCGATGAAGCAGGTGATAGAGGGCATGAAGAGCATGAACCAGAATCCGGAAATC
>JABLTR010094610.1_pt1 | contig 19243 bp, 21 predicted proteins | sample 7160071 | NCBI WGS metagenome assembly JABLTR01 (sample SAMN14651230, study PRJNA627086) | human gut metagenome | isolation source: feces | host: Homo sapiens | reverse complement strand
GGTGCATTATTCCATCGATGAGAATGGAGCCCAGAGGGCCGAGGAAGTTTTAAAAAACCAGCTGAAAGTATCAGATGAATGTATATGCGGCTGTGGAAAGTGATATAAAAGGATACTGATTTAATGCCATCTTAAAGGTGGCATTTATTAAGGACAATATATCGATATTTTTAAATATATCGAAATATTAAAATTATTAAAATATAGAGGTGGTAATATGTTAAAGACGGTCTGGCAGTTCATCCAGGACCAGATACTGGGTATGAAATGGCTCAACTCCCTGGTGCAGAGGGGGCTTGAGGGAGTAAATATCGATACCCAGATAAGGCTTGGAGGGAGCCTGCAGTTTTTCATTTATGATGTGGTGAAAATAACCATACTGCTGTGCACACTTATTTTTATCATATCCTATATACAGAGCTACTTTCCCCCGGAAAGGAGCAAAAGGATACTGGGAAGATTCAGGGGACTGGGAGCAAGGTGCATATCCGCCCTGCTGGGCACGGTTACGCCCTTCTGTTCTTGTTCATCCATACCTTTGTTTATGGGATTTACGGGAGCTGGACTGCCCCTGGGAGTAACATTTTCCTTTCTCATATCCTCACCCATGGTGGACCTGGGCAGCCTGGTGCTTTTAATGAGCATATTCGGAGCAAAGGTAGCCGTGGTATATGTGTTCGTAGGACTTGTGGTGGCGGTAGCCGGAGGCACCATAATCGAAAGGATGCACATGGAGGACCAGGTGGAGGACTTCATACGTTCATCGGCCGTGGCTGATGGGGACGTCATGGAGCTCACCCTTTCCGACAGGCTGGCCTATGCCCGCACCCAGGTAGCCAGTACATTTAAAAAGGTGTTCGTATATATTCTCATCGGTGTCGGCATTGGAGCCCTTATCCACAACTGGATACCGGAACAGTGGATAACATATATACTCGGAAGCAAAAATCCACTGGCGGTGGTACTGGCGGTCATCGTGGGAGCGCCCATGTATGCTGATATTTTCGGCACCATACCGGTGGCGGAGGCTCTGCTTTCAAAGGGAGCCCAGCTGGGGGCTGTGCTCAGCTTTATGATGGCTGTCACCACCTTGAGCCTGCCGTCCCTCATAATGCTTAAAAAAGCTGTAAAACCCAGGCTTCTGGGACTGTTTACGGCCATATGCGTAATAGGTATAATAATAGTAGGCTATATGTTCAATGTACTTCAGAATTTTTTGATATAGTTATATGGTGATAAGGAGGAATCATAATGGGATTATTTGGTTTTGGAAAAAAGAAAGAAGAAAATGCATGCTGCTGTGGAAATAATGCAGCACCTGTGGAAAACTGCAGTGTTCCCGGAGGAAAGATAGAGAGTGTAAAGGTATTGGGAAGCGGATGCAAAAACTGCCATGCCCTCTTTGAGAACACAAAGGCAGCCCTGGAGAAAATGGATAAAAATGTGGATGTGGAATATGTTACGGATATGGCTGAGATAGCCAGAAGGGGAGTTATGAGCACACCCGCCCTTATGGTAAATGAAAAGGTAGTTTCAGCCGGCAGGGTGCTGAGCCCTTCCGATGTGGAAAATCTTCTCCATAAATCAGGATTTTAAATCAGGCTTCAAAATCAGGTTAAAATCAGGTTTTGACATATCCGGCCCGAAAACAGCGGAAAATTTAATTTTTCCGCTGTTTTTTATGTAATCTGACGGTTTTGAAATTTGGTTGTCTGAGTTTTATTCAGACCTATTGACGGAAGAAAAGGCGGGTATTATAATAAGCATATATTTATAAACTAAACATTTGTATAGGAGGTGAGTATATGACACCCAGGGAACGGGAGATACTTGAAATAATCAAAAACAAGCCTACCATCGAGCAGAACGAGCTGGCGGCCATGCTTGGCATAACCCGAAGTTCGGTGGCGGTGCACATAGCTAATCTGCAGAAAAAGGGATATCTTCTTGGCAGGGGATATATAGTCAACGATGGAAATTATATCGTGGGCATAGGAGCCGCCAATGTGGATGTGCACGGAAGGTCCAAGAAGGCCATAAACCTGCATGACAGCAACCCCGGGCATATGAATACATCAGCCGGAGGGGTCACAAGGAACGTATCGGAAAACTTCGCCAGGCTTGGAGGGAATGTAAAGCTCATAACGGCCGTGGGCGATGATGTATATGCGGATAAAATATGTTCTGAGTGTATGCTGGCAGGAATAGACATAAGCCATATACTCAGGGTAGAGAACCATGCCTCCTCCACATACATATCGGTGCTGGACGAAAAGGGAGATATGTTTGTGGCGCTGTCGGATATGTCGGTGCTGCATACCATGACCGTGGAATTTCTCCATTCCAAGGCAAACATAATAAAGGGCAGCAGGCTCATCACATGTGACCCGGGACTTCCGCCTCAGGTCATGGAGGAGATACTGAATCTTTATTCGGACACCATACCGATATTTGTGGATACCGTATCCCAGGCCTACGCATCCACCATCGTGGATCTCATAGGCAGGTTCCATACGGCAAAGCCCAACCTTATGGAAACGGAGATCTTGAGCGGGATGAAGATACATTCCAGGAAGGATCTGTATAAGGCGGCTGAAAAAATACTTGATAAGGGGCTTAAGAGGATATTTGTAAGCCTTGGGGCTGACGGCTGTTTTTATATGGACAGGGAAGGCAGGCATATAGAGAAGAAGCTCAGGCCCGTAGAACACATGGTAAACGCCACGGGAGCTGGAGACGCCTTTATGGCGGCTGTCATATACAGTTATGTCAATGAATTCGACATTGAAAAGACCATAGATTATGGTCTTGCGGCAGGAGTAGCGGCTCTTTCCCATGAGAAAACAATAAATCCAGATATGAGCGTATCACTTATAGAAAAAATATTAAAGGAGAGACGAATATGACACAGAAAGATTATTTATCAATCACACCGGAAATAGAAGAGGCCATAAAGGCAGGAAAACCCGTAGTAGCCCTTGAGAGCACCATATTAAGCCATGGTATGCCCTTCCCCCAGAACATGGAATTTGCCCATAAGGTAGAGGAGATAGTAAGGGCAGAGGGAGCAATACCTGCAACAACAGCCATCATTGGCGGAAAGCTCAAAGTAGGTCTTACATCAGAGGAACTTGACCTTATGTGCAAGGCTGACGGTGTAGGAAAGGTATCAAGAAGGGACGTTGCAGTATATCTTGCCACAGGAAAGACAGGAGCAACGACCGTTGCCACAACAATGATGATAGCATCGATGGCAGGCATCAAAGTATTTGCCACAGGCGGCATCGGCGGAGTACACAGGGGAGCAACAGAGACCATGGATATAAGCGCTGACCTTCAGGAGCTGGCAAATACACAGGTAGCCGTAGTATGTGCCGGAGCAAAATCACTCCTTGACCTTGGACTTACCCTTGAATATCTTGAGACATTCGGAGTACCCGTACTCGGCCTTAGAACAGACTACTTCCCTGCATTCTACTGCAGAAGCAGCGGATTCAAACTTGACTACAACGCAGCCACAGAGGCAGAGGTAGCTAAGATAGCAAAGACAAAATGGGATCTTGGACTTAAGGGCGGACTTGTAATCGGAAATCCTATCCCTGAGGAATATGCCCTTGACTATGATGAGATGGAGAAGGTCATCGTAAAGGCCCTTGAACTTGCCAAGGAGCAGGGAATACACGGAAAGGATACAACACCCTTCCTTTTAAGCCATATCAAAGATATGACAGACGGTGTATCATTCGCATCAAACCTTCAGCTTGCATATAACAACGCTAAGGCAGCATCAAAGATCGCCGTTGAGCTTACAAAGCTTAAATAAAAACTTAAGCAATAAAAATATGGACGTCCCGGATGGGACGTCCTTTTTTGTTTATTGTACTCTTAAGCTTGATAAACACCTGCTGGGATCGTGGAAATTATTTAAATAAAGGGGCATATATCCTTGAACCTCCCAAACGTGGGGTCAGATGGGATAAAGACTAAAAAATGGAAGCCTGCGGTTCATATCGATACCCTGGGGACTTCCATAAATTTTTTTTGATTATTTATTCATTTTTGTATTCAAAAAGTTCTTCCATGGAAACGTCAAGGGCCTTAGCCAGGCCGTAGAGTTCGATATCGGTAACTGTCCTCTGCTGGTCCTCGATGCGGGAAATGGAGCCGCGGCATATATAAATGGCCATAAGCTCAAGTTTATCGGATAAAGCCTGCTGGCTCATATTTTTCTTTTTGCGCAGTTCCCTGACTTTTTTGCCGATCAGATTCATTTTTTTCCCTTCGATTATTCTAGCCATACCCATCTCCTCCTTTGTGCATTGTCTTGACACAAGACATGACTAAGGGTATACTCTTTAACAAGTAAATTTTGTCCTATAAAAGGACAAAATATAAAATTAATTATGGTATTAAAAGAAAGTAGAAACACTGAAAAAATTCCGGCTTAAATGGATAGGAAAGTTTAGGCTTAAATGGTTTAAAAAGGTCGGATAAAGAGGAAAAACTGCGGACAAGGATGATTAGGATATGAAGCGGCACACATATTTTGACCATACAGCAGATAATGCAGATAGAACGAATAGAACGAATCAAACGAAAAAAACAGATAAAATAGATAATACAGATAAAAACGGCCCCATTGAGGATATAGGGGCTATGCTGGCCGAGGCCTGCCGGCAGAGGGAAAGTATGTATGAGAGCAGGAATAAGGGAGATCTTAAAGGCCTGTATGAGTCGTCCATCAGATGTAATAAGTACTGCCGGGCTGTTTTAGGCAGGCTTGGAGAAAATGAGGATATATTTTCAAGTACTGAAAAAATGCTTAAAGAGGCGGCTTTAAATGAAGCTCTTGTATACTATAGGCTGGAGAGATTTACGGAGGCCCTTGACTGTCTTGATATGGCCGGGGAGCCGATGGATGATCCCATATACAGGGTAATGTATGGGAGCTGTCTTTTTGAGATAGGCAGGTATAAAGAGGCCTGGTCACTGCTTTTGGCGCTTGAGGAAGAAGGCTGGACGGAAGATATGGATATATACGGGGAAGGAATAACCGCCTATGGATGTCTTCAGCTGTCCATAATGATAAGGATGGCGGACAGGGACAATTTCAGGGCCAGGGATATACTTAACCGGTGGATGGATAAATTCAGGGATGAGGGCATAAGGAAGCTTATGCGGAGCGAGCTGATGAAATATAGAGGCGGAGCTGACGGAAATATCCGGTATATAGAATAGAGGCCAGAAGGGCAAAAACTGAAAAAACGGCAAAACAAAAGGACAGAAAAAGCTGAGCTTTTCTGTCCTTTTTTAAATATAAAAGCACAGCCCGTATCCGTGGACACGGGCCGTGAGAGGAAGTCCGCCCAAGGCGGCAATGAATGAAAACAAATTTTATATTATCAGTTCCAGAACGAATACCACAACACAGGCATATACGGCCACTTTAAAGAGGCTGCCTCCCCTGAAGGCGGTGACTACAGCGGCGATGAAGCCGGCGGCAGCGGATATGATGCTGTTGGTAGCTGTAAGTATGGCTGGGAAGGTCATGACCGACAGCGTGACATAGGGTACATAGTAAAGGAACGATTTCACAGTTACATTTTGTATCTCTTTTTTTACGAGTACCAGGGGGAGCATACGGATAAGGTATGTAACACCCGCCATTATGAAAATATAAATATAAACATTAGGCTTCACAGCTAACGACCTCTTTTTCTTTCTTATGTTCAACGGGGAAGAGTATGGCGGCGGCCAGGGAAATGACCACCGTAAGTATGATCACGGTAATACCCGATGAAAGATCTTTAAGACCTGGAAGAACGGTAAAGAGCAGGCTTGACACCATGGATACGGCGATAACCAGGGCAATGGTCTTATCTTTCTTAGCGGGAGGAACAATAACGGCGATGAACATGCCATAGAGGGCAACGTTCATGGCGCTGAGGACACCTGAGGGCATGATACCGCCCATTACGGCTCCAAGGAGTGTGCCAGCGGACCAGGCAGGAATAGCCAGGGCCATTATGCCGTAGTTATAGGCCGGGTGGAGGCGTCCCTCCTGCATTACGGAAAGACCGAAGAGTTCGTCTGTAACATCAAAGGCCATTATGAATCTGTGGAAAAATGGAGTATCCGGTGACAGGTTCTGGGAAAGGGCACAGGACATAAGGAAATATCTCATATTCAGAATGAGGGTAGTGAGGGCTATCTCCAGGTAAGACACGCCGGCTCCTATGAGGGTAAAGGCTGCGAACTCGCCTGCTGAAGTATTGTTTAGCACTGAAGCGAGGGCTGCCTGAAGGGGAGTTATGCCGCATTTTACAGCTGCCGTTCCCAGGGTGAAGGACACTGCCAGATATCCCAGGGCAACGGGGAAGCCATCCTTTATTCCTTTAAAAAACATATTTTTTCCGCTGTTCATAATATACACCTCATTAAAACTGTTTAACTATGGATTGAAGTATAACACCGGAATTGACATAAGTAAAACGAATTTATATAATGATAATATTAGAAAAGTTAATGTATACAAGGGCTGAACAAAGGAAGCTGAAATGACTTAGGGATAAGATAAGGGAGGGGAAGGAAAATGACAAGTTATGAAGCCTTTGTAAGGGTAACGGAGACAGGGAGTTTCACCAAGGCAGCCAAGAGCATGGGCTATACCCAGTCAGCGGTGAGCCAGATGATAAAGGCGCTGGAGGAGGAGCTGGATACGACCCTCATAAGGCGTTCCAAGAAGGGCATAGAGCTTTCGCCGGACGGAGAGGAATTTCTTCCCTATATAAAGAACATATATAATGCCCATAGGGAGCTTATGGAAAAGAGGAATGAGATGAAGGGGCTGGCCGGAGGCATCATAAGGATAGGCACTCTGGCAAGCATATCCACCAACTGGCTGCCCATGCTCATGAAGGAGTTCAGGGAGAAGTACCCGTCGGTGCACTTTGACCTTAAGCAGGGGGAGTATACAAATATAAGCGGCTGGATAAAGGAAGGCAGTGTGGATATGGGTTTTGTGAATCCGGATGCTGCGCCTGGGCTTACGACGGTGCCGTTAAAGAGGGATGAGATGCTGGCAGTGCTGCCCAGGGGCCACAGGCTGGCCGAAAAGGAGAGCGTATCCCTTGAAGAGCTGGCAAAGGAGCCATATATACTGCTGGACGAAGGAGAGGTATGTGAGCCGCTGGAATATTTCAGAGCAAATTTCATAGAGCCAAACACACAGTATATAGTTTATGATGACTACACCATAATGTCCATGGTAGAGGAAGGGCTGGGGGTATCTGTACTTTCGGCTTTGGTGCTGAACAGGCACAGCAGGAACATAGAAATAAGGAATATAAGTCCAAGGCTGGAGAGGACGGTATCCATAGCCTATAAAAATAAGAGCGTGCTGCCCATAGCGGCCAGATATTTCATAGACTTTATCATATCCCAGAAAAACAGGCTGACAGGGGGCTACAGCTGTGAAAACGGGAAAATATAAGTGTAAATGGAACAGCAAAAGGTGCATAGAGGGAAAAAATAAGTGTAAACGGGAAACAGGGTGATATATATGGATTACAGGGAAATAAAAGAATATGGAAGGACAGGGCTAAATGGAGCCGGGGATGAAGTGATGGAGGAGATGGCGGAACTTTTTATGGGAGCCTTCAACGCTCCGCCATGGAATGACAGCTGGAGCAGGGAGACAGCTGAGGAGAGGCTTTGCATGATGCTGGACGGCAGGGCGGCATGGGGATTTGCGGCCTATGAGGATGGAAAGATGTGCGCTCTGGCTGTGGGCTGTTTTGAGAGATACTGTGAACGGCTGGTATTCAATCTCAGGGAATTTTGTGTGAAAAGGAGCATAAAAGGAATGGGAAGGGGCACGGAGTTTTTCAGAGAGATGGAAAAACGGCTTATAAAAATGGGTGTCTGCGAGCTCACCCTCAATACCCTCAGGGGAGAGGAAACGGAGGGTTTTTATAAAAAGCAGGGAATGAAAAATGATATGGCCCTTACGGCCATGGCAAAAAAACTGTGATTTTATGCCATAATGCCATTAAGGCTGTCTGAGGCGGCCATCTGGGCCTGTATCACTGCGGCTCAAGGAGAGCTGGGAAGTTATCAGTGCCTTAGTCCAGTTGGATGACCCGTCACCGTGGCCGGATTTGGCAGCAACAAGCAGCTGGGAAATTATCAGTGCCTTAGTCTCGTTGGATGATCCGTCACCGTCGGATGGTTTTGGTGCTTTCAATAAGATCAGACCTTTCATGTTCTGTCCAAGGCCTGCGGCCCGTTTCAGCAGTATCATTTCTGACCGTGGAAGGACTTAGTCTTAAAAACTTTATTAAATGTCTTTTTTTATACGGTCCATTTGGTTTTAAAACCGCCGGCATAAAAGAGCCGTAATGCCATACGCCGGTGCAGACCGTCCTAAAAATAAATACCTGGATAAAAAAAGCCCGGAAACACCGGGCTTTTTTATACATTATTTATTATGCTTTCTTTCTTTTATATATGATGGGTTCATCATAACCGAAGGTCTTTTTGCCGTTGACCTCCATGCTTTCCTCAACTTCAAGACAGTCCTCGGAGAAACGTTCAAAAAGGGTAAATTTAAGCACCGGTGAGAACATGCTCACACTGCCGCCTTCCCATACTCCGTCCTTGAGCCTGTAGAGGGCGGGAGTAAATTTTTCCGATACCTTAAGTTTGGAGTAGTCCATACGATCCAGGCTGAGCCAGGTAAAGTTTGCCTTGTCATATCCTTCGGGCAGTTCCCATGATGTAAGCTTTATGGCGTCACCTTCCTGGGTGAAGAGGAACAGATGGGGCATGGGTTTGGTCACCTCTCCCACTGTATAGTAGCTTTCCTCGACCATAAAAATTCCGTCAAAATTTTCAGGAAGGCCGTTTATTTTGTCATTGCATACGGTATTTATATGCTCAGCATAGGGGAATCCCTTTACTCCCTCAGCTTTTAATCTGTTGAACTGTTCGGAATTGTCAAAATGTCCCGTAAGTATATCAGTAAACTGTTTAAGTTCTTTCATATTGAAAGCCTCCTTTATTTTCTCGGTTAAAATTTGTCAGACATCTGGCGCTTTTATGACCTGCCGTTTATGCCTTTGGACTTTATTTTTTCCTGCTGCATAGGTTTTGGCTATGGTGTTTCAAGACTGTTAAAGGTCTCCCTTTTGGATAATGCCGTTTTAGACGTTTAAGTCCTTAGATGAACGGTATTTCAGCCATTTTAAGATGTTTTAAGAATATTTGCAGCAAAGCCGGCCAAGCCGGTCAAACTGCAGATGTTCCGTCAGGAGCAGTTTATCATACCTGCCCCGCGCTCTTTAACCGCCGTCTTTTTTTCCAGCACGATATGTCTGATAAGTATCTGGTAAAAAGACGGTAACATATTTTTTGTGTCCTGTCACCATTTATGGCAAAAGTTAAGAAAAAAGAAAGTATTTTGAGATAAAAAGGAAAACAGACGAGCCTTTTTATGGACACGTCTGTTTTGTAAGACGCCGTGGCACAGCGTCTGAGTGTTTCTTATTTCATTGAATCGATGATGGCATCGGCAAGGGCATCAAGTTCAGCATCCTTGTCATCATTGAGGGATGAGTTGATGGTGATCTTGTTTCCGATGATCTCCATTCCCTTGAGCTCATTTGTCACAAGGTCAGTAATAAGGGTGCCGCTCTTAGGAGCCCATGTACCATTTTCGATGACGGATATCTTTCTGTTCACAAGGCAGAGAGCCTTCATATCCTCAAGGAAGTTGTGCATGACAGGGAATATTCCCATGTTGTATGTCACTGAAGCCAGTACGATATTGCTGTACTTGAAGCTGTCGGAAATAAGGGTGGATACGGGTGTATTTGATACATCGTATACCTGTACCTTTGTGCAGCCCTTTTCCACAAGCTTTGAAGCAAGAGCCTGGGCAGCTGTCTCGGTGTTGCCGTACATTGAAGCATAGGCGATGACTACGCCCTTTTCCTCAGGTTCATATCTGCTCCACTTGTCATGCTTGTCCACGAAATATTCGATGTTGCTCCTCCATACTGGTCCGTGAAGGGGGCAGATCATCTTTATGTCCAGAGCCTGAGCCTTTTTAAGGAGCTTCTGTACGAATGAGCCGTACTTACCTACTATATTTGTGTAATATCTTCTGGCGTCATCTATCCAGCCGCGGTCAAAGTCCACTTCATCGTTAAAGAGTTTTCCGTCCAGGGCGCCGAATGAGCCAAAGGCATCAGCTGAGAAAAGAACGCCGCTGGTCGTATCGAATGTGGCCATAACTTCGGGCCAGTGGATCATGGCAGCGCTGATGAATGTCACCGTATGTTTTCCAAAGGAAAGGGTGTCTCCATCCTTAACGACGATGCCGCGGTCGCCGATGTCAAAGCCGAACTGTTTCATCATGGTAAAGGCCTTGGCTGTACCAACGACTTTGATATCAGGGTAGCGGATGATTATTTCCTCCAGGGAAGCGCCGTGGTCGGGCTCCATGTGGTTTACGATGATATAATCGAGTTTTTTCTCACCAAGGATGGATTTTATGTTTTCGATATGCTGGCGGCATACAGCCCAGTCAGTGGTATCGAACAATACGTTTTTCTCATCGGTGAGAAGGTATGAATTGTATGAAACCCCTCGGGGTATGGGATGAATATTTTCAAAAAGGGCAAGGCGGTGATCATTTCCTCCCACCCAATAGAGGTCTTCGGTTACTTTTCTTACGCAGTACATCATTTGTCCTCCTTTTAATTTTTATAATATAAGTATATACCGCACATACCATACCAAGTCAATAAAAAAATACAGGCAGAAATATAATGTCTGTCTGTGGGAGAGAAATATGATAAAAATTTTCCGGCCGCCTTCAGAGGACGTATACCGGCAGGACTGCCGGGATTTTGCCGGGTTCTGGACATGGCATACATATGTCCTTGGGACAGAGATGGAATGTCTTGTATTTACAACATTTTTAAAAACATTTATAATTGATTAAAATAAAACACAGGAGGAATGTGAGATGGACGACAGCAAAGTAATAGTTCAGGTGGATAAGACCGTTGTAAAGATAACAGGAATAGATGTTAAGGGGCTGAACATACAGCAGCTTGAAGCCCTTATCAAAGATAAGCTCAAGAGCGTAGTAAGGATAATCGGTGTTACGGGCTCATCCCTGGAGATGGACGTATACGGCATCGAGGAGGAAGACATACTCAGGGAAGGAGACGGGCTCATAAAGGCCGTATCCCTGGCAGACGGCATAACCCTTACGGACCTGGCCCAGATATCATCCGTAAGCAAAATAAAGACAGTAAATATAGATGATGTTCCCGCCTATGCTGAGGGACAGTGCATGAAAGAAAGGTGGCTGTGATATGTTTTCAAAGGCGATAATAATACCCACCGGCGATGAACTGGCCGCTGGCATAGTGCTGGATACGGACAGCCCCGCCGTTATGGGAGAGCTCTTGGCAGTCAATCCTTCGGCCTTCGTGGCAAGGACCAGCCCGGTGATCGACAGGGAGGAATCCATAACTGAGACCATAAAAGGATTTGCCGCAGAAGGCTATGACCTCATAATACTTTTAGGCGGCAGCGGCGGCGGACACCGTTACAGCTCCACCCTGGGAAAGGACTACACCCATACATCCCTGGACAGCATACTTGAGGACATCCATGAGGGGGCCCTTTATGGAAAGAACGGACATATGTGGAGCAAGCTGGTCATAGGAAAACTGGGAAAGGCCCTTGTATTCAACCTGCCTGGACCCTTTGAGGAAGCCAGCGCCACCATCAGGGCATTCAGGGAGAGCTATTTAAAGGGAGAAGACGACCTGGAGGCCATAAATAATAGTATGCTCGAGGCCCTCAAGGCAAAATACGGAGCTTGATGGGCTCAAAATAAGGAGCCAGCTAAAAAAGATGCCGGGACAGCATGAATAGCCGGAAAACCGGGATGATGTGAAAGCCCGGAGACTATAAGAGACCGGAATGAGAATAAGCCCGCAGCATCATAAAGGCTGTAGCAGGAAAGCCGGAAGGGTATAGGGGCTGCAGGGTAAAAACCATAACGGGACCCGGAAGTGGATATATGCCCTGCCAGGCGGATTCGGACGGCCCTGGGATAACTGGCGGTAACTGGACATAGGAAGGGGCGGCAGAGGAGCCTGCTCCTGAAAATAGACAGCGGATTTAAGGTGATTTTATGGAATCCTTTGTATATGATGCCGTGACAGCGGATAATAAGGCGGCGGCCGTAGGAGTGGTGTGCCAGGAAGGCGCAGGCGGCGTTATAAGGGAGGCCCTTGGGGGCATAAAAGATATAAGATTTGGGGATTACAGGTCAGGATATACCATAGACTATAGATTGAATACCATACTGGATGAGCTCCTTGGCCCCTTCAGGGAGGACATAGTGCTCCTTGGGGCTTCGGTGGACGCCGGGGAAGCGGACTGTCCCACGGGAGGAATCCTTGGCATGGGAGCGGAAGGGGCTGTCTCAGCGGAAGAAAACATATTCAGCAGAGACGGTTATGCTTTTGTGACCAGACCGGGGAGGTATGCCTTTGCCCTGAAGGGGGACCTGGAAGAGGCAGAGAAGATAAAAAAAGCTCTGGAATGTCCCGGATATGACGATGACGGCAGGGAAAAATACCTGAGGGATGTCATCGGCATATCCCGGGAAACGGAAATATTATATAAGGCCCTTATGGAAAGCGGCAGGGAATTCATTTTTATATCCGACGGCAGTGGAGGAAGGAAAGGAGCAGCGGCCGTAAGGGGAGAGCTGGTGCTTTTATCGGACACCAAAAGGAGAGCAGCGGAAATAAGGGATCTCCATGGCTTTAGGAAAATAGGCGTCATGGGAGGCACCTTTGACCCGGTGCATTATGGACATCTTTTAACGGCAGAAGCCGTGAGGGAGAAGCTGGGGCTGGAAAAGGTAGTATTCATCCCCACGGGTGAGACGCCCTATAAAAAGCATGGAGTGACAGGGGGACCCTTAAGATATGTTATGACGGCTCTGGCCGTGGAGGGGAATGGATATTTCTGCGTATCCTCCCTGGAGACGGCAAAGAAGGGATTTTCCTATACGGCGGACACGGTGGCGGAGCTGAAAAAGCACTGTGATGAAGATGCGGAAATAGTTTTCATAACGGGCTCAGATGTGCTGGATGACATATCAGGCTGGAAGGATTTTGACAGACTTTCGGGTATGTGTTCCTTTGCGGCGGTGACAAGGCCGGGATATGAGGCTCAGGGGGCCGTGGAAAGGCTCAGGAAAAGGGGAGTAAATATCAGGCTCGTGGAAGCCATGGCTTTGGACATATCCTCCTCGGGCATAAGGGGACGGGTATCAGGCGGCGGCTCCATAAAATATCTGCTGCCTGAGGCTGTGGAAAAATACATAGACATACATGGATTTTACAGACTTGGAGAATACGACGGAAGTCTGGAAAAAATACTTAAAAAGCTCATTTGACAGAAAGGGATGGGCAGGAAATGGAGGAAAAGACCCAGGATACAAAAAATCCCAAGGACATAACGGATACCCCGGCGGATAAGGGGACGAAAAGGGAGAGCGGAGGAGTTTATGAAGGGCTGAAGGATTCGGAGACCCTGGATATGCTCAGATGCTGTCTGGATTATTATTATGGGAACATACTCATAGCGGACGGAAGGGGAAAGATACTCTATGTGAACGCCACCCTGCCAAAGATGTATAACATATCCAGGGAAAGGGCGCTGTCCATGACCGTTTATGACCTGGTGAGCGAAGGGGTATTGGACCGTTCGGCGGTGCTGGAGGTATTAAAGACCGGCAGGGAAGCGGTCATAAAGCTGGGCATAAAGTCATCGGGGGCGGCCATAGACTGTGTGGCCAAGCCCATATACGAAAATGGGGAGATAAAATATATAATCGCCTTCAGCCATGATGAGATATTCATGGACGAGATGAAAAACGAGCTGCGCATCGAGAAGGAGAAGCGCCGGGAGATGAAGGACACGCTGCTTTTCATACAGCAGGCCAATAATAAATACAGGTCCATCATAACGGCGGACGCCCAGATGAAAAATATATTTGATTCCATGCGTTATCTGGCCAAGACTGACAGCACCATAATACTCTATGGTGAATCGGGAGTTGGAAAGGATGTTCTGGCAAATTACATACACTCAAACAGCATGAGAGCCAGGGAGATATTCCTTCCGGTGAACTGCAGCGCCATACCATCGGAGCTGATGGAAGCGGAATTTTTCGGATATGAGAAGGGTTCCTTTACGGGGGCTGACAAAAACGGCAAAAAGGGTATATTTGAGATGGGAAACGGCGGAACGGTGTTCCTGGATGAGATAGGGGACCTGCCGCCGCTGATGCAGGCCAAACTTTTGAGGTTTTTGGACTCAGGAGAGGTAAAGAGGATCGGAAGCACGGATATAATATATTCCGATGTAAGGATAATAGCTGCCACCAACAGGGACCTGGTGAAAATGGTCAGGGAAGGGCAGTTCAGGGAGGACCTTTATTACAGGCTGAACATAATCCCCGTATACATACCGCCCCTGAGGGAGAGGCCCGACGACATCGAAGCCCTGGCGGAGCACTATTTGAAGGAATACAACCAGAAATACGGCCATGACGTAAGTTTCAGCGAGGATCAGAAAAGAAGGTTATTGGAATATACCTGGCCGGGAAACATCAGGGAGCTGCGCAATGAGGTGGAGAGGTATGTCATAACCGACGGCATGTCAAATATACTCATGGGAGGATTTTCGACCAGGGTGATCGAAGGCGGAAAGAGGGCCGGAGGCAGGAAATACACCGACGACCTGAGAAAGGCCAAGGAAAAATTCGAGAGAGAATACATAAAGCAGGTGCTTGAGGAAAACGGCTGGAAGATACAGAAGGCGGCGGATTCCCTGGGCATACACCGTTCGGTGCTTTACACCAAAATGGAAAAGTATAAACTCAAGGAGGAAAAGTCCTGATCTAAGCAGGCTCGGAACAGGCTGTAAAACAGTAGAACAGTAAAACGGTAAAACAGGAGATATATCAGCTTAAAAAAGCGGTGGCATCGGATTTTTAAATATTTAGTCGTGAAAACAAGACGTATGTTGTGAAAACAAGACAAAAACTGTCTTGAAAACAGTAAAATAAATTTTGATAGTATGGAGAAGGCCCGGAAAACCGGGCTTTTTTATATTTGGCACAGTTTTTGCTTATATAATAAATTAACCCGTATTTTTTCAAGAAGAGAGGATGAATAATATGAAATTATTACACACAAAGTTACCGGAGTTCATCAAGAAGATGCAGGTAGCTGCGGCAGAAAAGGGAAACGTGCCAAAGGAAATAGACATAAAGGGACTTGAAAACTTAAGGTCAGCAAAGATGCAGAGCCTTCGTACAGGACGTATCGAGCATGCGGTAGGGGAGATAGCAGCCATGGAGGAAGTAGACAAACTTGAGCTCATAATGATCCCCCGAGTTCCCGAGACCATGCAGACGGTCATCGTAAAGGGAATAGACAAGGACGGAAAGTGCCGCAAGGCTATTCTTGAAATCATCAATGTTCTTCACCCCACAGAGGAAGCGTATCTTCTTGACTGCGCCCACGAAGACGTTGAAGACAGAAGACCCGCCATCGGAAACCATTGATTTGTTGATTTAAGGAGGAAATATTATGGCACAGTTAAAATACAGAATGATACCGGAGGGAATGTTAAACGGAAAGCTTATCCCTCTTAACATTGTACTTATAGACTTAAAAGACGTTAAGGCCTGCGGACTTGAGCCCAAGGAGGCCTTTGACCTGGTAGCTTCAACAATAGACGGACCTGCGGGACTTAATATCATCGACCTTGACGCCTGCACAACAACCAGTGACGGTATCGTTGTTGAAGGTTCAATTATGAGAATGGCAGCGTCAGACAGAGGAAAAATCAATAAGGATTTCGGATATCTTGAAATGATTCCCCTTGACTATGGCGAGGAAGACCTTAAAAGAGAGCCCCATCTTAAAGTATGGAAGGAAAAATATCCCGGACATACACTTTACATGGGCCCCGACTATACAAAGAAAATAATTCCCGTACATAACGTAGTTATAACAGGACGTGCATCAAACAACAACTCAGCAACAGAGATGATGAACATTGTTACAATGGAGGAAATACTTCTTCCCATCCTTGGCCAGCTTGAAATACTCAAGGACGGCAAGGTTCTTCTCGGAATGACAGGAGAAGTTATTTCTGTTGGTATCGGTATGGTAGTACCCGAACAGTACGGACGTATCGTTCCCAAGTGCCAGTACAGATGCGGAGACACAGCCCATGGTTCAGGAGAGTACGCAAAGACCCTCAAGAAACATATCCCCATCATCTGCGCTGCAAAACCCGTGCTTGCTAAATATATCATCCAGGCCCTTGAGTGCGGAATGGTTCCCGGACGTACCATCGGAGGCTCACCTGCGGTTCTTACCATCGCTAAATACCTCCATAAGGAGATCGACTTTGACAACATCACAGAGAAGGCATATGAGGAGCTTGCCAGCGTAGGATTCACAAAGGAATGGCTCCATACAGAGCTTCCTCTCCTTACACCTGAGGAGATAATCGAACAGGCAGATAAGCTCATCCCCGGATGCGAGGACTATACAGAGTATGACGCAGCTGACCTTGTACAGGTCAAATATGTTGAATGCTGATCCGGAGGCGAATGGTAAATGTATCATGTTGAAATGAATTTCAAATATCCCAAGATGTACAGGATACGCCAGCATCTTAATTCAGAGAAGATAGGCGACATCAAAGAGGCGGTATGGAGCGAGCTGGACCGCATTGGCATCAGGGATAAAATAAAAGAAGGAACAGAGATAGCTGTATGTGCCGGTTCCAGGGGCATAAACAACATCGATAAAATAGTAAAGGCAGCCGTTGATTATGTATTCGACTGCAAGGCAAAACCCTTTATCGTACCTGCCATGGGAAGCCATGGAGGAGCCACAGCCGAAGGCCAGATAGAGGTGCTTCATAAATACGGCATAGATGAAGAGACCATGGGATGCGAGGTAAGGTCAGATATGGAACCCGTTCTGCTTGGCGAGGCAGAGAACGGAGCGCCCGTATACTTTGATAAAAACGCCTATGCAGCCGATGGAATAATAGTAGTTAACAGGGTAAAACCGCATACAGACTTCCTTGCTAAAAACGAGAGCGGCGTAGTAAAGATGTGCGCAGTAGGTCTTGGAAAGGAAAAGGGAGCTACGGCCATGCATGGCTATAATCTTGGTGAGACGATACCTCTCTCCTTTAAGGTCTCACTGGAGAAGGCTCCCTATCTTGCGGGCATTGCCATAATAGAGAACTCCGTGGACGAAACCTACATTATTAAGGCGCTCAAGCCTGAGAACTTCCTTGAGGAGGAGGCAGAGCTCCTTAAGGTAGCCCAGCAGCAGGTACCGCACTTCCCCGTAGACCAGCTGGATGTGCTCATAGTAAAGGAAATGGGCAAGATGTTCAGTGGAACTGGTATAGATACGAAGGTAGTAGGAAGGATAATGGTAAAGGGCGTGCCTGAACCTGAGACACCCAAGATCAACAAGCTGGCAGTATTAAGGCTTTCACCCAATTCTTATGGAAACGCCGTAGGAATAGGCCTTGCGGATCTTACGACCCAGAAGCTTGTGGACGCCATAGATTATGAGGCCATGTATATCAACCTTGTGCCCACCACATATCTTGAGAGAGGAAAGGTGCCCCCTCACTTTGCGACGGAGGAGGAGACTGTGGGAGTAGCCTTCAAGACCCTGGGCAAGACCAAGCCTGAGGAAGCGAGGGTAATAGTATGTGAGAACACCCTCCATATAAGCACCCTTCTTGTAAGCGAAGCGGTATATAATGAGATCAAAGACAAGGTAGACCTTCTTGAGGAAGATGTTCCCTGGACATTCGATGAAAAGGGCGACATCACCATGAACTGCTGAGATCCCGTTTTCTAATAACATCTTATCTTTTTTTCGGGGCTCCCCATTAGGGGAGCTCTTTTAATGGAGTTTTATGGAAGATGGATTATTAATTAACAGGCCCCATGGATGCTCCGAGTAATAATATACTAATATATAAGGAAGGATCTTTTGGCATATTTATACATAAGGGGCCAAGATCCCGCAAAAAAAGAGCGCATAAAAAGCCCCGCAAAATGGCGGTTTTATGGGAAAAAGACGTATATTGGCGGGAAAGGGCGTATATTGTAAACTGGTAATATTACCAAAGTTTTTTAATTGATGTAATTTTAACAACAAATTCATAATTTTTATGATATAATAAAAAAGCTTAGGCATAAAATAAACGGTATAGGCCCGGAAGGCCAGTACAGATATTAAAATATAGTCTCAAAAATGCGGTTTAGTCTCAAATTTGAGATAGTTATCAAATTTGCCCATTTTTTAAGGCACTAGGTTTTAAAAGCCTTTTGGGGCCAGAGGTGGATGTAGTATCTTTTTTGAGACTGCAAAAGTCCTATAAATTTATGGAATTAAGTATATAAATACTTGACTTTTTATAAAAAAAGATATATTGTTAAAATAATTACAAATGGAACATATAAGCTTGTTTAAAAAATATCAAATCTGCTGAATTATGTTTGATTTTGTAACAGAAAGAGAAGTTGGCACGGTTTTTGCTGTAATATATTGATTGTGCAAATCAGGTACGACCGGTTGCCATTGATACCTAGAAACTGTTGATCCGCAGTTTCCAGTTGATATCCGAAAGGATATATATATTACTTCCTCAATACACGGAAGCTTCTCTCCTCCCGAATTGCGACACGGGAGGGAGGCACTTCTGTAAGAGAGAAAAAAGGGTCATTGATAATGTGGTCTGTCTGCTGTCTTAGGATGGCGGTGGATATAAAGCCCATTAGGGCAGTATGGCCGCTGCGCTACCTCGACCTGAAAATCAGGTCTCGGTGTGGCATTCGCCCCATGTGTCTAATCCGTCAGATACAGAATCCCAAGCGAGCTTGGTCCTCTGTACAGCCGTATTATTCACGCGCAGCTCATTTAATCAAGTAATCTAATCGCTGCTAATACCTCGACTTGACAAGGCAAGTCAAGGTCAAGGGCATTCGCCCAGGCGATAGATATATAAAAGTGCAGGAAAACTCCTGTTCGCAGCTCTTAAATTTAGTAATCTAATCGCTGCTAATACCTCGACTTGACAAGGC
>JABLTR010047588.1_pt1 | contig 19244 bp, 19 predicted proteins | sample 7160071 | NCBI WGS metagenome assembly JABLTR01 (sample SAMN14651230, study PRJNA627086) | human gut metagenome | isolation source: feces | host: Homo sapiens | reverse complement strand
GGAAAGAAACCAAAGGATCGCCGGGGACGCGGCCGATGGACTACGGCTCCGCTATGCTCCGCCTAGGTCCATAGGACCGCTTTCCCCGGACCCCAAATACGGGGGTTACCCCTTGAAGTGAGCAGAACATTTCCGGCGCGCAAAATCAGGAGTGCTTGGGGGCGGTCCCGTCCGGCCCCACTGGGGGCCTGAGCGGGAAGAAAATTGAAGTTGCTGCGGTTCCGCTTCTGCGCCTGCCGTTTCCGAACCAACGTCCCAGGTCCGTTTTTCGCCGTAGGGGCGCACACTGTGCGCCCGCGGGCCGGTCTGGGACCGGCCCCTACGGAGGACCGGAGAGTTCCCCATATTTCGTAGGGGCGGCTATCAGCCGCCCGCGGGCCGCCGGGGTCGTCGGCCCCTACGGCCAAGCCGGAAGATTCCCGCATTTCGTAGGGGCGGCACACCGGGCCGCCCGCCTTCCCCCTTCAAGGGGGAAGGTGCCGAGCGCATGCGAGGCGGATGAGGGGGGCGGGCCATTTGTAGGGGCGGCACACTGGGCCGCCCGTAAGCCTTCCCCCAGGGGAAGGCTCAAAAAGGAGCGGCGAACCCTCTGACAAAGAAAAATTTACCCCTCCCGCCGGAAGAAGGGCTCCACTCCCTCAGTGGCAGCCTCGGCAAAGCTGGTGCCGTAGGGGATCATGTCCACGGGGAGCCGGCTGAAGTGGGGACGGGCGGCCTCGGCCACCGCCTCGAAGACCTCGGCCTGGGCGCCGGTGTGGTCCACCACGATGATGAGGCTGGGGGTGCCGTCGGGGCGGATCATCTGCCGCAGCCACAGGGTGCGGATGTCCTCTCGGCCCTGGGCCATCTGAGCCACCGCGTCCAGCATGGCCTGGGGGACCTCGTCCGGGTCGCCCACCATCACCTGGGCGTCCTTCTCAATGGTCTCCTGGGAGTAGGCGGCCTGCTGCTGCCGCTGCTGGCGCAGCTGTGCCACCTCCTTCTTCTTGGCGGCCAGGCTCTCCACCGTCTTCCGGTCCAGGGTCAGGCTCAGGCCCAGGGGGTTGACCACAAAGCCGCAGGCCTTCTCGTTGCGCTGGATCAGGGAGACGTAGTCGTCAAAGCGGAGCACCACCGACTGCACCGGCTTCTGACCGGCGAACTTCCGCAGCTCCTCCGCGTCGGTGAAGGCGGGGAAGAAGGGGCGGCCGTCCTTGGTGGTGATGAGCTGGAACTGGATGGTGGCCTGCTTCCGGGCGGAGCCGGCCTGTCCCGGCTGCTGGGGGGCGGGGGTGAACACGGCGGGGGTCAGGAAGACGGCCCGCTCCACCACCAGCCCCAGGACCTTGCCCTGGTTCTGGGGGGTGTTCTCCTGGTGCAGGGCCTTCAGGGCCTCCACCAGCTCGGGGTTGGTGATGGGCTTTTGATTGGGATTGGGGTTCTGGTTGGGCATAACAAGGGCCTCCTACATATAAAAAGATGAGATGGGGCGGCGGGGAAAGAACTTGCCTTCCGGCCGGACCCGGAGTATACTGTTCCAACAGCGGACATATTCCGCTATCTGTATATCATACCAGAAAAGGCCGGAGGAACACAAGATGCAGTATCAGAAAATTCATCCAGCTGTTTTTCGCGCCCGGCCCAACCGCTTTGTGGCCCAGGTGGAGCTGGCGGGGGAGACGGTCACCTGCCATGTCAAAAACACCGGCCGGTGCCGGGAGCTGCTGGTCCCCGGGGTGCGGGTCTATCTGGAGGAGAGCGGCAACCCCAATCGAAAGACCAAATACGATCTGATCGCCGTGGAGAAGGGGGAGCGCCTCATCAACATGGACGCCCAGGCCCCCAACCAGGTGTTCGGGGAGTGGGCCCGGGCGGGGAAGTGGGTTCCGGACTTGACCCTGCTGCGGCCGGAGACAAAATACGGCGCCTCCCGGTTTGACTTCTACTGGGAGGCCCCGGGCCGCCGGGGCTTTGTGGAGGTGAAGGGGGTCACCCTGGAGGAGGACGGGGTGGTCCGCTTCCCCGACGCCCCCACCCTCCGGGGGGTGAAGCACCTGGAGGAGCTCATAGCGGCCAAGGAGGCCGGCTATGAGGCGGCGGTGTGCTTTGTGGTCCAGATGGGGGACGTGGAGTGGATGGAGCCCAATGACCGCACCCACCCCGAGTTCGGAGAGGCCCTCCGCCGGGCCGCCCGGGCGGGGGTTCAGGTGCTGGCCCTGGACTGCGCCGTCCAACCGGACCGGCTGGACATTGCCGGACCGGTGGAGGTGCGGCTGTAAAAGAAGGAGAGACGGCGCGCCCCCCGGCCCCCCGTCTCTCCTTTTGAGGCATATGAGAATGAGGTAGGGGAAGAAGTTATCATCATGCTCTGACAGCCGGTATCCGGCCCTTTCTGGAACAACCTTATTTTACTCCCTGGTACTCCAAAAGTCCAACGGGGTTTTCTTTCCGTTTTCACAAAGAAATTTTGTGAGCGGGGAGGAGGCGGACTTTTTCCTCTCATCCCCACAGAGGAACGGGGAAAGGTAGCTGGAGATGTTCTTCCAACTCTCAGAGCTCCCGTTCCACCGCTATTAAATGCAGAGAGACGGCACACCGACCGATGTGCCGCCTCTCTGAAAGGTAGGATATGGGAAAAACTTATTGGAAATCTTTCTCGTAAATATAGTCGGGAGCGCAGTAGACGATGTCGCCATCCTTGAGCGTCATCTCCGGCTTTAGCACCTTATCTGTTTCAAAACTACTGCCTTTCCAATCCCGATAGGTCTGATGTACAGGTAGCCAACTGAAAATAGCCACATCTGCCCGTGCACCGGTGCTGAGGCAGCCGATTTCTCCGTCCATCTTCATCAGATGGGCCGGTGCCTGGGTCGTCATGCGTACTACTTGGGACAGAGGAATTCCCATGGCTACATACCGGGACATCAAATTAGGAAGTGAGAACAGCGGGCGGCGGTATGTACTGGCCAGCACCAAATCCGTACTGCAAAAATCGGCAATAAAACCCTGTTCTTTAGCCTTCATCATGACGTCGAAATCGCCGTGCTTTCGGCCTTCAGCGGTGTCAAACAGAATGCCGCGCTTTCTGGCTTCCGGAACACAATCATAGAGCTTGCCGTTCTCGTCCAGAATCGTGTTTTTCACACCTTGGTAGACGTGCTCAAAGATATCGCCAGGGCGAAGAATATCCAGGACTTGGCTGGTAGGCACAGGAATGTTGGTGCAGTGGACCTCCACCGGGCAGCCGATTTTCTCCGCGATTGCCACCGTCGCCTTCAGCGGCTCAATTCCAAGACCCTCCGCCAGTTCCTCGCTTTGACGGATTTTCAAACCCAGGATATTGTCCTTGTTCTCGTGGTAAATCCGGGCAATTTTCTCCGGGTTGAAGTATTTGGGGTTGATGTTCTCATGGTAACTGGTCGTCGCTAAGCCGGCGGAGCACATCTGCAGAAAGCTCTTGATGGTCACCTTACTGCGCTCAATAATTGCAGAGCGGAACATCCGGTAATTGGATACGCCCGCTGTCGCGTCTACGGCGCTGGTGACGCCGGTGGGCAAATAAGCCAAGTCTGGATAGCACCCGATATCTGTTCCCTCAGTGAACATATGGGCATGGGAGTCGATCAGGCCGGGGAACACATATTTCCCTGCGGCATCAATGGTATGTCTGGCGGATTCCCCCTCTTCATAGGGGACAATCTCTCCATTGTAGATTGCAACCGGCTGGATGCCGTCCGTTTGATTGGCAGGATCAATCACATGACCGTTAATAATCAACAAATCCAGCATAATAACACATCCTTTTTTGCTGCCGATATCAAGATTTCATCTGTCCACGGATATAGCCTAAGATCATGGCGATGATTGTTGCTACCGCAGCTACCATGCTGGCCGGTTCTGCAATCAGATCAGAAAAGTACACAGACATTGCGCCGTTCATCATTCCCAGAGAGACCGCTTGGCACAGCACCATCACGGCCACAGCGCCAAAAAATACGACTGTCAAAATAACACAGAGCATTTCTAAAATCTTTTCCACAGATTTCATGTTAACTCTCCTTCCCTTTGTTTAATGAATGACAGGGAATATTCCATAGGCCACCAGCACAGCTACGACAAGCAGAGGGAGAATGTAGTCTGTGATCAGCGGGCGGAAAATTACCTTGGGGTCCTCCACCTCTGCCAAACCGCAGGAGATAAAGATGGGGGAGGAACTGGGGGGAGAGGCGCCCTCGGTGGAGATGCAGATCATGAAGGCACACACCGCGCAGATGGGAGCGATTCCTCCCGTACCCACAAAGATGGAATACGCCACCTGGCCCACAGCGGCAGTAGTAGCCACGGCACTCAGCGGACCGGCTACCAGGGCAATCATCACGCAGGTCAGAATTACCATAACGATGCCGGGGAGATCCAGGGACTGCAGGATTGCCGCCAGGTCCTGATCAAAGCCGACCATGTTCAAAACATTGCTGGCAGCCAGAGCAAACAGCAGCACTCCGCCAACGGTGCAGAAGGTGTGCTGGCAGCCCTTTAAAATGTCTACCCAGCCTCCAACAGAGCGGGGCAAATTTTTCCGGCCGACGATCAGGCAGATTACACACACCACAATGGGAACCCACAAAACGATATTGACAGAACCTATGCCGTCAGAACCAATGGAAGGAATGGCAGCTAAAGCATCAGAAATGGGGCCAACTGTCAGCAACAGAGGAATCGCAATTCCCAACAGCATCAGAAGAGAAGTCCAGTTGTCATGGAAAGATTGTCCAAGGGGTTTGATTTGATCCGCGGGCACCGGACGCACGTCGTATTTTCTCGCATACAGCCAGACCCGGAGCAAACGATAGCCGAAGGTCCAGGCGCCGGCGCACAGGCAGGCAATATAAGCCTCGCCAACAGAAACCACGGCGGAAACCTCCGCCAGGCCGACCAGCAGATAGAGGGCAGAGCAGGACGGCATAGCCTGACCGACACCGGCGTTTCCGGCGTTCATAGTCGCGGCCACAGGTTTCGGCCAGCCGCTGTCCTTCATCCAGGGGACGGTAATCGCGCCTACGGTGGAGCAGTTTGCAATGGCGTTGCCGGAGACAAGGCCAAACAGGAAGCTGGCACATACGGACACATAAGCGGCACCGCCGCGAACGCGTCCAATCATAGAATTCAACAGCTCTACTAGCTTTGCGATAATTCCTGTTTTTGTCATGACTACAGCCATGAGCAGGAACAGCATCGTTGCCAGGAAGGAGCTCTCTTTGGATGCGGCAAAGGTTGCATCCCACAGTGTTGTCAAAATATTAGCTGGGCCATTGAACAGAGCAATAACAATCAAACCGACCAGCATAGCCTCAGCTATGTTGCGCTTGATCACCAGCATCCAGACCAAGATGGCTAAAATATAAACGACAAATGCGATAACACCAATTGGCATATCTCAGCCCTCACTTTCCTTTACAATAATTTTTCAGCTGTGGGTGCTTCCCGCGGAAGGCGCCGGCAGCTAATCTCTCTTTTTTCGTAATTTTCAGGGGTGATACACGCCGTCGATGATCTCGTAGCCCTTCTCCTCCAGGGACTTCTCCACCCAGCCGCGCTTGGCGGTGCCGTCCTTGGCGGCGGCCAGCTTGCCCTCGTCGGCGGCCTGGAACTTCTTGGCGTCCTCCAGGATCACGGCCGCGTCCTTGCGGGGGATGACGATGACGCCGTCGGGGTCGGCCAGGATGATGTCGCCCGGATTGACGCTGACGCCGCCGCAGGCGATGGGCACGTTGATCTCACCGGGGCCCTCCTTGTAGGGGCCGCCCGGGGTGGTGCCGGTGCAGTACACGGGGAAGTCCCAGTGGCCGATCTCATCGATGTCGCGGATGGGGCCGTCCAGGATGATGCCGGCCACCTTCTTGGTGTAGCGCAGGTAGGCCATCATGATCTCGCCCATGAGGGCCCGGGTGTCGTCCTCCTCGTTGGACACCACCAGCACATCCCCCTCCTGGCAGAAGTTCAGGGCGGCGTGGAGGGTCAGGTTGTCGCCGGCGCGGCACTTCACCGTGTAGGCGGGGCCGGCCATCATCTGGGCCTTGGGCTTGCTCACCAGGTGAATCCGGGGGTTCATGGCACAGCTGCGGCCCATCACGTCGGCGGTGTTGGAGGCCGGGATGGACTTGAACTGCTCCACGATCTCGGGGTCGGGCATTTCACGCTGCAGATAGATTCTCTTTCCTACGCTCATAATGAAACTCTCCTTTTTTCTTGCGGCCCGCCCGGCGGGCGGAGCGAAACTACAGATTCGGATTCTCCCCAGAGGGGAGGGAAATTACTTGTTGAGCAGATCCCGCAGCTCGGGCACCACGAACTTGGGGGTGCGGCCGGAGAAGTAGTCGTCGATGGCCTGGGCGCAGGCCACGGAGGACCGGCTGGAGGCCTCCTTGGTGGCGCCGCCGATGTGGGGGGCGGTGAGGACGTTGTCCATGGCCACCAGGGGGTTGGCGGGGTCGATGGGCTCCTTCTCCAGGGTGTCCAGACCGGCGCCGGCGATCTTGCCCTCCTGGAGGGCGCGGACCAGGGCGGGCTCGTCCACGATGGAACCCCGGGCGGCGTTGATGAGATAGGCGGTCTCCTTCATCAGGTCGAACTCCCGGTCGCTGACGGAGTGGATGGTCTCGGGGGTGGCGGGGACGTGGAGGGAGACGTAGTCGCTCTGCTTGAAGATCTCGTCCCGGTCCTCCACCAGCTGGATGTACTCGGGCAGACCCTCCTTCTTGGCGAAGGGGTCGTAGGCCAGCACGGTCATATCAAAGCCCAGAGCGGCCTTCTTGGCCACCAGCTTGCCGATGTTGCCCAGACCCACCAGGCCCAGGGTCTTGCCCTCCAGCTCGGTCTTGGGGACGCCCATCTTGGCCTGGCGGTAGTCCTCCAGGTACAGCTTCTGGACCTTCTTGAAGTTCCGGGAGCAGTAGAGCATGTAGAAGATGGTCAGCTCGGCCACCGAGATGGCGTTGGCCCCGCCGGCGGTGCACACCAGCACCCCGTGCTCCCGGGCGGCGGCCAGGTCCACCCCGTCGTAGCCGGCGCCGTGGCGGGCCAGGATCTTCAGCTTGGGGGCGGCGTCAAAGATGCGCTTGGTGATCTTGGCGGTGCGGACGATGATGGCGTCGCAGTCGGCGATGTCCGCCACGATGTCGTCCTCGGTAAAGCCGCGGCCGTCCACCACTTCATACCCGTGCTCCCGCAGATACTCATAGCCAGCCGGAAGAATCGGCTGGGGGAGCAGTACTCGAATTGCCATACAAAACTCCTCCTCATTTTCTGTACAATGTTCACAAAATGCGTTGCGCTTTCGTTGGGATCATGGTAATATAGTCGAGTTAGAAAAGCAAACAGGGAATTTTTCAATTTTCTACAAAAAAACTTTGTGGAGGAGGGCGTCTATGGATCTGATCAGTCTGTACTACTTTCAGGAGCTGTCCAAGGATCTGAACATGACTAAGACCGCGGAGCGGCTGTACATCTCTCAGCAGACCCTGAGCAACCATATCCAGCGGCTGGAGCAGTATTACGGCACCAAGCTGTTTTACCGGAAGCCCTCCCTGTCCCTCACCTGCGCGGGGGAGTTCGTGCTGTCCTTTGCCCAGGTGGTGGGGAAGGAGGAGCGGAATCTGAAGGACATCCTCTCCGACGTGGAGCGCCAGGAGCGGGGCACCCTGCGCTTTGGGGCCAGCATGGCCCGGGGGAGCCAGTTCCTCCCAATCATTCTGCCTGCTTTCCAGCGGCGGTACCCCCGGGTGGAGGTGCGCTTTGTGGAGGGGCTGTCCGCCAACCTGGAGAAGAAGATCGCCAACGGGGAGGTGGACTTTGCGGTGGTGCTGTCCGACCGCTATAACGCCGACCTGGTGGAGCACGAGTTCCTCCGGGAGGAGGTCTATCTGTGCGTGCCCGAGGTCCTGCTCCGGCAGTATTACACCCCGGAGGAGATCCAAGGCATCAAGGAGCGCTCCATTCAGGGGGCCGACCTGCGGGATTTTGCCCGTCTGCCCTTCTCTCTGATGACCAACCGCCTGGGCGGACGGATTCGGGAGCAGTTTCGTCAGGTGGGAGTAGAGCCCTGGGCATTTTTCACCGGCCCCTCCACCGCACAGACCCTGCCCCTGTGCGCGTCCGGGACGGCCGCCTGCTTCAGCACCAATCTGTCCCTGGTGGGGCAGCTGGAGCAGATGGGGGAGCAGGTGAACATTTTTCCTCTTATGGACCGGGGAGAGCCCATGGTGCAGCGGCTCTCCCTGCTGCGCCACCGGCAGCGGTACCTGACCCATTTCGCCAAGTATTTTATGGAGCTGCTGTTCGACTCCACCGCCGCGCTGGACCGGATTCCCGTCCTCCGGGTGGCCGGAGGAGAGGGAGCTGTGGAAAAAAGTGTGGAAAATGTGTAAACCGCCGGAGAAAAAGGGGAGAAGAGACGGGGAAAATAGAGGAAACCCCAGAAATTTCCCGGCAAAAAATCGTCAGAGATTCCGGATGGCGCTTTGAAGGGATCTGCGGTATAATAAAGAGACAAAGCGCCGCCGGGGCGGAAATCCTCCGGCGGAGGCAAAACGGTTCCCCGGGGGCGAGCCCCGGCAGAAATGAGGCGAAGACAAGCATGATCGATTTGATTTTATTGGCGGAGGGGCCGAAGGAGCTGGACGGCGGGAAGCTGCTGGCGGAGGAGGAGGGGAAGCCCCTGTACCTCCACGCCTTTCAGGCCGCCCGCCAGACGGCGGACGCCATGCTGGGGCTGCGGGTGATTGTGGTCACCCGGCCCGGCGTGCTGGACGAGGCCATTCGGGCCTTTGGATTTAATAAGGTGGTAGTCTCCGGTTGCCGGTCTCTGAGCGAGGCCATCGTCGCCGGGACCAAGGCGGCCCGGTCCGGGGCCGGCCGCTGCTTCCTCTCCTGCGGACGGCGGGAGGTGACTGGGGAGCAGCTCACTGCGTTCCTCCAGGGTTACATTCTCAGCGGCCGCCCCCTGGGCCGGATGAGCTCCGCCGGAGGCGGAGAGGGGGCGATGGTGTTTGCCCCCTACCTGCTGCCACAGCTTCTGGCCCTGAAAGGGGAGGAGGACGGCTCCCAGCTGTTTGCTGGCCGGGAGGGGCGCACCTTCTCTTACGACGGCTCCGGCCGGGAGGCGGCCGGCCCGGAGAAGGCGGAGTAAAATCGGGTGGGGAAAACCTGCCGGTTTCGCCAAAAATTTCGAATAAATTTTACAAAAATCCGCTGGAAAAGCGGTTCAGGCTCTGCTACAATAGAGACAGCTTCCGATGTGAGGGAGGAGGAGTTTGTATGGCAGAGCAGAGACGCCGGGGCATCCCCCAAGGAGTTCCAGGCCGGAACCTGTCCGCCCCCTCCTCCCGTGCCGAAAAAACTTCAGGCGCTTTGCGGCCCAACGCATGATCCGCGTTTGGCTGCAAGGCGCCTGTTGTTTTTCCCGGCGGAAGCCGATATCTTGTGAGAGGAGTGTTTCTATGCTTCCCTGTCAGGGCACCTGCCCCCATTACCAGTCCGGCTGCCACAAGTCCTGTGAGGCCTGGAGACAGCTTCAGGAGCGCCAGCGCGTTCAGCGGCAGCAGAAGAAGGCCTATCTGGACTATTACAACGACCTGTGCCTGACCATGACCCGGCAGTTCCGGGCCCTGAGCCCCTGCCGGATGATCCGATAGGGCAGAGAAGAAACATTACATAGAGACCGCTGGGGCGGCGCGGAGCCGTTCCCGGTGCTCCGCGCGGCTTTTTGCCCCATCAGACTGGACCGGCCCCCCCTGAGCGGGAGGGCCGGTTTTTGCGTGGAGACAGAAGAGCGGCCTGCGCTCCGGCGCAGGCCGCTTCCACAATTTTACGATTGGAATGTGTTGGGTGGTTCCTCAGACCGGGAGGACCTTTGTCTCCGCCTCGGCCGACATGTGCTCCGCCCGGGCTCCCCTCCGGTACCGGGAGGGAGTGACGCCCAGGGTCCGCTTGAAGGCCTTGGAGAAGGTCAGCGGGTCGGGATAGCCGCAGGAGCGGGCCACCTCCCCCACCGAAAGGTTGTTTTCCCGCAGCAGCTGGGCCGCCCGGGTCATCCGGAAGCGCATCAAAAACTGCTGTGGGGACATCTGGAGGACGCTCTGGAAGACGGTGGTGAGATAGCTGCGGTTCAGTCCCACATAGCGGGCCAGCTTGGCCACCGTCAGATCCTCCTGAAAGTGGTTGCGGATGTACTCCATGGCCAGCTCCACATACTCCTTGCCGGTCTCCCGCCCCCGGTGGGAGGGCTCCTCCGCCGAGCGGGCGATCCAGCCCAGGAAGTGGTACAGCTCCCCCTGGAGCATCAGCTCATGGCCCCGGCCGGCGATCTCGTACCGCATCATCTCCCGGACGCAGTGGTCCAGCCGGTCCGGCGCGGCGCAGCGGTAGACCCGGTGGTCCCGGCCCAGGCCGCACTGGTGCAAATACTCTCCCGCCCGGGAACCATGAAAGCCCACCCAGATGTGGGTCCAGGGCTCGCTCTGGTCCGCCTGGTAGGAGGTCACCTAATCCGGTAAGATGAGAAAGCCCTCCCCGGGGCCGATGGCATAGCTGCGCCCCTGGGCCTGGTACACGCCCCGGCCCGACAAACAGAAATGCAGCAGGTAGTGCTCCCGGACGGCCGGCCCCACCGAGTCGCCCGGCGCACAGTTCTGCCTTCCGCAAAACAGGAACGACAGCTCTCCCACCCCATTGGGGTTCTGCGCTAACCAGGATTCCTTCATCCTGCGCCTCCTAAACTGGCCGGGCGCTGTTCCTCCGGCCGCATGCCGCTCTGGCCTCCATTCTCTTAGTTTAGGAATTATATCACATTTCGACTATATAATCCATGGAATACGCTTGTTTTTTATAGTGCCTGAACAAAATTTATGCAAAATACCCATTTAGCACCCGGAATACCGACTTTCAGCCCTTATTTTTCCAGAGCGGCCGGCGCGTCGATCCCGCCGGCGTGTCCCCGGGTGGCCAGCCAGTAGGCCGCCATGCTCTGCCCGGGCTGCCCGGTGACCTCCCGGGACAGGTATCCGGACCACTTGTCCGGCTCCCAGGCCAGGGCGGCCTCCCGGGTGGGAAACTCCACCTCGGCGTAGAAGAAGGAACCCGGCTCCCCCTGGTCCACCTGGTTGACCTCCAGCACAAGGCCGCCCTCCAGGGGATAGCGCCGCTGCTCCTTCCGGATCAGGGGCAGGCCGATCAGCCCCTCCAGGCGGGAGAAGAGGTCCGGGGCGATCTCCGTCTCGATCTCCTCCCGGGCCAGACCGGCGGCGTCCGCCTTTCCTTTGAAGCACAGAACGTGGCGGACCACGCCTCCCTCCGCCTCCCGGCGGATGCGCACGGTGGGGGACAGGGCGATGTACCCCTGGTCCATGCGGTAGGTGTGGGAGGGAACGGCCCCCTCAGGCCAGCCCGCAACCAGCCATTTCCGCTCAATTTCCATCTGTGCCGCCTCCTATACAAAATGACGAATCCGGGGCTGGATTTTCCCTCCGGCCGTCTGTATTCAAATTATAGCATGTCCCGGCCCGACGTGCTATAATATTGGATATAGAATCCATCCAAAAATAGAGAGGAAGTCTTTTATGAAACAGCCCCGCCCCTATCCCGTCTATGCCGTCACTCCCAAGGCCGAGCGCAGCCTGACCGCCGGCCACCCCTGGGTCTACGGGGAGGAGATCATCCGTGAGCCGGAGACGGCGCCGGAGAACGGCGCTCTGGTGGACGTGGTCAGCCGCCGGGGGAGTTATCTGGGCACCGGCCTGCTCAGCCTCCACAGCAAGATCCGCATCCGGCTCCTCAGCCGCAGCGCCAACGACCGCTTTGACGAGGCGTTCTGGCGCCGCCGCCTGGAGTACGCCTGGGCCTACCGCAGGACGGTGATGGGGCCCGAGGACCTGGACTGCTGCCGGATCGTCTTTGGGGAGGCCGACCAGCTCCCCGGCCTGACGGTGGACCGGTTCCACGACATCCTGGTGACCCAGACCATGTCCTATGGGATGGAGCTGCGCAAGGATGTGATTTTCCCCGCCCTGGCGGAGGTGCTCCGCGCCGACGGCCAGGAGATCCGGGGGATCTACGAGCGCAACGACGTCCCCCTGCGGGAGCGGGAGGGCCTGGCGGAGGGGAAGGGCTGGTACCGCCTCCCCGGGGAGGAGCCGCCGGCCGAGACCCGCACCCTCATCCGGGAGAACGGGGTGGCGTATGAGGTGGACTTTGAGAACGGCCAGAAGACCGGCTTTTTCCTGGACCAGAAGTACAACCGCCGGGCGGCGGCCAAGCTGGCCCGGGGGAAGCGGGTGCTGGACTGCTTCACCCACACGGGGAGCTTCGCCCTCAACGCCGCACTGGGCGGGGCGGAGCACGTCACCGCCGTGGATGTGAGCCAGGCGGCGGTGGACCTGGCCCGGGCCAACGCCGTGCGCAACGGCCTGGAGGACCGGATGGATTTCCTTTGCGCCGACGTGTTCGACCTGCTGCCCACCCTGGAGGGGAAGCATGACTACGATTTCATCATCCTGGACCCGCCCGCCTTCACCAAGTCCCGGAGGACCGCGGACAACGCCATGCGGGGGTACAAGGAGATCAACTGCCGGGCCATGAAGCTCCTCCCCCGGGGCGGCTATCTGGCCACCGCCAGCTGCAGCCACTTCGCCACAGAGGAGCGGTTTATCCAGATGCTCCGCCAGGCGGCCGCCGACGCGGGGCGGCAGCTGCGGCAGATCGAGGCCCGGCAGCAGGCCCCCGACCACCCCATTCTGTGGAATGTGGAGGAGACCAACTATCTGAAATTTTTCCTGTTCCAGGTGGTCTGACCCGCTTCCTACACTGCCAGCCGCGGCGCAGGTCCGGAGCCTGCGCCGGAAAGGAGGAGTCCCCATGCACTGGTACGCCATCGGCCCAACCCTGACCCCGCTGGAGCGCGCCCCGGCGGCGGAGACGCCGGGGGTGGTCCTGCTCACCTCTCAAGAACTCTCTCAGCTCTCCGCCCTGCCGGGGCTGGAGGAGACCCTGCGCCACACCCCCGCCGCCCGGGATGTCCGAGTGTGCAAGGCGGAGGTACGCCCGGACTGCCTGTCGGGCACCATTCTGTTCCCCAAATCCGACAGGGGCGGCGGCCGGCTGGCCTTCGGCTGGCTGCTGGCCCGAAACCGGGCGGTGCTGGTGGATGACGGGGACTTCCTGCTCCCCTATCTCCGGCGGATGGACAAGGAGCGCTACCCGGTGGGCGGGGGCGTGGGGCGGTTTTTCTACGGCCTGCTGTCTATGCTTACCGCCAAGGACCTGCGGAGGCTGGAGGAGATCGAGGACCAGGCCGAGGGGCTGGAGGACCGGGTCCTGGGCGGAGAGCTGGAGAGCTTCAGCCCGGCGATGACCCAGCTGCGGAAGCGGGCCATGGCCTGGTTCCGGTGCTACTCCCAGCTGGACGACGTGGCCGGCCGCCTGCGGGAGAACGAGGCCGGCCTGTTTTCCCCGGAGGAGGAGCGCCTCTTCCGCCTCTATGAGGAGCGGGTCATCCGCCTGCGGGAGGAGTCCCAGCTGCTGCGGGAGTACTGCCTCCAGGTCCAGACCATGTTCCAGGCGGAGATCGACCTGCGGCAGAACCGGACCATGAAGATCCTCACCGTGGTCACCACCATCTTTCTGCCCCTGTCCCTGCTGGCCGGGTGGTACGGCATGAACTTCACCGGCATGCCCGAGCTCACCTGGAAGTACGGCTATCCGGCGGCAATCGCCGTCAGCGTGGGAATCGTGATTCTCAGCCTCTGGATCTGCAAAAAGAAAAAGTTCTGGTAGGCGTGCCCGACGGCTCCGGCCGTGGGAGACGGAATGCCGATACTTTCCCGCCGCTGTGCGGCGGGAAAGTTCTCGCTGCGCTCTCTGAACGCCTTGCTGTGCAAGGCATTCAGAGCATTCGATCCCACTCGAGGCGGGCTATCGCCCCCTCGAGCTCCCCGCCCCAACGTGAGCGGATTCATCTCAGCAGAGGTTTTTTGACAAGCTGAAAAAAACCGGACGCCCCGAGGGGCGTCCGGTTTTTCGTTTGAAGCGGGGGAGGGATGCTTACAGATCCACCTTGCCGCTGCCCTCGCCGTTGACCACATAGTAAACGGCCTGGTCCTCGGGCTTTACATACAGGGCCAGAGTCTTGATCTCCTCGCCGGTCCACTGGGCCTTGACGGCGGCCACCATGTCCTCCTGGGAGAGCTCCTTGCCCATGTACTGCAGGGTCAGGGATACCTGGGGAGCCGCGGTCTTCTTGGCCGCGGGGGTCCGCTTCGCAGGAGCCTTGCGGGTCTTGGCGGCGGGCTTCTTCTCCGCCTCCTGGGCGGCGGGAGCCGCCGTAGTCTCCGCGGCTGCGGTGGCCGCAGCCTTCTTGCGCAACGCCATGATACACACGTTCCTTTCCTTAGACAGCCGGGGCCGTCAGATTCATTGGTACTCCTATATTGTACCAGGAATTAGCCAGAGGGGAAGCGTCAAAATGACGATTCTTGTTTTCCCTCCGGAAAAAACTCCTGCCAATTTGTACATGTTTTTGGAGGAACCTTCCACAAAACGACCGGATTCGGGGGAAAAAGAGGGGCGCAGCCCCCAGAGAAGGGGAGCCGGCGCATCCCCGCCTGAGAAAGCCGGCTGGAAGGAGAATAGGCCCGGACGGTTTTTCCCATACTATCCCAGCGAGAGGAGGGAGCGCCATGGGCCTGTTTGAGCCGGAGCGGACAAACTCTGCCCCCCACCCCCGGAAGGAGCCCCGATTCCCGGAGCCCCTTTCCCGGGAAAACCTGAAAAAGGTATTTGAGGGCTGTGTGGACTATATGGAGCGGACGGTGTATCTCCACGGGGACCGGAAGCGGACTGTGACGGTGTGCTACCTCCTGGGCATGGCCCGGAACGAGCGGCTCAGCGACTATGTGCTCCGGCCCCTGGCCCAGGACCCGGCCCTGAGCCAGGTCCCGGAGGAGGAGCTGTTTGCCCGCCTCCAGTACGGGGCCCTCTACAACCTGGCGGCCAACCGGCGGACCACCCTGGACGATGTGGTGAACGACCTGATCCTGGGCAGCTGCGCCCTGTTCTTTCCAGGGCAGAGGGACGCCCTCACCCTGCCGGTGGTCACCGAGGAGAAGCGGTCGGTGGGGGAGCCGGAGAACGAGCCCGCCCTGAAGGGGGTGCGGGAGTCCTTTGTGGAGTCCGTCCGCACCAACACCGCCATGGTCCGCCGCCATTTAAAGGCCCCCGAGCTGAAAATCCGGGAGCACATTGTGGGCCGCCGGTCCCGGACCCAGGTGGACGTGCTCTATTTGGACGGCATCGCCGACCCGGACACGGTGGAGCGGGTGCGCCGGAGGCTGGACGGCATGGACATCGACGGAGTGGAGGCGGCCGGGAATATCGAGGAGTACCTGACGGACCACCTGAACACCCCCTTTCCCACCATGCCCTACACCCAGCGGCCCGACCGCTTCTGCCAGGCCCTGCTGGAGGGGCGGGTGGGGCTGATGGCCGACGGCCTGCCCTTTGCCTGGATGCTGCCCGGCACCATCGACCAGTTTTTCAAAACCGGCCAGGACCGGGCCTTCCACTGGATGGCGGCCTCCGCCCTGAACGTGATCCGGTGGTTCTGCGCCTTTGTGACCATCCTGGTGCCGGGACTGTATATCGCCCTGGTCACCTTCCACCCGGAGGCCATCCCTGTGAAGCTGGCCCTGTCCATTGTGGCCGCCAAGCAGGAGGTGCCCTTCTCCACAGTGTTCGAGGTGCTCATTATGCTCCTGGCCTTTGAGGTGCTCCAGGAGGCGGGGCTGCGCCTGCCCAGCCCCATCGGGGCCACCGTCTCCATTTTAGGGGGGCTGGTGGTGGGCAACGCGGCGGTGGAGGCCCACATCGTCTCCCCGGCGGTGCTCATCGCCGTGGCCATTGCCGGGGTGGCCGGGTACGCTATGCCCTCCCAGGACTTCGCCGCCGCCCTGCGGCTGTGGCGGTTTTTATTGGCCATCCTGGCCAGCACGGCGGGGCTGTTCGGCCTGGCGGCGGGGTGTGCCGCCCTCATCTACCACCTGGCCGGGCTGGAGACCTTCGGGGTCCCCTACCTGGCCCCCTTCACCAGCGGCGCGGGGGAGCCCCGGGGCCATCCCAGCCTGCTCCGGCCGCCTCTGCCCCGGATGAAGTGGCGGGACGGAGCCAGACACACCTTGAATCGGAGGAACCAGCGATGAAGCGAATGGGAGCGGCGGCTGCTCTGGCGGCGGTGCTGCTTTTGTCCGGGTGCGGAAAGGCCGCCCTGCCCTACGCCCGGGAGATGGGGGACATGGCCCTTCTGCGCACCATGGGGGTGGACGCGGGGGAGGAGGCGGGACAGGTGCGGGTCACCGTGTCCACCGGGAAGCGGGCCGCCGGCCTCCAGGGGGAGAGCCAGCCGCCCCTGATCCTCTCCGCTGCGGGGGAGTCCCTCAGCGCCGCCTGCCTGTCCATGCAGGGGTTGAGCGACAGCTATGTGTTTTACGGCTATGTGGACCAGCTTCTTCTGGGGGAGGAGGCCGCCCTGGAGGGGGTGGAGCCGGTGCTGGACTACTTCTCCCGGGACGTGGAGCTGGGGCTGGGGGCCCAGGTGTGGCTGGTCCGGGGCGGGACCGCCCAGGCGGCCATAGAGGCCGGCGGCGAGACCGGGGTGGACAGCCGCCTGTCCACCCTCCAGACGGACAGCGAGATGGGGGCGGCGGGGATCACCCGGACGGCGGTGGAGGTGTTCTCCAGCCTGCTGGAACAGGGGTGCGCCTATCTGCCCGCCCTGCGGGCGGCCGGCGCGGAGGAGGGGGAGCAGACGGCCCTCCTGGAGGCCGGGTACGGGGTGCTGCGGGACGGAGCGCTGGCGGGCTGCCTGGAAGGGGAGAGCGCCAAGGGGCTGGAGCTGCTCACCGGCCAGACGGCGGAGGATATTATAGAGGTGGACCTGCCCTCGGGGCGGGCGGTGGCCCGGATCACGGAGGTCTCGACGCGGTGTGAGCCGGTCTTTCAGGGGGAGGAGCTGACCGGCCTGCGCCTCCACTGCCGGGCGGCCGCCGAGCTGGCCGAGTTCCATGAGCCCATGGATCAGGGGGAGCTCGCCCAGCTGCGGGAGGCCCTGGAGGAGCGGGAGAGCCTGCGGCTCCGGCAGGTGATGGAGCAGCTGCGCGCCTGGGGGACCGACTGCACCGCCCTGGGCAGCCAGGTGGCGCAGGCCAACCCGGCCCGATGGGAGAAGCTCCGGGGAGAATGGGAGGAGCGGTTCTCCACGATCCCCTATGAGGTCAGCGTCCAGGTGTCGGTGAGCCGCACCTACGGGGATTTGGCGTGAACCTTTCTGGATTCCCCCAGGCCCGCAGTTCTATGATCAACTGAGACTATGCTTACCGCTCATGGGCCGCTGTTTTTATCCCTGCGGGAAAACAAAACAACCGGGAAAGAGGCAAAACGAAGTTTTGCATGAAGTTCTTTTGCTTCTACAGCTTGTCGAAAAGGTCTTTTCGCCAAGCTGATGGCATTTATTTAGAACGCGTATGCGTTCTAAATAAATGGCGTGATTGCACGTGAAAGAAAACCCTGACGGTTTCTCTCCGCGCTAAGTGCCGCCGCCCTGCGACGGTTGCGCTCCGATGTGCCCTGCGGGGCTATCTTTCACACTATCTTTCCCTCCGAATTTTTCCGGCCGGGTTGTTGATTGTTTGAGAAAATAAAAGTGAAATGGATTTTCAGTCCAACAAGATAAAAAGGAGATGTTAAGGTGGAGAGAGACCGGATTTCCCAGACTCAGCTGTGTGCCCTGCTGTGGGCGGGGCTGATGGCCCCGGCGGCGGAGCTGCTGCCGGCGGTGACCCTGCCTATCGCCGGGCGGGGAGCGTGGCTGTCCGCCCTGGCGGCCCTGCCGGTGCTGCTGCTCCTCGGCTGGGGACTGGGCAGACTGGGGCTGCGCCACGGCGGGCTGGCGGGCGCCATCCGCTGGGGGCTGGGACCGGTAGTGGGGCGGCTGGTGCTCCTCCTCTATTTTATTTGGGGGGAGCTGCTGCTGGCCCTCCGGCTGCGGCTGTGCGCACAGCGGCTCATCGCCTCCGGGGAGCGGGACGGCTCCCTGTGGTTCTTCCTGCCCGCGGCCGCCCTGCTGGTGCTGTGGATGGCCCGGGGCAAGCTGCCCGCCTTTGCCCGGGCGGGACAGGTGTTCCTGGCGGTTCTCCTCACTGCCGCCGGGGCGGTGCTGCTTCTCTCCCTGCCCCAGGTCAGAGGGGAGCACCTGCTTCCTCTGTGGTGGGGGGACGCCCTGCCGGTGCTCCGGTCGACGGTTCCGCTGCTGGGGGTGCTGGGTTACGGGGTCTTTGCCGCCTTCCTGCTGGGGGATACGGAGCCCTCCCCCCGGAGGGGGCGGGACTGGACGCTGTGGGCCGGAGGGGGCTGCCTCCTGCTGGGGGCGGAGCAGGCGGTGGTCATCGGCAATCTGGGCCCGGAGCTGGCCCGGCGGCTGAACAGCCCCTTTTTTGCCCTGGCCAAAAGCGTGGGGGTGGAGGGGGCCTTCCAGCGGGTGGAGAGCATCATCGCCGCCCTGTGGACCTTTGCGGATCTGTCGCTGCTGGGGGTGCTGGCCTTTGCCCTGTGGAAGGCGGCAAAGCAGTTTTTTCCCAGGGCGAAGCAGAAACCGACGGTCACGGCCATCCTCATCCCAGGGGCCGTGCTGGGGATCGCCGCCTTTCCGGAGGGGGTGATGGCGGACGCCTTCGGCCGGGAGACCGCCCTGCTGGGCAACCTGATGATGGGACTGGCGCTGCCGCTTTTGGTGCTGGCCGTGTGCTGGGGGCGGGAGATGTTCCGTCACTCCCCACATTTTGTGTATAAAAGCGCGCAAAAGACAGAAGATATGGTTGCCGAAGAACAAAGTGAAAAAAAGACGGAAAAAACTGAAAAAAATGATTGACAAGGGAGGGAAAGTTTGCTATGATAGCGAAGCGCTTGCGGGAAGCAAGAGCGTCGCCCCTTCCAGAGCGAGTTGAGCGCGAAAACAAATCGAAAAAGATTTAAAAAAAGTGCTTGACAAAGCGAGGAAGCGGTGGTAATATAAACAGGTCGTCCGCAAGGGCGGCCGGGGAGTGAGCCGGACGGTTTCCTCTTGGAAAAGCGCTGAAAAAAGTTTTGAAAAACTTGAAAAAAGTGCTTGACAAGGGCGAAACGAGATGGTAAAATAAACTCCCGCCGCTGAGAGCGGTGTGCACCTT
>JABLTR010018113.1_pt1 | contig 19255 bp, 15 predicted proteins | sample 7160071 | NCBI WGS metagenome assembly JABLTR01 (sample SAMN14651230, study PRJNA627086) | human gut metagenome | isolation source: feces | host: Homo sapiens | reverse complement strand
CGGCTGTGGAAGCCGGCGCGCTGCAGGGGCGGCGGGTCCTGTTCGCCCTCACCACCGGCCCCGGCGGCATGTCCATGCAGGCGTTTTCCCTGTTGAATGCCCTGCGCACCCATCCCGGCTGTCTTCAGGACGCCGTAGGCTCCTTCATCGTAGACGGCAGCGGGGAGCTGTACACCAAGCAGGCCGCCCAGGCCCTGGCTCTCGCGGCCAATCTGGCCGGCTGCCTGTTGCCCGGCAAGCCTCTGGTGGAGGGAACGGGCTCTCTGTACAACCAGCGCATCCTAGCCGAACAGCGAAACTGCTCTTGGGAGGAGGCCTATTTCCTTCGGTCCCGGGAGCTGGTCCGGCGGCTGGCGGCATTCACCCCGCCCCGTTATGCCCGGCCCCGGGTTCTCATGCTCCACGCCTCGGACAACCGGCGCTCCAACACCGTGGCCATGGGCCGGGCCGTCTGCAGCCGCCTGGCCGAAGCCTGCGACCTGCAGACCGTCAGCCTCCAAAACGGCGCTATTTACGACTGCCGGGGCTGCTCGTATACCGCGTGCCTGCACTACTCCCGCAGCGGCACCTGCTATTACGGCGGCGCCCTGCCCACGGAGGTCTTCCCCGCCATTTTAAACAGCGACGCCGTGCTTTTGCTCTGCCCCAACTACAACGACTCCGCCAGCGCCAACATCATGGCCCTGATCAACCGGATGACCAGCCTGCTTTTGCAGCAGACCCTGTATGACAAATACCTGTACGCCATTGTGGTCTCCGGCTATTCCGGCGGCGACCTGGTGGCCCGCCAGATTTTGGGGGCTCTGTGTCTGAACAAGACCATGATGCTCCCGCCTCGGTTCTGCCTCTTTCAAACCGCCCACGATCCCGGCTCGGCCCTTTCTTCTGCCGGCGTTCAGGACCGAATCACCCAATGGGCCGACGAAATCCGGCGCACTTTGCTGCCGCCCCAGGCGGAGCCCGAGGCCCTCATTTCACGCTCCGGTCCGCCGTGACACCGGCCGCCATCTGTTCGGCCGCTGCAAAGCGGCTGCGCTCTGCATCGCCGGAAGCGCTCCAAGAAGCAAAAACCTGCCGCATGGCGGGCCAAACGGCCCACCGCTGCGGCAGGTTCTGTTTCGTTTTTACGCTTGCTCCTCCAGCCAGGCCTTCATCTCCAGGCGGCCCTCCTCCGACATGGGGAAGGTGCGGCCCCCTTCCATCCGGCTCTTTTCATAGCAGTACAAACCGTGCCAAAATTCGGCCTCCATCGAGCTGGCCTCCATGTCGACCTCCTTTTGGTCCTTCATCACCACATGGGGCACAATCCGGAACCGGAGAGGCCCCAGAGAGCCGGTGAAGATGTTATTCATGGCGAAGGTATGCAAGGTGGGAAGGAATATCTCTGCCATGGAGCGCCGTCAATCCTGCATCAGCCGCTCCATCTCGTCCAGCAGATCGCCAAACAGGGACAGGGCCTGATTCACCGGCTCCGGAGAGGTCATGTCCACACCGGCGCCCTTCAGCAAATCAATGGGGCTCTTGCTGCAGCCGCCGGAGAGGAAGCCCACGTAATCCCGGACGGCAGGCTCGCCCTCCCGGAGGATCCGGCGGGACAGCGCGATGGCGGCGGAGTAGCCGGTGGCGTACTGGAATACGTAATAGTTGTAATAGAAGTGGGGAATCCGGGCCCACTCCAGGGCAATCTCCTCGTCGATGACCATATCCGGCCCAAAGTACATCTCGTTCAGGCGGCGGTATTCGGCGCAGAGGACGTCCGCCGTCAGGGTCTTCCCCTCCTTGGCCATGCGGCCGATGTTCAGCTCAAATTCCGCAAACATGGTCTGGCGGTACAGGGTGCTCTTGAACTGCTCCAGGAAGTGGTTGATGAGATAGGCCCGCTCCTTCTTATCCGTGGTCTTGCCCAGGAGGTACTCCATCAGCAGGGCCTCGTTGCAGGTGGAGGCCACCTCCGCCACGAAAATCACATAGTCGGCATCGATGGGGTTCTGGGTCCGGTTGGACAGGTAAGAGTGGATGGCGTGGCCCATTTCATGGGCCAGGGTGAACTGACTGTCCAGTGTGCCGGTGTAGTTCAGCAGGACGTACGGGTGGACCCGGGCGCCGGCGGAGTAGGCGCCGGAGCGCTTGCCCTCGTTCTGGTACACGTCAATCCACCGGTTGTCAAAGCCCTCCTTCAAAATCTTGCGGTAGCTCTCTCCCATGGGCGCCAGAGCGTCATAGACGGTCTGCTTGGCCTCGGCAAAGGGGATCTTCCGGTCCACGCCGTCCACCAGGGGCGCATACACGTCATAGAAATGCAACTCGTCCACCCCCAGGAGCTTCTTCCGCAGGCGGACATACCGGTGCATCTTGTCCATGTTCTGATGGACCGCTTCAATGAGGTTCAGGTATACGGAGGTGGGAACGTTGGTGACGTCCAGAGAGGCCTCCATGGAAGAATCGTATTTGCGGGCCTCGGAGAAGAACTGGAGCTGCTTAACCTGGGAGGCCAGGATCGCGGCCACCGTGTTCTGGAAGCTGCCGAAGGTGTGGTAGAAATTCTCAAAGGCGCTTTTCCGCAGAGCCCGGTCGGCGCTCTCTTCATAGGATACAAAGGTGCCTTGGCTCAGAGGCAGCCGGTTGCCCCGGCTGTCCACCGCATCGGGGAAGGTCAGGTCTGCGTCGGCAAAGAGGCTGAAAATGTCGTCCGGGGCGTTGGCCATCTCCCCGGCGGCAGCCAGGAGCTTCTCCTCGGCGGGGGACAGCACATGCTCCTTCCGGCGGCGGATGTTCCAAAGATACCGGCGGTACCGCTCCAGCTTGGGTTCGGCGGCAAAGAAGCCGTCCAGCGTCTCGTCGGAAATGGAGAGAATCTCCGGGGTTTCAAAGCTGGTGGCGGCGGACAGAGCCACATAGGCGCTCATGAACTGCCCCTTCATCGCCTGATACTTGGCAACCCGGGTGTCCTCATCGGTCTTGCGCATGCAGTAATTGGCCAGGTCCTCTCCCAGGACATTCACTGCCTCCATCTGCTCCAGATAGGCCAGCAGCTTGGCCGGGCTGTCCGCCAAATGTCCGGCGTAGGCGGCCAGCTCCTGGGTCACGGCCTGGAGCTTTTCCAGATCCGCGCTCCAGGCTTCATCGGTTGCGTAAAGGTCTTCAATCGCCCACTGGTCGGCCGGTGCAATGTCGCTGCGCTGGGGAATTTTTTTCGTTTCAGACATGTGACATCCTCCTGATTTTCAATTGTGTGCGTTTCCTGCTTTCATTATATCACATGGCGGTTGATTTGCAACTCATAGTTTTTACAATGTCCCATAGGTAACGTGCATTTGTCTTCTATAAAAGGACAAATCGGGAGACCGGTGTTCTTGTCCACAATGTGCGCACAAGCTAAACCATCGGGCGAAGTCGCAAAGCGGCCGTGAGGCGCCCGCTTTTTTCTGATTTCCCCTGGGCACAACCGTTTGTTGATTGACACGCTCCCTCGCAACCGGTACAATGAAGGTGTCCCCTGCTACGGACAAGCATGCTCCACTTTTCAAAAGGAGGCAACTACATGTATCAGTTTCCCAAAGACCTGTATGCCGACATTCGTCTGGAAGACGTGTATCAGACGGCGATTGTCTACGAAAACCACAACCTGATCCAAAATAAAACCAGCCGGGAGACCGGAGCCTTCCTCCGGATTTGGGACGGCCGACGGTGGTATTACAGCGCCACCACCGATTTGGATCATATTCAGCAAGAGCTGGACGCCCTGGCCGCTCTGGCCACGCCGAACCCGGACATTGCCGACGACCCGGTGGTCCGCCGGCTGGAGGTCAACCGGGACCGGCTTCTCCGGTATCAGGACCGGGACGTGCGGCAGGTGCCCAACGAGGAGAAGGTCGCCCTGCTTCAGTCCTATCTGCCGGTGGTGGCCGAGGTCCCGGAGATCACCGACTGGAAGGCTCGGTATCTGGATACCCACACGGAGAAAAAATTCTGGTCCAGCCTGGGCGCGGAGCTTCACTTTGATTTTCAACGGGCCAGCGTGGTCCTGGGCTTCACGATCTCAGCCGGCAGCGTGCCCTACTTCGACCAGGTGCATACCTACCGGCCGGACTTTTCCGGCCTGACCGGTCATGAGAAGGAGCTGGCCGCGCAAGTCGAGGACTGCCTGACCTATGCCAAAAATGCCGTTCCCGTGACGCCGGGCACCTATACCTGTGTCTTTTCTCCGGTGACCGCCGGCGTCTTCGCCCACGAGAGCTTCGGCCATAAGAGCGAGGCGGATTTCATGCTGGCTTCCGAGGCCATGCAGAAGGAGTGGGCCATCGGCGCCCGGGTGGGCGCGCCTCTGCTGAACATCTTGGATTCCGGCCAACTGGAGGGCTCCGGCTATGTGCCCTACGACGACGAGGGCACCCGGGCCCGGACCACCTACCTGATTCGCGACGGCATTCTCACCGGCCGCCTCCACAGCGCCGCCACGGCAGCCGCCCTGGGAGAGGAGGTCACCGGCAACGCCCGGGCAATGGATTTCTCCTTTGAGCCCATCGTCCGCATGACCTCCACTTACATCGGCGGCGGCGACTTGACGTTGGAGGAGCTGCTGGCGCCCATCGAGCTGGGTGTATTCATCCAGGACTTCAACCACGGCTCCGGCATGTCCACCTTCACCATCGCCCCCAGCCGGGCCTACATGATTCGAAACGGAAAGATTGCCGAGCCGGTGCGGATCTCCGTGGTGACCGGCAATGTGATGCGCACCCTGCATGAGATCGACGGTCTGACCAAAGCGGAGCAGGTCTGCTCTCTGTCCACCGGCGGCTGCGGAAAAATGGAGCAGTGGCCCCTGTCCGTGGCCTTCGGCGGCCCCTACGTCCGCGTGCGGAATCTTCAGGTGCAGTGAGGAGGAAGAAAATATGGTGAAAGAATTATATCAAACCGTTCTCCGGGAGACCTCCCTGAACGTGACCAATGGAGAGATTGACTCCGTCCGGAAGAAGTCCATCACCAAATCCGGCTGCCGGGTATACGACGGCGGCTTCCTGGGCGTCGCCGGAACCCTGGGCGAGCCCACGGCGGAGAGCTGGGCCCAGGCGGAGGCCAATCTGGCGCGCAAGATCCCCTGCCCCTGGGGGCCGAAGACCGACGCCCGCCGGACCTGCCGCCGGGGCGCGGCTATGGACGCCGACCGCTTCCTCCGCCTGTGCGAGGAGCTGACGGAAACCCTCCGCCGGGAGTTCCCTCAGTTTATTTTCAGCAATAAAATAAACTGGACGGAGGAAATGCAGCGCTTGCGCAACGACGCCGGCCTGGATTTTACCTGGCAGGACGCCGCCGGTCTGGTGAGCCTGCTGGTTCGGACCCAGGACTCCGTCAACATCTTCGACACCAGCATCGGCGGCATTTACCGGAGCTTTGATCCCGCCGCCGTCCTGCAGGAAGCCCGGGAGGCGTTGGAGGCGCACTTAAATCCCATCAGCCTGCCGGATGTGGAAAAAATGCCGGTGCTGGGCAGCCCGGATATGTTCAGCCGGGCCTGGAGCGAAGCCCTGAACGGCCAGAAGCTGGCGCGGCAGGCCTCCGTCTGGTCCGGGGAAGTAGGTCGACAGCTCTTCGCCCCGGATTTCACCCTGGAGGTGGACCGGTCGGCAGACAGCTTCTTTGTTCCCTTCTTCGACGCAGAAGGGACCTGCCTGGAGGGCGACACCCTGCCGCTGATCGAAGGCGGCGTGCTCCGCCGGGGGTACGCCGACCGGAAATGCGCCTGGGAGCAGCAGATGCAGCCCACGGCCGCAGCCGACGGGGCCTATGACGACGCCCCCGCCCTGTCCCTGCCGCCCCTGTCCGTGCGGCCCACAGGAAAGACCCTGGAGGAAATTTTGGACGGCCGCCCGGCTCTGTATGTCCTCACCAGCGGCGGCGACGTCACGCCGGACGGCAGCTTCGCCACCCCGGTGCAAATGGCCTACCTGTACCAGAACGGCCGCCTGATCGGCCGCCTGCCGGAGTTCGGCCTCCGGGGCAACCTGACTGAGCTTCTGGGTAAGGACTTCCTGGGCTGCTCCCAGGACAAGCCCTACGACAGCTCCCACGCCTGCGTCATGGAGATGACCATCGTGCGCTAAAACCTCATTATATTGAGAAAAAGCATGCAGGCGGGAATCCGTCTGCATGCTTTTTGCCGTCTCGGCTTTGCAACCGGGCGCGTACGGCCCCTTAGCGCTGGTTCTGCTGCTGGTTCTGCTGATTCTGCTGGTTCTGCCGGTTATTCTGATTCTGCTGCTGGTTGTTCTGCTGATTCTTGTTCTGATTCTGCTGGTTCTGATTGTTCTGGTTGTTCTGGTTGAAATTCATGATGAAATTCCTCCTGAATTCATTTACGGGTTTCCCGCGGGGGTAGTTTACCCGGTTCCTGCCGTTTCATTCCAAAATTAGCTTTTGTCTTTCGGACGGAAAATCAAAGCGGCAAAAAAGGCCGCCACGATTGCCATGGTGATGCCGCCGGCCGCCGCCTTCAGGCCGCCTGTGAAGATGCCGAGAAAGCCGTCCTCCGTCACAGCCTGGCGTACGCCCTTGGCCAAATTGTACCCAAAGCCGGTGAGGGGAACCGTAGCGCCGGCGCCGCCAAACTCCGCAATCGGCTCGTAAAGCCCAACGGCCCCCAGAATGACGCCGGCCACCACATAGCTCACCAAGATCCGGGCCGGCGTCAGGCTGGTTTTGTCCACCAAAATCTGGCCGATCAGACACAGAAGGCCGCCTACCAGAAACGCCTGCAAATACTCCATATTCTCACTTCCCTTCTGTGCTGATGGATACGGCGTGGCATACGCCGGGAATGGACTCTCCTTGCTGGGAGGAGGTGGGAGACAGAAGCGCGCCGGTCCCGCAGAACAAGATGCGGTGGAGCTTGCCCTGGCTCAGCTGTTTCAAAAGGTATCCGCACAGCACAATGGCGCTGCAGCCGCAGCCGGACCCTCCGGCGTGGACATCCTGCCCCTCCAGATCGAAGACCAGGACGCCGCAGTCGGTATACCGGTCCTCCAGACGGACGCCGATTTGATGGAACTGGTCCAGAAGAATCTCCTTACCCACCTTTCCCAGGTCCCCGGTGACAATCAGGTCGAAGTCCTCCGGCGCGGCGCCCAGATCGTCAAAGTGGGCGCGGATGGTTTCGAAGGCGCTGGGCGCCATGGCCGCGCCCATGTTGTTGGCGTCGGTCACCCCTAAGTCTACAATGGTCCCCACAGTGGCGGCCTCTACCCGGGGCCCCTCGCCTTGTCCGGAAACCAATGCGGCGCCGGACCCGGTTACCGTCCACTGGGCGGTGGGCGTCCGCTGGCCGCCGTAGCCCAGAGGATAGCGGTATTGCCGCTCCGAGGAGGCAAAGTGCGAAGAGGTCATGGCCACGGCCCGGTCGGCAAATCCGCCGGAGACGGCCATCGAAGCCAACAGCAGCGACTCGGCCATGGTGGAGCAGGCGCCGTACAGGCCTAGAGAGGGCAGCCCCGTATTTCGCAGGGCGAAACTGGAACTGATACACTGGTTCAGCAAGTCTCCGGAAAACACCAGGTCTACATCCCGGGGCTTTTTTCCCGCCTTTTGCAACAACGTCTCCAAAGCGATTTGCTGCATATGGCACTCCGCCTTTTCCCAGGTCTTTTCCCCAAAGTAGGTATCTGTGTTGGTATAGTCGAAATAACCTTGCAACGGGCCCTCCGATTCCTTTTTCCCCGCGACGCTGGCCCATGCAGTCAGGACCGGCGGCATATCAAAGTGCAGGCTCCGTTTCCCTCGTTTTTGTTTTGCCATTGTTCATCCTTCCTTGCATCTGTTAAATCAGCGTTAGTATGCGCACTGTTGCAAAAAAATTGCATGAAATGTCTTTGAAACGGCCAGAGCTCTGGGTTTCCATTGTAAAAAAATTCCGCTGCAGGCAAACGCTGCAGCGGAATTGATTTTAAAAAGCGAACCATAATTCCCATAGGACTCTGCATTTCGGGCAGGAACCGGCATCAGCTGTGGAAGGAAGCACGCTTTCCCGGAACACAGCAAAAAGCCGGTTATGCAAACGTCAGCTCAAACCGTTCGCCTCGGGAAAACAGCACGCCGTCCGGCAGGGAAATACGAAGAATACACGTGTCTTCGTCCGTCAAGTCGGAATGTCCGTTGTCTATCCAGGCTGCAAACACATCCCGGAGTTTTTGCGCCGGGCAGGCATTCTCCTCCCGGCAGAACGCCCCCAGCAGGACCGCCGTTCCATGAGCGGTGAACCACTCTCCCGCGACCGCACATGGGGATTGCTTGCAATTTGCCGGATTTTGTTGGACTTGGCATGGGTGATCACATAAAACGCCCCGTCCTCATAGTAGCCGTTTACCGTTCGGACCTCAGGCCGGTCCCCCCCAAACAGTGGCACGGGCGATCTCCCGGTCGCGTCCAAAGCGCTCGTTCATGATGGTCTTTGCTTGTTCAGAAAATCCCGGTTTCATTTCAATCCTCCTTCTCATTTTCTGCCGAGCACGCTATACCAGCAGGGACAGCAGGGCGAACACCCAGTGGGCGAAGATACCGGCGCACAATCCGCCGATGGTGTGGCAGACAATGGCCCGGCCGGTGAGGCCGCTGCACTTCAGGCTGGCCATCATGGCCACGTGGGTGGACAAGTAACCGCTCCAGCACATGCACATGGCAGTGAACACCGCCACATCTTGGGGACCGGCCAGGCCGGAGGAGAGCAGTCCGGGCACCAGGCCAATGGCCGCCCCGGCAGCGCCCAAGGCGGTAATGGGCACGGCAATGCCCTCGGCGCTGGTGAAGCCGAACAGAGGCTTCAGAAGGAAGGACAGCTTCTGCCCCAGCCAGGGCAACGCCGCGACTCCCTCATAGGCCGCGCCTGTGTACAGGCCGCCCTCTCCAGGCCCCTTGGTGAGGAGCAGAACAAAGGTACAAATTAACAAAACCCCGGGGATGATCTCCACGCCCATTTTCACGCCGGTGGCTCCCCCTTCCGTGAGCGCCCCCAGCAGGCGGGCCCCGATGCCGCCGGGCCGGACGGTCCGCTTGGACAGATCCGCATGTGGAACCCCGTCCGGCGTGTCGCAGTAGCGGTCCGTCCCGTATACCCGCCTGGTAAACCGCAGCATCAGACGGGTGCTGACGATGCTGCCGAACACGGCGCCCAGGTTGCCCACCAACACGGCCAAGCCAAAATTGCCGCCGGACAGCAGCTGCAGTCCCAGCATAAAAGCGGAGATGATGGCCCCCATACCGAAGGCCGTGCCCAGATTGGTCAAGGCGGGCAGCTGGTACCGCTTAAAATAGCGGCGGAAGCTGGGGTCATCGGCCAGAGTTAAAATTGCCGGGTTATCCGAGAGATAGGTTGTCACAATTCCGATGGACGCCGCCCCGGGTAACCCATACAGGACGCCCATCAGGGGCGACAAGAGCTTATTGATCAGCGCCACTACGCCGAACTCCGTCAGCATGGCGCCCAGGGCGCCGGCCAGTACGGCGATGCCCATGATGTACAGCACCGTGTTGATCAGCAGGTCGAACGCGGTATTCATCATGGTGTTGAGCAGGTTGACCAGTCCCATTCTGCTGCTGAGCAGTCCAAAAATCAGGATGAACACGCCAAGGAAAACGAAAGCCTCCACACTAATCGCTCGCTTTTCGCCGGTGGCCGGTTTCGCGCCGGGGATGGTTTGATTGACAGGACTTTCCATATGGAATTCCTCCTCCATCTGATTTCCATGTGCCCGCACCTATTGTAGTGGATGAAGCCAGAAATTTCAACAAAAATATTCACATATTCAGCAAAATTTTTCGTCACTTTAACCAACGGACAGAGCTCTTTCCTGTGCGCACACTACCTCCATACCCCCTGATCCAGCACTGCGCGACGGAGCTCCATGCATTTGCCCCGTAGATCCCAAAAGCGCCCGGCGGGGCCCCAGGGCGCCTTTGGCAGACGGCGCTCCGCTGGGAGCAATCACTGGGAGCTATCGTCTGTTTCAACAAATTTGACCCCTCCATTTTGAGCACTGTAAACAAATTGTGAATTCCAAATCCAGGCAGTTGACATTTGGAGGGGCCGTGGTAAAATACTCCTACCTGTTAGATTCTAACAGTATTAACATTTTGAAGCCGAAAGGAGTGTGTGCTGTGGATCGACGGCAGGCCGCCTCGGAAATCTTCAACATTTTCGCAACCCTGACCCAGCATAAGCTTCCGCCTGACGTACAGATGCAATCCAAAGGAGAGGGCATGATCATGCATCTGCTGGCCGGGATGCCGGACGGCGCTGCGCCGGGAGAGCTGTGCCGGTCCATGGGCGTGTCTTCCGCCCGGGTGGCGGCTATTTTCGCCGCGCTGGAGAGAAAGGGGCTTATAGAGCGCCAGCTCCATATGCAGGACCGCCGGCGCGTCCGGGTCGCCCTGACCCCGGCAGGGCGGCAGCATGTCCAGCAAAAGGAGGCCCAGGTCATGGCGCAAATGGAGCAATTCTTATCCGTTCTGGATGACGAGGAAATCCAGTGTTTCATTCGGGTCCTCCACAAGTTGGTCGCGCAACATCAAAGGCAAAGTGAGGAAAAATTATGCTAAGATTATTCAAACGATTTCAAAAGAAGGAAATCATGATGATTATCCTGAGCACTCTTTTGATAGTAGGCCAGGTCTGGCTGGATCTCACCATGCCGGACTACATGTCGGAAATCACCACCCTGGTCCAGACGGAGGGCAGCGCTATGGCCGACATCTGGCTGGCCGGCGGTAAGATGCTGCTGTGCGCCCTGGGAAGCCTGGCGCTTTCCGTCATGACCGGTTATCTGGCCGCCCGGATTGCCGCTTCCTTTTCCATGCGGCTCCGCGCCGGTATTTTCAGCCAGGTGGAAAACTTTTCCATGCAGGAAATCAACCGGTTTTCCACCGCCAGCCTGATCACCCGGACCACCAACGACGTAACCCAGATTCAAATGCTGGTCGCCATGGGGCTTCAGGTCATCATCAAAGCGCCCATTATGGCCGTGTGGGCCATTTGTAAAATCCAGTCCAAGAGCTGGCAGTGGACTACCGCCACCTTCTGCGCCGTGTTGTTCATGCTGGTGCTGATTCTCATTGCCGTCACCTTCGCCATGCCCCGGTTTAAGCGAATCCAGACGCTCACGGATAACCTGAACCGGGTCACCCGGGAAAATCTCACCGGTCTGCGGGTGGTCCGGGCCTACAATGCCGAGGACTACCAGGAGAAGAAATTCCAGACAGCCAATGACGAGCTCACCTCCAACAACCTGACCGCCAACCGGATCATGGCCATTATGTTTCCCGGCATGAATCTGGTCATGAACGGCCTGACGCTCTCCATCTATTGGATCGGCGCTTACCTCATCGGAGCCATTCCCCTCACCGGCGCGCCGGCCATCGCCCAACGGGTGGGCCTCTTCTCCGACATGGTCGTCTTCTCTTCTTACGCCATGCAGGTGGTCGCCGCTTTTATGATGCTGGTCATGATTTATATCATATGGCCCCGGGTGTCCGTGTCTGGAAAGCGGGTGCTGGAGGTTCTGGAAACCCACTCCTCCATCACCGACGGCAAGCGGCGGGAAGGCCTGCCCGGGCAGGAGGGAGAAGTGGAATTCCGGGACGTGACCTTCCGCTATCCCGACGCCAGCGACAACATCCTGGAGCATGTCAGCTTCCGCGCTCGGAAGGGCCAAACGGTGGCCTTCATCGGCGCCACCGGCTCCGGCAAAACCAGCCTGGTCAATTTAATTCCCCGCTTTTACGACGTGACCGGCGGCCAGGTTCTGGTGGATGGAGTGGACGTACGGGACTATGCCTTGGACGCGCTGCATGAAAAGCTGGGCTACGTCCCTCAGAAAGCGGTCATGTTCTCCGGCACCGTCTCGTCAAACGTCACATACGGAGCCGAGCACGCCACCCAGGAGCAGGTTCAACAGGCCGTTGCAATTGCCCAGGCCACGGACTTCGTAGACACCATCGGCTATGACGGGGCCGTGGCCCAGGGAGGCGCCAACCTCTCCGGCGGACAAAAGCAGCGGCTGGCCATCGCCCGGGCCGTATGCCGGAAACCGGAAATCTATATTTTCGACGACAGCTTCTCCGCTCTGGACTATCGGACCGACCGGGTCCTGCGCCAGACCCTGAAGCAGGAAACCGCCGGCATCACCAGTCTCATTGTAGCCCAGCGAATCGGCACCATCCGGGATGCGGATCTCATTTTAGTGCTGGACGACGGAAAAGTCGTGGGGCAGGGCACCCATCCGGAACTGCTGAAATCCTGCGAGGTCTACCGGCAAATCGCGCTGTCCCAGCTGTCGAAGGAGGAATTGGAACATGCCTAATCTGCATTATAAACCCCATATGCCGGTGCAGCCGGTGAATATGAAAAGCGCCTGGGGCAAGCTGCTGGCCTTTTCCAGGCCCTGGCTTCCCATCGGCATAACCGGAATGGTCCTGGCCATGGTCGCCTCTGTCTTCGCCCTCATGGGTCCGGATCAGCTGCGGGATATGACGAACACCATTCAAGCCGGTATCCTGGGAGAAGTGGACCTGAACGCCATTTTCCGCACCGGTATGACCCTGGTGATTCTGTACGGCTTGGCGGCCATCGGCCACTATATTCAGCATTTCCTCATGGCCACCTTTACCCAGCGGGTCTCCCGGGCCCTGCGTCAGAGCATCTCCCGGAAAATCAACAAGGTCCCCCTGGGCTACTACAACGCAGTCAGCTTCGGCGATGTGCTCAGCCGGGTGACCAACGATGTGGACACCATTGGGCAAACCATGAACCAATCCCTGGGGAACCTGGTCACTTCCGTCACCATGTTCCTGGGCTCGCTTCTCATGATGTTCCTCACCAACAGCGTCATGGCCGCCACCGCCGTTGTCTCTACCATCCTGGGCTTCGCCCTCATGCTGCTGATCATCCGCAAATCTCAAAAATACTTCATCGGCCAGCAGAATTATTTGGGACAGCTGAACGGCCATGTGGAGGAAATCTACACCGGCCACAACGTGGTGAAGGTCTACAACGGAGAGCAGGCTGCCCAGAATACCTTTGACCAGATCAACGGCAAGCTATACACCTGCGCCTGGAAATCCCAGTTTCTCTCCGGCCTCATGCAGCCCCTCATGGCTTTCATCGGCAACCTGGGCTATGTGGCGGTGTGCGTGGTAGGCGCCGTTCTGGTCAAGGACGGTCATACGGACTTCGGAACCATCGTAGCCTTTATGGTATACGTGCGTCAGTTCACCAACCCCCTGTCTCAGATCGCCCAGGCGGCTACCAGCCTCCAGTCCACCGCCGCCGCTTCTCAGCGGGTCTTTGAATTCCTGGATCAAGAGGAGCTGTCCGACGAGTCGCATAAAACAGAACGCCTGCCCGCCTCTCAAGTCCAGGGCGACGTGGTGTTCTCTCACGTCCGCTTCGGCTATACGCCGGACAAAACCATCATTCAGGATTTCTCCGCCCATGCAAAGCCCGGGCAGAAAATTGCCATTGTAGGCCCCACCGGCGCGGGAAAAACCACTCTGGTCAATCTTCTCATGCGGTTTTATGAGCTGAACGGCGGCGAAATCCGCATCGACGGCAAAAATATCGCCGACCTCACCCGGGAAAACGTCCACGACCTGTTCTGCATGGTCCTCCAGGACACCTGGCTCTTTGAAGGCACCATCCGGGAAAACATCGTCTATTCCAAGGAAGGCGTCACCGATGAGCAGGTCCGGGCGGCATGCTCGGCTGTGGGTCTGGATCATTTCATCCGCCAGCTGCCCCAGGGCTACGACACCCAGCTCAACGACCGGGCCAATCTCTCCGCCGGGCAAAAGCAGCTGGTGACCATCGCCCGGGCCATGATTGAAAACGCGCCGCTCTTGATTCTGGACGAGGCCACTTCTTCTGTAGACACCCGGACGGAGGCCCTGGTGCAAGCCGCCATGGATAAGCTGACGGAAAACCGCACCTCCTTCGTCATTGCCCACCGGCTCAGTACCATTCGCAACGCCGACCTGATTCTGGTTCTCAAAGACGGCGACATCGTGGAAAGCGGCAATCATCAGGAGCTTCTGGCAAAAGGCGGCTTTTACGCCAGCTTGTATAACAGCCAGTTTGAAAACACCGTGGCGTAGCTTTCGAAAAAACTCCGTCCCGGCCGCTCTTTGAAACCGGTTCTCGAAAGCCGGAATCATAGCAGCCGCCAGACAAGGGGCTGTCTCAAAACGTAATTTTTACAAATGTCCTTTTATAAAAAGTTTTGAAAATGGCGCAGAAAACGAGTGTCTTTCGTTTTCTGCGCCATAAATATTAGGCTATTCATAATAAAACTCTATTTTGAGATAGTCCCTTTTGTTGCATCCGGAGCAAATTGCAGAACGAAAACGGCTGCTCCAGGTTCCATAACCAGGCTGAGCCCGACCCGGACAAGCCGTTTTCTCTCCCCTTTCCGGCAGATAAGGAGAAATTTTCCATTCCCTTCCAAATCTTCCCTATCTGAAGCCATCCCAACTTCCAAGCAGGCAAAAACAGAAAAAGCGCTTACCCGACGGCTTCGTAGCCGCAGATTGTTCGGCTTTTTGGACCTGAGCCTTCCGCCGGATCATTGGGAGAATCGGCATCTTCAGTTTACTTGTCAACAGAGAGCAAGGCTATCGTCACATTCCAAGGGTTTCATAGTCGGAAAGCTTGCATACCCGGATGCTCTTGCGGATCGAGGAGGCGGAAGGGGAGAAAAGTACCATACCTCCACAGACGAAACCGGACTTCTTCACACGCCCGTTTTGACACAGGACGTCCTCCGCCGCCGTACCGTTTGCCTCCAGATTGCGGGTAGCATCTGCGGCGCTTTTCCCACAGAATGGGATCTCCCCGCAGCAAAAACCGCCTCAAAACGGCATTGCGTTTTGAGACGGTCTTTTGCAGTTTAATTCTCAGGAACTTCCGGAGTCTCGGGAACTTCGGGAACTTCTGGGGTCTCAGGATCCTCCGGCGTCTCGGGAACTTCCGGGGTCTCGGGATCCTCCGGCGTTTCGGGGTCCTCCGGAGTCTCGGGGATCTCCGGTAACGCGGGAACGACGTCCTCACAGAACCGCATCAGCATCACGGCCACCTGCGCCCGCGTCGCACTCTGCTTGGGGCGGAGATAGATGACATCTCCGTTGGAAGAGCCCTGCATGAGGCCTACCGCGCAGGCCCAGGACAGGCATTCCTTGGAGTAGTTGAAGGATTCGCCGTGGTCCGGGAACTCCTCCAGGCTGGTCCGGTCCGACACGTCCAGCTTCAGAATGTTCTCGGCATACCGGTAGAAGAACGCAGCCAGCTGCTCCCGGGTCACCGGTCTGGCCGGGCCAAAGGTGGTCTCCGTGACACCCTTGACAATGCCGTTTTCATAGCCCCAGGCCACAGCTTCCTGGTAGAAATTCTGGGTGAGATCCGTGAAGGGGGTTTTCGTCTTGCACTCGGGGCTGCCGGCCATCCGCCACAGGACCGTGATGACCTGTCCGCGCGTGGTGGAGTTGAATGGATAGAACCGGTTGTTCTCCATGCCCACCATCAGGCCTTCTTCCAGGCAGTAATCAATTCCCTTATGGGCCCAGTTGTCGTCCTTGGGCATGTCGGACAAGCCGGCGCCGGGGCAGGTGTGGTAAGATTCCGTTTTGGTGACGCCGCAGCGCGTGCAGGTAAACAGCTTCTCTCCCCAGGCATCCTCGGTCTCTTCCACCGTGATCTTCCCCTCATCCCAGCTATGGCCCAGGGCGGGAACGGACTCGGTGGCGCTCACATAGCCGCACTTGGCGCACTTGGTCTGCCGGCTGCCTGCCTCGGTGCAGGTGGGAGCCTTGGTCTCCACCGTCTGGAAATCATGGCCGTATGCATCGGTGCAAACGTTGACCGTGAGGACGGCGCTCTGGTTGGCCACCGTACCGGTCACCTGGAAAACGCCGTACTCGCCGGCCTCCACCGACAGAAGGCCCTGGAAGGAGCTCACCTGCAGAGAGGCGGCATTGGAGACGTACTTCTCCGTCCGGTCCACCGTCGTCTTCTCCGGTGCAACGCAAACGCCGTAGTCCGTCACCAGGCTGGCGCCGCGGGCCAGATTGAGGGTATTCACCTGGGGGTAACCCGACGTCGTATAATCGGCAAAATAAACCCGCTCCAGCGCTACGTCGGATTCGGTCACATAGAAGTAGGTGGCTACCACCGTACCGTCAATGATGTAGTCCCCCTGGCTGGTGAAATAAATCGCCGTGTAGGTTCCCGGCTTCATGCCCCACTCCGCCGTCTCAATGGGCACGTTCAGGTTATAGTAACCCGCGCCCTCGTCAAAAGTGTTGTACCATCCAAAGACAAAGTCATCCTCGGTGGGCTCCGTGCCGGCATAGATCGCCACGTTCCATTCCTGGTCCACCACCGTCGGCACATACGCGACGGCACGCAAAATCCCGGTCGTGCCGGCCTTGCAGGCCATTCCCAGGACGTTGGGCCCGTAGACGGCAAAGTCCTCCGCCGCCATGGGCGCTACTGTAGCCGCTGCGTTCAGCAGGTCGCTGTCCAAAACAGCAGAATCCTGGGCCAATACGCCGGCTGTGGCGGCTTGCTTCAGCTGCGCCGAGTCCACAGACACCGTATGTTGCTCCGCCGGCGCAGCCGTAACGGCGGGAACCGCCGCCAGAACCATGCACACAGCAAGGAGCAGGGAAAAAATACGCTTCTTCATTTTGTTCCTCCTCAGATTTTTTTGGAAATGTGCGAATTTATGGACAGAAGAACACAGCCGTTGTCCCGATCCCGGTTATGTTCCTCCGTTTCCCATGTCAGACGTTGTGCATTTCGACTTAGTTCGATTATAAAATAGCAGAACAGGAAAGTCAAGAATTTTTTCTATCGTTTTTCGAAACGCACAAAATCCGCAACGGATATGTCATCCGTCCTTTTTTTACATTGCGCCAACTCCCAAGGCGTATCTTCCTCCATCGTCACTTGTTCCGTTTTTTTCAACAACAGACAAACCAAACTTTTTTATCTCAGGCCGAGTCGGATCTTCCCGGCCGTCCGGAGCGCCGCATACCGCTTCTCAGAGTGCTGCCCGGGCAGAGCCCCTTTCTCCCTGCGGAGGACAAACCGTAAGGGACGGACCTGCGACCGGCCCGTCCCATGAGTTTCAAATATTTAAGCAACCAGCGCGCCCCGCAGCAAATCCGCCACGCGCATGAGAACGGTCGCCGCCTGGGCCCGGGTAGAGCCGTCCAGAGGGCGGAAAGTGCCCGTCTTGTCACCCTGCAGCAATCCTCCGGCGGTCATCTGCCCCACGGCCTCCAGCGCCCAGGGGGCAATTTGCCCGGCATCGCGGTATTGCTGCACGGCGCCGGTTCCGTCCGGCAGCAGCACGCGCCGGTAGGAGAGGTACCCGTAAACCATCTGACTCATCTCCTGACGGCTCACCTGGCGCTCCGGCAGGAAAGCGCCGGTCTCATAGCCTTTGACGATGCCTCTGGCATAAGCCCAGGCTGTCGCCTCGGTGTAATACCGCCCGCTCTTGACATCCTGGAAGGGCAAGGCCGCCAGCTCCTGCTCCGATACGGCCTCCCCGGAAATGCGGTACAGCATGGTCACCAGCTGGCCCCGGGTCACATTCCGGTCGGGGTAGAACCTGCCGTCTCCCATGCCCTGCATGTACCCGGCTGAGGTCGCCCGGTCCACCTCGTCATAGTACCACTGCGTGGGAAACACATCCCGGAAGAAATTTCCCCGGTGGGAGTAAGTGGCCCGCACCTGTCCGCTGGGGAGGAAATTGCCGCCGCCTGCGCAGGCGGAGATCACCGTGCCGGGACTCAGCGTCACGGGGCCTGTGTATACGGTGGACTGCACCCCGGCAGGGGTCCCGTCCAGGGTATAATAGACCGTAGCTCCCGGCGTCCGGTTCTCCAGGGTCAAAACCCCGCCTTCCACCTGCAGCCCCGGCGTCTGGGCCGGAATCTGGGTCAAGGCTTTTTCCACAACCGGACTCCGGCTGCCGTTCAGGTCAAAGGCTGCAACCGCCCGAATGGTGCAGGGCGGCGATACCAAAAACGAGCCGGTGTAGCGGCTGCTCTCCTGGTTCAGCTGGGAATCGCCGGTGGTATAGTAAATGGCCGCGCCGGATTGGGCCGTCATGGTCACGCGCAGCTGACTGCCCTCCGGCTGTGCGGAAATCACCGGCGCCTCCACCGGCCCCAGGTCCGTCCCGTTGGGCTTACAGCTGTAATACTGGACGCCGTTTTCCATACTCTGCCCCCGGCGCCGGAACAGCTCCCGCACCGTGACAAATTCATAGCCCCGGTTCTGCAAAATGTCGATCGCCGCCAGGGCGCCGTCTACGCTGGTGGAGTGAATGTCATGCACCAGAATGATGGCTCCGTCAAAGGCGTCGTCGACGATGTGATTTTTTACCGTCTCGGCATTGCGGTACTTCCAATCCTGGGGATCCACCGACCAGTACACCAAGGGAGCGCCCACCAGGCTCCGAACCCGGGCGTTGGTACTCCCATACGGGGCCCGGACCAAATATGTAGCGCCCCGGCCGCAGGCTTTGTCCAGCAGTTCATTGGTTTTCTGAATCTGGCTCTGCACGCCGCTATCCGACAAGCCGGTCAAGTCGGGATGGTCATAGCTGTGATTGGCCACCTGATGTCCCTCCCGGTAGACCCGCGCCACCGTCTCCGGATAGTTCCGCACATTGGTCCCCACCATAAAGAAGGTCACCGCAACGCCTCGAGCCTTCAAGCCGTCCAAAAGCCGGTCGGTATACGGTCCCGGGCCGTCGTCAAAGGTCAGCGCCACCAGCTTCTCCCCGGAAGCCGCCGGGGCTGGAGAGACGGCCAGCACCAGGCCGGCCATCCACACCACAGCCAGGATCAGGGACAAAATTCGTTTCATGAGCAGCACCTCTTTCTCTAGAAGATGCTCTCATATTACCAGATTCCGGCAAAAACTGCTAGTAGCATTCTTATAAAAAAATCAACAAAAATCGTCGGAATTTTTCTCCTTAAATATTCTTAAGACGCCATCGTCTCCCATCACTGCTCGCAGATCGTTCCACTGGTCCAGCTCCGGCACCGGCTGACCGGGTTGATACACAACCCCCTCCGGCGGAATGCGCGCCGCCGGGTCAGATGCCTGCTCCGGCTCCATCTCCGGTTGCGGCTCTGACTCCGGTTCCGGCTGCGGCTGCGGCTCCGGTTCCGGTTCCGGCTGGGGTTCCGGCTCTGGTTGCGG
>JABLTR010042283.1_pt1 | contig 19296 bp, 16 predicted proteins | sample 7160071 | NCBI WGS metagenome assembly JABLTR01 (sample SAMN14651230, study PRJNA627086) | human gut metagenome | isolation source: feces | host: Homo sapiens | reverse complement strand
TATCCACCCTTCGCCCATTGGGCTATCGCCAAGCGGTAAGGCACAGCACTTTGACTGCTGCATTCGCTGGTTCGAATCCAGCTAGCCCAGTCCTTATGGGGTATTAGCTCAGTCGGTAGAGCACTTGACTTTTAATCAAGTTGTCCGGGGTTCGAATCCCCGATGCCTCATTGAATTTTAAAAGCACTGTCGAGCTGACAGTGCTTTTTTTGTCCGAAAAACCTGTTTTATGCGGGTTTTCTGGTTTTTGTAATTTTTTTGCACAGGTGGTTACATTTTATTACGGGGACTTTTATTGAGAAATTACTTGTATCAATTTTGAATATGTCCTTGCGTTATTTGAGAATTTCCTGTAAAATATCTTTTGTTGTAATAATTCATGTCTGAAGAAATGACATATGCGGATATGGCGGAATTGGCAGACGCGCTGGTTTTAGGTACCAGTGGGCAACCGTGCAGGTTCAAGTCCTGTTATCCGCATCAATAAACAATCACATGAAGACCTTCTGTAAATTCTGAAATTTACAGAAGGTCTTCATGGTTTTATAATTTCTCACCTTCATTTACTTCCTCAATAAATACCTTGTCCTCAGCCTGCTGATCTGTGAAGTGGAATCTCAGTATGGCCTGGGGCCAGTTAAGTGTAATGATGGCTTTTTTATCGCGGGTCTTTCCTGCGGCCTGGATCTGGTCGACAAGATCTGCAAGGACTTCGCGGGTGAGATAACTGCCTCTCCAGTGAAAAGTGAATTCACGGCCTTTTCTGGCAGCCTGCAGAGCACGCTTGTAAACATCTTCGATTTTGGTGAAAGAAAGCTTTTTTTCGCGGTAGTAGGAGTGGCTGCCGTCCGGGCAGGCGGGAGCAGGAGCGATCAGTGGCTCATGGTCACGGAAGATGTTTTTGTCATCCAGATTAAAATAATCGTAGCGGATACTGACAGAATCATCCTCGTTTCTGCCAAGTGTATTGTCAAAAGTGGCATCCAGATGATAATATTGTCCGTTGATTCGGACAATGTTCCAGGTATGGCGGTATTTGATACCTTTTTCGGGATTATTTCCGCAGATGGCGATAACACACCAGACTCCGAGGGCATCGCAGAGAATTTTTACGGATTTGGCGATTCCCTCACAGACGCCGACACCATGGCCAAGAGGTCCGATGATCTCATGGGAGTATGGCTTTTTCAGTTTGTCATAGCGGATATTTTCGCAGATAAAGTCGTGGACATATTTTTCCTTATCCCATTCCGAAAACTTCGCTGCAGGGCGTACAAGCTTCTCTACGCGGGCGTGCAGAGCTTTCTTGTGCTCGCGGATTTTGTTTTTGCCAAAAATGTATTCGGGGATCAGGATGAGGTTGGGAGAATCCTTATAATGACGGTATTTAAATCCCACAGCCCAGAAGATCTCCGGATGATCCAGACGAAGCTGAAAAAAAACGTCATAGAGCCAGTTTCCGTCAGTAGTAGGGACCTGGGGCAGCAGGATCTCATCAGAAAGATCCATAAGTCCTGCCAGCATTGCCCGGTATGTATTCTGTTTATCCTTCGGCATTCTGCCGTAGTAATATTCTTCAGCCTGTTTCATATATAAATGGTCTGCAGCAGCTCAAAAATTTAAGATACTGCAGAAACTCCTTTCTGAAAATTTTACAAAATTATTTTTCAGCTCAACTCAGTTCAGTATTATCATATTTAAAGTGAATAAAATATTAAGCGAAGAGAATGAACCGGAAAAATAACAGAAAAATTATAACACATATGATCCCGGAGTATATAAAAAACATGCAGAACCATCTGGAAAAGATGTATCCTGCATGTTTTTTTATGTGACAATAACTGTGGTACGGGATCAGCCATTATACAGCTGGTAATACCGTCCTTTCTGCGCAAGCAGCTCCTCATGGGAACCACGTTCGATAATATGTCCCTGTTCCAGAACCATGATACAGTCACTGTTGCGGACAGTGGAAAGACGGTGGGCGATAACAAAAGTCGTTCTGCCTTCCATCAGCTTATCCATGCCATCCTGAACCAGCTTCTCGGTACGGGTATCAATGGAACTGGTAGCTTCATCCAGGATCAGAACAGGCGGGTCAGCAACAGCTGCACGGGCGATGGATAGAAGCTGACGCTGTCCCTGGCTCAGGTTTGCGCCGTTTCCTCGCAGAAGCGTGTTATAACCCTGGGGAAGTCTGCGGATAAAACCGTCTGCATTGGCAAGCTTTGCGGCAGCAATAACCTCTTCATCTGTAGCATCCAGTTTACCGTAGCGGATGTTTTCCATAACGGTTGCAGTGAACAGGTTGGTATCCTGAAGAACAATACCCATGGAACGGCGGAGATCGTCTTTTTTGATCTTGGTGATGTTGATACCATCGTAGCGGATCTTGCCTTTCTGAATATCATAAAAACGGTTCAGAAGATTGGTGATGGTGGTTTTTCCTGCACCGGTGGAGCCTACGAAAGCGATCTTCTGGCCGGGCTGTGCATACATATTGATATCGTGAAGAACGATTTTATTGGAATTGTAACCGAAATCAACATCCTCCAGAACCATGTCACCTTTCAGCTCAATATAATCCGTGGTGCCTTCTGCCTTGTGGAAATGCTTCCATGCCCAGCGTCCGGTACGCTTATCGGATTCTGTGAGAACGCCGTTTTCTTCTCTGGCATTGACAAGAGTAACATAACCTTCATCTGCTTCCGGTTTTTCATCCAGGAGATCAAAGATACGTTTGGCACCTGCAAGAGCCATAACAATACTGTTGAACTGCTGGCTGACCTGGTTGATTGGCATGTTGAAGCTCTTGTTGAAAGTCAGGAAGCTGGCAAGTCCTCCAAGGGTGAAATTGCCGATTCCGTTGATTGCCAGGATACCGCCTACAATAGCACAGACTACATAGCTGACATTTCCGAGCTGAGCAACAACAGGCATCAGGATGTTGGCGAAACGGTTGGCGTTGTCTGCGCTGGTAAAAAGCTGGTCGTTTAGCTCATTGAATTTCTCGATACTTTCATCTTCATGGCAGAAGACCTTGACAACCTTCTGGCCTTCCATCATCTCTTCGATATAACCGTTGACAATGCCGAGATTGGTCTGCTGCTCCAGGAAATATTTTCCGCTTAAGCCTGCGAGCTTACGGCTGGCGGCAAGCATAACAGCAACCATGATGAGAGTAACAACAGTAAGCGGTACATTAAGGATCAGCATGCTGATAAAAACGCTGACAATTGTGATCACGCTGGAGAGCAGCTGAGGGAAACTCTGGCTGATCATCTGGCGCAGGGTATCGATATCATTCGTGTAGATAGACATGATATCGCCATGTGCATGTGTGTCGAAATATTTGATCGGAAGAGTTTCCATTTTTGCGAACATATCGTTACGCAGGTTGCGCAGGCTTCCCTGGGAAACATTGATCATAATGCGGTTATAGGTATAAGTAGCAATAACGCCGATGGCGTAAAAGCATGCCACACGTGCGATTGCGGCAGTCAGAGGACCGAAGTCCGGTGTATCTGCCTTGAGAAGCGGTGTGATGTACTGGTCGATCAGAGTTTTCATGAACATGGTTCCCTGGACATTAGCCAGAACGCTGACAAAAATACAGATCACAACAATTACGATATGAATACTGTAGCTTTTTAAAATATAGCGGGCAAGACGTCCGAGAAGCTTACCCGGCTGTTCAGGTGTTCCCATACCTTTCGGACCAGGACCGCCAGGATTTTTCATATTCTGTTTCTTCAAGCCGGCTCACCTCCCTCGTCAAAATCACCGGCACCGCCGGTCTGTGAATTAAATACTTCCTGATAGATAGCATTGGTCTTAAGAAGCTCCTCGTGAGTGCCGAAACCGTTGACTGTACCGTTATCCATGACAATAATGCGGTCAGCATTCTGGATACTGGAGATACGCTGTGCGATGATCAGCTTGGTAGTATCCGGGATCTCTTCTGCAAAAGCACGTCGGATCCTTGCGTCAGTGGCTGTATCAACTGCACTTGTGGAGTCGTCCAGGATCAGTATCTTAGGCTTCTTCAGAAGGGCACGTGCAATACAGAGACGCTGTTTCTGGCCACCGGAAACATTGGAACCACCCTGTTCAATGAAGGTGTTGTATTTATCCGGCATTTTTTCGATGAAATCATCGGCACAGGCAAGCTGGCATGCACGGCGGCATTCTTCCTCTGTGGCGTTTTTGTCACCCCAGCGGAGATTCTCAAGAATGGTTCCTGAGAAAAGTACGTTTTTCTGAAGGACTACGGAAACCTGGTTTCTCAGAGTTTCCAGATGGTATTTACGGACATCAATACCACCCACGCAAACCGAACCGTCAGTTACGTCATAAAGACGGCTGATCAGGTTTACAAGGCTGGATTTGGCACTTCCTGTACCGCCGATGATTCCGATAGTTTCGCCGGAACGGATTGAGATATTGATGTCTTTGAGAACAGGCTCTTTGCTGTCTTTTTTGTAGCTGAAGTCAACATGGTCAAAAGTAATGCTTCCGTTCGGGACTTCTGTTACAGGATTCTCCGGGTCTGTAATGTCAGCGGTGTCATTGATAACTTCTGTGACACGTTCCGCACTTGCAATACTCATTGTTACCATAACAAAAACCATGGAAAGCATCATAAGACTCATAAGAATGTTCATGCAGTAGGTGAGAAGACTCATAAGTTCACCTGTAGTCAGAGAGCTTCCTACGATCATTTTGGCTCCAAGCCAGCTGATACCAAGGATACAGGCATAAACAGTAAACTGCATCAGAGGCATGTTCATGACAACGATCTTTTCAGCGCTTAAGAACATTTCGTATACTTTATTGCAGGCTTTCTGGAATTTACTGATTTCGTAATCTTCACGGACGTAAGCCTTGACAACACGGACAGCACCGATATTTTCCTGTACACTTGCGTTCAGGTCGTCATATTTACGGAATACGGCCTGGAAATATACGGTAGCTTTTCGCATGATAAAGATCAGGCAGCCTCCAAGGAAGATAACTGCAACAAGATAGATGCTTGCAAGCTTCGCATTGATAAGAAATGCCATGACCATGGCGCAGATCAGGCTGGCCGGTGCACGGGTGCACATGCGCAGGATCATCTGATAGGCATTCTGCAGATTGGTGACGTCTGTTGTAAGACGGGTGATCAGACCGGCAGTACTGTACTTGTCGATGTTGGAAAAAGAAAAGGTCTGGATGTTGGTGTACATGGCTTTCCGGAGGTTTCTGGCAAAGCCGGTTGATGCCAGTGCTCCGTATTTTCCGCCCATGACACCGGCCCACAGGCCGCACAGGGCAAGAGCTGTCATAATTGTACCCATCCGATAGATATGGCCGATATTTCCGGCTTCCACACCTTTATCAATAATGGAAGCCATGGCCAGGGGGATCAGAGTCTCAAAGAGAACTTCGAGGATCATAAAAAAAGGCGTGAGAAATGATGCCTTTTTAAATTCCCTGACCTGGGCCAACAGGGTTTTGAGCATAAAAAAACTCCTTTCTTCTACTGTTCAAAAAGATAGCACCTCTGAAAAATCAGAGCTGCTACAGAACAGATGTATTGTTCAGATATTATTATCAGGGAAAATATTTTTAATGTCAAGACAAATGTGTGTGAAAAGCTTGACATAATTCGGGTTAAGCAGTATATTAAAAGTTAATATTCACCTGTAAAATAGGGAAATAATGTGTGATTCAGATCCCTTGTTGCAGCAGAGTCGATGAACCCTGGAACTGCTATAGGGTTATATAGGATAACCGGATCAGGCAGGTTCCTGTGGGATTAAGAAAAACAATAAACAGTGAGAAAAGCAGATATTCGGTTATAAAAAAAGCAGTGAACGCGGATTTTTATCCGCTGGAATTTATGTGAGGGAGGATTTTATATGGAAATCAGACAGTCAGCAGAGGATTATCTGGAATCAATTCTGGTTTTATCCAAAAAAGGCGGAGGGGTCCGTTCTATTGATATTGCTACCAGACTTGGCGTTTCCAAGCCAAGTGTCAGCCACGCGATGAAGCTTCTCCGTGAGGACGGATATATTGCAATGGACCGTTACGGCACTGTAACACTTTTGGAAAAAGGTGCAGAGATCGCCAACCAGATCTATGAGCGTCATACAGTCCTGGCCAAGATGCTTGAGGGACTTGGCGTTCCGTCCGATATTGCACTTGAGGATGCCTGCAAGATGGAGCATGATATCAGTCAGGAGAGCTTTGAGAAGATCAAGGCACATTATAATAAATTCGTTAAGAAAGAAGAAACAGAGGCAAAATAAAAAGCGTAAGCTTACATAAAAAAAGAAGTGTATGAGAGTTGGATGCTGAAAACTTTCATACACTTCTTTTTTATGGTGATTTCCGGGAGTGCTATAGTTTATTTTGCAGTGTTTTTCTCAGGCAGCTGTGCCAGAATTATGGCCGCAAACATGATGACGCATCCGATCAGCTCTTTTAAGGAAAGCTTCTGTCCAAGGAGCATCCAGCCGGCGAGCACGGAGATGCAGGACTCCAGGGAAAGGATCAGGGAAGCTACTGTCGGGTTTACATTCTTCTGGCCTACAATCTGCAGGGTGTAGGCAACACCACAGGACATGATGCCGGCATACAGGATTGGAAGCCACGCGGTAAGGATAGAGGAAACCTGAGGGTGTTCCAGGATCAGAGCCGGGATCATGGACAGGATTCCGCAGACCAGAAACTGGATGCAGGAAAGCTTTACCCCGTCTGCTTTCGGGGAAAAATGATCAATGACCAGAATGTGCAGGGAAAAGAGAAAAGCACATATCAGCACCAGAATATCTCCGAGTCCAATGGAAAAACCGTCCGTGATGCAGAGAAGATAAAGTCCGACTAGAGCCATAACAACGGCTGCCCAGATAAAAGGACTGCATTTCTTTTTCAGGAAAAGTCCGATGATCGGGACAATGACAATGTAGCATGCAGTGATAAAACCGGCTTTTCCGACAGTTGTGTACTGGATACCGAACTGCTGGAAGCTGCTGGCAGCAAAGAGGGCGGCTCCGCAGGCGATTCCGCCCGTCCACAGGTCGCGGCGGTTATATGGAGTGGCAGACGAAGCTTTCTTTGAGGGCTCTGATGAGGAGTCCGGTATTACGGAATCTGTGCCAGCAGATGAATTATTTCCGGAACGGTTCAGGATAAAGAGCACCGGTACCAGAACAGCGGCACCGATCAGGGAACGCACGCCGTTAAAGGTAAAAGGACCGACATATTTCATACCAACACTCTGGGCTACAAAGGCGATTCCCCAGATAGTGGCAGCCAGGAGCAGGCAGAGAGAATTTTTCAGAGGCATTTTCTGTGAGTTCATGATAAAAAAATCCTTTCGTTTATTATGAGATCGAAGCGATATATAACAAAAGACCCCGGGGAACTTATATAGCTTCCCGGGGCATTTTTATGATCTGTCGAAGCAGCCTTCGGCAAAATCAGTTCTGATTCTGGTTGTTCTTAACTTCTGCAAGCTTCATAGCACGAACCTTCAGCGGCAGACCGAATAATGTGATGAATCCGTCAGCATCATGGTGGTCATACATATCGCCGGTTGTAAAGGAAGCAAGGGACTCATTGTAAAGGCTGTACGGAGAAGTTGTACCATTCTTGATGATGTTGCCTTTGTAAAGCTTGAATTTAACTTCACCTGTAACATATTTCTGAGTGGACTCAACAAATGCCTGGATAGCCTCACGAAGAGGTGTATACCATTTTCCTTCGTAAACAACCTGTGCAAACTGGCTGCCAAGTTTCTTCTTGGCTTCCATTGTTTCACGGTCAAGAATCAGCTCTTCAAGCTGGTCATGAGCTGCCATTAGGATTGTTCCGCCAGGAGTCTCATAAACACCACGGGATTTCATACCAACAACACGGTTCTCAACGATATCTACGATACCGATTCCGTTCTCGCCGCCAAGCTTGTTAAGCTCTGTGATGATTTCGGAAACCTTCATTGCTTTTCCGTTAAGAGTCTTCGGAACACCCTGCTCAAATGTCATGGTAATATCAGTTTCTTTATCCGGAGCCTTCTCAGGAGTTACGCTTAATACAAGCATGTCGTCATAGTTTGGAGCCTGGGATGGATCCTCAAGCTCAAGTCCTTCATGGCTGATGTGCCAGAGGTTTCTGTCACGGCTGTAGCTGTGGCTTGCATCGAATGGAAGAGTGATGCCGTGAGCTTTACAGAATTCGATCTCATCCTCACGGGACTGCATGGTCCACAGATCTGTCATACGCCATGGAGCGATGATCTTGATGTCCGGAGCAAGTGCTTTGATACCAAGCTCAAAACGGATCTGATCATTTCCTTTACCTGTAGCACCGTGGCAGATGGCAACTGCGCCCTCTTTACGTGCGATCTCAACAAGCTTCTTGGCGATGACCGGACGTGCCATGGATGTTCCGAGAAGATAGGAATGCTCGTAAACAGCACCGGCTTCTACACATGGCATAATGAAGTCATCGCAGAACTCATCAACGATATCTTCGATATATAATTTGGAAGCACCGGACATTTTGGCTCTTTCTTCAAGACCGTCCAGCTCGTTTCCCTGTCCGCAGTTTACACAGCAGCAGACAACGTCATAGTCAAATGTTTCTTTCAGCCACGGGATCAGGGCTGTGGTATCAAGACCACCGGAATACGCTAAAACAACTTTTTCTTTCATAATATATGTCCTCCTGAGATTTTTTGGAATTTTGTATCGTTCCGGAATATTTCCGGGACGGTGAGATTTCTTTAATTTTATCCGGAAAAATTATGCTGTTTTATAACTTTACCAGAGTGAATAAATATTCATGAGCAGCAATACAAAATTTTCTGCTGTCCTGTTGACATGGCTTAATATACACCAGATTTTATAAATATGCAAGAGATAATTTGAAAAATATAAAAATAATTTTGCATAAAAATACAACATAAAATAAGGATTATTATAAGAAAATACAAGAAAAACAGAAAAGACCGTGAAAAATCAAAGAAAATGACTATTGCATAATATGCACAGAAGATGTATAATCTATCCATTGACAAGGCGGACATAAGAAACGCCTTTTTACTGAGACCGTAAGAGATACGGCAGAGGAGGAATGTGAAAGATGGTTAAAGCAGGAATTATCGGTGCTACAGGATACGCCGGAAATGAGATCGTAAGACTTCTTCTTGGACATAAGGATGTTGAGATCAAGTGGTTCGGATCCCGAAGCTATATAGATCAGCAGTATGCAGATATTTATCAGAACTTTTTCAAACTGGTAGATGCAAAATGTATGGATGACAACATGGCAGCACTTGCAGATGAGGTAGATGTGATCTTTACCGCAACACCGCAGGGACTGTGTGCATCCCTTATTAATGAAGAGATCCTTTCCAAATGTAAGGTGATCGATTTAAGCGCGGACTTCCGTATTAAAGATGTGAAGAAATATGAGAAATGGTACGGAATCGAGCACAAATCCCCGCAGTTTATTGAGGAAGCTGTTTATGGCCTCTGCGAGATCAACCGTGAGGATATCAGGAAGGCAAGACTGATCGCCAACCCGGGATGTTATCCGACATGTTCTACATTATCTATTTACCCATTGTTAAAGGAAGGTCTTATTGATCCGAACACGATCATCATTGATGCCAAGTCCGGAACATCAGGTGCAGGAAGAGGTGCGAAAGTTCCGAATCTTTACTGCGAAGTCAATGAGAGCATCAAGGCATATGGTGTTGCAACACACAGACATACACCGGAGATCGAGGATCAGCTTGGATATGCCTGCGGACAGGAAGTGATGATCAACTTTACACCACATCTTGTTCCGATGAACAGAGGAATCCTGGTGACAGCTTATGCTTCCCTTATTAAGGACGTTACATATGAGGAAGTGAAGGCAGCATATGACAAATATTATAAAGATGAGTTTTTTGTACGTGTACTGAACAAAGATGTATGCCCGCAGACAAGGAATGTAGAGGGCAGCAACTTCGTAGATGTAAACTTCAAGATTGACCCGAGAACAAAGAGAGTCATTATGATGGGAGCAATCGACAACCTTGTAAAAGGTGCAGCAGGACAGGCAGTTCAGAACATGAATCTGATGTTCGGATTCGATGAGAATGAAGGACTGAAGCAGATTCCGATGTGCCCGTAAATCAGACAGATTATAATAATACGTGGTGGTTGCCAAAAGACACCATCGTTGAGAGGAGACACATAATATGAAGATAATTGATGGCGGTGTAACAGCTGCAAAAGGTTTTCAGGCGGCATCAACAGCTGCAGAGATCAAATATAAAGGCCGTACAGATATGGCTATGGTGTTCAGTGAAGTTCCATGCGTGGCTGCAGGAACTTTCACAACCAATGTGGTAAAAGCTGCCCCTGTAAGATGGGACCAGGATGTTGTATACAATCATCAGGGAGCAAGAGCAGTCATCTGTAACAGTGGAATTGCCAACGCATGTACTGGTGAGGAGGGATTCGGCTACTGTAAGGCAACTGCCCAGGCAGCAGCAGAAAGCCTTGGAATTCCGGAAGACAGTGTACTGGTAGCATCCACAGGTGTTATCGGAATGCAGCTTCCCATTGACCGCATTGCAAACGGTGTAAAAGCCATGGCTCCGAAGCTTCAGGGAACCCGCGAGGCAGGACTTGAGGCTGCAAAAGCCATCATGACAACAGATACCGAGAAAAAAGAAGCAGCTGTTGAGATTGAGATCGGCGGAAAAACAGTTACAGTTGGCGGTATGTGCAAAGGATCAGGAATGATCCACCCGAACATGTGCACAATGCTCGGATTTATCACAAGTGATGTGGATATCTCCAAAGAACTTCTTCAGGAAGCACTCAGTGAGGACATCAAGGACACCTACAATATGGTATCCGTTGACGGCGACACATCCACAAACGACACAGTCCTTCTTCTGGCAAACGGCCAGGCCGGCAACCCGAAGATCACAGAAAAAAATGCAGACTATGAAGAGTTCAAAAAAGCACTCAACTACGTAAACACAACCCTTGCAAAAAAAATCGCAGGAGACGGTGAAGGAGCAACAGCACTCTTCGAAGTCAAAGTTATCGGCGCAGCAACTAAGGCAGAAGCCGTAACCTTAAGTAAGTCTGTAGTGACTTCATCCCTTACAAAGGCAGCAATCTACGGCCACGATGCCAACTGGGGCAGAATCCTCTGTGCTCTTGGTTATTCCGGAGTCCAGTTCGATCCTGAAAAGGTAGACCTCTACTTCGAAAGCAAAGCAGGAAAGATCAAGATCATCGAAAACGGAGTTTCCACAGGATACAGTGAAGAAGAAGCGACAAAGATCCTCTCCGAAGATGCAGTAACAGCCATTGCTGATATGAAGATGGGTGATGCAGCAGCAACCGCATGGGGATGCGACCTCACTTATGACTATATCAAAATCAATGCAGATTACCGTTCCTGATACAACAAAAAACTTTTTCAGTCTATATCGTTTTTCAAAAAAAGGAGATATCACTATGGTGAATCAGAAATATCTTGACAAGGCGGAGGTTCTCATTGAGGCCCTTCCATACATCCAGCGGTTTAACCGCAAGATTGTAGTTATCAAGTACGGCGGAAGCGCAATGCTTGATGAAGAGCTGAAGCGCAACGTCATCAAGGACGCAGTTCTTCTGAAGCTGGTCGGCTTTAAACCAATCATCGTTCACGGCGGCGGCAAGGAAATCAGCCGCTGGGTTGGTAAAGTCGGTATGGAGCCACGTTTTATAAACGGTCTCCGCGTAACAGACAAAGATACCATGGAGATCGCAGAGATGGTTCTTGCAAAAGTAAACAAAGAACTGGTAACTCTGGTAGAATCTCTCGGTGTACAGGCAGTTGGTGTCAGCGGTAAGGACGGCGGCCTTCTGCAGTGCAGAAAGAAACTTTCCAAAGGCGAAGATATCGGTTACGTAGGCGAGGTAACAAAAGTTAATCCGAAGATCCTTCAGGATCTTCTGGAGAGAGACTTCCTTCCTATTGTATTTCCAATCGGCTTTGATGAGAATTTTGACACATACAATATCAATGCAGACGATGCAGCCTGCGCCATTGCAGAAGCTGTCAATGCAGAGAAACTTGCTTTCCTTTCAGATATCGAAGGTGTTTACAGAGATGCAGAAGATCCATCAACTCTGATCTCCGAGCTTCGCGTAGACGAGGCGCAGCAGTTGATCACAGATGGACATGTAGGTGGCGGTATGATCCCGAAACTGAAAAACTGCATTGATGCAATTGAGAACGGTGTAAACAGAGTCCATATCCTTGACGGAAGAATCCCACACAGCTTGCTGCTTGAGATCTTTACAAACAAAGGTATCGGTACTGCAATTTTAAAAGATGACGGGGAGAAATATTACAATGAACATGCATGATCAGATGGAAGAATCCGAAGTTAGTATTCTTCATACATATAACCGTTTTCCGGTAGTATTTGAAAAAGGTGAGGGCTGTCACCTTTATGATTCTGAAGGAAAAGAATATCTGGATTTTGCAGCAGGTATTGCTGTAAATGCTCTTGGATATCACTATCCTGGATATGATGAAGCTCTTAAAAGCCAGATCGACAAACTGACACATATTTCCAACCTGTACTACAATGAGCCGATCATTGATGCAGGTGCGAAACTTGTACAGGCCAGTCATATGGAGAAGGCTTTTTTCACAAACTCGGGTACAGAGGCAATCGAAGGTGCCCTGAAAGCTGCCAAGAAATATGCTTATGCAAGAGATGGACATGCAGATCATGAGATCATTGCCATGAACCATTCTTTCCACGGCCGCAGCATAGGTGCTCTTTCTGTAACAGGAACTGCACATTACAGAGAGCCGTTTGAGCCTCTGATGGGTGGTGTGAAATTCGCAGATTTCAATGACCTTGAAAGCGTAAAAGCTCAGGTGACGGATAAGACATGTGCGATCATTGCAGAGACAGTACAGGGCGAGGGTGGTATTTATCCGGCTACAAAAGAATTCCTGGAAGGTCTTCGTAAGCTCTGTGATGAGAAGGATATCATCCTGATCCTGGACGAGATCCAGTGCGGTATGGGACGTACCGGACATTATTTTGCATGGCAGGCATACGGCGTACAGCCGGATATCATGACCTGTGCAAAAGCTCTCGGCTGCGGTGTTCCGGTAGGTGCTTTTGTCCTCAATAAAAGAGCGGCAGCATCATCCCTGGAACCGGGCGATCATGGAACTACATACGGTGGAAACCCATTCGTATGTGCAGCGGTCAGCAAAGTATTCGATATCTTTGAGAAAGACCAGATCCTTTCCCATGTACAGGGATTAACTCCGTATCTGGAGAAAAAACTTGATGAACTTGTTGAGAAATATGATTGTGCAGAAGCCAGAAGAGGAAGTGGCTTCATGCAGGGAATCGTGATCAAGGGACGTCCGGTGGGCGATGTGGTAAAGAAAGCCCTTGCAAAAGGTCTTCTTGTGATCTCAGCAGGAAGCGATGTACTCCGTCTTGTACCTCCGCTTATTATCACAAAAGATGACATCGATAAGATGGCTGACATCCTTGCAGAATGCATGGAATAAGTATAAACAGAAAAAGTTCTGAAATTGCTGTATAAAAAGCAGACAGAGGAACAACAAACCTGAAAACAAAGCAGCAGTATTTTTTCATGAGAAAAGTAAAATTTCGAATGTAAGATACTGCTGTTTTTATGTTGCCGGGAAATAGTTAAGCTTACCAATATATATAAAAATATATAATAGATATATCATATAATACCAAAAAATCTGATTATGGGTTGAAAAATAAACAAAACCGGGAAACACCTACCAACAAAATGCACAAAAAAACGAGTGATTCTGAGCTTAAATTGCACATCCACACAGTTGATTTTGATACCCCATATGTTATAATTTCTCTGGTTAAAAAATTTATGTGAGGGGTGAAAATTTTGAAAAAATTATTAACCGTCATATGTACTTTTCTGACAGTATTTCTGGCATGTCCTGTGGGTGTATGGGCAGCAGGAAACAGTGAGAAAACAGCAGCTGTGCCGCTGTGGCTTTGTATTCCTTTTGCAGGTCTTCTTCTGTGCGTTGCAGTGATGCCTCTGGTAAAAGGTGAGTGGTGGGAGTCACATCAGCCGATTGTGGTTGCATTTTGGATCATTCTTATGATCATTCCGTTTGCAGTTGTTTACGGTGCCGGAAAAACTGCAGAAACAGTACTTGAGTGCGTGATCAATGATTACCTTACATTTATTATCCTGTTATTCGGATTGTTCTGTGTATCCGGTAACATTACGGTTGAAGGCGATTTTGCGGGTTCGCCAAGAGTAAATGTAGGTCTGCTGGCATTGGGAACTTTGCTTTCTAGCTGTATCGGAACTACCGGAGCCAGTATGCTGATGGTCCGTCCTGTTATTAAGATGAATTCCTGGAGAAAGAGAAAGGGTCATATCATGATCTTCTTTATCTTCATGGTATCCAACATGGGAGGCTGCCTGACTCCGATCGGTGATCCGCCACTTCTTATGGGATTTATGCGAGGCGTTCCGTTTTTCTGGAGCCTGCATCTTTTCCCGGTACTGATCTTTAATATGGTGATCCTTCTGTTTGTGTTCTATCATCTGGATATGCGTTCTTATAAGAGAGATATTGCAGACGGACGTAAACCGGACATCAGCAAGCCTGGTACAGAGTTTAAGATCGAAGGTCTTCACAACATTATTTTTCTTGTGATGATCGTTGTGGGTGTTATCTTAAGTGGTATGCTTCCAGGTATGCCGGCATTTCAGGATGCAGCCGGAAATGTAAAAGGAATCCATATTTTTGGTGAGGTTACTTTAAGTTATCCGTCGATCATCGAGATTATTTTGATCCTTGCAGCTGCGTTTTTGTCCTTTAAGACAACAGACAAAAAGATCCGTGTGCGGAACCATTTTACCTGGGGAGCGATCCAGGAGGTTGCGGTACTTTTTATCGGTATCTTTATTACCATGCAGCCGGCTCTGATGCTTCTGAAAGCAGTTGGACCGAACCTTGGAATCACCGAGCCTTATCAGATGTTCTGGGCTACAGGAGCACTGTCCAGTTTCCTGGACAATACACCAACCTATCTTGTATTCCTGACAACTGCAGGAACTCTTGGATTTACAAATGGAATTGCCACAACGCTGGGAACAGTTCCTGTGAAGCTTCTTTCCGCAATCTCCTGCGGCGCCGTATTTATGGGAGCTAATACATATATCGGTAATGCACCGAACTTTATGGTCAAGACACTTTCTGACGAAAATGGTATCAACATGCCTTCCTTCTTCGGATACATGGGCTGGTCCATTTGTTTCCTGGTACCGGTGTTTATCATCGATATGCTGGTATTCTTTTTATAGGGGAGGAGGATCAATATGCAGGAAAACAACATTCGAGAGAAATGCAGAGAGCTTGCCACCAGGCTTTACGAGCTGGACGGCGAGGTTTATGAAAGCGTAGGATCTTCCCTTGGACGCACTTTCACCGGTGACAGAGAGAGTACCATCCGGAATTTAAGTGCTCTGATGTACACGAAACCGGACGGACATCTTCTTCGAAGCGAGATGGCACTGATCAGCAACATGGCCAGAACCATCAAGGATAAAGAAGAAAAAAGCCGTCTGATGAAGAAGTATGACGAGATCTTTCAGGAGATCCTTACACTTCCGGAAACTTTTGTTGCTACGGATATCATGGATAAGGAACGTGTGGCGCTGAACCATATGATCAAGCGGAGAGAGAAAATCTCCGAGAATGACCATCTTGTTATCTGTATCAGCCGTACACAGGGAAGTGCAGGTAATGATATCGGATTCGGACTGGCAGATAAGCTTCGTGTCAATTACTATGATGTTGAGATCTTTGACCAGGTTTTAAGAAGGCTTGAAGCAGAAAAAGGCGCAGTCAATGATGCGGAATATTTTGCAGACTTTAATAAATATGAGAAGAAGCACAGGTTTGATCCTAAGGGATGGCTCCGGGAATTTAACAGATATCATGGCCTTCCGAAACAGGATGCAGTATTTTTCAATATGAGTGATCTGATCTGTGATCTGGCTTCCAGAGAGGACTGCATCATTATGGGACGATGCGCAGATGCAATCCTGAAAAATAATCACATTCCGCACATCAGTCTGTTTATCACAGCACCTTTTGCCATCCGTGTGCAGCATGTCATGGATGTGAGAAAGATGGATATAAAACAGGCAACGCGATTCTTAAAGAAGATGGATAACCAGCACAGAAAATACTACAATTTCTATGGCGGTGCGCACTGGGGAAAACCGGATAATTATGACTTGTGTATCAACAGTGCAAGTTATGGAATCAATGAAACAGAGAATCTGATCCTGAAACTTCTGGATGATCAGATACATTAAAAGCAGACAGCGGGCGGCTGGATTTTTCGAAAGCATGTCGTAAAAGAATTGAAAATAATGCTAACAGAGCTCCTGTAAAAATGTTGCCTGTCGTAAGACAGAGACATTTTTGCAGGAGCTTTTTATATATTTTTTATAAAAAATTAATTTTGATTAACTTTTTTCATTTTAGGGATTGACATTTGAAAAAACTTAGTATAAACTAACCTTTGAGTTAGAATTAACTAATTAGATGAAGTTAATTAATAGGAAGAAACGGAGGGACTTCTATGCAGCCGATTTTATTTTTACAGTCAGGCGATACCGGCACGATCAAACGTATTTCCGGAGCAGAGGATACAAGAAGATTTCTTGCAGGACTTGGATTTGTGGAGAATGCAGAAGTAACAGTCGTTTCCCAGTTTGACGGTAACCTGATCGTGAACATCAAGGATTCCAGAGTGGCAGTCAATAAGGAAATGGCGAGACACATTATGGTGTAATCGCACTGTATCTCGTAATCCGGTAATGAATTTGCCCAAGACTGTACAGGAATACAGTTGAGGATAGATTACGAACGGATCTGTAAACAGCAGAGTACGTTCAATGACAAATGAACAGCAGACAGACCTGAGAGGCCTGTTTTACTGTGACTGCTCCGCAAGATGGGCAGCTTTCAGGATCTTTGGAGGCTGATGCAGCCGAGGATCAGTAATGGATTTGGAATATAAACAGGGAGGAAAAGAGAAATGACTTTACGTGATGCAGCAGTAGGTTCTACAGTAGTTGTGTCCAAGATCACCGGTGACCCGGCTTACAAGCGCCGTATCATGGACATGGGAATCACAAAAGGCAGCGAGGTTTATATCCGCAAGGTAGCTCCTCTTGGAGATCCGGTTGAGATCACCATCAGAGGTTATGAGCTTTCCCTGCGTAAGCATGACGCAGCATGTGTGGAAGTAAAGCAGAAATAAACTTCGAAAAATGACAGAGCGGCAGGCTCTGATCTGAACAAAAAGGAGGATGCAAAATGTCTGTAACAATAGCTCTTGCCGGAAACCCGAACTGTGGTAAGACTACAATGTTCAATGCTCTTACAGGTGCTAACCAGTACGTTGGTAACTGGCCAGGCGTTACTGTAGAAAAAAAAGAAGGCAAACTGAAAAACCAGAAGGATGTAACAGTAACAGACCTTCCGGGTATCTATTCACTTTCCCCGTATACACTTGAGGAGGTTGTCAGCCGTGATTACCTTCTGAAAGAAAAACCGGATGTAATCATCGACCTTGTTGATGCAACAAACATCGAGAGAAACCTGTACCTTGCCACACAGCTTCTTGAGATCGGCATCCCGGTTGTTATCGCACTTAACATGGTGGATCTTCTTAAGAAGAACAACATCAACATCAATGTAAAAGGATTAAGCTCCGCGCTTGGATGCCCGATCGTTGAGACATCTGCTCTTAAGGGAACAGGTCTTAAGGAGGTTGTTGATGAGGCGATCAAATGTGCTAACCAGCACAGAGTACCATCCAAACAGATGGAGTTCCCGAAAACAGTTGAGAAAGCTGTAAACGAGATCGAGGGATTCGTTCCTGAGACGATTTCACAGGAGAACAGAAGATGGTATGCAGTTAAGCTTCTTGAAAGAGACAGCAAGGTAAAAGAAGGACTGAGCCTCCCGGCTTCTGCACAGTCCAGGATTGAGGAGATTGCTTCCAATCTTGAGAAGGCAGAGGATGATGATACAGAAAGTATCGTAACTGACGGAAGATATCAGTACATCCAGAAGGTTGTTTCCGCAAACGTTAAAAGAAGCGGAAATAAGATGACAGTTTCCGATAAGATCGACCGTATCGTAACAAACCGTATTCTTGGTCTTCCGATCTTTATTCTTACCATGTTCATCGTTTATTATGTATCTGTAACAACAGTTGGTACTATGGTAACAGACTGGACAAACGACAGCTTTGTTGGAACTATTCAGGGTGTTGTATCGGATGGACTTGGTAATGCCGGTGTTGCTGACTGGCTGGTAAGTCTTGTATCTGATGGTATCATCGGTGGTCTTGGTGCAGTACTTGGATTCGTTCCGCAGATGGCGATCCTGTTCCTGTTCCTTTCAATCCTTGAGGATTGCGGTTACATGGTTCGTATTGCATTCGTCATGGACCGTGTATTCCGTCATTTCGGACTTTCCGGAAAGAGCTTTATCCCGCTTCTTATCTCCTCAGGTTGTGGAATCCCTGGAATCATGGCTTCCAAAACGATCGAGGCTGATAATGACCGTCGTCTGACAATTATGACAGCAACATTTATTCCCTGCGGTGCCAAACTTCCTGTTATCGCTCTTATGGGTGGTATCATGACAGCTTATGCAACAGGTGACTACGTAGCAGCAGGTTTCATCACACCACTGATGTATTTCATCGGTGTTGTAGCAGTTCTTGTATCTGCTATCATCCTGAAGAAAACGAAACCGTTCTCTGGTAAACCTGCTCCGTTTGTAATGGAGCTTCCACAGTATCATATTCCGTCTGCAAAGACAGTTCTGCTTCACGTTTGGGAGAGACTGAAAGGCTTCATTATCAAAGCCGGTACCATTCTTTTCCTTGCAACAGTTATCATGTGGATCCTTTCCAGCATCGGAAATACAGGAAGCGGAATCGGCTTTGTAGAGGACAGTAACGACAGTATCATGGCTGTCCTTGGCGGTATTCTTGCTCCGATCTTTGCACCTCTTGGATTCGGTAAATGGCAGCCGGTTGCAGCATCCATCTCCGGTTTCTCAGCAAAAGAGTCCATCGTAAGTACAATGGGTGTTCTTGCAAACGTAGCTGGTGATGATGCAGAGGATACCATGATCGTTGGTGCAGCGATCAAAGCATGGTTCCCG
>JABLTR010055863.1_pt1 | contig 19312 bp, 12 predicted proteins | sample 7160071 | NCBI WGS metagenome assembly JABLTR01 (sample SAMN14651230, study PRJNA627086) | human gut metagenome | isolation source: feces | host: Homo sapiens | reverse complement strand
CTTCAATATTAATTGCTGCTAATTCTGAAACTCTTATCCCAGTTGCATAAATTAGTTCTAACATAGCCTTATCTCGGCATCCCTTAGGTGTTAAATTATCCGGCATAGATAACAGTTTATCTATATCTTTACCTGATATAATATATGGAATTTTTTTAGGTTCATTTTCTATTTTTACACCATCTGCTGGATTATTTGACATCTTATTTAATAGTATCAAATAATTATAAAAACATTTTATTGATACCAGGCATCTTACAACGGTTGCCGCCGATTTACCATTATCAAAAAGATAATCAGTATATTTAATTATATTAAGTCTTTCCATTTGATATATATTATAATTATATTTATTTATATAATTAATATATTGCAAAATATCCCTATTATATGATTCTATTGTATTAACTGATTTTTTACCATTTGTAGATAAATATAATTTAAATCCACTTATTATATCATCCATAATTCTTAGACCCCTTAAAAAACAAAAAAACGTGAAAATGCCGATGAAAAGCATGCATCTATTATAGCTGCGGCAATAAGTAAAAATAAAAATACACAAAATCTTAAACAATATTTTTTCATATCCGGAATTTTTCCGGTTTTATTGCCTTTTGATGTCATTGACATAAATATTATTGAAGAAAACCGTAAAGCTTCCTTACATGCTAAAATAATTGCTATAGAAGATACTATTGCTGGTGGAATTATTATTAAAGCGCAATACCCTATCCCTTTTAATCCCTGAAAAGCATATAAATATCCCATAGATATACCTAAGCCTAATCCCCTGAATACCGATATAAACGGAATAAAAGGCACTCCTATAGCACATAAACCTAATATAAACGTTATTATAAGCAACGGTACTGTAGAAACCAATGAATTATAAAAAGTTGTTAAAATAGATTGTCCAGTTCTTACATCAATAAATCCGGATATAACTACATCCAGAGCAGTTTCACTTGTTTCAGAATATCCTCCTACAATAAGCGAACCGGATATAAGGCCGGATATAAAAAATGCTCCAATTAAAAATATCCGCCATCTTGTCTTAAAATAATCCATTGAATGTGAAACTGATATCCTTGCTTTTGTCATAGCCATACGAATAGCATGTACCTCCTGCGAATTTATAACCGCATTAAATACATATGCTTATGTAGTATTATTTTATGACAAAGCTATAATAATTTAAAATTATATATTTTTTAATAGCAGTCCATTTTATAAATAGATTACTAAATATCTTAAAGTTAATAACAAAATTACCGATTACATGAAAGCAAAAGGGGGGCGCCTGCGTGCCACCATATAAAATATGGTGGCTAAATGCAAAATAATTTTTAATATATACAAGCTGTTCCCTAGGACAATACTTGTTTTATATTTTTACCCTGCCTGCTTTATAAACTATTATTTTGCATCCGGCGCATCTTAAAAGATGCGCCACGCAGGCGCCCCCCTAAACTATCAACGGTAATTTTTATTAACACATATTTATTTGGTATATTAATTTTTTATTTAATCTATTATATTATTTAAATACACTCTATTTTTGTATTATCTTAATATATGCGTATACTGAATGTATTTTTATATCTGGATTTTTATTTTGCAAGTTCCTGAGCCCTTTGAGTACATGCTTTCATAGCATTATCTATAATATCTTCAAAATTCTGTTTTTCAAATGACTGTAAAGATGCTAAAGTTGTTCCACCTGGCGAAGCTACCATATCAATAAGCTGTTGAGCGCTCTTACCTGATTCTATTAGCATTTTTGCGCTTCCTAATATGGTTTGATTTATAAGCCGTTGTGCAGCCTTGCTATCTATTCCTTGTTTAATTGCTGATTCAAGCATAGCTTTTGCAAGCAGATATACATATGCTGGGCTGCTGCCATTTACGCATATAACTGCATTCATTAACGTTTCAGGTATATATTCAACAATACCGCAGGATTTAAATATATTTGATACGATATCCAATTCTTCTTCAGTTATCATTTCAGATGCACACATGGCAGTAGCTCCATATCCCAATAAAAGCGGGGTATTAGGCATTACACGTATTACTTTGCATTTATATCCCAATGCTGTCATTATATATTCGCTTGATATACCTGCTGCAATTGTTATAATAATCTTTCCCGTTTTACAATATGGTATAAGCTCAGGTAATGCTTCAGGATAATTCTGTGGTTTTATGGCTAAAAAGATATATTCAGCTTTTTGCGCTGCATCTCCTATGCTTTTGCATATTTGCATACCTTGTTTTGCAAAAACTTCCATTTTATCTTGCAGTTTATCATATATAAAAATATTTTGTTCTTTAGTGCTGCCTGATTCGATAATTCCATTTATTATGGCTGTAGCCATATTCCCTGCGCCAATAAATGCAATTTTTATTTCACTCATTTATGTACATCTCCTAAAATCAAAATATACTTTATAATATAATACATATTGTCGTTTTATACAAGCATTTATTAATATAATATAATAAAGGCAGCTGATAATTTCATATCAACTGCCTTTTAGCTTTGATTATTTTATAATTATATTATTCAAGAACATATACATTCATAGTTCTGCGGCCAAAATTATAACATTCTGATCTGGTCCAAAATGCTAAATCTACTAAAGTACCGCTGCCATTTGTAGCAAATCCACCCGTATCAGCTGCTATACAATATCCATATACAAATTCACCTGATGGTGATACAACATACATTTTTGTTCCATAAGGTATCTGCTTAGGATTTACAGCAATATGTCCTGGCATAAATTTTCTTCCAGATGCTGTAAGATTACCATTTGGATTATAATATGCTGTACATTTACCTGTGTAAAGTTTTTTATATTCTAATGGCTGGCCGTTGTCATCAACATAAATAGTCGGAGCTTCTAATTCAGATATTGGATTATAATCATGATTTGTTTTTCCACTGACAGTTCCCTGTTGAGGCGTACCTTGCTGAGGTGTACTGCTTGTTTGTTGTTCCTGAGGCTGAGTTTCCTGTATTTCTGCTTCTTTGCGTGTTACAGTAATACTATATGTTCTTATAGTTACGCCATCTTCAGCTGTTACAGTAATTTTTATGGCATTTTTCCCAACTTTAAGATTATCTCCGCCTGCAATCTGTACAGTAGCCTTTTCGTTTGAGGTTTGTGCTGTTACATTAACAGATTTTATGTCATTATCTACTGTAATAGAATATTCAAATGTATCACGGTTAAAAGCAGGTGATAATTTACATTTATCTACAGTAAGATTGCTTAAATAAGCATCGGCAGATAATACAATTATTGGCTCAGATTCTTTTTCAATTAAATTATAATTCCAAACAGAAGGCTGTGCATTAGTCTCTACCGGAGAAGGTATTCTTTGATAATTTATAGCTGGAACTACTTTTTCATTCTCATCTTGATTATTATTTAATACAATGATTTCATCATAAAATAAGTTCTCATTTACATTTACATTATGATCATCTGATAATTTAATTCCTATATTATCAAGTATTTTACCTGGCTCTGTTTCTTCTGTTAATATTGTCATAGTTCCTGTTTCAGTCTGAACAAATACAATCCTAAGACTGGTAAAACAAACTGCAACAACGGCAACAAATGCAGCTATCATCATGAGTATTGCAAACCATCGTGATTTAATAAAACGCTTTAATGGATGTGTTTTTATTAATTCATTATACATTGACAAATCTCCTTAAAATACTGATAGCATTTATAATAAACGCATATGATTCACTCTCAAAGCAAAAGTTTATGTTTTGTATTATATGCTAAAAGCCTTGATTTGTCAACCTTTCTTAAACTTGTCCTTATTATTCTTTCCTTTATCCATCGACAATTTTATGTATATTATATTATAATTATTCAAATATATACAAATATACAAAAAATTAATAATAACAATTTTTATGCATTTTTGTAAATAAAAATACAAAGATTACAAATTGTAACCTTTGTATTTTTTTCAACTTTATTGTGTTTTTAATGATAAATATTCCTTATTTTATTTTGTTAAATAATATTATTTTTTATAATATATGTATATAAATTTATATGTATAGCAGTGCAAAAAATATATAAATTTAACAAAAACAAGCCTTTAAAAATTGATAATAATATGTTCAACAAAACATAAAACCCAACAATGTATTTTATTTCAGAATTTTTGCCAAATTATCCCACATATTAAGATAACATCGAAGGATATATTTTTTATAAATCACATTATTATATACAAAAGATTTTTACAATATTTACTTTTGTAATTTAATATTAAATTATTTATTTAAAAGCTCATCCACAATATAATGAGGTCTTGCTTTAACTTCGCTGTAAATTTTTCCTATATATTCCCCTATTACTCCAATACATAGCAGCTGTATACCACCTATGAGCCATATTGAAGCTACAATAGCGGTCCAACCGACTTCAGCAACTCCGCAAAGCTTAGATATAAGAGCATATAATAACCCTACTATACTTAATACAGCTATAATTACGCCTAATGCTGATATCAGCCTTATTGGTTTAACTGAAAAGGAAGTAATTCCATCAAATGCAAATGACATCATCTTTTTAAGCGGATATTTAGATTCGCCGGCAAAACGTTCCGCTCTGTCATAATAAACTTCAGTAGATTTATATCCGATTAGCGGCACTATACCGCGCAAAAACAGATTTACTTCTTTAAATTGAGATAATCCTTCCAACGCACGTTTACTCATAAGCCTATAATCAGCATGGTTATAAACTATATCTACCCCTAACATTTTCATTAACTTGTAAAATCCTACTGCTGTAGTACGTTTAAAGAAAGTATCTGTTTTTCTTTCTTTACGCACACCATAAACTACTTCATATCCTTCATGGAATTTATCCATAAACTCATCAATTGCATTAATATCGTCCTGCAAGTCAGCATCTAAGGATATTGCGCAGTCGCATAAAGGCATAGCTGTCATTAATCCCGATAACAATGCGTTTTGATGTCCGCAGTTACGGCTTAATTTTAAACCTGAAAATAAATTATTGCTTTCATGAAGTTGTTTAATTATTTCCCAGGTTTTATCACGGCTGCCATCATTTACAAATAATATTCTGCTGTCTTTTGAACATTTACCTTGTTCCATAAGTGAAGTAAGTTTTGCTAATAATCTTTTAGATGTTTCTGGTAATACCTCTTCTTCATTATAACAAGGCACAACAATATAAAGAGTACTATTCATTTGTCAAAACCTCACTTTTTATAGTTTTCCTAATTATTCATCTTTAGCTTCATCAATTTTCTTTAATAGTTCCATTATATCATCATCTGATACAACTATGCTATCATTTTGTTTATTTTCTTTTATTATTGATGTTTCAATATTTTTATCTTCTATATTTTTATTAATAGGTTTATCATCAACTAATTTTTCAGGTTCCTGTTTTTGCTCTGATTCTGTTAAGCCATAAATAGCTGTATCATCTAAAATATTTCCAATAAACCTGCCATCGTCTGATATATCAAACCTGTCTTGTATTTTTTCATTATTTTCATAATTATGATCTTTTATTTCTTCTATATTTTCAGATTTTGATTCATATTCAGACATATCCTCTGGTTGTTCATCCTGCGTTTCATCTTCATAATCTGCCTTTATATTATCATTTTCATAAACTTGGTTTTCATCTTCAATTTGCATAACATCATCGTCAAACCGTTCATTATTTTCCAAAAGCTGATTATCTAATGGCAATTCTTCCAATTCATTTAATGAACCTAATGAACCATTATCAATAATATCAGCCTTATTACGCCTTTTTAATATAAAAGCAATTATCATATAAACTGCAAATATTATAACAGCGCCTAAAGACAGATAAATACCTAATGTAAGGCCTGGAGTCTGATAATTAAATCTTATCTCATGTGAACCAGCCGGTACACGTATACCCATAAAACCTACATTTATTTTATCAATATCTACAGGTTGTCCATCAATTTCGCATGTCCAGCCTTCAAGATCAAATAATCCTGTATCTTTCAGCAGTTCATTTTCATATAAAGCACCTTTTTCATATGGTACTGAGAAAAATACAAGTTCATCTTCCTGACAATTTATACTTGCAGAAAATCCTTTATTATCCCTTGTAAAGTTACTACATACCGTTTCATTACGGTCTTTACAATCCTGTTCAAACGTTTCCTGGTTAAACTCATATTTGCTTTCAGGCAAACGTGTTAATATATCAGAATATTTTTCTATTAGCTCATCATCCAATAGTACGCCTTTTAATAATAATGCCGATCTATCCTCAGCAAGCTGGCTATAATAATCATCTTCAGTTATATAGTAATCATACGTAAATCCGATTGGTATATAATTTTCATTTTCATATACATAATATCCATTTTGCCAATCGTAAAACTTATAACCAGGCATAACCGGATCATTCGTTACATCCTGATAATTAAACATCCATTTTACTGATAATAATGATCTGAGCGCATAATTTTCCGCTTCCGGCCTTGTTCCTACATCTCTTTGAACATCTACTGTTGGGAAAAATTCCATAGTAGATCCTGGAATTATACTGTGGAATGATTGTATACACGGCATTTGCCAGAACATACTCTGATTATCATATCCTGGATTTTCACCATCTAAAACATCAATACGGTAATTATCCATATCCATATCCGGAAGATCTATATCTTGTCCGCCATTAAGACAATATGGAATTATAAAGCTATGATTACTGTTTCCAGTGAAAATACCTTTACCAAATGCTAAAAATACAATTGAATATATTACACAAATTGATGCTACTCCTGATACCAATACCTTAGAAAATATTTTCTTATTATCTTTAAAATATTTAATAAGCAGCATGACTAAAATAATACAGATTAACGATATAGCTACCCATACAATAAACTGAGCAAAATCATCATATAATCCTATAGTAACGCCATCTGGATTGCTTTCTGTAATTTCAGTTTTCTGCGGATATAACCCTATTAATAATGATATCATTCCTGTAATTACAAGCGACCATATTATACCAGAATTCCAATCGGTTTTTTCATCTTCAAGAGATATACCCGTCATAAGACACATTATGAGCACCAGCATATAAAACCAACGGCCATAATATGCTGAATTAAACATGAAAAACGCTGAGTTAAATAACGGTACCATAGCCATTACTGCACAAACTATAAATATACGTTTTGCCCAATGTCCTTTTTGTGTTTTTATAAAAGCTATAACCCCCGTCATACCAAACAATGGCAGCCATGCTGCAACAGATGACCATTTGGTTTCTGCACCTGTAAAAAAGTTTTGTCTTGCCGGTAAATCAGGCGGGAAGAAGAATGAATAAAGTATTTGTCCATAACGTTGTTCATTTCCATAAAACAGCGCGTTATATCCATATAAGAAGCTATCTGTTCTTGGATTTTGTATGACAGATAAAAGTGATGGAAGCAGTAAGAACATCGACATAAATAAACCGATTACAGCTTCAAATATAAGCTGGAAGAATTTTCCCCAGGTAAATTTCCATCCTCCTGATACACATTTTATTATCCAATATATTATTACAAATACAACCATACCAGCAAAGAAGAAATAATTCACTATACAATTTGCAGCAACTGCTAATGCTACTAATCCTTTGCTCCTATTTTGCATTAATTCTTCTACTGCTATAAGAAGCAATGGGAAGAATATCATTGGTTCATGAAAATGATTAAAGAATATATCAAAAATAGAAAATCCTGAGAAGGCATATAATAAGCCGCATGCTAATGCTATTTGATGACTTTTTATAAAACGTTTTAAAAATGCATAAGATGTAAGACATGCACATGCAAATTTTAAACAAAACAGCGGCGCCATTAAATAAGGCACTACATGGCTAGGAAACGGTATAGTAAGCCAAAAAAACGGCGAACCTAATAAGTAAAAACTATATGAACCTATAAAATTTACGCCTAAATCGGTAGTCCAATTCCAAAATATATTGCCTTCTCTTACAGCATCATGACACATTTGATAAAACGGTATTTGCTGAACATTAAAATCTCCATAAAACAGAAAATATCCGCTGTCAATTATTACAAATGGCAGAAATACTACAATTGTCATACATAACGGTAGTAAAAATGCCTGCCAATATTTAGGTTTTTCATCTATTCTTAAACTGTTCTTAGGCGCCATCTTTTTTATAACCCCCGCTTTTTATTAAATTCCTTCACTAGGCATATTATTAGTCTTTTTAATAGTTATTTCTTTCATATCTTCATGCATATGCGATGGTTTTTCAAAACACCATTTTACTGTTATAAATACTGTATATATAAAGATTAAGAAATTGACAATTGAGAAGATAGTAATTATGTTTCCAAATGAATTATACCATATATTTCCCTGACTGTTATTATATGCTAATAATAATGCAAATTGGTTTATTGCAGTGATAATAGTTAAAGCAATATAACTTTTGAAAAAGCGCATATCATCATGCATAAATGCAGCTATAAGGCATAATGGAACTACAATAAATTGATACCGTTCATGCATTTTAGTCGTTAACATGAATATACACTGCATAAATAAAAATGAAAATACCCATATTGATTTTCTTTTGGCTTTAAAATATAAAAATACAATAAGAGCAATTGATAATATCATCATTATTAATCCAAAAATATCTATTCTTAACCATTTAAATAAATCAGATATAATACCTGTATACCCATATCCAAATGATTGATTAGTTGGAACCGCATTTAATCCTATAACGCCATAAAAATTAAATGCATTTAATGTTGCATAACTATATTTATCAAATCCACCGAGATATAGATCAAAAACTAGGGATGGATATTTTGATCCTATCATAAATGGAATAAATACTATTATTCCTAATAATACACCTGCACCTATAGATTTTAATACTTTTTTCCAATTGTATTTTGTTATAAGCTCTAAAAATACAATTGGTGCAAAATATAATGCCTGGAATTTTGTAACTGCACATAACGCAAACATAATTCCGCCTAAAATTGGTTTATCATTTTCTAAAAAATAAAATGATAATATTAAAATAAATGCCATAATTGTATCCGTCTGTCCCCAAAGGCTGGAATTTATTATCCCTGAAACATTAACAGCCCATAATGAAGCTACAAATATAGCTGTTTTAGGAGAACGTTTATTAAATATATACCATATTAACGGTATCATTAATGTATCAATAATTACCGGTACAATTTTTAGTACAAGCATTAATAATGTACTTTCTTTTAATACAGCATCTATATTTAATAAAAACGATAATGGATAAAGTAGTATTAAGTATATAGGCGGATAATCTATACTGGAATTTCTTTCATATACATCAAATAAACCGTCTTTAAGGCTGTCCATCCAGGATAAATTATAATTTATTAAATCCACCTGATTATAATAAGCCATTGCTATTATTAGCCGTATTACAAAAGCAGACATTGTTATAGCTACTATATATATGTAATTACTTTTATTAGAAAATGATAAAGAAAGTCTGTTAGATTTCATTTTATACTCCACAATTTTTATATTTATATAAATTCATATTATTCTTATAGTTAACAAATAAATATACACTGTTGCATGAAAGTGTAATTTAAACAATTATTCCAATATAAACTATTATTGGCAATAGCTTGTATTATTATATAACATTATTGATTTATGAGAAAGGGAATATACAAAATTTCACTAAATATTAATTTTTGCTCAATAAATAATGATTCTTTTTTAGCTTAATCAAAGGTAATTTAAATAACACGGAACAAAAAATATGTAAAAACATAGCGTAATAATATATAAGACTAAAAAGCACCGCATAAAAGGGGGCGCCTGCGCAGCGCATCTAAAAGATGCGCTAATAGCAAAATAATTTAGTATTTAAAATAACTTGAGATAAGTATTTATAAACAGGTATTTTCTTAAATTCCTTCAGTAGTTTTATAGAAAATTATTTTGCGTAAAGCAGCCATATAAAATATGGCTGCGCGCAGGCGCCCCCCATATTGTACGGTAACACAAGCAAGATGCTTATGATTATAAATATTTTGCTTTTATATATTGTTATTTTCTTTTGTGTAATTCAGATTATAATAGTCTACTATATTTTATAGACAAAATATTAATTAAAATGTTATAATAATAAAATTAAAGATATTTATAAAGGTGTTTATTATGAATCATTTTTATGCGTTATTAAACCGTATGAAATATATCAACCGCTGGGGGTTAATGAGAAATACGCGCGCGGAAAATTTATCTGAACATAGCCTTGAAACGGCTGTTATCGCTCATGCATTAGCTATAATTGGCAATAAACGGTTTAATAAAAATTATGACTGCGACCGTATAGCCGTATTAGCAATGTATCATGACTGTTCAGAAATATTAACAGGTGATTTACCTACGCCTGTTAAATATTTTAATCCATCAATTAAAACAGCTTATCATAATGTTGAAGATTATGCCAGAAATAAATTAATATCATATTTGCCGGATGATATAAAAAATGAATATATTGATATATTCATTCCTAATGATAACCAATTAGATATGTGGAAAATTGTCAAAGCAGCAGATAAAATATCAGCAATTATAAAATGCATTGAAGAAAAAAATGCTGGTAATACGGAATTTAACAAAGCTTATTTTACACTTATGAATACTGTAGAAGAAATGCATATTCCTGAGGTTGATTTATTTTTGGAAGAATTCCTTCCTTCATACGAACTTACTTTAGATGAACAGGAATAAATACAATATTAATAAATAATTTTTATTAGGGAGCGATATAATGTCCGGTTTAAATAATATAAAATTTTTTGACGGTGCTTTCGGAACCTATTATTTTTCCAAAACGCTAGATCAAAATCCATGTGAATTAGCTAATATTAATAATCCTAGTATAGTCGGCCAAATACATAAAGAATATTTGGATGCTGGAGTGCAAGCTATAAAAACTAATACCTTTAGCGCAAATCCTTATATGTTCCCTGATAAAACCCAACTCAATGAGATTATAAAAAATGGTTATAATATTGCAAAAAACGAAGCTATTAAAAAACAAGCCAGAGTTTTTGCAGATATCGGATATATAAAATCAGAACAAATACCTCAAGATAAAATTGAGGAGCAATATTGTATAATAGCCCAAAATTTTTTAGACTGCGGCGCAACTGATTTTTTATTTGAAACGTTTTGCGATTATAAAAGCATTATTCCAGCAATAAGCTTAATTAAAAACACTCTGCCAAATAGTACAGTTATAATATCTTTTGCTGTTTCACCCGACGGATATACTAAAAAAGGATTATTTTATAAATCTTTGCTTTATGATGCCTCTGCTAATGATGATATTGACGCTGTAGGGCTTAACTGTGTATGCGGCCCTACTCATATGCTTGATTTAATAAAAGGTATAGAACAGCCTATAAAGCCATTGCTTGCTATGCCTAATTCCGGTTATCCGTCTTTAGTAAATGGACGTACTGTTTTCCGTGATAACGAAGATTATTTTTCAGAAAAGCTATATGATATTATTAAAAATGGAGCATCAATTGTCGGTGGCTGCTGCGGTACTACTCCAAAACATATTAAACTTGCAATAGTTAAAATAAAAAAGCAGGAAAATAATTTTATTCAAACAAATATAACAGTAAAATCACAAAAAGAAGAAATACAAGATTTAAATATAAACAATTCAATATTTGATAAAAAAGATAAAATAATAGCAGTGGAACTAGATCCCCCTGCTACTACTGATTTTTCTTTTTTAATTGACAGTGCAAAAAAACTTAAAAATATCGGCGCAGATATAATTACTATAGCCGATTCGCCTTTAGCACGAAGCCGTGCGGACAGTATTTTATCCGCATCAATTGTAAAACGCAGCGCTGATATTGACGTATTACCGCATATTTCTTGTCGCGACCGCAATCAAATTGCGATAAAAGGGGCTTTATTAGGCGCGGCATATGAACATATTAATAAAGTACTGGTCGTAACCGGCGATCCTATTATGTCAGATGTTTATTCAAAACGCAGCGGTGTATACTGTTTTAATTCAAAAGAACTTATCTCTTATATAAATTCACTTAATAAAGATGTATTTGCCGATTGTCCTTTTTTAATAGGCGGAGCATTAAATGTAAATGTTAAAAATTTTGATTTAGAATTAAAACGAGCTCAGAAAAAAATAGAAAACGGCGCGTCATTTTTATTAACTCAGCCTATATTTTCCGATCAGGCTATTGATAATCTTATTAAAGCTAAAAATACACTTAACTGCAAAATCTTCGGCGGTATTTTACCTATAGCCAGCTATAAAAATGCAATATTTCTTAATAATGAAGTTACAGGTATACATGTGCCGGATGAAATATGCAAAATGGTAAAAGACGCCGTACCAGAACATGTTGTTGATATTTCAGCTGGTTTTTGTCTCAATATCATGAAAAAAATATCTGATTATTGTGACGGATATTATATCATGACTCCCCTTCGCCGTATAAATATTATATTAAAGCTTTTAGGGAGCTATTTAAATAATGATTAATCTAAATTTAACTAAACCTATAATATCGCTTGATGAAGTTTTGCGGTATCTCGGGTATAACGGTCAGGATATATCATCGCAGCTTATGGAAAATATTAAATCATGCATTGATAAAGTAATATCGATATGTACGCCAAGGTGCGTATGCAGTGAATTTGATATTTTGCATAATAAAGATGGTATAAACCTAAAAAATACATCTTTAATATTGCCTGGCAAGGATATTAATAAACTGCTTAATAATTGCAAAAGCTGTTATATTTTTGCCGCAACTATAGGCAGTGAAATTGATAGGGTTTTATCATATTATCAAAATATAGATATGGCTAAAGCTGTAATAATGGATGCAGCTGCTACAGCAGGTATAGAAGCTTTATGTGATGATATACAAAATCAGCTGGAAAATATAGCAAAAAAGCGCAATTTGCTGATTACTTGGCGTTTTAGCTGCGGATATGGCGATTTACCTATAAATTTACAGCCGCAGATATTATCAATATTAAATGCACAGAAATTAACGGGTATTACATGTTCATCATCAAATATAATGCTCCCACAAAAATCAGTAACCGCTATAATTGGGTTAACTGATATAAAAAATAACGGTATAAATATAACCTGTGAAACATGTCGTTTTAATGAAAGCTGTAATTTAAGAAAGGCTGGTAAAAGCTGTGGATGTTAAATCGCTTATAAAAAATAATATTGTATTTCTGGATGGAGCTATGGGTACTATGCTTCAAAAAGCCGGATTAAAATTAGGTGAAAACCCTGAAATATTAAATATTACTTGTCCTGAGACAGTTGAAAATATTTATGAACAATATCTAAAAGCAGGTTCTAATATAATTGCTACAAATACATTTGGCGCCAACCGTCATAAATTATCCGGATGCGGTTATTCTGTGGATACAATAATCACAGCAGCTGTAAAATCAGCAAAGAAAATTGCCGTTAAATATAATGGATTTGTAGGGCTGGATATAGGGCCGATAGGCGAATTATTAGAACCTATGGGTACATTAAAATTTGAAGAAGCTTATGAGCTTTTTAAAGAACAGGTAATATGCGGTGCAAAAAACGGCGCTGATATAATCATGATAGAAACCATGACCGATTTATATGAAGCAAAAGCGGCGGTATTAGCTGCAAAAGAAAACTGTGATCTTCCTGTATTTTGTACAATGTCTTTTGAACAGGATATGCGTACCTTTACTGGATGCAGTCTATCAGCTATGGCTTTAACTTTAGAAGGTTTAGGTTGTGATGCCATCGGAATAAACTGTTCATTAGGCCCTGTTGAAATCTATCCAATGGCAAAAGAACTAATAAAATGGACAAATTTGCCTATAATTATTAAACCTAATGCAGGTTTGCCTGAAATAATAGACGGCCAGACCTCATATAGTATAACTCCAGAACAGTTTATAACACAAATGAAGCTTATAACAAAGCTTGGTGTTAATATTATAGGCGGCTGCTGCGGTACTACTCCGGAATATATAAAAGGATTAAAACAAAATATCAGACAGGATTTATTTATAAAAAGAAAAAAGATTAATCCATGCGCTGTATGTTCAAATACAAAAACGGTAATAATTGACCGAGTTCGTATAATTGGCGAACGTATTAATCCAACCGGCAAAAAATTATTTCAGCAGGCTCTTAAAGATAATAACCTGGATTATATAGTAAAACAGGCTATAACTCAGGCTCAAGGCGGCGCTGATATTCTTGACGTCAACGTTGGTATGCCTAATATAGATGAAGTTAGTATGATGAAAGAGGTTATTAAGAAAATTCAAGGCGTTGTAAGCTTACCTTTGCAGATTGATTCATCTAATCCTGATGCTATTGAAGCCGGGCTTAGAATATATAACGGTAAAGCTATCGTCAATTCAGTAAATGGTGAACAAAAAGTAATGCAACGTATTTTTCCAATTGTAAAAAAATATGGCGCGTCTGTAGTAGGGCTTACATTGGATGAAAACGGTATCCCTGCAAAAGCTGAAGACCGTCTTGCTATTGCTGAAAAAATATTAAAATTCGCTTTAGAATATGGTATTCCAAAAGAAAATCTTTATATTGATTGTCTTACCCTCACTTCCAGCGCTGAACAAGCAAACGCATATGAAACTATAAAAGCTGTGCGTATGGTAAAAGAAAAATTAGGATTAAAAACCATTTTAGGCGTATCCAATATTTCATTTGGATTACCTGCACGGGAACAACTCAATCAAACCTTTTTAACTTTAGCTATGGCAAATGGGCTTGATTTGCCTATAATTAATCCTAATATTAAATCTATGGTGGATTCAATATATTGTTATCATCAGCTTAAAAATATTGATAAAGGAAGCTATGAATATATAAATCACTTCTCTAATTATTCTGATAATAAAGATAAATCTTCTAATGTTTCTCAATTGACTGATCAACATTATGATGATATTGGTTATTGTATAGCTAACGGATTAAAAAATGAAACAATATCCTGCTGCAAACAACTACTTAAAGATACAGACCCACTTAATATCGTAAGCGATATTCTTATTCCAGCACTTGATAAAGTCGGTAAAAATTATGAAACTGGGAAAATATTTTTGCCTCAGCTTATTCAATCTGCCGAAGCGGCAAAAGGTGCATTTGATATCATCCGCTCATATGTCAGCAAATCTTCATCAGATCAAACTCAATCAAGTGGAAAAATTATTATAGCTACTGTAAAAGGTGATATACATGATATTGGCAAAAACATTGTAAAAGTTGTTTTAGAAAATTATGGCTATGATGTTATTGATTTAGGGCGAGATGTATCTATAGAAACGATTGTATCTGAAGCTAAAAAACAATCTATAAAATTAATTGGTTTAAGCGCTCTTATGACTACTACCCTAAAAAGTATGGAACAAACTATTGAAGCTATACATAAAGAGGGATTAACTTGCAAAATAATGGTGGGCGGCGCTGTATTAACTGAAAGCTATGCTAAACAAATAGGTGCTGATTATTATGCTAAAGATGCTCAGGCAAGCGTAAATATCGCAAAAAAAGTATTTGAAAAATAAAAATATTTTAATTATTACTGTTATTTTAGCAATATATAAACAAAGCTATATTATCCTAAATTAAATAATATATAAAAATATGTAATATAACATCTATGGTTACGTTACCGCAAAAAAGGGGGCGCCTGCGTGCAACCATATGAAATATGGTTGCCAAATGCAAAATAATTTGTTAAATAAAGATGATGTGTATTTAAGATAATACTAGTTTCTCTTATCAACTCAGCCTGAATATTTAAAAAATTATTTTGCGTAAAGCGCATCCTTTGGATGCGCTGCGCAGGCGCCCCCTTCATTAACGATAACTATCATATTTTTAGTAATTTAGGTTTGAATGTTTATTTTATAATATAGATATGGATACAATTTATTTATATTTTTGAGTTATTAAAATTATTTTTTCAAATTATTTATTTAAAATAATATAAAAAGCCTCCTGTTATTTCAGAAGGCTTAAAATATTTTGCTATTAATTTACATATAATAAGAACCTAATTTATAAACAAGGCGCAAATTATTTGACAAAGATAATTAAAGCGTCAAGGACAATAGTCAAGATAAAGAAAGCAATAGCAATATATTTTGTTGATCTTTCAAACATAGAGTCAACATCACGAGCTTTATTCTTGCCAAGGAAAGAATCAGCGCCACCTGCTATAGCTCCGGAAATACCTGCCTGACGGCCTTGCTGGAGAAGAACTACAGCTATAATTACTATAGAGAAAAATAACAGTACTGCTCCAAATACAATCTCCAATACGCCCATATTTGCACCTCCGATTTCATTAATCACATATTGTTACTAAAGTATTTTACCATATCCTTTTTCAATATGCAATAACTATTTTTAAATTTAAATACATATTTTTCAAAAAATTCTAATAAAATAATATAAATTATGCTATTTGTTTTATATTAAACAACGTATAATTGGCCTTATTTGTATAATAATAACAGGGCATCGTAAAATTCATAGGCGTTTGTTATATTTTACGTTGTATTACCGATAGGATGATTTTTTTAAACCGTCCTATCGGTATTCTTTATTTATAACAAAATTATAACATACTGATTTGTTCGCCAATATCCTCGCCTTTTGCAAGCCTACCTAAAGCCGGTAAAGTTTTTGTCCGGTAATAATCAGGATTTTTCACCATATTTTCAGTCAAAATTTTAGCCCATAAAACCGACTGATTCTTTTTAAGCGTCATTATCTGTATACCTTGTACACCCTTTGATTTAGGAGAAATTACTCCGCTGTTTATAAGTAACAGCCTAGATGCACTGGATTTTAACATAATATCATTGTCATCAAGCATTTGATGCACCGATACACATTTTCCACATTTATCAGAATATGCTCCTGTTAATTTACGTCTATTTGTTTTAGTAACATATGCTGATAATTCAGTTTTTGCCGCTTTACCATTTTCATAAAAAAACAGCATAAATCCACTATAATCGCTTGTCACAGCCATATAAATAACATTTTCACCTTCATCCATTGATAATTTTGCCGGTATATAATCGCCTAATATACTAGCTTTACTATCGTCAAAATCATAAGCTTTGGCTTTATATACCTGTGATTTATCAGTAAAAAACAGCAAATCAATATTATTATTAGCTTCAATATGCTGAAAAATCATATCTCCTTCTTTAAGCTTTTGTTCTCCGCTCATACGCAGTGACTGTGGCGTTATCTTTTTAAAATACCCTTGGTTTGTAAGGAACAGATGAACAGGATAATCCGGTTTTTCTTCAATAATAACCTCTTCATCGCTTGCAAATATTATATCTGACTTTCTTTTTTTACCATATTTTTCAGATATATCAGTAAGTTCTTTTACTATAATTGATTTAACCTTTTGTTTACTGTCTAATATAGCCTGCCATTCTTTTATCTGGCTTTCCAGCGATTCAATTTCCTGTGTACGTTTTAAAATATATTCACGGTTAAGATGGCGCAGCTTTATTTCTGCTACATATTCGGCCTGGATTTTATCAATACCAAAGCCTATCATAAGGTTTGGTACAACATCGCGTTCTTCATCAGTCTCTCTTACTATGCGTACAGCTTTGTCTATATCAAGAAGTATTTTTGCAAGGCCTTTTAATAAATGCAATTTTTCTTTAGCCTTTGTAAGATCATAATATACCTTTCTTTTTATACATTCTATTCTAAAAGCTGTCCATTCTTCTAATAATTCTCGTACTGAACATACCTTTGGTATACCGCCTATAAGTACGTTAAAATTACATGAAAATGTATCTTCAAGCGGCGTTAAACGATATAATTTGAGCATTAATTTATCTGGATCAGCGCCTCTTTTTAAATCGATTGTTATCTTAAGGCCGTTTATACCTGTCTCATCTCGGATATCCGATATTTCTCTGACTTTACCGGCTTTTACCATATCAACTGTTTTATCAATAATAGCTTCTATAGTAGTTGTAGGCGGGATTTCAGTTATATCAATGCAATTATTTGCTTTATCATAGCTATATTTTGCTCTAACTCTCAATCCTCCGCGGCCTGTATTATATATTTTATCGATATCATCCCTGTTATATATTATTTGTCCTCCGCCTGGGAAATCCGGCGCCTTTAAAGTAGTATGGATATCATGAGATGGATCCTTTATCAAAGCTATCGCTGTTTCACATATTTCACTTAAATTAAATGAACATATGGAACTTGCCATACCTACGGCAATACCAGTATTATTATTAACTAAGATTGATGGAAATGCCACCGGTAATAATGTAGGTTCCTTTATTGTACCGTCATAATTATCAACAAAATCAACGGTATCTTTTTCAATATCTCCAAATACAACTTTACATATATCGTCAAGCCTAGCTTCTGTATAACGGGATGCCGCTGGAGTATCTCTTGACGAAAAAGCGCTGCCAAACGCTCCTTTTGAATCAATATACGGATGTAAAAGGCTTTCATTGCCTCTTGTCAAACGAACCATAGTTTCATATATCGCTGCATCGCCGTGCGGATTAAGCTTCATAGTCTCGCCCACAATATTAGCTGATTTTACATATTTCCCACCCAATAAACCCATACGGTACATTGTATAAAGCAGTTTACGGTGTGATGGTTTAAAGCCGTCTATTTCCGGAATAGCCCTTGATACAATAACACTTATGGCATACGGCATATAGTTATTTTCCAAAGTATCGACTATTTTTTCTTTGTGTATTTCACCTGAACCGGCAATATATCCAGTTATTTTAGGTTTTGTATTCTCTGTATTTTTCCTTGATTTTCTTTGAGCCATTTTATTAATTTATCTCCTCTTTATAAACCATGAAACTTTTTTCTTTATTTAATAACCTTCTATATCAAATTTTATTAAGTATATAATAATATGTGGTGATTTAAAGCTTTCATCTCCAGGATTCATTGATTTATAAATACACCATAAAATCAATTCATTTATATTAAAAATTCTAAATTTATAAAAAAATCATTATATCTTAATTAAAAATTATATACATTTATGATATTATTTAAAATAATGTAAATCATCCAAAATAAAGAATTTATATTAAAGCTAAAATAAAAACGAAAAGATAATT
>JABLTR010049455.1_pt1 | contig 19317 bp, 23 predicted proteins | sample 7160071 | NCBI WGS metagenome assembly JABLTR01 (sample SAMN14651230, study PRJNA627086) | human gut metagenome | isolation source: feces | host: Homo sapiens | reverse complement strand
GTCAGGCCGCACCAACGTGACGTGACGCGTGGCTAGTATCATAGGGCTTTGCCCGTCGATGAAAAACCCCCGGCTTCGCCGGGGGATATTTATTTGCTTGTCTTTTTGCTTATTCCTTCTCCAGCACCTTTACAATCTCCCCAATGAACATACGGTGCAGGTCGTTGTCATACCACTTCTCCAGCAAGCCCTTGTCCAGGAAGGCGCTTTCCTCCATGTCCTGGCGGTACAGCTTGCGGCAGAGGAACACCAGCCGCGCCTGCTCGTAATAGGGGGCGGCCTGGTCGAAGCAGGGGGTCAGGCCGGTGGCGGCGTCCTTGTCCACGTCCCGGCCGGATTTGCTCCCGCACAAGCTCAAAGCCTGGCGGTACTCCGGGCCGAAGAAGCACAGGGAGTAGTACTCCTCCCGCTCCACAAACTCCAGTGTGTACCGCTGGGGCCGGATGTAAATGGTGGACACATACTTGCCCCACAGCTCGCCCACGCCGCCCCAGCTGGCGGTCATGGTGTTGTGCTTCTCCGCGTCCCCGGCGGTGATGAGCATCCAGTCCTTGTTAATCAAGGTAAAGGGGTTGTCTTTCAGCTGTTCTACAGAGATTTCGCGAAATGCCATAGCTTACCATCCTTTCTAAAAAATAGGCTGCCTTTCAGTCTATGCCGGCCAATCTCCCTTCTTCACACGACAAAGCCGCCCAGTGGGAACTCCCATGGCGGCTTTGTGAAAAGGAGGGAAGATAGAATCGTGGCCAGGCCGCCCCGGGCAATCCCCAGGGGGCTTATCCTTATTATATCATAAAAATCTAAAAAAGCAAGCTTATATTTTGGTAAGTTTCCTAGAAATGTGCCGGAAAAAGGGCCTCCACCCCAGCGGAAGCCCTTTCGCCTTCTCTTTACAACAAAACGGGAATCACTCCACCAAATGCCCCTCAGTCCACTGGAAGGCGGCCTGGCACACGTCCTTTACGCAGCCCTGGTCAATGGGGGAGCGCAGGTCCACAGAGTGGGCCAAGTCCACAAAGGTCTTGGTGCCGCCCTGGCGCACAAAGGCCATGTACTTCTCCCAGGCCTTCTCCCTATCCTCCAGGGACAGGGCGTAGAACTGCAGGCTCATCACCTGGGCCATGCAGTAGTCGATATAGTAGAAGGGGTACAGGTAGATGTGCAGCTGCCGCTGCCAGCCGGCGCCCCGGCCGTAGAAGGGCAGGCCGTCAAAGTTGATATAGGGGCGGTAGCGGCCCTCCAGCTCCAGCCACTTCTGGTTGCGCTCCTCGGGGGTCATCTCCGGATGGCGGTAGACCTCCTCCTGGAAGTGGTCCACCAGGCAGCCGTAGGGGATGAACAGCAAAGCGTCCTCGGCGTGGGAGAGCTCGTACTTGTCGGTCAGCTCCCCAAAGAACAGGTGGTGCCAGGGGGCGGTGAGGAATTCCATGCTCATGGAGTGGGTCTCGGCGCCCTCCATGGTGGGGCAGCTCAACGCCCGCACCGCCACGGTCTGGCTGGCGATGAAGTCCGCGAAGGCGTGGCCCGCCTCGTGGGTGAGCACGTCCACGTCGCCGGAGGTGCCGTTGAAGTTGGAGAAGATAAAGGGGCACTGGTAGTCCGGCAGGCTGGTGCAGTAGCCGCCGGGGGCCTTGCCGTCCTTGGCCAGCACGTCAAAGAGCTCGTTGTCAAACATCAGGTGGATGAAATCCCGCGTCTCGGGGGAGAGCTCTTCGTACATTTTCTTGCCCGCTGCCAGGATTTCCTCCGGGGTGCCCTGGGGCGTGGCGGAGCCGTCCTTGTAGCTCAGGGCGTTGTCCGTAAAGGTGAAGTCCTCCCAGGCAATTCCCAGGCGCTTGGCCTGGCGCTCCTTGATTTTCACCGTCAGGGGCACCAAATCCCGCACCACCTGGTCCCGGAAGGAGGCCACGTCCGCGGGGGTGTAGCAGTTGCGCATCCGCCGGATGGCGCCCAGCTCTACAAAGCTATCAAAGCCCAGGGCCTTGGCCTGCTGGGTGCGGTTCTTCACCAGCTTGTCGAAGAGCTCGTCGAACTGCTCCCGGTTCTCGTCGAAGAAGGAGCCCTCGGCCTCCAAAGCGGCCCGGCGGGTGGCCCGGTCGGTGCTCTCCTTGTAGGGGCCCAGCTGTGCCACGGTGACGGTCTTGCCCATAAAGGGGATTTGCGCGCTGGCGTACAGCTTCTGGTATTCGTTCGCCAGCCGGTTCTCCTCCTGCATCAGGGGGACAATCTCCGGGGAGAAGGCCTTTTCCTCCAGCTCCATGTTCTGGAACAGCAGCTTGCCCAGGCTCTCCTCCAGCTCCGCCCGGTAGGGGGAGGCCAGCAGCGCCTGGCGGAAGGGCTGCAGCTTTTCCTCCAGCAGGGGGGCCTGCTCGTCGTTGTAGTTGTTCTCCTCCTCGTAGAAGGCGTCCCGGGTGTCCACGGTGTGGCGGATGGAGCACAGCGTGGCCTGGGTGCTCAGGTGGGAGAGCAGCGTCTCATATTCCTTGTAAAGGGCCACCTGCTCCTGGGCGCTGGCAGCGCCCCGCAGGCGGGCGGTCAGGCTGTCCAGCTCCTTGGCGGCAGCGGCGTAGTCCGGCCGGGTGTAAGGCATTTCAGAAAATTTCATGTGGGTACATCCTTTCTTTCCTCCCCGCCCGCTGGGGCAGGGGACATTGCGTGTTCTTCTTCCCCCGGGGGAAGGGGCTCCCCCTTTAGGAACTCCATGCCGTGGAACATGATGGCCTCCGCGGCCCGGGCCATGTCCTCGGCAGGGGTGGCCATGCCCTCCTGCACCCACCGGCGCAGCAGCTCCATGTTGCCGCCGCTGGCAAAGGCGTAGAAGTATTCCAGCCGCTGGGGAGAGGCCTGGGGGAACTGCCGGGAATAGGCCAGCAGGCAGCTCTCCCGGCCGATGTTCAGCAGGCGCAGGGCAAAGTCCTTGTCGCCAAACTCCCCCAGCGTGACGGTGCACACGTCGGCGTTCTCCTGCAGGCAGCGGTAAATCCCCCGGGTGATTTCCAAGGGGGAGATGGCCTCCGGCCCCGGCTCCAGCAGGGGCGCCAAGGCGCGCTGGAAATCCTCCAGCATGTCCTCCTCTATCTTGGTCAGCAGGTCGTAGATGTCCTGGTAGTGGGCGTAAAAGGTGCTGCGGTTCACCCCGGCCTCCTGGCAGAGCTCCTTTACGGCAATGCGCTGGATGGGCTTTTCCCGCAGCAGCTTTGTAAAGGCCTGGCGGATGCGGGCCTTCGCCTGCTTCCCCCGGCTGGCCTGTGCTGTTTCTGGCAAGACGCTTCCCTCCCTGTTCCGGCATGGTCCATTGTCCCATTATAATATAAGAAATTCCAAAGCGCAATGGAGCCGGGCAAATCTTCCCCCCTTGCGCCCCTGGGGAGGCGGTGCTATACTAGGGGCAGATTCCATCGGAAAGGCGGCTTTTGCTATGGTAAAAGAGGAGGAGCGCATCTTCCAGGGCATTGTGTTCTGCCCCGGCGACCCGGAGCTGGTGGCCCTAAAGCTGCGCACCCACAACTTAAACGTGGACTACAACAACACCTACGAGGACGAGTACGAAAAGCGCGCTGCCATCCTGGGGGAAATCCTGGGGGAGATGGGGGAGGAAACCCGCATCCAGGGGCCCATCGCCTTCCACTATGGCAAGCACACCAAAATCGGCCGGAACTTTTTCGGCAACTTCAACCTGACCATCCAGGATGACGGCGAAGTCACCATTGGGGACCGGTGCAACTTTGGCCCCAATGTCACCATTGTCACGCCCATCCATCCCATGGTCCCCGAGGAGCGCAACGCCCTGCTGGGTCCCGATGGGAAGCCCAAGCGCCTGTGCTACGCCAAGCCCGTCCACATTGGCAGCGACGTGTGGCTGGGCGCCAACGTGGTGGTGTGCCCCGGCGTCACCATCGGGGATGGCTGCGTCATCGGCGCGGGGGCCGTGGTCACCCGGGACATCCCGCCCCGTACCTTCGCCGCAGGCAACCCCTGCCGGGTCATCCGGGAAATCACCGAACAGGACAGCATGGCCCACAAGCCGGAGATTCTGGCGGATTCCACCGTGCCCCAAAGCTTCGAGGGCTTGTACTGACACAAAAAAGGCTCCCACGCCGGGGGCCTTTTTATGTCCGCTCCTTTTGAAAAATCCCACAAAAAAGGGGTAAGGGGCCGCTTTGGGAGGAAGCGGCCCCTTAAAAGAGGAAGTAAGGAGATAAAATGAGGATGTAATGAAAAAGATTTTGTTCAGTGGCCTTTTCTTGACCACAGTTATAGGATACCGGGAAAATGTGAAGTTTTTTTGAAGATTCCTGGAAATTTCCCTAAACATCCGGTTACATTCTCCTGGCTTTCCGCTCTTGACAAGGCCGCGCCACTCATGGTACACTATCAAGCGAAATGGGGGAGTAGCCGGCATGGCGCCATGCAGCTAAGTCAACATCTTGGGCGGGCCCGCGCCCTGGTTTAGCTTGAAACGGCAAGACCTGTGCTTTTTGCATAGGTCTTTTTTCATACCTTCCCCGTTGCGGGAGAGAATTGTTTTCAAAAAAGGAAGGATGAACGAAACAATGGAATTCTTGTGGGAAGGCCTGTTGTCCATCACCTGGCAGCAGGTAGTCATGTATGTGGTGGGCGCAGTGCTCATTTGGCTCGCCATCAAAAAAGAGTACGAGCCCACGCTGCTGTTGCCCATGGGCTTCGGCGCTATCCTGGTGAACCTGCCCAGCTCCGGCGTGCTCAACCAAATGATGGAGGGTGCCGGGGAAACCCATGGCATCATCCAGTGGCTGTTCGAGGTGGGCATCGAGACCTCCGAGGCGTTCCCGCTGCTGCTGTTTATTGGCATTGGCGCGATGATTGACTTTGGGCCTCTGCTTTCCAACCCGAAGATGTTCCTCTTCGGCGCTGCGGCGCAGTTCGGCATTTTCCTCACCATCGTCCTGGCAGCCCTGCTGGGCTTTGAGATTAAGGACGCCGCCTCCATCGGCATCATCGGCGCCGCCGACGGCCCCACCTCCATTCTGGTTAGCCAGGTGCTGGGCTCCAACTACATTGGGCCCATCGCGGTAGCCGCTTATTCCTACATGGCCCTGGTGCCCATCATCCAGCCCGCGGCCATCAAGCTGGTGACCACCAAGAAGGAGCGGGCCATCAAAATGGAGTACCGCCCCAATGCTGTGACCAAGACCACCCGCATTCTGTTCCCCATCATGGTCACCTTCGTGGCCGGCCTGGTGGCTCCCGCCTCTGTCTCTCTGGTGGGCTTCCTGATGTTCGGTAACCTCATCCGTGAGTGCGGCGTGCTCAACCGCCTGTCCGAAACGGCCCAGAACGATTTGGCCAACCTCATCACGCTGCTGCTGGGCATCACCATTGCCTTCTCCATGCGCGCCGACCAGTTCGTCACCGTGCAGACCATCATGATTATGGCCCTGGGCCTGGTGGCCTTTATCTTCGATACCATCGCCGGCGTGGTGTTCGCTAAGATTCTCAATATCTTCAGCCGCACCAAAATCAACCCCATGGTGGGCGCCGCTGGTATTTCCGCGTTCCCCATGTCCGCCCGTATCGTGGAGAAGATGGGCATTGCCGAGAACAACCAGAACCACCTGCTGATGCACGCCGTGGGCGCCAACGTCTCCGGCCAGATTGCCTCCGCTGTGGCTGGCGGCATTATTTTGGGCTTCTTTATGTAAGGTGAACATCTGGCGATGTTCACCCAGAGAACTCCTCAAGTGCGAAGCACTTGCCTTTTTCCTAACGGGAAAAGTACCGGAGTTCTCTGCAGAGCAAGGAGCGGTTTTCCCGCTATGGCGGGAAAGTACCGGTCTTCTCTCCGGCAGCTTTCCGGCAATGGAAAGGGAGTGGAGTGAAGCACTTGCCTTTTTCCTACGGAAAAAGTACCGGAGTTCTCTACAGAGCAAGGAGCGGTTTTCCCGCCACGGCGGGGAAGGGGCAATCCTCTCTGGCTCACTAGAAGCGCCGTTTTCGCGGTTCTCGCAGCAAGATAGAGTAAACAACAACTGGTTTTCCATCAAGTCGCGCCCACGCGCGGGAAGGAGAAAGCACTTTTATGAACATGGACGTCGTAATGGAAGCCCTGGGCATCATGGGCAAAGGGATGCTGGGCATCTTCGTGGTGATTGTCGTCATCGCGTTGCTGGTCTACCTGTTGACCAAAATCACCTCCCGGAAAAAGTCCTGACACACGGAATGAGAGGGGCGGGCCTTGGCGGCTCGCCCTTTTCTGTCTCTAAAAAGTAAAATATACTTGACTTTTAGATTGGTAAAGCATACAATATTCTTGAGAGGTGAGCCCATGGGAAAAAACTTAAAAATGAAAGCCGCCCGGGCCGCTTTGGGCCTGACCCAGCAGGACTTGGCAGAGGCGGTGAGTGTCACCCGCCAGACCATTGTGGCCATCGAGCGGGGGGACTACAACCCCACTATCAAGCTCTGCGTGGAAATCTGCAAGGCCCTGGGCAAGACTTTGGACGAACTGTTCTGGGAACCGTGAGAGGAGTTGTACACCATGAGAAAACGAACCGAGTTAGACGAGCGCCAGCTGTGGCAGCGGGGCAACGTGTTCAAGCACGCCTTTGTGTTTTTGCTTGGGGCCCTGGCGGCAGAAGGCGCCTGCAAAGCCTTTGGCATCACCTGGGCAGAGGGCCCCTGGGAGGCGGTCCTGCTTATCTGGGCCAGCGTGGCCCTGTGCTGGTGGGAGTTCATCCTGCGGGACATCAGCCCCATGGGGAGGAGCCAGAAGACCTTCTTTTTCGCCATGGGCCTGTGTGGCCTGTGCATCGTGGTGATGGAGCTGGCGTCTCTGGCGGCCGGCCGGGGCCCGCTGCTGAAGGAGGCCATGCTCACCTCCGCGGGGGCCACCACCCTAATCGGCTGCCTGATGGCCAGCATCCTGGGGGTGTACCTGGCGAAGTCCTTCCGGGATAAGCGCCGTCCCGCCGGGGACGAGGAGTAAACTTGCAGCCGCCGTGGCCGCCTCCTGCAAAAATCCCTTCCCATCCCCGGCAAAACCTGCTATAATAAAAAGGATTTTGAAACAAGGGGGAACTACTATGACCGTCCTGCCGGAACGCTACCAGCCCGCCCTGGGCCTGTACGAAACCCAAAAAGCCATCGGGCTCATTAAGAATATCTTCCAGGTAAAGCTCTGCGCGGCCCTGCACTTAAAGCGCGTCACCGCGCCCCTGTTCGTGGACCCGGCCACCGGCCTCAACGACGACCTCAACGGCGTGGAGCGCCCCGTGGGCTTCGACATCCCCGCTGTGGGTATCGAGGGCCAGGTGGTCCACTCCCTGGCCAAGTGGAAGCGCCTTGCCCTCCACGACTACAACTTCTTTGTGGGCAACGGCCTGGTGGCGGATATGAACGCCATCCGCCGGGACGAGGAGCTGGATAACCTCCACTCCATCTACGTGGACCAGTGGGACTGGGAGAAGGTCATCGACGAATCCACCCGCAACGAGGCCTACTTAAAGGACACCGTCCGTCGGATTGTCAGCGCCATCTGCGGCACGTTGGACGAGCTGAAGTGGCAGTTTTCCAGCCTGGACACCGACCTGTGCCGGGACGTGTTCTTCATCACCGCCCAGGAGCTGGAGGACATGTATCCCCAGCTCACCCCCAAGGAGCGGGAGGGCATCATCACCAAAAAGCACAAGACGGTGTTCATCCAGCAGATCGGCGGCAAGCTGAAAAGCGGCAAGCCCCACGACGGCCGCGCCCCCGACTACGACGACTGGAGCTTAAACGGCGACCTGCTTTTCTGGCACGAGCCCTTGCAGTGCGCCCTGGAAATCAGCAGCATGGGCATCCGTGTGGACCCGGAAAGCCTGGATAAGCAGCTGTCCCTGGCGGGCTGCGACAGCCGCCGGGAGCTGCCCTTCCACAAGATGCTCCTAAACGGCGAGCTCCCCCTGACCATCGGCGGAGGCATTGGCCAAAGCCGCCTGTGCATGCTGCTGCTGGGCAAGGCCCACATCGGCGAGGTACAGGCCTCCCTGTGGGACGAGGAGACAAAACGCCTCTGCAAAGAAGCGGGTATCGTCCTGCTGTAAGGAGTGTTTTTCATGAAAGCCTTTTTGAAAACCTATTGGCTGGAGCTGGCGTTGTTCGCCGTGGCCTTGGTGGGTGAGGTGATGGTTCTGCCCTTTCTGCCGGAGTCGGTTCCCGTCTATTGGAACATTCCCTTCTGCCAAGCGCCCAAATGGACTCTTCTGCTTTTGACAGTTACACAGCTTCCAGGTGCATGTCTGGTGCGCTTTGGCTTGCATCTCTATTTTGCAAAGTATCCTGCGGTGGCGCTCACCTTCGGCAGCCTGGAGCGTTTGGTGCCCCCGCTTTTTTCAGTGGCGCTGATTCTCTGCCAGCTCAGTTCAGTTCTGGGGTCCTTTGGCCTATTCTTTCCTGTGCTGTATGTCCTTTTAGCGGAGCTGGTGTTTCTGGCCCTTCTCTGTATTGGCCTTGCCGCATCCAAGCATAAGGGCAGAAGCGGCAGGCCGAGATAACCTCACTACGTTGTAAAAGGGGTAATACTCATGAAAATGCTGAAAACCTATTGGCTGGAGCTCCTCTTCTTCGCCGTGGGCCTTGTGGGCGCCGTCATTGCCATGCCCTTTCTGCCGGCAAGCGTGCCGCTGCAGTTCCAAGGCGACGGCGTCATCACCCGCACAGGCCCCAAGTGGGCGGTGTTCATCATCCCGGTGGTGCAGCTGCTGGTGTGCTATGGCTTCCACTGGTGGATAAACCGCTGCCTGGAGAAGCTCCCCGCCCTGGCCCACACCCTCGCGGGCATGGAGCGCCTGCTGCCTGCGGTGCTGTCCATCATCCTTCTGACGTTGGAGCTGTGCGTGCTTCTGGCCGCCTGGGGCGTGACGGTCCCTGTGGGCACCGTGATGCTCATCGAGCTGCTGCTGGTGCCCATTGTGTTCATCGGCTTTGTGGCGGCAAAAATCCTGGGCAACATCGGCAAACTGAAATAACCGCGGGACGCCTTGGCGGCTGTTCCCATCGGCGGGGGAGGGCAGTTCGGTGAAGATATACATTGTAGGGTCCGTGGCAAGCGGAAAGTCCACCCTGGCGCGGAAAATCTCCCACATCACAGGGGCGCCGTGCTACCATTTAGACGAGGCCGTCTACACTGTGGACCCCTCCGAGCCCTGGGGCAACAAAAAGCGGCCCCTGGAAGAGCGGGACCGCCTGTTCCAAGCGATGCTAGCCCAGCGCCACTACATCATGGAGGACGCGGGTCGCGACTGTTTCCGCGCGGGGATGGAGCAAGCGGATACCGTCCTGTTGCTGGAGATTCCCCGCATCGTCCGGGAAAAGCGCATCCTCCTGCGCTGGGTCAAGCAAAACCTGGGCCTGGAAAAGTGTATTTACCGTCCTCGCTTTGCCATGCTCCAAGCCATGTTCCGCTGGGCCCGGAATTACGACACCGGGGCGGACGGGACAAAAGCGCTGGTGTCGCAGTTTGCAAGCAAGACCATTGTGCTGCGCAATGGTAAAGACATACGGCGCTACCTGGAAACACTCAGCCGGGTAGCCGAATAATCTGCATGAAAAAACCTGCTGCGGCCCATGCCGCAACAGGCTTTTTTCGTTTCGTAAGGCTTTTATGATTCCATCCGTTCCAGCGCCCGGCGGACTTCCTCCACAGTTTTCTCCAGCGGCGCCGCCCCGTCCAGGTGGAGCACCGGGCAGGGGAGAAGCTTCTCCCAGGCGTCGTGGCGGGCGCGGCTGCGCATGTTTAGGCCGCCGGTGTCGTAGCTCCGGGCGTATTCCAAAAATTCCAGAAAGTCCTGGTACATGTCCCCGCCGGGTTCGATGCGGCTGCCAAAATCTGCCCGCTCCCGGGCCTTGAGCCGTTCCAGCCGCAGCTGGGTTTCCGCCTCCAGCCGCACCACCAGCGTAAACCGGGGAATCAGCGGGTTGCCCCAGGGTATCAGCGCCCCGGAGAGCACCACGTCCCCCGGCTTGTCCAGTTCCTCCTCCAGCAGGGCCAGGCGCTCCTCCAGGGGGCGCTTCTGGGTGTACTGGGGGTCGGTGGGCATCCAGAAAAAGTCGTCCGTGTCCAGAAAGCGGAACCCCAGCCGCCGGCCTATCTCCCGCCCCAAGGTGGACGTCCCCGAGCCGCAGGGCCCGTAAATGTGGACGATGTGCTTCATGGCGTCTCCTTTCAGCTGTTGAGGTAGTGCTCCAGCTCCTCCCAGCGCTCTTGGCAGACTTGGCGGCCCTGGGCGTACAGGGCCCGCAGTTTCTTCACGTCCTTTTCCGTGCGGGACACTGTCACCGGCTCCGGCGGCCGCAGCACAAACACCTTGCCCTGGGCCTCCAGGCGGTCCAGTTCATCCAGCTCCCGGGCGTAGCGCCGGGGCGTTTCCAGCAGGGCCCGCACCAGCTGGGGATAGGGCTTGTAGTACTTGGCGTAGAGGTTCGCCAGGGCCCGGGGCGTCTGGGGCTTGCGGTAGCCGTGCTCCCGGGTGGTGATGACCACCACTTTCCCGTAGCCCTCCTCCAGCGGCTTCCGGTAGGGGATGGACACCGACACGCCGCCGTCCACGCAGGGGATGCCCTCCACCTCCACTGTGGGGGAGAGCAGGGGCATGCTGGCGCTGGCCCGGATGGCCCCGTAAATGTCCCCGCAGCGGTGCTTTTCCCAGTAGGCGGGCTGGCCGGTGCGGCAGTCCGTGGTCACAGCGGTGAACTCCATCTCCGAGCGGGCGAATCCCTCCCGGTCCAGGGGCAGCAAAGAGTCGGAAATCTCCCCGAACAGGAAGTCGAAATTGAAGATGCTCTTTTTAAAGATTAAATTTCCCAGCCCCAGATACCGCTTGTCGTTGACGAAATCCAGGTTCACCTGGGCGGTGCGCCCCACCTGCCGGGAGACGTAATTCACCCCGGTCAGGGCCCCGGCGGATACGCCGAACACCCCGTTGGCCCACAGCTGGCGCTCCATCATCACATCCACGGCCCCGGCGGAAAACATGCACCGCAGGGAGCCTCCCTCCATGGCGAGGGCCCATTTTTCCATCGCGCTATCCTCTCCTTTCCGATAGCTCCATTGTACACCAACTTCCCCCAAGATTCAACGTCCCCGCTTGATTTCCTGGCCGCCGCCAGGTATAATAGTCCCTGCGAAATCACAGCAAGGAGAGGTACCATGCGCATACGTAGAAAGACCTGGGCCCGGCCGGAGCTGGCCGCCTGCCCTTACTATATCCCCCAGCCGGAGGCGCAGAAGGGCCGCTGGCAGGAGGTGTTCAGCAGCCCCCGGCCCATCCACCTGGACTTGGGCTGCGGCAAGTGCGTGTTCCTGGCCCAGGCGGCCCACACCCACCGGGACGTGAATTTCATCGGCATCGATATCAGCCTGGACATTTTAGGCGTGGCCCGGCGGAACATCCAAGAGGCCTACGGCGAGGAGCAGCCGGACAACGTGGCCCTGTGCGCCTACAACATCGAGCGCCTGCCCCAGCTGTTCGCCCCCGGCGAGCAGGTGGAGCGCATCTACATCAACTTCTGCAACCCCTGGCCCGCGGCCGGCCACCACAAGCGCCGCCTGACCCACACCCGGCAGCTGCTCAGCTACAAGCCCCTGCTGGCCCCCGGCGGGGAGATTTGGTTCAAGACCGACAACGACGACCTGTACCTGGCCACCCGCCGCTATCTCACCGAGGCGGGCTTCGAAATCTTCTTCGACACCAAGGACCTCCACCGGGAGAACGACCCGGAGAACCTCCTCACCGAGCACGAGGTGCGCTTCACCCAAGAGGGCATCCCCACCAAGGCCTTGCGGGCGAGGTTGTCTTAATCACACGGTGTGCCTGCCCCCAAAGCCGTCTCTCGCGCTGAGAGGCGGCTTTTCCTTTGACAGCGCTGTAGCGTCAATTTCTGGATAGAATGGGTAGAAATAGCATGTCTGCTCTTGACAGCTTTGTAAAAATACGCTATGCTTTTTCTGCATGCAAGTATAACGTTTTCCTGTGGGCGGACCATTCGCGCTTCGATGAAAGCGCCCCGGGGATCCTTGCTTGCTTGTGGGAGAGAGTGTGGAACAGGCTTTTCCATGCGCCCGGCTCCCATATCTGTTTAGGAGTTGATTTGAATTGGCTAATTTAGAACAGTTTCCGTCCGCGGCGCTCAACGGCGCCTACTACGACACCCCTGTGGCCTTTGAGCCCCAGCTGCCCATGGGCCGTCCCGCGGGCACCAACCCCTTCGCCGACAGCGACACCGTGGTGCCTCCCGGCGCCGTGCTGCTGGAGGGCGGCAAGCTCCGCCTGAACTTCCTGGCGCCCACCGCCGCCAAAGTGGACGCCGTGCTCCGCTACCGGGAGCACCATGACCTGGAGAAGGGCGAGAACGGCTTGTGGACCGCGGAAATCGACGCTGGGGACGGCGGCTTTATCCCCATCTTGTTCCACGTGGACGGCGTGGAGGTGCTCAACCCCCTGGCGCCGGTGGGCTATGGCTCCTCCCGGCCCATCAACTACGTGGACGTCCCCCAGCCCGGGGTGGATTTCTACCTGTGCAAGGACGTGCCTCACGGCACCGTCACCCAGGATTACTACTTCGCCCCGTCTGTAGGCCTGCTGAAAAGCTGCCTGGTCTACACCCCCGCCGGCTACATGAAGGACGATACCCAAACCTACCCGGTGCTCTACCTCCAGCACGGCCACGGGGAAAACGAGAAGTGCTGGGTCCACCAGGGCCGGGCCAACTTCATTTTGGATAACCTCATCGCCGAGGGCAAAATGCCCCCCTGCGTGGTGGTGATGAACAACGGCATGGTCCAGCGGGAGCAGGAGGGCCTGCGTGTGCTGGAGACCAACGCCATCACCCGCCTGCTGCTGGAGGACTGCATCCCCTATATCCAGTCCCACTACCGGGTGCGCACCGACAAGTGGAGCCGGGCCATGGCCGGCCTGTCCATGGGCTCCATGCAGACCAGCATGGTCACCTTGGGCCACCCGGACCTGTTCGGCTACGCCGGGGTGTTCAGCGGCTTTGTGGGCGCGCTGAAAATCGGCCAGTCCATGCCGGACCAGTCCTACCTGAAAGAGCTGGACGACAAGGAGAAATTCCAGCAGGACTTCAAGGTGTTCTTCCGCGGCTGCGGCGACACGGACTATATTGCCCTGGACCGCTTTGAAAAGGACAGGGAACTGTTCCGGGAGAAGGGCCTGGCCCCCGAGGACTGCCCTGCCCACGTGGAAAAAATCTACCACGGGGAGCACGAGTGGAACGTGTGGCGCATGTGCCTGCGGGACTTCTGCCAGCTGCTGTTCCGCTAAAGGTATCATGAGCTGGCCCTTTGGGTGTGGTGTGGCGCGGAGAACGCCGGCGCCTTTTGCGGTGCTTTCGGAAAACACGGGGCGGCTTGCGCGCCCTTTTCGCTGAAAACAGGAGGAACGCCAATGGTAACGTTAAAGGACATTGCAGAGCGGGTGGGGGTTTCCATCACCACGGTTTCCCGTGTCTTAAATGGGAAGGGCTCTATCAGCCAGGAGACAAAGGATAAGGTGTTCCAGGTGATGCGGGAGCTGAACTACTATCCCAACGAGATGGCGCGCTCCCTGGTGAACAAGAACAGCCACATCATCGGCCTGATTGTCCCCTATATCGACCACCCCTTTTTCAGCGCCCTCACCGCCGCCATAGAGGAGGCCAGCTCCCATGCGGGCTACAAGCTCTTCCTGTGCATTTCCGGCGGCAACCAAGAGCGGGAACTGGAGCAGTTTGCCGCCCTCCAGGCCAACAACGTGGCCGGGGTTCTGGTGTGCACGCGGGACAGTCACAACATGGATGAGCTGCTCAACCGGCGGAATATCCCCCTGGTGAGCATCGAGCGCAGCATAGAGGGCGTGCCCTCCGTGGCCTGCGACAACTACAAAGGCGGTGTGCTGGCAGCCCAGGAGCTGCTGGCCAGCGGCTGCAAAGCGCCGCTGCTTTTTGGCAACCGCATTGTCTCCAGCCGCATACCTGCCTTTGGAAGGTACCAGGGTTTTTTGGAAACCTGCCGCCAAGCAGGCTGCCCCTGCAATGCGTATTACATGGAAGCAGAGGATTTGTTTGGCAAGCATCTGGAAGAGGACATCCTCCACGCCCGAGAGCTGTATCCCCACACCGACGGCATCTTCGCCACCAGCGATGTGCTGGCCGCCGGCATCCAGACTGCCTTGTGGCGCCTTGCCCCGGATTACCCGGCTTCCCTGCCCCTGGTGGGTTTTGACGGCGTCAGCGTTTCGGAGTACTGCCGCATCAGCACCGTGGCCCAGCCCATTTACCAGATGGGGGAGCAGGCGGTGCTGACGCTGGTCCAGCTCATCAATGGGGAAGAGGCTCCCGCCAGCTCCATCCTCCCCGTGCGGTTCATCCGCCGGAAGAGCTCGGGGCCCCGTTCCTAAAAGAGAATCCTGTCTCACGGAGCGCCTGGCCGCGAAAAGAGCCGGGCGCTTTTTTGTCTCCATAAGGAAAAGGAGCTGCCCAGTGCAGCTCCTTTTCCTATTGCGCTACCTCCAACACATACCCTGCCCCCCGCAAAAAGCGTATCCCTGCCGGGGCGCCCAGCCGGGCCAGCTTTTTGCGGATGTTGGAGATGTGCACCCACACCACACTGCAATCCACGTCGCTGTCCCAGCCCCACACGTGGGAGAGCAGCTGGTTGGTGGTCACCACAAAGCCGGGCCGCTCCATGAGCATCTCCAGGATTTGGAACTCCTGCCCGCTGAGGCTTTGGCTTTTCCCCTGCCAGCTCAGCTCATAGGTGGAACGGTTCAGGGCAAGGCCGCCCACCGTCAGCAAATCCGGCAGGTAATTCTCCTTGCGGCGGAGCATAGCCCGCACCCGGGCCAGCAGCTCCGGGGTGGCGCAGGGCTTGGAGAGGTAGTCGTCCGCGCCGGCGTCCAGTCCCGCCACCCGCTGGGGGATTTCCGCCATGGCCGTGAGGAACAGCGCCGGGGTGGATACCCCCTGGCTTCGCAGCTGCCGCAGCACCTCCAGGCCGTCCACGCCGGGCATGGCAATGTCCAAAATCAGCCCGTCATACTCGGCGGTCTCCGCGTAGCGCGAGGCGCTCCAGCCGTCGCTTACGCTGTCCACCACATATTGGTTGTTCTCCAAAAGGCGCTTCAGGGCCACGCGCATCTTGGGGTCGTCCTCCGCGATTAGCAGCTGCACACCATCACCGTCCTTGTTGTGTCCTCCATTGTAGCCGCCTTATCTGAAGGGTTTCTAAAGGAAATGCGAAGGTTGTGTGAGCTTTAGTTTCCCTTAAGGCCCCCGGCGTACAATGGAGGAAAACCGCAAGACCGGAGGGTTTCCCCATGGAACAGGAATTGTTTGAAGGCTTACACAAAAACAGGCGCTGGGCGCTGGAGGCCGTCTGCCAAGAGAATCTGTGCCGCAGCTGGTATCTCAGTTACCAGTTGGCCGGGGACGCCGCCGGCGCCGCGTCCCTGCTGCTCTCCGCCTGGTGGGAAGCCCTGGCCGCCCTGAAAAACGCCAAAGAGGCCCCCGGGGAGGACTTTCAAGGGCTGCTTTCCGAAAAGATTTTGGCCCAGTACCAGCAGGGCGTCCAGCCAGATACCCGCTTTGAGAACCTGCCCCCGCCCAAGGTGGGGAAGAGCTACCAGTATCTGGTGGGGGAGGTGAAGCGCCTTCCCGCCACCCTGCGCCCCCTGTATTGGCTGTATGCCTACGGCGGCCTGGACGCCTCCCAGCTGGCTGCCGTCACCGGGGAGGACAGCGAGGTCTTGGCCCAGCGCCTCTCCCAAGGGGAGGAGCAGCTGGCCCAGCGCCGCGCCTCCTGGACCAAGCCCCAGCGGGCGGCCTATGTGCGCCTTTCCACCCAGTTCCGGGACCCGGGCGGCTATGGCTTCCAAGAGGCACGGTTGCCCGTGTCTTTGCTGCATGTCCTATGGAAGGAGCTGGGCCTGCCTGTCAAGCCCCCCAAGGAGCGGCCCAGAAAGCCCTGGACCACCAAGCGCCTCACGGTTTTGGGCATAGCCGTGGGGGTGGCCTCCCTGGCAGTGGCGGCAGCCGTGCTGGCGTTTGTCCTCCTGCTGTAAAGTGCCTATACCATCTTTTCCATACCCTGGCCTGCCGCCTTCCCGCGGCGGGTCTTTTTTTTTGCGGCAGCCTACACAATTTGATAAGAAAGCTTTCACACTGTCTTCACCCCGGAATTAAGCGGGCCTTAAGGCACGTCCCTTACACTGAAGTTACAGGCCGTTTCCCCTGCCTGTGGGGCCTGCGGCCCCTAGAAATCCATTCCAAGAAAGAAGGGTACAGAAGATGAAACAACACCTGCGCGTTTCTGCGGCCCTGTTGGCGGGGCTTTTCAGTTTATGCCTGTTGACCGGATGCTCCGGCAGCGCTTCCAGCAGTTCTTCCTCCACCAGCTCCAGCGAGGACAGCTCCAGTTCTGAGAGCACCGCTTCCACGAATTTCACCAGCACCGAGGGCAGCCTCTCCCAGGACATCATCGGCGAGCTCACCTACATCGGCTCCAGCTCGTTGGTGCTGGACCTGTACGAGCCTGACACCGACATCACCGACTACACCGACACCGCGGACATCACCTTCACCAGCACCGGAGATTCGGAAACCGTCACTTTGGAAGACGGCGTAGAATACCAAACTGTGTCCGACGGCGCCTTGACTGTCATCGCGTTGGATGATCTGGCCGAGGGAGACATGGTAGCCGTCACCACCAGCGAGGACGGCGTCCAGCAAATCATTGTTCTGGAAGTGGCCCATGTGGAGGACGACCTGGCTTCCAGCAGCAGCGTCTCTGAAAACGCGGAGTTGGCAACGGAGGAATCCGCCCTGGAAGAAGCCACTGGCAAGTAGGCGCCCCCAGGGGGGCGGCCCTCCCCTATGAAATCCCAAGAAAGGCAGGAAATCTACCATGAATTTGACCGATAAAGCCCGCCGGGGCAGCCAAGAGGCCATGGAGGCCCTTTTTGACATGACAAAAAACGATGTGGCCTACCTGTGCCGTCTGCTGCTGGGGGATAACCAAGCCTCCGGCGTTGCGGTGCCCCGCATCTACCGCGGCCTGTGGGAGCAGGTGCTCGCCGGGCGCATCACCACCGAGGAGGACTTCGCCCAGGCCGCCCTGGTGAAAACAGCGGCTTTCTGCAAAACCGTCCTCACCAAAAAGGACTCCAAGTCCTTCCGCATCCCCCAAAATCGGGATTTCGTCCTGGGGACGGGGAGAGGCCGGGGAAAGCACCGCCTCTGTCTCCTCCGCGGTGGAGGAATCCAGCGCCGCGGAGACTTCCAGCGAAAGCACCGCCGCGTCCGAGGAGAGCTCCACCCTTTCCGAAAGCTCCACTGTTTCCGAGGACACCAGCTCCTCCGAAACCTCCGCCGTGGACAGCGAAGCCGCCTAATCGAGATGGGAAAGCCAGCCTGCGGGCTGGCTTTTTCGCGCAAAAAAACACTTGACAGACGCCCCCCTGTGTGGTTACATAAAAAGAGTATGGCGGCCGCGCTGCCGCCCTTGGGAGGAGAATCGTATGGAGCAGAAAACACTTCTCATCACCGGCTTTGAGCCCTTCCAGCAGGAGACCATCAACCCCTCGTGGGAGGCGGTGGCCCTGCTGCCCGAAACCATCGGCCCCTGGCGGCTGGAGAAGCTGCGCCTGCCGGTGGTGTTTGGCAAGGCGGCGGACTTGGCCATCGCCCGGGCCCAGCAGCTGTGCCCCCAGGCCATCCTCGCCGTGGGGCAGGCGGGAGGCCGCGGCGCCGTCACCCCCGAGTTGGTGGCTATCAACACCCGGGACGCCGCCATCCCCGACAACAAGGGCAACGCCTTCCAAGGCCAGCCCGTGGTGCCCGGCGGCGGGGATGGCTACTTCGCCACGGCCCCTGTGCGCCAGATGGTCCAGGCGGCGGCCGCCCAGGGGATTCCCTGCAAGCTGTCCTACACCGCCGGGGCCTATGTGTGCAATGACTTGTTCTACCGGCTGCTCCACCAGTACCGGGGCACTGGGGTGCTGGTGGATTTCATCCACGTGCCCTTCCTGCCGGAGCAGGCCAAAAACGGCGAGCCCAGCATGGCCCTGGCGGACATGGCCCGCGCCCTGGAGGCTCTTATCCTGGCCCTGGAGCCGTAAGCCCTGCCCGTCCGACAGGATGCACTTGCTTTCCCCACCGCAGATGTGATATAATAGCTGGAGAAGATGGGGGCGCGGGCGGCGAGGGAGAAATCCCCGCCTAGCCCAGCGGCTGGAAAGCCGCCTGCGGGACATGACACCGCAGGTGCCACGGCCCAAAGGGGCGAGCCATCGGATTGTCCAGTTCTACCGAAACTTTCAAAAGGAGGAGTGACCGTGGCAGGCAAGGCCAACACAAAGACCATTGCGCAAAACAAAAAAGCCTACCACGATTACTTCGTGGAGGAGAGCTTCGAGGCCGGCATCGAGCTGAAAGGTACCGAGGTGAAATCCCTGCGGGCTGGCCGGGCCAACTTAAAGGACGCCTGGTGTTCTGTGGTCAACGGGGAGATGATGCTCAACGGGTGCCACATCAGCCCCTACGATTTCGGCAACATCTTCAATCCCGACCCCATGCGGGTGCGGCGGCTGCTCATGCACAAGAAGGAAATCCTGCGGCTGTACGGCGTTGTCAAGCAGCAGGGCTATTCCCTCATCCCCCTGTCTTTGTACTTCAAAGACTCCCGGGTGAAGGTGCAGGTGGGCCTGTGCCGCGGCAAAAAGCTCTACGATAAGCGGGCCGATATGGCGGAGAAAGCCGCCAAGCGCGACATTGAGCGCACGCTGAAGGAGCGCAACCGCTAAATGTTTCTCTCCGGGCGATGTACCGCCCAAACCCCAAAGGCAGCCTTGGCTGTCTCAGATACGGGGATGTAAAGGTTTCGACGGGGAAGGAAAGCCCTGGTAAGCGAGCAGCGGTGCGGGACCGCTATAAAATCCGCAACCTTTAAAATTAAACGACAACGAACCTGTTGCTGTTGCTGCCTAACTAAGGCAGTCGTCCTCCCCCGGAGCACCGCGGCCGGGGCTAGGGCGTCGATGAGCGGTGAACGTGAACGGGGCCACGCCCTTACCCCCGTCATGACCTAAGGGCTACCAAAACCCCTAGCCTGCTTTTGGGCGGGGGGCAGCGGGAATCCTAAAACAAAAGCTACGCTCGTAGAAAGCCTTGGTAATCCTTTTTCGGACGCGGGTTCGATTCCCGCCATCTCCACCATATTAAGGAACAATCTTTAATACAAAAACAGCCTTCCAAATCGGAGGGCTGTTTTTGTATCTATGCCCGGAAAGCCTGATATTGTGGGCT
>JABLTR010061072.1_pt1 | contig 19344 bp, 17 predicted proteins | sample 7160071 | NCBI WGS metagenome assembly JABLTR01 (sample SAMN14651230, study PRJNA627086) | human gut metagenome | isolation source: feces | host: Homo sapiens | reverse complement strand
GGCCGCACAGAGGCAATACAGTGGGATTCTCCGCCTTGGTGTGTAATGCACCGCAGCATCTTCTTTTTTCCGCAGATAAAGTGGGCGTGGGCTTCCGCCCGCAAAAAGGCGTTTGGCAGCCGCTTGCGGCAAGCCAAACGCTCTGCTTGCCCCACCCGAGGGTGGGTAAAATCGCCCTCCCCGACCGGTTGCTGCTGACGGCCACAGATGCCCTTCCACACTGTGGGAAGACGCAGCATTTTTATTTTATCTGTTTCTTCTATCATTCTCCACCGAGACTTTGAAAAGCCGCTAAAACCGGCTTGTGTCTGCCGGGAGGGGCACAGGCTCTGCCCCTCCCGCAATCGCGGCACACAGCGGCGCACAGGCGGTCACGCAGGGCTTTCTTGCTCTCGCAAAAGTTTTACCACTTGTTGGCGCTTTGCGCTCAGCTTCAAATCACTGGTGGTCCAGATGACCATTTCCTCACCGTTGTCATAGTCCGTGGCCAGTGAGTCCACATATAGGCAACTTTTTGTCGTATTACCGGTGAGAGCCGGCGCAGATTTGTCTGCCCGCCATTGCCGTACCACCCTGCTTTTCTGCCTTTAAGTATAGCGTAGTCCTAGGCCTTGTTTGAAAAATGTCAACATGTCCAAACGGCGGATCTTTTTCCGCCATACTGCGTTGATTTTCCTTGCAATACACAAAGTGTTGGCGTGTCAAATCGCCTTGTCTGGCGAAAAAATCCCTCGCTGTTGGTCACATCTCCAATTTTCGAACAAGGCCTAGCTCTGTAAATCGTGAAAAAGCATCCCTGTTTACAGCGGCACAGTACCTGAGGCAAGGTACTCGATGCCGGTCATGTTCTCACTTTGGTCCAGGGTGCTGATCTGCTTCATTTCTTTATCAGTCACTTCAAAGCTGGACAGGTTCCGGCCTCAAACATGGTTGAGGTTGTGTTCCACCCCCATGCTGTCAACATCCCGTTGACGGGAAGTAGCTTGATCTTACCTTTACTTGTGTTGTTTTTGATAGGTAAAAATGGGTCAAAGAGTGGAGCGGCTGTCACCTGTTTGACCGGGACGATATACGCCGGTCTCGGTGATGACCATGGGAAACACCACATCGTGAGCCTCACAGGGGATTGGGATCCGGACCAAGGCTTCCCGGCACAGCAGAACGCACCGGTCCGCCCCGGCGGAAAAAAGGCGGTCATAGTAGCCGCCTCCCTGCCCCAGCCGGTGTCCCAAATGGTCGCAACTGATGCAGGGAATGATGGACAGCTCCACGCAGGAAAGGTCCAGCCGGGTGGTGTTAGGGACCGGCTCCAAAATGCCGTATGCGCCGGGCCGAAGCTGTTCCAGGTCCTGAATGCGCCTCAGCTCCATCTTGCCGGGGCTGGTACATAGGGGGACGCAAAGAATCGTCCCCCGACGCAGGGCGTCCTGAAGAATGGCAGTGGTGTCAATTTCACGGGAGGTACCCACAAAGCAGAACAGACTTCGTGCGGCCTGGTACTCCGGAAGGGAGAGAACATGAGTGACGATCAGGCGATCCGACTGCGCACGCTCCTCACGAGAGAGACTGCGCTCCGCCGCGCGTACTTGGGCTCGGAGCTGCTTCTTTTGTTCTGATACCGTCATTTCGTGACCTCCAGTTCAATCCCGTTGAGCGGCGCTTCCACCCGCGCCGGACCGAGGAAGAATTCCCGCACGATTCCCGCCTGATAGAGGGAACCGAAAACGCAGATCACATCTTCCGGGCTGCATAGGGTAAGGGCAAGGGAGAGACCGGAGGAGATACTGCCCCCATCCTGAGCGGGTATGTGGAACTGCCGCTGGATCTGGTCTGCCAGCTGGGCGGAGGACAGGGCCCGCTCGCTCTCTGGGGTGACGGTGATGAACCTTCTGGCCAGCGGGGTGACCATGCGAAGCATTTCCACATAGTTTTTATCCGCCATCACGCCCATGACGAAGGTCAGCCTCTTTTTGGAGAAGTATTCTTTGAGGCTGGCGGTGAGGGCCTCCACCCCGTCCGGATTGTGAGCTCCGTCCACTAGGACCAGAGGATCGTGTCGCAGCACCTCCAGCCTGCCCGGCCACCGGACTAGGGCCACGCCACGGCGAATCGCCTCCTCGGAGATGCGGTACCCTTTCTCCCGCACCAAGGCGTCCACTGCCTCCAGGGCGGCAAAGGCATTCTTCGCCTGATAGGCTCCGGGCAGAGGGAGAAACAGATGGTTCCGGTCCCGGTAGTTCAGTGTCTGGCCCTCCAGAGTGCGGGATACCGTCCGTCCCCGGGCGGGATCCGTGACAAAGAGGGAGGCTCCCTGCTGCTGACAGACATCGCGTACCACGGCCTCTACAGAGGGGCTCTGGCGGTAAAGGACTACGGAGGAGCCCTTCTTGATAATCCCAGCCTTCTCCCTGGCGATTTGTTCCAAAGTGTTCCCCAGTACGGCGGTGTGTTCCAGGGCGATGTTGGCGATTACCGCCGCGTCCGGCGCAGGGATGACATTGGTGGCATCCAGCCGTCCCCCCAGTCCTACCTCCAGCACCACTACCTGGCAGGCCCGGCGCTGAAAATAGAGAAGGGCCATGGCGGTGATCCGCTCAAATTCGGTAGGTGGGTCGGACATCTCCTCAACCGCTAGGCGGACCGACTCAGCCAAGGTAAGCAGTTCCTCGTTTGAAATGTCTATCCCATTGATCTTCATGCGCTCGTTGACCTGCAGCAGATGAGGGGAGGTATACATCCCGGTGGTATAGCCGGCCTGAGTCAAGATGGAAGAGAGCATCGCTGCGATGGAGCCCTTTCCATTGGTGCCGGCCACATGGATGAAGCGGAGCTGTCGTTCTGGGTGGCCCAGAAGGGTCATCAGCGTCTCCATCCGCTCCAGCCCCAGGCGGCTGCTTTGCCAGCTGGAGGCATGGAGGAAGTGGGAGAGCTCCTCAGATGTCATAATGTCAGCACCTTCTTTCCGTACCGGCCGATCAGCCGGACCATGGTGCCGATGGCGATAAATTGGATCGGCCCCAGTACCGCGCACTGAAAAATTCGGGTCGCCATCAGAGGCAAAAAGGGGGAGTGATATATAATCGAAAGCCAGGTGGTATTCAGCAGCAAACTGAGACCTAGTTGATTGAGCAGGACCGCCGCCAAAATGTGTCCCGCCGTCTGACGGCGGTACAGACATAGGCCGAAGATGACTCCGGTGAGAAAAGCAGTTAAGGTGAAACCGGGGAAGTAGGCACCCGTAGTGGGAAAGAGAACAGCCCCCAGAATGTCCGCTGCCGAGGCCGCCATGGCGGCGGGAATGGGACCAAAGCGGATAGATGCCATGGCGATGGGCAGGAAGCTGAACCCGATACGGAGGTTCCAGGCTTGGATGGAACAAAACCGGGCTAGAACGATCTCCAGAGCGACGAGGAGCCCCAGAGTGGTGATCTCACGGGTGGTCAGTTTTGGAACGGTGAACATGATAAATTCCTCCTTGTACTTGCCACATAAGGAGGAGGTTGGTCCCTCTCAGCGGCAGTGGATGCGGGCACAGCAACGCGGAGTGGATGCTCCTTCGTCCGGCGGCAACGTCCCATCCGGCGGCACTTAACGTGCTGTCCCTACTCTGCAATGAAACAGGAAACTGCACCTACACAGGTGAGGAGTAGTCTTTTTTGTGCCCGTACCACATCAGCGCGGCAAAAGCACACCCGCCCAATAGGTTGCCCAGGGTGACCGGTAAAAGATTTCCCAAAAGAAAACCGGTCAGGTTCAGGGCGGACAGATCGGCACCGGCCTCCAGAGCCAGTGCCTCATATTGCGGAAGGTGCCGGGCAAACAGGCCAGCCGGTATATAATACAGATTGGCAATGCAGTGCTCAAAACCGCAGACCACGAAAAAGCACACGGGGCAGAAGGCACCCACGGCCCTGCCTGGCACGTCCTTGGCGCACAGGGCGCACATAACGCCCACACAGACCAGAATGTTGCACAGCACCCCCCTCAGGAAGGCGCTGCCCGGAGATAGAGCGCATTTCGCGGCGGCGGTCTCTATGACCGAGACGGCCAATGCTCCGCCAGAGAGATCCAGCTGTCCGCTGAACACCACCCCTGCGGCCAGGGCGGACGCGCCCACCAGATTGCCCAGGTATACCAGACAGAGGTTGCGGACCATGCCGCCCAGAGAAGCTTGACCGGAGAGCACAGATATGGTGATTAGGCAGTTGCCGGTGAACAGCTCCGCCCCAGTGAGGACGACGGTGATCAGTCCGAAGGGGAAGAGCAGGCCGCTGGCCAGACGTGCCAGGGAGGGGGAGATCAGGGAGAAAGATGCCGTGCCCGCCGCCACGCCCCCCATTCCGATGAGAAAACCGGCCAAGACTGCCAACAGAAACAGCCGTAGTCCCTTTGCCTGGACCTTGCCAGCCCCGATGGGGCCATAGGAGGACACGAACTCCCCAGGACTCTGCATTAGCATAGCTTCTGCCCCTCCGAGGCAGAGGGCTTGCTCCCGCTCCGCAGGCGGCGGAGGACCGCACGGGAGATTCTGTCGGCCAGCGGGAGGTAGTGCTCCAGCATGGTGTCAGCCTTCTCCTCCAGCGCTCCGGCCTTTGTCCGGTCCCGGAGGCTTCGGGTATTGACATACACATTCAGGCTTGCGCTCTCCAGAGCGGCCCGGCAGAGCAGTGCTCCACAGCCCACATCCGAGATTAAGGCCGGACTGCTCCGCCCCAGCATTTCGGAGAGCAGATCAATGGCCTGACAGCAGGCACGCATGATCTCCAGCGGAGGCTGGCAGGCCGCCAGGGTGGCCTGTTCCATAACCTTGGCCCGGTGGGGGGCACCCTTGGGGATGGAGTAGGCCCGGGACAGGGGGGTGAAGGCTGCGGCGTCCTCCTCCACCAGTTCCAGCAGACGTATCTGGATGCGCTGATATTGGACCAGTAACTGCTCCAGTTCCTCCCGGGAGGCCTCAAGAGACTTTCTCCCTGCGGACAGGCTTCCGGCCATGGAACAAAGAGCGGCACCTAGGGCCCCGGTGATTGCCGAGGCCCCGCCGCCTCCCGGGACTGGGTCCCGGGAGGCCAGCGCCTGGATAAAAGCGGTGCATGGAAGTTGGGTGAGTAATTCGGGCATACCGCTTTCCTCCTGTCAAAACAATCCGGTGATCCGGCCGTCGGCGTCTACATCAATCTTGTCGGCGGCAGGAACCTTGGGTAAGCCAGGCATGGTCATGATGTCCCCTGTCTTGGCCACCAGGAAGCCTGCGCCGGCGTTGACCTTCAGATCCCGAACGGTGATCTGGAAGCCCGTGGGGGCCCCTAGTTTAGCGGGGGCGTCGGAGAAGGAAAACTGTGTCTTGGCCATGCAGATCGGCAGCTTGTCAAAGCCCAGAGCGGTGAGCTGCTGGAGCTGCTTGCGGGCTGCGGCGGTAAAGGCCACGCCATCGGCGTGGTACACCTTAGTGGAAATGGCGGTAAGCTTTTCTTCAATGGAGCAGTCCAGATCATACGCATACTGGAAGCGGTCGCTGCTCTCCTCCTCACACAGGCGGACAACCTCCTCGGCCAGGGCCCTGCCGCCCTCGCCTCCCTTGGCCCATACCTGGGACAGGCGTACGTTGACCCACAGCGCCCGGCACTTCTGCTCCACCAGGTCCAGCTCGGCCTGGGTATCGGTGGGAAATGCGTTGATGGCCACTACGCAGGGCAGACCAAAGATGTTCTTCACGTTGTTTACATGCTGCAGCAGGTTGGGAAGACCTCGCTCCAGGGCCTCCAGGTTTTCCTGATTCAATTCCGACTTGGCCACGCCGCCGTGGTACTTCAGCGCCCGGACGGTTGCCACAATGACGACGGCGTCGGGGTGGAAGCCGGCGGCCCGGCACTTGATGTCCAGAAACTTCTCTGCCCCCAGATCAGCGGCGAAGCCGGCCTCGGTGACTGTGTACTCGCTGAGCTTCAGGGCCGTCTCGGTGGCCTGGATGGAGTTGCAGCCGTGGGCGATGTTGGCGAAAGGACCGCCGTGAATAAAGGCTGGGGTATGCTCCAGGGTCTGGACCAGGTTGGGTTTCATGGCATCCTTAAGCAGAGCGGCCATGGCGCCCTCTCCGTGGAGGTCATGGGCTGTGACCGGCTGACCGCCCCGGGTATAGGCTACCACCATTTTGGCCAGGCGGCGCTTCAGATCCATTAGGTCTCTGGACAGACAGAGCACCGCCATGATCTCAGAGGCGACCGTGATCTCAAAACCGTCCTCCCTGGGGATTCCATTGGCTTTCCCTCCTAGGCCGCAGACGATGTGACGCAGCTGACGGTCGTTCATATCTACAACGCGCTTCCAGGTAATGGTTCTGGGGTCTATGTCCAGAGCATTCCCCTGTTGGATATGATTGTCCATTAAAGCGGCCAGAAGATTATTTGCCGCGCCGATGGCGTGGAAGTCGCCGGTGAAGTGGAGGTTGATGTCCTCCATGGGGACCACCTGGGCATAGCCGCCGCCGGCCGCTCCGCCTTTCACACCAAAGACAGGGCCCAGGGAGGGCTCCCTCAGACAGACCACCGTCCGTTTGCCGATTCGGTTCAGGGCATCGGCCAGCCCCACAGAGGTGGTGGTTTTCCCCTCGCCAGCGGGAGTGGGGCTGATAGCGGTGACCAGTACCAGCTTGGCCTTGCGGGGCAGGTCCTGAAGGGCGCGGACGTCCACCTTTGCCTTATAGCGGCCATAGGTTTCCAACATGTCTTCTGTCAGTCCCAGTTTCGCTGCGACCTCCTGAATGGGGAGCATAGATGCGCTCTGGGCGATTTCGATATCACTTGTCACGTTCATAATAGGGCCTCCATTCATAAGAATTATAAAAGGTCAGAAACCGGCAGAGAGTGCCTGGTCCTGACCTTTTGATGCCTTGGTAAACCGGAATTTTCGGTGTTACCGGCAAAAAAGAGCGTTTCAACTAGGTGAACATACTGACCATGAAGGTATTAACAATGACTAGAGTCCAGGAAGCGATCACGCCGCCTGTCACAGTAACAACAAGATAAGGGATAGGGCTGTAGCCAAATTCCTGAGAAATACTGTCCATATTTGCCAGTCCGTTGGGCGTAGCACCCAAGCCGTGGCCACAAAGGCCCGCACACATCATCGCAGAATCAAAGTTCTTGCCGCAGACCGGGAATACAATAAACCGGATGAAAATCAGCGTGATAATTAGCTCTGTCATCAAAACAATCATCATAGGAATTGCCAGCTCTGCCAACTGCATCAGGTTCAAAGAAATCATGGCCAAAGACAGGAACACATTTAAGGTAAAAGACTGAATTTTGTCCAAAAGCGGCTCATCTAGGTTCAGCACATGAGTCTTGTCATCAACAAACCGGATAACCAGGCCCAAAATCATTCCGCCGGTGAAAGTGGGGACACTAATACCAAGCCGCGTGGCAGCAATTTCACTTAAATAGCTGCCAATTGTCAGCGCACCCAGGATAAAAACCAAATGATAGAAAATGTCTTGAAGAGTGTAGGAGGTTGCTTTCCCCTTTGCTTCCTTAGTGTTGGAGTCGGATTTTTGCGCAGTGTTAACGAGGCCATATTTTTTTATAAGACTGCGGGCAAGAGGACCACCAAAAAAGCTTCCTGTGACTAGCCCGAAACAAGCTGCTGCAATTCCCGCCACCATAATGCCAGTGTAGCCGGCATCTTCCAGGAACTGAGCATAGGCGGCGACATTGCCATGGCCGCCAGCAAGAGAAGCAGGACCCAAGACTACGCCAAATGCTCCCGGAAGACCTACAAATTCAGAAGCGAATACGCCCACGACGCCCTGAATCAGGATCAATATGATTGTACAAATCGCATACTGGACCAAACGTGGTCCGCCCTTCTTGATCACACCTAGACTAAGAGAAAAAGCAACACAGACGAAGAATATATTTTGAAAATCTGTCTGATAGGTGCTAGTAAGTTCAAGCGTCAATACTCCGGTCAAACGTAGGCCCAGGTTTAACAGTGCGTACAGTGTGCCGCCGATTACGGGGGCGGGAATGCAGTAGGTGCGGAAGAAGGAAAACTTCTTTTTCAGTTCGGTTCCAATTAAAAGCATAAGTAGTGCAATGGCGACAGTACCTATTGCAGAAAAGGATATAACAGGGACACCCTCTACTATTTCAAAGGACATAGAATCACTTCCCTTTTTAATATTTAGCTTTTATAGTACAGCTTTCCGCAGCAGTAAGTTCGTTCAACATTGCGGGCAATCCGTAAATCTTCCATGGGATCCCCGTTGATCACTACCACGTCGGCGCACTTGCCAACTTCCAGTGAACCGGTTATATCACTGATCCCCAACAGTTCCGCGCCGTTGATCGTGGCACACTTAATAACGTCGATCTTAGACAAGCCAACCTGCTCAAACAAATACATTTCTGTCGAGTAGGCGAATGTATCAGGATTGGTAAATGGGCATCCATTATCGGTGCCAACAGCCATTTTTACACCAGCCTTTACCGCAATACGAACAGAGTCCTCAGAACCCTTTCTGGCTAGAGAGGCCTTTTCCTTCAGCGCCACACTTGTAGGATCGGTTAAAGTATTGTTTGCCTCGTTATATTTAACCCCCATAGTTGGAACATACCAGGTTCCCATTTCTACCATCAGCTCCGCAGCGGCCTCATCAATGTTATTTCCGTGCTCCACAGAAGTAATGCCGGCGCGGATAGCAGCGATCAGGCAAGGGTAATCCAAACTCAGGTGAGCAAAGGTTGGAACGCCAAATCTCTTTCCTTCTGCGATAACAGCGGCAATCTGCTCAGGGGAGAGCTGGCCGCTGCCGATGGGGCCGATTCCAATCACTCCTCCAGTAGCCATCATCTTCAAAAAGTCAACTTTTTTGCTGATCAGCGTTCGCGCCGCTGTGATCGCCTGATCAACTGTATCGCTGGCAATACCTAGCTCATGACAATGACCGGCCGTGATGCAGATTACCTGGCCGCTGGCCTTAATCCGCGGCGCCTTTACCTCGCCGGACTGGACTAATTTGCGCAGCTGAAGGTCTGCTCCGTACATCGTACCAGCTACACGCGCAGTTGTAATGCCAGATTTCAAAAGACTCTGTGCCTGATTGCACACGCGGATGCCCACTGTAATGGGATCTTGGTTTGTACGCGTCTCATCTGTCCAGGGGTACGGAGGAAAGTTCAGGTGTACATGACAATCAATAAAGCCGGGAAGGACAGTTTTGCCGGTTCCGTCAATTGTCTCGTCTCCCACAAAAGAGGATGCCTCGGATAAAGCAAGGATACCTGTCTCATCAAATAAAATACTGCCTTTTTCGAGAATTTCTCCATTACTGTTAATAATCTTTGCGCAATTAATTGCTGTTTTCATGATGGAAACCTCCTTGGCTTATTTTTATAAAACTGCGCAAAAAAAGCCAGAAACACATGTTGAATACACAACATAATCGGTTTCTGGCCTTTTCCATCTTAGTAAACAGAGGTGATCTATCTACCAATAAAAAAGGATATTCAATTCTAAAACAAGGGACTTGATAGCTGGCCCAGCGCAAGGATAAAACAGTAAAATGAAGTATATACTTATTTTGTGTTTATTATATATGAACAGAACATTGTTTGCAATATGAAATATTCCACAAAAAATAGTATATAATTAAGCAAAAGTGCACAATTGACAGAAGGCGCATAGGTATGATATAAAGGAATCAATTTAATTTGCTGGTTTTTGGATGACCTCCAAAAATCAAGGTGGATTAGATGATAAAACGTCTTCTGCAGAACATAGAGAAGGGTTTTATCATTTTTTTGTTTTTTAGATACGGTTTGAAAATTTGCAGTGTAAGGGAGGTTTGGGTGTGTACGATATTGAGAAAGCCGTATACGTGGCAGGAATTGCAAAGCCTGGGAAAGAGGATTCCATCAGTGCCATGTATCAGAACCTGTCCCTTGGTTTGGTGGTGGACCGCACCACCGGCCAAATACTTGATTTAGGATGCAGCATGGTGATGGAGGAGACGGTCTACTTCATCCGGCAGCTCCTGGTGGGGAAAAATCTGGTAGAGGATACCCAGGAAATGGTGGAGCTTCTCTGCACCCGATTTTTTGCTCTCTCCCAAAAGGCGTTGATTACAGCCCTTTATGATGCCAAGAATCACTACCTGATGGCGATGGCCCGGCAGAAGGCCACAGAGGAAGAAAAGGAACAGCCCTAAACAGCGTTTAATTCAATATTGGATCTTTGTTAATGGGTCCTGAAAACCCTCAGGACTCGAGTTAAGAAAGGCCAAATCAGTATGGATGAGGACGGTCTCATTCCTGATTTGGCCTTTTTCTTTTTGTCCATGGACACCAGCCCCAGTGGCGGTGCATGATAAAAACAAAGCGTAATTGAAAGGAGTTTTTTGTATGTCTACCCCCACCAAACAGGATGCAGTTAAACTGCTGGACATTTTTGACCCAGAGATGGCCGCCCTTCTCCACAAGGAGGAGAAGCGTCAATTTGAGACCATCGGCCTGATCGCCTCGGAAAACGTGGTCTCCCCCATGGCCGCCTGCCTGGAGGGCTCCGTGTTCACCAATAAGAACACCGAGGGCTATGCTGGAAAGCGGTTTGTAGGTGGCTGTGAGCTGGCTGACCAGGCGGAGCTGCTGGCGGTGGAGCGGGTGAAAAAGGCCTTCGGCGTGGATCACGCCAACATCCAGTGCGGCAACGCCACCATTGCCAATGTGGCGGTGCTGCGGGCCTTTCTGAAGCCGGGCGATACCTTCCTGGGCCTGGCCCTGGACAACGGCGGTCACCTGAGCCACGGGGCCAAGTTCCACTACAGCGGGGCCACCTACAATGCCCTGCACTATGGGGTCAGCCGGGAGACCGAGATGATTGACATGGACCAAGTCCGGCAGATGGCTTTGGAGCACAAGCCCAAGCTGATCTGTGTAGGCTCCTCCTCCTATCCTCGCCTCATAGACTACAAGGCATTTCGGGAGATCTGTGACGAGGTGGGCGCCTACTTTTGGGTAGACTGCGCCCACGACTGCGGCCTGATCGCTGGTGGAGCGATTCCCAGCCCGGTGCCCTATGCCCATGTGATCACCTTTTCCACCCAGAAGACCCTTCGGGGGCCCCGGGGCTGCGGCGTAATTCTGGTGTGCAAGGACATGGAGATCCCCGACGGCGTGAAAAAGGATGGTACCCCCAAGTTCACCAAGTTGAGCACGAAGATCGACCGCTCTGTGTTTCCCCGCCTTCAGGGCGGCCCCAAGGGAGACATGCTGGCCGCCCGCGGCGTGCTGTTCTATGAGCTGCTCCAGCCGGAATTCAAGGAGTACGCCAAGCAGGTCTGCCGGAATGCGAAAGCCCTGGCCAAAGGCTGTGCCGACGAGGGGATGCGGATCATCACCGGCGGCACAGACACCCATATGGTAATGATTGATGTGACGCCCCTGGGGGTGAACGGCCAGGAGGCGGAAACTCTGCTGAATGGCCTGGGGCTGGTGACCAACAAGAATATGATCCCATATGACCAGCTCCCCCCCAGCTGCGGCAGCGGTCTGCGCATCGGCAGCCCCACCATGACTACCCGGGGCGCCAAGGAGGAGGAGATGGAGCACATCGGCCATCTGCTGGGCCGGGCTCTAAAGAATAGGGATAATCAGGCCGTTCTGGACGAGATCGCCGCCGAGGTCAAGCAGATTGCCACCTCCCACCCCATGTTCTCCAGCGAGTGGGTCTCCCCCTGTATCCGGGAGCAGTTCGAGGACATGTACTGCCACCCCAGCTTCCAGTAACTTTTCTCCGCTTCCGCTTCGTGGGACGGGGAAAATGCGGACGGACTGAGATGTGCCGGGAGACAGGCCCCATGGATCATAATATGCAGAAGAAAGGATGTGCGTGATGGCACGGTTACTGAAAGGCGGTCCCGTTGCGGAGAACATGTGTCAAAGACTGCAAAAGCAGGTGGAGACCCTGGGACAGCTTGGTGTCGTCCCTGTGTTCGGCATCGTTCGGGTGGGCGAGCGGCCCAATGACGTGTCTTATGAGCGGGGCGCCATGAAGCGGGCGGCTTCTCTGGGGGTGGAGGTGCGCAGGTTCCTCCTGCCCGAGACCGCTACCGAGGATGAACTGGTGGCTGTCCTGGAGAAGATCAACCACGACGACAGCGTACACGGCTGTCTGCTGTTCCGCCCCCTGCCACCTCACCTGGATACTCAGCGGGTGGGCAGGACCCTCCGCCCGGAGAAGGACATCGACGCTATGACCACCGCCTCTATGGGCGGTCTGCTCACCCAGACCGATGTGGGGTTTGCCCCCTGCACCGCCTCCGCCTGCCTGGAGCTGCTGCGGTACTATCATATTCCCCTTCAGGGGAAAAAGATCGCCGTGATCGGCAAGAGCATGACGGTGGGTCTGCCCACGGCGCTGCTGATGATGAACGAGGAGGCCACCGTCTCGGTTTGTCATGTTCTGTCGGAACGGCAGGATACCCGGGATCTCTGTCACGGCTCGGACATTATTATTTCCGCCACTGGCTGCCAGGGTCTGATCACTGGGGACTATGTGCGCCCCGGCCAGACGGTGGTGGACGTGGGTGTGACGATGGGCAAGGACGGAAGGCTCCACGGGGATGTGGACTTTGAGGCAGTCGCTCCCATCGTAGACGCTGTCACCCCGGTTCCCGGGGGCGTGGGTGCTGTCACATCCACCGTGCTGGTGGGGCATGCGGTAGAGGCCGCAATCCGTCTATGCGGTAGGGCATCGAATGTACCAGCATAAAAGAAAGACCAGCCGTGTTGGGCGCGGTTCGCTGACGGAAATGGAAGGGCATAGTTTATGACAGAAAAAATCGACCCATTGGAATTATTGACTCCGGCATTGGCGGTTTCAGTGTTGCCCGGTGTATGCAGCGCAGCTTTCCCCATGAAAATCTACTCTACTTCGGAGATGGGGAAAATATGCCCTATTGGAACCACTCGGCTGAGGAGATTCTGGACATGACCCGCTATATGCTTCGATTTTATGGAGGAGCGGGAAGTCAAGGCCCTGCTGGTGGCCTGCAATACCATCTCCTGCCTCATTGACCAATATCGGAATGACATGAGCTGCCCCGTGCTCAGTGTAGTGGAGGCCGGAGCGGAGACGGCGGCCAGCATGCCCGTCAAAAGGGTGGGCGTTATCTCCACCTGCTTTACGCACTCCACTCGGTGCTATCCGGATTCCATTGAAAAGCTGGCACCGGAAAAGTCGGTGTTCAGCCACGGCTGTCCCGACCTGGCCCGGCTGGTAGAAACCTATGTGGGTGACCCAGCTGGTCAGGAAATTCTGGACCGGGATATTCGTAGCAACCTGGACGGCCTGGTCTACCGGGACAGAATCGAGTGCTGTGTGTTGGGTTGTACCCACTTTCCCTTGGTGGCGGAAAACATTCGCCGCCTGTATCCAGGATTGCCTCTTATTGATCCGGCAGAGCAGATGGTCCAGGCAGTCGGAGACTATCTGCGGGAGCAGGAGCTAATGAATGATCAGAGATTCCAGGGGACTCTGGAGATTTATACCACGGCCAGCGCGGAGGAATACCGGGAGAAAGCGGCGAAGGTGGGCCTCTTTCCTGTCACTGCTGTACGGGAGTACTCGGCTACAGCTGTTTAAGAAAGCGATAACTGTAGAAAGCTATATCCGCCCAGAAATATCACCGCCGAAGTAAAATAGCACCGAAAAAGCGTAAATCTTTATTATTTACTGCTCCGCAAATTCTGAGCCATAATGTTGCGGAAAAGTGTATCTGGACAAGTGTTTGAAACTAAGGAAAAACTTTTATTTCGCCCTCTGGTATGGTATCATAGCCACAGAGGAGGTGTGTCCCATCTCTGAGCATATCTATTCCCAGGACGAAATTTTTGCTGCCGTGCTGCCCCTTCTGAAAAAATATCATGCGGAAAAGGCGATCCTGTTTGGATCCTATGCCAGGCAGGAAGCCGACGCTGCCTCTGATATTGACCTGATCGTTGTCGGGGGCAAAGATTTTGACCTGACCGATGTCCTCTGTATCGCGGAAGAGCTGCACTGTGCGTTAGGGAAACCAGTGGACGTCTATGAACTGCGGGAGATCAATCCCCAGTCGGCCCTCTATGATGCGATTTTAGCCGAGGGGGTGCAGATCGCATGAAATACAGTGATCAGCAGAGAATAGAGAAAATCCGAGAAACCACAGAAAAACTTTTGAATTATGCGCAGAGAGAACAAATCACTCCAGAGAAAATCTGCAATGAGGAGACGATCCAGTGGACGGTCACGACGCCACTGTACAACATCGGGGAACATGTGTACAATTTGTCGGACGAGTTCAAGAAAGCCCATCCGGAAATTCCGTGGATCAAAATTGCCGGACTGCGGTACCGGCTGGTGCATCACTATGAGGACACCAACTGGATCGTGATCTGTGCCATCATCTTTGATGTGCTGCCGGAGTTTCTGGAGGAGATCAGGGGCCTCTGACCCACACCGCGACCCACACGGGGAAACGAGCGGACGGAAGTAACGGACGCAAGAGTGCCGGAAAGGATGACACTCCGGACCAGAAAGGGTACAAAAGGTCTGGAAAGCTGGAGACCTCACCCTCCCAATCAGTTGGTAAGGATGAGGTCCCCAGTTCAAATCTGGGTAGCAGCTCCACAAGAAGGTCGCTTTTCTTTTGAAAAGCGGCCTTTTCTTCTAAAATTCGCAACAATTTTTGAAATATTAAATTTTTCCATTTGCTATTGACCACAGAACCAGCCACAGACAGGAAAAAGACGGGCCTCCGGGGGCGCTTTGCCCTCGGAGGCCTGTTTGTTCAACTTGCCGGTTTTTGTTGCTTCGCCTGCTCTTTTCCGGCGGCGATCTCCGCCTTCATTTCCCAGATCAGTTCTGCCAGCTTTTTCTCACACTCGGCTTCCGTTTTCGCGTAGACATTCCGGGCCATGCGCTGGCCATTGAAGATGGGGGAGTAACGGCCCTCCCACAGGTGGTCGTTGATTTGGCTGACACAGCCGGTGCCCGGTTTGCGCCGCTGTCCCTTGTGGGCCTGGAAGGTGCTGGGGGCTGGTTTCTGGGGTGCCGCTTCCTGCCTGGGTTTCGGTTCGGCTCTCCCGATTCCTTGGTCGATCTTGTCCGCCGCGTTCTGCCGCATGGCATCGGTGACGTGGGTGTAGGTGTTCAGGGTGGTGGTGCTGGACACATGGCCGATGATGGTGGACAGCGTTTTGATGTCCATGCCGTGTTCCAGGGAGGTGGTAGCGAAGGTGTGCCGCAGGTCATGGAATCGCAGCCGTTTACACTCTGCCCGCTCCAATACTGTCTGGAGCCGCTTCCGGACGGCTGCCGGGTCCATAGGGGAGTCTTCCTTGACAGGGGAGGGAAACATCCACCGTGAGTGGACGGCTTGTTTGTAGGTCTTGAGCAGGTTTAGGACCGGGGCAGGGAGGAGTACCGTCCGGTTCCCCGCCTTGGTCTTGGGCGGGGATACTGCCAGTTCTCCCTTGACCCGGTGGACCTGCCGCTCCACCCGCAGGGCGCCGGTCCGGAGATTCAGGTCACGCCACTGGAGGGCCAGGATCTCGCCCCGGCGCAGGCCAGTGGCCAGTTCCAAGAGAAGCAGCTCGTAGCAGCCGTCCTCCCTGGCCTGGATCAGCAGCCGCTGGATCTCCTCCGGAGTCAGAACCTTCATTTCTCTGCCCTTGACAGGCGGAAGTTTACAGCTGTCCGCCGGGTTGCGGAAGATCAGTTTCTCCTCCACTGCCTTGTCCAGTGCGGCGTGGAGGGTGGTGTGGATGCCCCGGATGGTCTGGTCGGAGAGACCCTCTCCATAGAGTTCTGTGCGCAGCAATCTGCCATTCTGCCTAAGATGGGTATAGAACTGCTGGATGTCCCCGGTGGTCAGCTTGTCCAGCTGGATACCGCCCAAGGCGGGGATGATGTGTTGGTAGATCCGCCGTTCATAGGACATCTGGGTGTTAGGACGGAGACTCGCTTTCTTGTAGTCCTGGTACCAATGATCCAGCCAAGCACCCAGGGAAAGCCCTGCTTTTGGAACTTCAGGGGCGGGAGTCTCCAGTCTCTCCCGCAGGGCCTTCAGCTTTGCCACACATTCTGTTTTTGTCTTAGCAAGGACATTTTTGGTTTTGGGCAGGCCCTTTTCGTCATAGCCGATGACCACTCGGCCCTCCCACCGGCCGTCCTTTCTCAGACGGACGCTGCCGTCGCCGTGTTTTCTGCGTTTTGCCACGGGGCCATCTCCTCTCCTAAGTAGTCGGTCAGGAAGCCGCCCACGATTTCCGCCGCCCGCCTCTGCATATCCCCGGTGGTGTGGGTGTAGGTGTCCAGGGTGAAGCTGGCTTTGGTGTGGCCCAGGATGCCGGATAGGGTCTTGGCATCCACTCCGCTGGCCAGAGCGTGGGTGGCGAAGGTGTGCCTTAAATCGTGAAATCTAAGTTCAGGCAGTCCGGTCTCCTGCAGGACCTTTTTCAGCTGGCGGTATGCGGTGCCGGGGTTCAGCAGGGTTTCCGGGCGAAGTGGGTCATGGAAGATCCAAGGGGAGTAGGAAGTCTTTTTTCGCAGCCGCAGCCGCTCCGCCGTGCTGGTGGGCAGGAGGATGGTCCGGGTCCCGGCGTAGGTCTTGGTGTCCCCGGCCACCAGCCGTCCGCCTTTTTCTTTACGCAGTGTACGGGAAATGCTGAGGGTGCCCTTTCGCCCATCGAAGTCGCTCCACATGAGGCCACAGATCTCACCCAGCCGCAGACCGGTGGTGAGTTCCGTGTAGAAGAAGTCCCGCCAAATCGGGTCCCGATCCGTCGCCTCCAGAAAAATGTTCACCTGCGCCTCGTTTAGAATTTTCATGGGCTTGTGGGTGATTTTAGGCGGGTCCACCTGTTTGGCGGGGTTGTTGGGCATCAGCCCCTGATCTGCTGCCGCTTGGAGGGCTTGGTGGAGGGCGGCGTGGATACCGCGGACGGTGGCGGGAGAGAGGCCGGGGCTTTGGCCGGGGCGAGGGGCAATTCGCCCCTGTTCCAGAAGGAAACGGTACAATTCCCGCAGATCCTCAGCGGTGAGTTGCGTGAGCTTCTTTTGTCCCAGGCGGGGTTTGACATGGCGGTCCATGTCGCCCCGGTACCGTTTCAGGGTGCCGGGGCGCAGGGTGAGTGCCATCTGCTCCAGCCAGCGGTCCAGCCACTCTGACAGCGTCATTCTGCTCTCCTCCGTCAGGTCCACTCCCTGATAGGCGTCGATGTTCTGCCGGAGTTTGGCGGTCAGTTCCTTTTGGGTATCTGCGTAGATATACCGGAAGATTGAGTCGCCATTGCTCTTGTGGCCCACTACGATCCGGCCCTCCCAGCGGCCATCCTCCCGCTTGCGCACCATGCCGTCCCCGGATGGTCTTCGCTTTGCCATGTTTCTTACCTCCAGAGTTTATCTTTGATTTGCGGTGCAATTTCTGGGGGACTCACTTGATAGACGGGAACTTGTGAGGCTCTGCCACCCATTGATACACCACAGCCCCGCAGCGGCGGCAGATCAGATAGCGAAGCCGGCTGCCCAGGAGTCCGTGCTTCTTGTAGGTCACCAGCGCCTCTCCGTGCTGCCAGCCCAGGCCTAGATTGTCGCTCCCGCAGTACTGGCACCGCTGGACTGGGGTTTGATTGGTCGTCATTGGTCATCCCTCCTCAGCAACACAACATACCATAGAAACAGGAAATAGCCAGGGGCACGGCGAACTATTATCAGAAAATTATCATTTTGCCTGGCCTTCTTGCTCCAAGGGCTTTCCTATTGTTTTAGGTGCCGTAATTTTTGAGGTGCTCACATCCCGCCCATGACCATGCCGCCCTGGTTCTGCGCCTCCTCATGGTCATCCGGTTTGTGGCCCATAGCGATTTTCTTTTCCTGAATCTTTCTCCGAAGTTTGCTGTCTACCTGGAGGCCGGTGCTGGATCGAGGCAGGGAGTGATCCTCGAAGATCCGGCTCATGTGGTAGAGCAGGCGGGTGACCGCCAGCATGACGGAGGGTGGACGGAGGCCACTCTGCCGCTCCAGGAAGAATTGTGCGTACTGGTTTCCCTGGGCGGCGGAACGGCTGAACCAGTCCAGCGTCTGGGTCCGGTCGTGAATCACTCCCTGCCCCGTCAGGTATAACTTGCCCAGCATATACTGGGCATACTGGTTACCCGCCTCCGCTGACTGGGTGAACCATTTTGCCGCTTTGGAAGTATCTTTAGTCAGCGCCTCGCCGGTCAAATACTCCTTGCCCAGCCGGTAAGCGGCGAAGTGATTCCCGTTTTCCGCAGCCTGCCTCATCCAGCGGATGCCATCGTCCGGGTCATGGACTTCGAGATCGTCAGAGAGAAGCAGTTTGCCTAAGACATATTGTGCCTCTGGCAGACCATGCTCTGCCGCCTGGATGAACCAGTACTCTGCCTTTCGACTGTCCGGAATCAGCAGAGGGCCATCCCGGTAGAGTAGGCCCATCATGTATTGGGCGTGAGCATCTCCTCGTTCCGCCAGCCGCTCCAACTCCTCCGCCGCGCAGTCCCGGTCTGCCAGAGGAATGGCTTCGTTCTGGATGATCTGCCGTAGTTCCCAGCAGGCATAGGACTCGCCCTGCACTTGTTCCGGTTCGTCATGGCCGGCCAGGTCAGCGTCCTCGAAGGTGATATCCCCCATGCGGATGCACTCCGCCTCCTGGATGACAGCGTTTTTGATCCGTCGGAACTCCTTCTCCTGGGACAGCTTTTTCTTTTCTCTGAGCTTGTCGTGGTAGTAGCTTTCCACCTCGCTTTGGAGGGCGCACCATTGGGCATAGCAAGCTTTCACCGTTGGTATATCTTCCAACCTATCCACTACCTCGTCCACGGTTTTCTTGACAGACTTGGGCAGGTATCCGTAGGACTTTTTGCCCTTAACAGTTTCCAACTGTTCAGCCAACTGCGCCATTTTCTGTTCGATGGCTGGCTCTGTGCAAATGCTCCGGGACATCTCTTGGGTGAGTTGTCGGATGGCCCGCCGCGTCTCCCGCACCAGCTCGTCCCGTGACTGGGACTTCTGTTCGTAGGTGTGGAGCATCTCCTGTTTGAAGATTTGGTTGGTCAAATTTGATTTGATCTTACGGATGCCGTCCCGTGTCAGGCATGCCTCACCGGGCACCGTTGACCACGCCATCATGTGGACGTGGGGGTGCTTCCCCTCATCGTGGAAGGCAGCGTACCAGCGGAAGTGGTTCGGTTGGATATTCATGGCGGCGGCGATGTCGTTGCGATTTGCCCGGAGTAGATTCATCCACGATTTGGCGTTGTTATAGCCAAGGCGGGTGGCATCCTCTCGTTT
>JABLTR010107640.1_pt1 | contig 19351 bp, 14 predicted proteins | sample 7160071 | NCBI WGS metagenome assembly JABLTR01 (sample SAMN14651230, study PRJNA627086) | human gut metagenome | isolation source: feces | host: Homo sapiens | reverse complement strand
GCAGGAATACTGACGTATTTCAAGGAAAAATGACGCGGCGCGGCGTGAAAAGGCCCGCTGTCCGGGTGCGTCGGGAGTTTTCAGATACACCCTACAAACCGTATCGGTAAAATGCCGCCTGCTCGCCATCATCAAGATCGCGTGCGGCGCGTAGTTGCCCACGGAAAGGTGACTTGGGGCGGGCAAATCGGGCGGACAGAGTCGTCCGCCCCTACAAGGGGATCGAAAAATCAACTCATTCCCGCTTCAGCTGCGCGTTGAGTGCAAACGGTGCGGAGGTGGGGAGCTTGACGACCCTTCGGTCGTAGGTGACGAGGCCATTGACCTCGTCCTCCACGTCGGACAGCTGCGTGTAGACGCACGCGGCAAGCCCTTTTTCTTTTGCCGGAATGATCTGCGTTTCATAGAGCTTCCGGTACGCAGCCTCGAGCGCCTCCGGCGTCTTGTAGCCGCGATAGCCGAAGTTCGCGTCGTTCCACGTGTGGCCGGCCAGCGGCAGATTGTACCCGCCGAACTCCGAGAGGACGACGGCGCGGCCCCGCTTATCCGGGCGGAAGCGGTATTGGTAGAAGTACACGTGCAGGCTCTGCACGTCGCCCGCGCCCTGGTCGTGCCAGCCGCTCGCGTGGTCGATCGTGCGTGTCTGGTCGAGCGCGCGGATGCGCCGGACGGCCTCCACTGCGTCAAACTGACCCCAGCCCTCGTTGAACGACACCCACATCACGATGGACGGGCAGTTGTAGAGCTGCCGCACCATCTCGTCGAGGCCCGCATAATATTCCGCCCGTCCCGCCGCGTCCGTCCGGGCGAAGCGTTTATAATCGTTGTCTTTTTTGTGCCGCCGCGTGATGAGCGGCGCGGAGATCGTCAGAAGGTCATACTTCCCGCCGCCGTTCGGCATGTCCTGCCAGACCAGCATGCCCAGCCGGTCGCAGTGATAGTACCACCGCATCGGCTCCACCTTGATGTGCTTGCGCAGCATGTTGAAGCCGAGATTTTTCATCGTCCGGATGTCCCAGACGAGCGCCTCGTCGCTCGGCGCGGTGTAGAGTCCATCCGGCCAATAGCCCTGATCGAGCACGCCCGTGTGGAAGACCGGTTTCCCGTTCAGCGTCAGGCAGGGATGCCCCGCCGCGTCACGCCCGATGCCGACGTCACGGAGCGCAAAATAGCTCTCGACGCGATCCTCGCCCAGCTCGGCGGAAAATTCGTAGAGTTTCGGGTGCTCCGGCGTCCAGAGCTCGGGGGCCTCCACGCGCAGAACGCATTCGCGGTTCGTGAACGCGCCGACGCGCCGCCCCGCAAAGTGGAGATAGCACGCGCGGTTTTCCTCGGCCTGCACCACGACGCGCACGCAGCCGTTCGCCGCGTCCGGCGTGATGCGCAGCCCTGTGATATAGCTCTGCGGCACCCACTCCATCCAGACTGTCTGCCAGATGCCGCTCTGCGGCGTGTACCAGATCCCGCCGCGCTTCGTTTTCTGCTTGCCGCGGCAATATTCGTTCGTGTCCGTCCCGTCGCGGACGGCGACGGTCAGCACCGACGGTCCATCCGTCAGAAATTCCGTCAGCTCCACCGTAAACGCCGTGTACCCGCCAAGATGTTCCCCAGTGAGCTTCCCGTTTACATAAATCTTTGCCTCCTGATCGATGGCTCCGAAGTGGAGCAGCAGCCGCTGCCCCTCGCGCCGCATCTCGGCGATCTCCCGCCGGTACCAGAGCGTCTGCCCTGGCAGCAGCGTCTGATTTACGCCGGAGAGCGGCGCCTCGGGGGAGAAGGGGACGAGGATCTCGCCGTCCCAATGCTCCGGCTCCGCGTCCGACGCCGTGATCGCGTAGTCCCAGCGCCCATTTAAGTTGACATAATTCTCGCGCACCAACTGCGGGCGCGGATATTCGGGCAGAATGGCTTCGGGGTTGAGATTCTCGCCCCAGACGGTTTTCAGCTCCGGCATGATGTTCCCTCCTGTTTGCGAAGCGCCAGCACGAACGGCACGAGCAGCAGCAAGACCACCGCCGCCGCGAAGAAGATGCCCGGCGTTGGTACGGTCTTGACCACGCCGAGCTCGACATACGTGCTGTCGGAATTGCGGATGACCGCTGCGCCGAGCGACGGGCCGAGGATCATCGGCAGCAGCACGCCAAAGATCATGCGGATGCCCTGAAAATGCCCGGCCTTGCCCTCCGGCGTCCGGTCGCGGATCTCACCGGAGAGGGCTGCCGTGACGAGCATATAGCCGCTCATCATCACGCAGCCCGCGAGGATGACCGTAAGCATCCCGCGCGCGAAGAACATCCCAATCAGCCCCGCGAACATCACGAGCGCCGCCGGGAGCGTAAAGCGCAGCGGCCCGACCCGGTCGATCACGCGGCCAAATAGGACGCTGACTGCCGAGGCCACGATCAGGACGACACCCAGAACGATGGCATAGCCCTCAATTTTCAGATAATTCTGGATATAGATGATAAGATAGGGGAAGAAGGTCTGCACCGCGACGGAGAATACGCAGAACGCCGCAAGCGCCAGGTAGAGCGCCGGGTGCGCCCGCACGACCGAGAGGCGGAGTCCATAGACGAGGTTCCGAAGATACGGCTCTTTGCGCGGCTGGAGCTTCGGTTCCTCGATGAGGAAGCAGCCCACAAGGCCCGTCAGCGTGACGAGTCCGCCGAAGATGGCGAAGAATTTGCGCCATTCGCCGCGCTGCGTCATGCCGTCGAACGCGCCGAAGATGACGAGCATTGAGATCAGCGGCAGAATTGCCAGCACCGATTCGGTCTTGCCGCGGTCGGCCTCGGAGACGGCGTCGGTGATGTAGGCGTTGAAGGCCGCGTCGTTCGCGGTCGAGCCGAAGAAGGTCATCACGCAGTCGAGCACGACGACCATCATCGCCGCCGCGGCCATGGCGTGGGCCGGGAAGAGCTTTGCCGCGTTCTCGACCGTCACAAAGCCGAATGCCGTCGTACTCATGCCCCAAAGCAGATAGCCGCCGCAGATGAACAGCTTGCGTTTGCCCACGCGGTCCGACAGCGCGCCCATCAGCAGCGTGGTGAGCGTCGCGGCTGCGGCGCTCCAGCCGACCATTGCCGAGATGTAGCCCGGATCGGTCGAGATCGTGTTGTAGAGGAAGACATTGAAATACATGTTTTCGATCGTCCATGCGAACTGGCCCACCAGACCGATCAGAATCAGGGTCAGCCACAGGCGCGCGGAGAGCTTTTTCATCCGAAGACCTCCCAGTTTCTTTCTGCATCCAGTATAGCGTATCCAGCCCCGCCGCGCAAGGGGAGAAGCATGATTCACGTCTGTAAGGGCGGACGGCTCTGCCTGCCCTTTTTCGCGCCCCCATTCTTTTCTTTCTCAGCGGAGAAAGAAAAGAATGGGTTCAAAAAGAAAACAGGCGGACAGGGCCGTCCGCCCCTACAGACAATATCGTAAATTCTCTAAAAAAGTCCCCCGCCGGTCGGATAGACAGGCGGGGGATTTGGTTTACCAGGTCTTGAGCGTCAGCTCGTAGTGCTCGCCGTCGGCGATGGGCTGGCTGTCCGCGCCGACCTCAAGGTCGACGCCGTCCTTGCTGATGGACCAGAAGGTCTGCTCCTCGTTGGAGGCGGCCTCGCCGTCGACTGTGGTGATGAAGATACCGTAGTCGCTGTCTTCGCCGGTCACGCCGATCTCCTTGTCCTCGACCAGCGCCGCGCCGAGGTTCTCCGCGTCGGTCTTGACGGTGAAGGTCTTTGTGGTGCCGTCGCCGTGCGTGACGTCGACGGTCAGGGTCTTGCCGGGCTTCTTCGCGCAGCCGGTGAAGATCGCGGCCAGCGCCAGAACGACCAGCGCCAGCGCAAGGATGCGTCTGATTTGCTGTTTCATGGTAAAATTCTCCTCATATTATTTGAATTTGCGTCACTATTGTAGCAGGATTTGTGCGCTTGTCAAGTCATTCTTCAAACGTCCCGGCTGCTTTGTAGACCCAGGCGTTCGGGCACTCGCGGCCGCCGTTGTAGCGGTTGTCCGGGCTGGACGAGCGCATGACGTATTTGCCGTCGAACCACATCATGGCCGACGAGCCGCCGTCCAGGTTCATCGCCTGCATGCACCCGTGCTGGAGCAGAATGTCGGAGCAGGTGTTGACGCTCGTGCCGTTGATGCCCTCGAGCCAGAGGCGGCCCTCGATGACGAGCATCAGGATCTCGTATTTGTCGGACTGGCCGATGCAGGCACGCGGCTGTGTATCGGTCCATATATCGGTCGTATATTTCACGCCGTCGATGATCATCGCGGGCTGGAACTCAGTCGCGTCGGTCGTGCCATCGCCGGTCGGGGCGGAGGCGTCCTTGATGTAGAAGCGATTATCCTCACGCAGCTCGATGCGCTTATAGGCCCACTGCGTGAAGTGCGAGCCGTATTCCACGCCGTTGGACATCGCATAGCCCGCGACCCGTTCACCCTTTCCGGCACCGCCGGGGTCGGGGAAGCCGCTGCCGTTCATGGCGAGGACGCCGTTGTGTTCTTCTGCGGTGACGCCAATTTTCTGGCCGACGGTACCGTAGGTCGAGCAGGTCTCGACCGAGAGCGCCGCCGGGTTTTTGCCCACGGCCAATACGCCGCGGTACCCCTTGCCCTTCACGCGCAGCAGCAGCACGCCGTTCGCTGCGTCGATGCCGAGCACCTGTTCGCCGTAGATCGATTCGATGCTCGTGCCCTCGTCCTCAATGCCGGCCTCGTTGATGTGGATGCTGTCCCAGCCGTTCGCGATCACGTCCGGGTGCTCTGCGACGTAGGCGTCCATGCTGGCCTTATCGATCTCCCAGAACACCTCAAAAAACGCTTCGCGCGCGAGGCGGGCCTGCTCCGCGGGATCGGGCTTCTCTTCCTCGACGATCTCGGCCTCGATCTCGTTGACTGTCGGTTTCGTGACCTCGGCGCTCGCGTCGGCATTGCCCCATTGGCTCTCCTTGCCGTTCGACGCCGCGACCTGCAGGCCGTATTCATAGCGCACCTTGTCGATCACGTTGTCCGGGATGAAGTACGTTGCGAGCCACTGGTGCCGCATGGTGTTCATCGCGGTGTTGATGTAGATGGTGCGGTATTTTTTGATGAACGGGATGTTCGAATAGATGCAGAGGAAATAGAGCCCCTCGAGGCAGAGCAGAACGGTCAGCACGATGGCCAGCGCCTTGAGCGGCTTTTTCTGCCTGGCCGGTTTTTCCTTTTTGCCGCGTTTTGCGACGCGCGCGCCGCCCCGTGCGGAACCGAATAGCTTCAACTGCGCCATAGCTGCAACTCCAAAATCAAAGAATAACAAAATTATAACATAAAGTGACAGAAATAGCAACCTTTTCGTGCAGCGATGCGAGGCCTCACATAAGACGAGAACAGTGTAACGTGGTAACGTGTGGAAATCGTCAGGTAGTCGTCTGCCCGCCATCATCAAGATAGCGTGCGGCGCGTAGTTGCCAGCGGAAAGGTGATTTGGGGCGGGCAAATAAGACCGGGCGCGTGAGCTGTTACATGATGGCGGCACGGGATGCACTTCAGGTTTTGAACGTTCTCTTTCTTTTCTAATATTAACCGAAAGGCGACCCAGCGCAGCGGTCGGCTTTCGGAAAGGAAGAAGGAGCCAGCGGATATGGAGTTTTCGCCGCTCCGGCGGAAACGGAATGGAGCTGGCTTCTTCTGACGCCGCGGCGGTTCTTTTCTTTCTCCGAAAGGGAAAGAAAAGAATGGGGGCGCAAATCGGGCGGACAGAGCCGTCCGCCCCTACAAGAGGGGCGGTGTAAACCGGAAGAGCGGGCCGATGAGGGCATCGGTCCCTACAAGCGCGGATGGGAAACATAAAACCCCGGCTTTTTGCAAAGCCGGGGCAGGACTTTATTCTTCGGTGATGGCAGACGCGCGCTTATAGACCCACGCGTTCGGCGTCGGGCGGCCGCCGGAATAGCGCAGCGGCGAGCTGGACGACTGCATGACATATTTCCCGTCGAACCACATCATGGCCGACGAGCCGCCGTCGAGATTCATCGCCTGCATGCAGCCGTGCTTCAGCAGGATGTCAGAGCAGGTATTGACGCTCGTGCCGACGATGCCGTCGAGCGGGTAGCGCCCCTCAATGACGAGCATCAGGATCTCATACTTGTCAGACTGCCCGATGCAGGCACGGGGCTGCGTGTCGGTCCAATAGTCGGTGGTATATTTCACGCCGTCGATGATCATCGCGGGCTGGAACTCGGTCGCGTCCGTACAGCCTTCGCCGACTGTGCTGTTCGCGTCTTTGATGTAGAAGAGGTTGTCCTCATGCAGTTCGATGCGCTTGTAGGCCCACGCGCCGAAGTGCGTGCCGTGTGCCTCGCCGTTGGACATGGCATAGCCCGCGAGCTGGCCGCCGTTGCCGTTGCCGCCCGGATCGAGGAAGCCGCTGGCATTCATTGCGAGGACGCCGTCGTGCTCCTCGGCGGTCGTGCCGATGAGCTGGCCGCAGGAGCCGAGTGTGGAGCACATCTCGATCGAGAGCGCCGCCGGGTCCTTGCCCACGGCCAATACGCCGCGATAGCCGGTATCCTGGATGCGGAGCAGCAGCACGCCGTTCTCCGCGTCAATGGCGAGCACGGGCTCGTCGTAGATGGAGATCATGGACGTGCCGGACTGATCGAGGCCGGCCTCATTGACGTAGAACTTCTCCCAGCCGTTCGCGATCGCCTCCGGATGCTCGGCGACATAGGCGTCGACACTGTCCGGATCCAGCTCCCAGAACACCTCGAAGAAGGCGTCGCGCGCCTGCTGTTCCAGCTCTTCGGGATCTGGCTCTTCCGGCTCGACGATCTCGGCGTCGATGTGGTTGGTGCCGGGCTGCTCCGGCTCGGTGGTCGTGTCGCCGGCATTTTTGCCCCACTGGCTCTCGGTGCCGACGGATTTCGCGATCTCGAGGCCGTATTCATAGCGCACCTGATCGATGATCTCCGCCGGGATGAAATACGTCGCCAGCCACTGGTGGCGCATGGTGTTCATGGCGGTGTTGATATAGATGGTGCGGTATTTTTTGATGAACGGGATGTTGGAGTAGATGCAGAGGAAGTAGAGCCCCTCGAGGCAGAGGACGACGGTCAGCACGATGGCCAGCACCTTGAGCGGCTTTTTCGGCTTGTCGGCCTTGGTTTTTTTGCTGCGTTTGGCGACGCGCGCGCCGCCCTTTGCAGAGCCAAAGAGTTTCATAGCGATGATGCTCCTATTGCGATTTCAAAAGTCATTCCATTCTAGCACAGTCCGCGCGAAAAAGCAAACAATTCACAGAATATTCAGATTTCTTCAGGAATCGGTCCAGAGCATCACCGCTACGAACGTATTCGTAAAATGCTATCTGCCCGCCATCATCAAGATAGCGTGCGGCACGTAGTTGCCAGCGGAAAGGTGACCAGGGGCGGGCAACCAAAACTGGGCGAATGAGCTGTTACATGATGGCGGCACGGGGAGCGCTCCACGGTTTCGGAAGTTCTCTTTCTTTTCTTCACCGGGCGCGGCGATTCTTTTCTTTCTCAAAAAGAGAAAGAAAAGAATGGGGGCGCAAAACGGGCGACCAATGGTCGCCCCTACGGCGCCTATTTTGGCGCGATGAAAAATCGTAAAAGCGGGCCGATGAGGGCATCGGCCCCTACAAGGAGTGCGGCCTTAATAAAAAGGCGAAGACCGCCGGTTTCCCGGCGGTCTTCTGACATGAGATGGAGTATAAAGAAATAGGTGAGTTTATTTTGCCTTGGCGGCGAGTTTGGCGGCCTTGTGCTGCTCCTGACGGGAGATCCACATGGCGCAAGTGGCGTCGCCGGTGATGTTGAGCGTGGTACGGCCCATGTCGAACAGCTTGTCGACGCCCGCGATGATCGCGATGCCTTCGACCGGCAGGCCGACGGACTCGAGCACCATCGCCAGCATGATCATGCCCGCGCCGGAGACACCGGCGGTGCCGACGGAGGCGAGCGTCGCCGTCAGGACGATCATAGCCATCTGGCCAAGCGTCAGGTCAACGCCGTAGCAGCAGGCGATGAAGATCGCCGCGACGGCCTGATAGATAGCTGTGCCGTCCATGTTGATCGTCGCGCCGAGCGGCAGGACGAACGCGCTGATCTCGGGCTCCGCGCCCATCTTGTTGCAGCACTCGATATTCAGCGGGAGCGTCGCGTTGGAAGACGTGGTGGTGAACGCGCAGATCATGGCCGGGGCCAGGCCCTTGAAGAACTTGAACGGGTTCATGCCGGACAGGAAGCGCACGGACAGGCCGTAGACCACGACGACGTGAATGATGTAGCCGAGATAGGCCACGCCGATGACGATGAGCAGGTTGCCGACGATGGCCGGGCCGTTGACAGCCACGACGTTTGCCATCAGGCAGAGGACGCCGATCGGGGTGAACTTGATGATCATCATCATGATCTGCATGATGACCTTGTTCATTCTGGCGACCGCGCCGCCGACGGGGATGCCATCGTCCCCGGCCGCGAGGATGCCCGCGCCGAAGAAGATCGCGACGACGATGACCGGCAGCATATCAGCGCTTACCATCGGCTTGAGCAGGTTATCGGGGAAGATGTTCACGATGACCTGCATGACGGAGGGGGATTCCTTGGCCTCGTATTCCAGGCCGGTGGTCTGGAGCAGCGGGAATGCGCCCTTGAAAACGTTGGCAAGTACAAGGCCGATGACGACGGCGATGGCGGTCGTGAACATGTAGTACACGAACGTCCGCAGGCCGACAGAGCCGACGCGCTTGAGATCCTTCAGGGAGACGACGCCGTCGGTGATCGAGAACAGAACGACGGGCACAACGAGGAACTTCAGCAGGTTGATGTAGATCGTGCCGATGGGCTTGAGGTAATCCGTGGTGAACTCCGGTTTTTTCAGGAAACACAGACCCACGAGAATACCGACGATCATGCCAATGAAGATCCATACGGACAGTGACAGTTTCTTCTTTTCTTTCATATTCTCCTCCTCTTTCTATCCCCTTCGGGATGCTTTTATTATACCAAGAGCAGGCAGAAAATGGTGTTCAGGTGCTGTGAAGAAATTGGAACATGATGTTAATATCTTAACACAAAACTCGGAAAAACTGTGCAAACAGCACAAAATTAAACGGAAATTTTCTATATCGGTTGTTTAATTTCGATACGAACGGAGCGATTTGCGCGAGAAAAACGCAGCAGTTGCATTTTCATCCCGGAGTATTTATAATATAGATGTGGAAAGTTTCGACCAGGGAGGCAGAGAACGTGCGCAACATCTGGAAGCATTTCAAAACCATCACGCATCACCGCAGGCTCGTGCGCCGCGGCTGCTTCCGCGTGGGGCTCTACTGGCAGGGCCTGACGCACGATCTGTCCAAATATTCGCCCACCGAATTCTGGACCGGCGTCCGCTATTATCAGGGCAACCGCAGCCCCAATACAGCCGAGCGCGAGGACAAGGGCTATTCCGAGGCGTGGATGCACCACAAGGGCCGCAACAAGCACCATTTCGAATACTGGACGGACATCAACCCCGCCACGCGGCAGTATGAGCCGGTCGAGATGCCCCGGCGGTATCTGGCCGAGATGGTCATGGACCGCATCGCCGCCTGCAAGACCTATCAGGGCGCGGCCTATACCGACGCTTCGCCGCTGGTCTATCTCGACCGCGCACGTGAATCGTCCTGTGTCAATCCCGTGACATTCCGGCAGCTGCGTTTTCTACTCAAAATGCTGGCCGAACGCGGCGAGGACGAGACGTTCCGCTTCATCCGCGAAGTCGTCCTGACCGGCAAAGAATTTGCGTTAACATAACCACATGCTGCCGAAGCGGACTTGCGGCTTTTGTGCAGAATCACGAAATATTCCCTTCTTTTTCCGAAAAACTGCCGATAGCCCGTCCGGGGCAAATGCGGTATAATAAGTAGACAACCTGAAATGCGGCACTGCTTTTGTAATCTTTCCGCCATCCGGCGGAAGAAAATAAAGGAGGACACTATGAAAAAACTCGTAGCACTTCTTCTGGCCGTTGTTCTGGTGCTCGGTCTGATGACCGGCGCGCTGGCCGCGGACGGAGAGCTGGCCGGGAAGACCGTCATCCTGCACACCAACGACGTGCACGGTGCGATCGGCCTGTACGCAAAGGTAGCAGCACTGAAAAAGGACTACGCAGAAAAGGGCGCGGACGTCATCCTTGTGGACGCGGGCGACTTCATTCAGGGCACGCCCTATGTCAGCGATTCGCAGGGCAAGACCGCGATCGAACTGATGAACGCGGCAGGCTATGATGTCGCGACGTTCGGCAACCATGAATTCGACTATGGCTTCGCCAACCTCCAGACCATTTTCAAGGATGCCAAGTTCAAGGTCATCGGCAACATCCAGTACAATGGCAAGCTGGCCTTCGACGGCACGACCACTGTCACCACTGCGGGCGGCGTCAAGGTCGGCTTCCTCGGCCTGACCACGCCGGAGACCGCCACCAAGGCGCACCCCGCGAAGATCCAGGGCGTGACCTTCATGGCCAAGGACGAGCTTTATAACTTTGCGACCCAGGAGGCTGCCGCGCTCAAGAAGGGCGGCGCGGACGTCGTCATCGCGCTGACGCACCTCGGCGTGGATGAGGAATCCAACCCCAACCGCTCCACCGACCTCTATGCCCGTTCCACCGGCATCGACTTCATCATCGACGGCCATTCGCACACCGTCATGACCGAGGGCGCGAACAAAGAGCCGATCCAGTCCACGGGCACGGCGCTCGAAAATGTCGGCGTGATCGTCATCGATAACGCGACGAAGAAGATCGAAAAGAACGAGCTGGTCAAGCTCGAGGGCGTCAAGGCCGAGGACGAGACCGTCAAGGCTCTGGCCGACAAGATCATCAAGGACGTGGATACCCGCCTCGGCGAGGTCTTCGCGAAGACCGAAGTCGACCTCGACGGCAACCGCGACCCCGGCGTCCGCACCAAGGAGACCAACCTCGGCGACCTGATCACCGACGGCATCCTCTGGTACGCGACAAAGGACGGCAAGCTCGACGTCCCGACCGACCATGTCGTGGCCCTCACGAACGGCGGCGGCATCCGCGCGTCGATCAAGGCCGGCGACATCTCGATGAAGGACATCAACACGGTCCTGCCCTTCGGCAACACCGTCGCCGTCATCTACATCTCCGGCGCGAGCCTGCTTGAGGCCCTCGAGGCTTCCACGTACTCCCTGCCGACGGCCATCGGCGGCTTCCCGCAGGTGTCGGGCATCCGCTACACTGTCGTGACCGGCGCGAAGTATGACGCCAACGCCGAGACCTATCCGGGCTCGACCTACTATGGCCCGAAGTCGATTAAGCGCGTCACCATTGAGAGCATCAACGGCAAGGCCTTCAACCCGAAGGACACCTATGCCGTTGTCACCAACGACTTCACCGCTGCCGGCGGCGACACCTATTACACCTTCAAGACCTCTCCGAAGATCGTCGATACCGGTGTGCCGATGGATACGGCCGTTGTCGAGTACATCAAGACGAAGCTTGGCGGCGTGGTCGGCAAGAGCTATGCTTCCGCGCAGAACCGCATCACGATCAAGTCCTACACCGACGTGGTCTCCACGGCCTGGTACGCCAAGTACGTCGATGACGTCACCGCGAAGGAACTGATGGGCGGCTCGAACGGCAAGTTCGACCCGAACGGCAACATGAACCGCGCGATGCTCGTCACCGTGCTCTATCGTATGGCGGGTTCGCCCGACGTCGAGGGCAAGGTCTCCGAGAAGTTCAAGGACTGCAAGGACGGCGCCTATTATGAAAAGGCCGTTCTGTGGGCCGCGGCAAACGGCATCGTCGGCGGCTATTCCGACGGCACCTTCAAGCCTGCCAACCCCGTCAACCGTCAGGAGCTGGCCAAGATCCTCTATGGCTACGACGTCTTTGCCAAGCGCGTTGGGCAGGATTTTGCCGTGAAGCTGACGTACACCGACCTTGACGCCATCCCCGACTGGGCGCTTGAGGCTGTCAACTATTGCAGCGCCGCTGGCTATCTCCAGGGCAGCAACGGCATCTTCAACCCGAAGGGCAAGACCACGCGCTGCCAGGCGGCAAAGGTTCTGAGCGTCATGGCCGCCTGATCTCAGCGGATCTTTCGACGCAATGCCGCGGTTTGAAACACTCGAAATGCACAAAGCATGTCTTCGTTTTTCAAATCTTGCCTTGCACCAAAATCTCTCGCTGAGAAGGCATGAACGCAAGATCGCGGCACATAACAAACCATAAAAAGTGCCCGGCGGAAGATTTCTTCCGCCGGGCATTTCCTTATAATTTAGAACCTTGGATGAGGTCGTCGGACTCAAACCGCTGGCGGATCGCGTTCAGGACGCGCTTTTTGTCCGCGCTCCAGAGCGGGGCGATCAGGTCGCGCTTCGGCGCGTCGCCGGTCAGGCGGTGGATGACGGCCTCCGGAGGGAGCACTTCAAGGCATCGTTCCAGAAGCGTGATATACTCATCCAGTTCCAGTGTCCGGACGCGGCCTGCGGCGTATTCCGCCGCCATCGGCGTCCCGCGCAGGATGTGCAGCAGGTGGAGTTTCACGCCTTCCGCGCCGCACCGGCCCACATAGCGGGCCGAAGCCTCCATGTCCGCCGCCGTCTCGCCCGGCAGACCGAGGATCAGATGCACGATGACCTCGATGCCGATGGTGTGCAGATCCCGCACAGCCTCGTCAAAGACCGGCAGGGGATAGCCGCGCCGGATGCGCGCGGCGGTCGCTTCGTGGATGGTCTGCAGACCCAGCTCCACCCAGACGGGCTTGACCGCACGCAGCCGCGCCAGCATCGCGAGCATGTCCGGGCCGAGGCAGTCCGGCCGCGTTGCGACCGAGAGGGCGACGACGTCCTCCGGTTCCATTGCCGCGCGGAACAGCGGCTCCAGCCGGGAGACCGGGCCGTAGGTGTTCGTGTTCTCCTGAAAATAGGTGATATATCGGGCATCCTGCCCCTTTTTGCCGAGAATGTATTTCGCCTGCTCCAGCTGTTCCGGAATGGGGGCAAGGCTGCTTGCCGCGAATTCACCGCTGCCGGTGCAGAAGGTACAGCCGCCGAAATTTTTGCTGCCGTCCTCCAAAAGGATCAAACCGTCCCGGTTCGGGCACGTGCAGCCGGATGACAGCGCGAGCTTATAGACTTTTCCGCCGAAGCGGGCTTTGAGATAAGGACTCAGGGCGTTGTAGTACATATTTGCTCCGAAAAAGTGCCCGCCTTACGGCGGGCATTTTTTATGATTTATTCGGTTTCTTCAGCGGATTCGGAAAAATCCTCGATTTTTGCGACGTCTCCGTCCGGGATCGGGCGGCCCTGCATGACGGCCTCAAACTGCGCGCGCGTCATGTTCTCATGCTCGAGCAGATAGGCCGCGACGGCGTCCAGCTGGGACTGATGCTCGGTCAGGATGTGCTCGCACTCGGAATACGCCTTGCGCATCACCGTCTCGACCTCATCGTCGATGGACCCGGCGATCTTTTCGGAATAGGACTTCGTCTTCTCATAATCGCGCCCGATAAAGACCTCGCCGCCGCTCGCGTAAGACACGGGGCCGAGCGCGTCGCTCATGCCGTATTTTGCGACCATGTCGCGGACGATCCCGGTCGCGCGCTGGAGATCATTGGACGCGCCGGTGGAGATGTCGCCCATGCGGAGCTGCTCCGCCACACGCCCGCCGAGGAAGCTGACGACCGTCTCAAACATCTCGTTGCGCGTGTTGTACTGCTGGTCGTCCTGCGGCAGACTGACGGTCATGCCGCCCGCCGTGCCGCGCGGGATGATCGTGATCAGGTGGACGGGATCCTGCGTCGGCAGGACGTACATCGTGATGGCGTGGCCCGCTTCGTGGACGGCAGTGAGCTTTTTCTCATGCTCCGAGACGACGCGGCTGTGCTTTTCCGGCCCGGCGATGACCTTGATGAGCGCGTCTTCGAGGTCCTTCATCGTGATGACGCGGCGGCCCTTGCGCGCGGCCAGAAGCGCACCTTCGTTGAGCAGATTTGCAAGGTCGGCTCCGGTGAATCCAGCGGTCGCCTTGGCAAGGGAGGCGAGATTGACGTTGTCGGCCAGCGGCTTGTTGCGGGAATGGACCTTCAGAATGGCCTCGCGGCCGCGCCAGTCCGGGCGGCCGACGTAGATCTGCCGGTCGAAGCGGCCGGGACGGAGCAGCGCCGGGTCGAGAATGTCCTGCCGGTTCGTCGCGGCGATGACGATGACGCCCTCGTTGGACGAGAAGCCGTCCATCTCGACGAGCAGCTGGTTGAGCGTCTGTTCGCGCTCATCGTGTCCGCCGCCAAGGCCCGCGCCTCTGCGGCGGCCCACGGCGTCGATCTCGTCGATGAACACGATGGCGGGGGAGACCTTCTTGGCCTGCTCGAACAGGTCGCGCACGCGGCTCGCGCCGACGCCGACGTACAGTTCCACAAAGTCGGAACCGGAGATCGACAGGAACGACACCCCGGCTTCCCCCGCGACTGCGCGGGCGAGCAGCGTTTTACCCGTGCCCGGCGGCCCGACGAGCAGAACGCCCTTCGGAATTTTTGCACCCATGGCGGTGAAGCGCTTCGGGTCGCGTAGGAATTCGACGATCTCGGCCAGCTCTTCCTTCTCCTCGTCCGCACCGGCCACGTCCTGGAATGTGACGGTCTGATTCGTGGGGATGCCGAAGCGGGCGTTCGCGTGGGTGAACTGCGCCATCCCGCCGGGGCCTCCGCCGTTGGCCCGTGCCGCGAGGAAGAACCAGAGCAGCACGATCAGCCCGAGGCCGACGATGTAGGGCAGGAAGGTCCGGTACCACGGCGTTGTGGCCGGGAGATAGTTGTAGCTGACGAGCGTGCCGTCCGCTTTCTGCGCGGCGATCGTTTCGTCGAGGTCCGCATGGAACGTCTCGACGTCGCCGAGCTTGACGGTCACGTCAGTGGAGCCCTGATACGGCTCGCGCAGGTGCAGGGCGAGGGAGTTTCCGGTCAGAACGAACGATTCGACCTGTTCCTGTTCAAACAGGTCGAGCACGCCGGAATACGTCAGCCCGGCGCTCTCGCGCCCGCCGAACAGCGACGTGGACACGGACGCCAGGATCAGCACCAGAACGAACAGCAGGAGCAGAAGATTGAAGGGTTTCGGCTGCTGTTTCAATGAAATTCTCCTTTTTGGGCAAACAGGCGCAAAAGCCACAAATCATGGGCGCAGAACGCCCATGATCCGTTTGTGCATGTCTGCAAAATGTCGGTCTTATTTCTCGAGGTATACGGCGGGCTTCAGCACGCCGACGAACGGGAGATTGCGGTAATAGTCCTCATAGTCGAGGCCGAAGCCGACGACGAACGCTGCCGGGATCGTGAAGCAGGTATAGTCCGGCGTCAGATCGACCTTGCGGCCAGATGGCTTGTCGAGCAGCGTGCAGATCTTGACAGAGGCGGGCTTGCGCGCCTCGAACAGCTCGACGATCATCTTCAGCGTACTTCCGGAGTCGATGATGTCCTCAAGGATCAGAACGTCGCGGCCTTCGATGTCGTGGTCGATGTCCTTGCGGAAGGTGAGCTTGCCGGTGGATTCCGTGCCGCCCTCAAACGATGTGACGCACATGAAATCCTCCTGGACGGGGATGTCGATGGCGGCGGCCATCTCGGCGAAGAACGGCACAACGCCCTTCAGCACACCGACGAGGATCGGGCATTTGCCGCGGTAATCGGCGGCGATCTGCGCGCCGACCTCTTTGATGCGGGCGTGGATGTCCGCCTCGGGGACGAGCACTCGTTCAATATCTGCGAGCATATCGGTTTTGTTGATCATACGGCGTACTCCTCTTTATTTTCATTCTTTCTCGATGCAAAACAAAATGGCGGGCTCGCCCTCGGCCGCGGCACGGTCAAGGTTCTGGCCGAGACCATAGACGGCCAGAACACCGGCCTCGTCCGCGAGGACGGGCACAAGCCCGCGCCGCGCGGCGGGAATCTTCCAGTCGATGAACCACTTTTTCAGCGTCTTCGTACCGCCCGGCAGGCGGATCGTATCGCCGGTCCGGCGCGGCCGGACGAGCAGTCCTTTGGTTGGCTCTATCATATCACACCGGCACGCAAATGTGAACGTGCCGGGCAGATTTTTTGCAAAGTTTTTTGTGAATTCGCAGCGGATCACAAGCCCAAGCTCCGGAATGCGGATGGTCTTCCCGGGCATGAGCGGAACGGGCGCGAATGTGTCTGTGTCCGCCGTACGCGCCAGACGCAGTCTGCCATACTCCCGCTGCGCCTCCCAGCCGTTTGGAAGGGACGTGCGGGCGGACGGATCGTCCGTGAACAGCAGCTGGTCGACCGCTTCGATGTGCGCGTGTGAGAGCTTGGGGATGCGGATGGCCTGCAGCATTCTGCGGACCGCGCGGGTGCGGACGGCGCCCGGCTCTGCAGCGAGCGGCGCGCAGCGCCACGCCAGCGGTCCGGCGCCGGCGGTCTGCAGCGCCGTTTCGGCCAAGCGATCCAGAAATCCGTCATCCTGCCGCAGGAGCTGCGCCGTACGCAGGGCCGTCTCGGCAAGACTGGGGTTTTCCGCTTTCAGCAGCGGCAGAACGTTGTGCCGCAGGCGGTTGCGGACGCAGTCGTCCGCTGCGTTGGTCGAATCCTCCGCGTGCGGGAGGCGGTGTTCGTCCAGATAGGCCAGAACCTCCTGCCGTGTGCAGCAGAGGATGGGCCGGACAAGGAAGTCCCGTTTCGGCGGGATACCGCCGAGGCCGGTGAGCCCCGTGCCGCGCAGAAAATTCAGCAGTATCGTCTCCAAATTGTCATCTGCCGTATGCGCAGTGGCGACGCTTTGCCCGAGAGAAGCGAAGAAAGCATAGCGCAGACTTCGCGCGGCTTCCTCTATGGATTCGCCGGTTTCCCGTGCGCGGGCGGCAGCGTCGCCGGAGGCGGCGGCCAGCGGCACGCCCCAGTCGGCGCAGAGCTTCCGGACGAACGCCTCGTCCCGGTCAGATTCCGCGCCGCGCAGCCGATGGTTGAAGTGCGCGGCGGACACCGTCACGCCGAACTCGCGCTGCAGCGAACGCAAAAGATGCAGCATCGTGACAGAATCTGCTCCGCCGGAGACGGCGCAGACAACTGTCTGCCCCGGTGCAAACAGCGCGTTTTCCTGGCACCAGCGAAGGACTTTATCCCTCATGCTTCCACTCCAGATTCGAGAACGTCGTGTACTGCGGCAGCCACTGGAGCTTGACCGTGCCGGTCTCGCCGTGGCGGTTTTTCGCGACGATGCACTCGGCGATGTTTTTCTCCTCCGAGTTTTCGTTGTAATAGTCGTCGCGGTAGATGAACATGACGGAGTCCGCGTCCTGCTCGATGGCGCCGGATTCGCGCAGGTCGGAGAGCATGGGCCGCTTGTCCGTGCGCGATTCGTTCGCACGCGACAGCTGGCTCAGGCAGATGACCGGGACGTTCAGCTCCTTGGCCATAATCTTCAGTGCGCGGGAGATCTCGCTGACGACGGTGACGCGGTTCTCGCCCGTTTTGCCGGGGGCCGCGGCGGTCATCAGCTGAAGATAGTCGATGACAACGAGACCGAGGTTGTCGAGACGGCGGCATTTTGCGTTCATCTCCGCAACGGTGATGGCCGGGTTGTCGTCGACGCGGATGTCGGTCTGGCTCAGGGCGGAGGACGCGAGGGACAGCTTGCCCCAGTCCTCCTCATCGAGCTTGCCGGTCGTGAGCTTCTGGTTGTCGACGAAGCTCTCGTTGGAGAGCAGGCGCGTGGCGAGCTGCTCGCGCGACATTTCGAGCGAGAAGAACGCAACGGTCTTGTCGGTCGACTTTGCGACGTTCAGCGCGACGTTCAGCGCGAGCGACGTCTTGCCCATGCCGGGGCGCGCCGCGATCAGCAGCAGGTCGGATTTGTTCAGGCCGTTGATCTTCCGGTCGAGGTCATGCAGGCCGGTGGAGAGACCGGCAATGTCGCTGCCCGATTCGGCCAGCTCCTCCAAGCGGTCGTAGACGTTCAGAAGCACCTTTCCGATGTGCTGGAGACTGTCACCCGAATTTTCCTTGCGGAGCGCGTAGATCTTCTTCTCCGACGCCTCCAGAATCTCCTGCGCCGTGCCGACGCCCTCCTGCACGAGGCCGCTGATCTCTCCGGCGGCCGTGCCGAGGTTGCGCAGCAGCGCCTTGTCGCGGACGATGGAGCAGTACTGCTTGACGTTCGCGGCGGTCGGCGTGATCTGCAGGAGCTGGGCAATGTAGTCGTAGGAATGGGCCTCGTCGTAGACGCCGCGCTCTTTCATCTTGTCGAGCACGGTGACGGGGTCGATGTGCTGCGAGAAGTTGAACATGGTGTAGATCGTCTCGTAGATGTCGCGGTTCTGCTGCAGATAGAAATCGTCCGGCAGCAGCAGCCCGATGACGTCCGGCACGCACCGTTCGTCGATGAGCATCGAGCCGAGGACAGACTGCTCCGCCTCGAGCGACTGCGGCACCTGTTTTGTCAGCAATTCATCCATGTTCTTACCCCTAAATCAGCAAATCATAGAATCATCAAGAATAAGGCGGTACAGCTGTGACGCCGTAAAATCAAGCCTCTTTGACTTCGACCTTGAGGTCGGCATTGATCTCATAGCCGAGCTTGCACTTGACGGTGTAGAGGCCGGTCTGCTTGATCGGCTCGTCGAGGACGATCTTGCGCTTGTCGAGCTGGATGCCCTGCTGCTGCGCGAGCGCCTCGGCCACTTCGTTGTTGGTGATCGAGCCGAACAGACGGCCCGCGCCGCCGCCCTTCGCGGTGACAACGACGGTGAAATCCTTCATCTTCTTGGAAATTTCAAGCGCCTCGGCGCGCTCCTTGGCCTGCCGCTCGGCGAGAGCCTTGTCGTTCATACGCATCGTGTTGACGTTGTCGGCGGTCGCCTCCTGCGCGAGCTTCTTCGGGAGAAGGAAGTTGCGGGCATAGCCGTCGGAGACCTCGATCATCTGGCCGCGCTTGCCTTTGCCGCGGACATCCTGCGTTAAGATCACTTTCATGGTATTGTTGCTCCTTTCAAAACGGAAAAATACATTTTGTGGGAAAACAAGGCAGCGCCGCGAAATTTGGCAAGTAGATCCGCCGAGAGATTTTTCGCCAAGCCGAGATTTGAAAAATGCAGACATCCTTTGTGGATTTCAAATTTTTCAAACCGAAGGATCGGCGGAAAAAATCCGGCGAAGCACGCCGACATAATTTTGCGGCGTTGCCTTATCATTCATAGAATTTGTCGATGGAGGCGACCAGCTCGCGCAGCACGTCGCGGACGGTGCTGCCGCGGATCTGGGCCCCGGCGGAAAAATGGTCCTGCGCATTGAAGATCTCGACCCTGACCGCTGCCG
>JABLTR010052584.1_pt1 | contig 19359 bp, 14 predicted proteins | sample 7160071 | NCBI WGS metagenome assembly JABLTR01 (sample SAMN14651230, study PRJNA627086) | human gut metagenome | isolation source: feces | host: Homo sapiens | reverse complement strand
TCAATTGAAGCCATAACATTGAACAGCCGCACCGGACTAACTATAGCGTGACCGGAAAAGAAGGGGGCCCCGGGGGAAGAAAGTTTTACTCCGTTCGATATCATCGCACCTCTCATATTCATTCGATCTGCTCGTATCTCACAGAATCTCGCTCTTCCTTTATCTGCCACTGGCAGCGGTCGGGCTCGATTCTACGCAATTTAAGCGTTTTCTTCCCCCCGGTGTGCAATTAATTTGGACATATATTATCGTCAATCGGAAGCCAACTTTTTATGACTTTCACCATAAGAACAGTCGATCTCTATTTACATCTTTTAAAAAAGCCCCATACAGCTTTTGACTATATGGGGCCCGCTAAAACGTTATTCTTCCGTTTTTACTTCATGGCTTTCTTCTTCCATTATATCTTCTTCGTCGATTTTTGCAATACCGGCAACGCTCACACCTTCATCAAGGTTTATGAGCTTCACGCCCTGTGATATCCTTCCGAAGGTGGATATCTCCTTGCCTCTGAGCCTTATGATGACGCCCTCTGATGTGACGATCATAAGTTCCTCATTGTCGCTTACCTTTATTACTCCTGAAAGAAGTCCTGTTTTTTCAGTTATCTGGTGTATCTTTACACCCTTTCCGCCTCTGTACTGGACATTGAAGGCGCTTTCCTCGGTACGTTTTCCGTATCCGTTTTCCGTTACATTAAGGAGTTTATCGTTTTCCTCGATTATATCAGAGGATACGACGTAATCATCACCGGTAAGGGTGATGGCCTTAACTCCTGTGGCCGTCCTTCCCATGGGGCGGACATCGTTTTCATTGAACCTGATGCCCATACCATTTCTTGTGGCGGCAAATATATCCTTTGTGCCATCGGTGAGGAAGGCTGCTATGAGCTCGTCGCCTTCTTTTAAGTTTATGGCTGTAAGTCCGGCTTTTCTTATGTTGGAGAAGCTGGACATATCGGTCTTTTTGATTATACCGCTCTTTGTTGCCATAACGAGATACTTATCGTCCTCAAAATCCTTTACAGGAACGACAGCTGTTATGGTCTCGCCCTGGCTGATGCTTATGAGGTTGACTATGGCAAGTCCTCTGGCTGTCCTTCCTGCCTCGGGAACCTGGTATCCCTTTATCCTGTATACCCTGCCGAAGTTAGTGAAGAACAGCAGATAATCATGGGTAGAACATACGAAAAGCCTTGTGACAGCGTCTTCGTCCCTGGTCTGCATTCCCATGATGCCCCTTCCGCCTCTGTTCTGGCTCTTATAGGTATCCAGGGGAGTCCTCTTTATATAGTTGAGGTTAGTCATGGCGATAACGCTGGCTTCTTCCTCGATGAGGTCCTCGATGTCTATTTCTCCGGGGTTCTGGACGATCTTTGTCCTTCTGTCGTCATTGTATTTTTCCTTTATCTCAAGGAGCTCCTTCTTGATAACATCAAGTAGTTTATTTTTATCTGCAAGGATTTCTGTCAGTTCCTTTATGAGAGCCATGAGGTTTTTATATTCCTCATCTATCTTCTCATGCTCCAGTCCCTGAAGCCTCTTGAGCTGCATGTCCAAAATAGCCTGGGCCTGAACGTCTGAAAGAGAAAATCTTTCCATAAGTCTATCCTTGGCGTTGTCGTAGCTGGTCCTGATTATGCTTATGACCTCATCTATGTTATCAATGGCTATCCTTAAGCCCTCCAGGATATGGGCCCTTTTCTGAGCCTTATCCAGGTCGAACTTTGTCCTTCTTGCCACAACATCTTCCTGATGCTTGAGATATTCAACAAGTATCTGTTTAAGATTGAGCACCTGGGGCTTTCCATCTACCAGCGCCAGCATTATGGCTCCGAAACTTTCCTGAAGCTGTGTGAACTTATAGAGCTGATTAAGGATAACATTGGCATTTACGTCCTTTTTAAGCTCTATGATTATCTTTATATCATCACCAGATGAAGCATCGTAAATATCACTTATGCCCTCAATCTTCTTATCCTTTACAAGCTCCGCTATCTTCTCGATGAGCCTGAGCTTATTAACCATATAGGGTATTTCTGTAACTACTATCCTTTCCCTGCCGCCATGCATAGGCTCTATCTCAACAAGGGAACGTACGATTATTTTTCCCCTGCCGGTCTTATAGGTGGCCCTTATGCCGCTCTTTCCAAGGATGGTCGCTCCCGTGGGGAAGTCAGGACCCTTTATGTATTCCATAAGGTCCTCTATGTCCGTCTCCTTGTTTTCCTTCTTGTTATCTATCATAAGGACACAGCCGTCTATTACCTCGCCCAGATTATGGGGAGGGATATTCGTAGCCATACCTACGGCAATACCTGTGGCTCCGTTAAGAAGGATATTAGGTATCCTTGAGGGGAGCACAACGGGCTCCTTCTCGTTCTCATCGTAGTTTGGTACAAAATCAACGGTGTCCTTGTCTATATCAGCAAGCATGGCCGCCGTTATCTTCGACATCCTGGCCTCTGTGTACCTGCTGGCAGCTGCGCCGTATCCATCTATGGAACCAAAGTTACCATGTCCATCCACCAGCATGTAACGCATGGAGAAATTCTGAGCCATACGAACCATGGCCTGGTATATGGAGCTGTCACCATGGGGATGGTATTTACCCATTGTATCACCGACGATACGGGCTGACTTCCTGTAACCCTTGTTCGGGTCCAGATTCATCTCACTCATGGAGTAAAGTATACGCCTCTGTACCGGCTTAAGTCCGTCCCTTACATCGGGAAGCGCCCTGGCTACGATAACACTCATGGCGTAGTCAATATAACATTGTTTCATTTCGTTGTTTATGTCAACGGAAATGACTTTGTCCAGTTCTTTTTCACTCATCTTTATAACCCTTTCAAATACGCACGGCATAAGCCGCCCTAGTAAAAGTTATCTCTCGCTTTAAAAACTTCATTCCACCCCGGAAATTCATTTTTCGGGGTGTCCGTTCTCTTAGATCCTGCCTGTGCCTGAAAATAAAAGTTTCTTCCGGAACTTTTATTTTCCTCACCGACAAATAAATAAAAATCTAACAGATTTTTATTTAAGTACATTCATCCACCCTGTGAATTCACTTCACAGGGTGTACAATACCTTTCCTCTGCCTATGCCTGAAACAAAAAGTTTCTCCTGGAACTTTTTGTTTCCTCACCGACTATGCAGTAACTTCCAAGCGGAAATCCATAGGGATTTTCGCTTCAAGCCGAAAACCTGTTTTCGGCTTATCAAGCGCTGCGCGCTTCTCAAAAATCCATCTCCGCATACTGCGCATTCTCAGCAATGAACTCACGCCTGGGCTCCACATTGTCACCCATGAGCATACTGAATATCTCGTCGGCTGTAACGGCGTCTTCCAGGTCGACTCTCTTTAATATCCTGTGTTCAACGGCCATGGTTGTATCCCTGAGCTGGTCAAAGTCCATCTCACCAAGACCTTTATATCTCTGTACTTCCTTAATGCCTGTCCTGCCTATTTCGGCATAGAGTTTTTCGAGTTCCGCGTCATCGTACACATAATAGTGCTGTTTGTTCTTTTCGACTCTGTAAAGGGGAGGCTGAGCTATGTATACCTTGCCTTCCTTTATGAGCTCAGGCATATATCTGTAGAAGAATGTCAGAAGCAGTGTCCTTATGTGGGCACCGTCCACATCGGCATCGGTCATGATGACTATTTTGTGGTATCTGAGCTTTGTTATATCGAAATCTTCGGAAATGCCCGTTCCGAAGGCTGTTATCATATTTTTTATTTCCTCGGAATTAAGTATCCTGTCAAGACGTGCCTTCTCAACATTGAGGATCTTGCCCCTTAAGGGGAGGACGGCCTGTGTCCTGGGGTCTCTGGCCTTGATGGCAGAGCCGCCGGCGGAATTACCCTCTACGATGTATATTTCACATTCCGTAGGGTCCTTGCTGGTGCAGTCCGTGAGCTTTCCGGGGAGCTTGGTATTTTCAAGGCCTGTTTTCCTTCTTACAAGCTCTCTGGCCTTTCTGGCTGCGTCCCTGGCTCTGGAAGCCAAAAGTCCCTTTTCATATATGGTCTTGGCGACTGAAGGGTTCTCCTCCAGGAAATATTCCAGTTTTTCAGAAAGCACAGCATCAACGGCTGTTTTAGCCTCACTGTTTCCGAGTTTTGTCTTTGTCTGTCCCTCAAACTGGGGCTCGCTTATTTTTATGTTTATTACGGCGGTGATGCCCTCTCTTATGTCATCGCCCGTAAGAGCCTTGTCTGAATCCTTTAAAAGGCCGAATTTTCTTCCGTACTCATTGACGGTCTTAGTAAGTCCCGACTTGAAGCCCGCCAGATGGGTGCCTCCGTCGGTGGTATTTATGTTGTTTACAAAGGAGAATATGGTCTCGTTATACTCATCATTATGCTGGAAGGCCACTTCCACATATACTCCGTCCTTGCTTCCCTCGGCATAAAATATTTCGGGATAAAGGGGAGTCCTTGTTCTGTTGATGTACTGGACGAACTCCCTTATACCGCCCTCGTAATGGAAGCTGTATTCCCTTTTAACGTCCTGTTTTACGTCGTCGGGGTCTCTGTCCTTATCCTCCCTCAGGTCCTTGAGATTGATCTTAAGGCCCTTTGTAAGGAAGGCGGTTTCCCTCAGGTGGTAAACGAGGGTCTTGCAGGAAAATACAGTTGTCTCGAATATTTCCTTATCGGGCTTGAACCATACGAATGTACCGTGTTTATCCGTATCCCTTTCCACCGCAAGGGGAGTTTTTACGTCTCCTCTTTCGTATCTCTGTTTATAAAGTTTTCCATCAACGGCCACTTCCACCTCGAGCCATTCGCTGAGGGCGTTAACGACGGAGGCGCCTACACCATGGAGTCCTCCTGATACTTTATAGCCGCTGCCGCCGAATTTACCTCCGGCATGTAAGATGGTAAATACCACCTCAACGGTAGGTATACCCTTCTGATGATGTATACCGACAGGTATTCCACGTCCGTTATCCCTTACGGAGATGGTATTATCCGGATGGATAGTAACATCTATTTCCGAACAGAATCCGCCCAGGGCCTCGTCAACGGCGTTGTCAACTATCTCATAAACGAGATGATGAAGTCCTTTGGACGAAGTGGAGCCGATATACATGCCAGGTCTTTTTCTGACTGCTTCCAGTCCCTCCAGGACCTGTATTGAACTTTCATTATACTCTGTCGACATTGTTTTTTTCTCTCCTCAAAAATAAGTGTCCGGCATTGTTTTGAGATATGGGCTCAAATAGCCTCAAACCGGCTGAATATCCACGTTTTCCCCGTTTTTTGAAGGTCGATTTCCGGGGAATGTTTACCTATTTATATATTATAACACAAACTGCCTGTCTTAACAAGAAAACAGGCAGTTTTTGAATACAAAAAATTATGAAATTTATATAAAAACTCTCAAAATTATTCTATAAAACTGATCAACGGGATTTAATAAAATCTCCGTTTTTCACATTATACATGGTGCTTTCTTTTATATATTTACTAATGCTGTCCTCCACTCCCGTACACGTTATGAAGGTCTGGAGTTTTCCTATGTTCTCCATAAGGAAATACTGTCTGTTTTCATCCAGTTCGCTCAGGACGTCATCCAGAAGGAGTATGGGGTCTTCCCCCGTTTCTTCCCTTATGAGCTCGATCTCGGCCATTTTAGCCGACAGGGAGGCTGTCCTCTGCTGTCCCTGGGAGCCGTAGGACTTTGTATCGTTCCCATCGATGAAAAATGCCATATCGTCCTTATGGGGCCCGCAGGAGGTCGATCCCAGCGCCAGATCCTTCTGTCTGTGGCTCTTTATCCTCTCCTCCAGGGTGCCTTCCTCGGAATTTGGCCTGTATTCCACCGCCAGCTCCTCCCTTTTGTCGGTTATTTCGGAGTGGATGTTTTTAGATATATCGTTGAGCTTCAGGGCAAAGTTATTTCTGGCTGATATTATTTTCTCGCCGTAAAGGCTCAGCTGCATATCCCATACGTCCAGGGTGTCATAGAGCGAATCATCCCTGTAGGACGTTTTTAAGAGGTTGTTCCTCTGCTTAAGCACCTTGTAGTAATTTTGAAGGTCATGGCAGTATACCCGGCTCAGCTGGCACAGCTCCAGGTCCATAAAACGCCTTCTCTCCGCCGGACCTCCCTTTACCAGCCTCAGATCCTCCGGGGAAAATATGACCGCCGTCAGTGTGCCGAAAAATTCCGACATCTTCCTTACAGGCAGACCGTTTACAGCCACTCCCTTGCGTTCGTTCCTCTTTATGTGAATGTCTATCCTGTCCGAAGTATTTTGCCGTATCACAAAAGTACGGATATGAGATTCATCATATCCGAACTTGATGAGCTGGCTTTCTGTCCTGGTTCTCTGGCTCCTTCCCGTGGAGCATATATATACTGCCTCCAGCAGGTTGGTCTTGCCCTGGGCATTATCACCATAAAATATATTTATACCTTCAGACAGGCCCACGGTCATGTCCTTCAGATTCCTGAAATTCATAACCGACAGATCTTTGATATACATAAGCACCACTCGTTCCTGATGTATCCTTTATACCGGACATACCGGCCATATTTATGGCTGATTTGTACCGTCCTTAGCTGGCAGGATTGGTTTTGTCTCCTGATGGGTGTTACTGAGTGTCAATGGGGACTAATGTTTTTAAGGGGTTTTTGGCCTTTCCGCTTCAGCTTAATTTCCATATATTTCCAGTGTACTTTATTCACTCCGTAACCCGTGAACCCAGCCACGGCCTCAAAAAGCCGCTGCACCAGCCTTAGAACAGGCTACAGCATCAAATCCGGCCATGGCTTAAAAATGCCACTGCACAAGCCTTAGACCTGCCCAAGGCATTAGACCCGGCCACAGCCTTAAAAAGCTCTTTACCGCTGCATCCTAAACCCCGAACATAGAACTCAGCCATAAACCATATTCCAGCCCTGCCGCCCTTTTGCCTTGCGTCAGCTTTGGTCAGGGCTTTCCGTCTTCGGCTTAGTTTCCATATATTTCCAGCACACCTTGCCCGCTCCGGCAGCCGTGAACCCAGCCACGGCCATCGTCCTCAGCATCGGCCTTACCTAAGCCATAAACGAAGCCACAGCCTAAAAATGCCGCTCCTGCATTCTAAGACCCAGCCACGGCCTAAAAAATCCACTGCACAAGCCTTAGAACAGGCTACAGCATCAAATCCGGCCATGGCCTTGAACATCATCCTCAGCATCTGCCTTACCTAAGCCATAAACACAGCCACGGCTTAAAAATGCCATTTTCCCTAGCCTAATACCCTGACACGGCATAAATCCAGCTACAGCCTTGAACATCGTCCGCATCTTCTTCATTTCAACTCCAGCACAAAGCATGCCCCAAGTCCGGGCCATTTTCCAGCCTTTGCCGGCTGACAGTCTTTTTGGGGTGTACCGATTTTCTGAACAGCATATTATCCGGCCTATGAATTTTTCTCATTTTCAGGCCGGATAAATATGCATATTTACGTTCTTATATTTTTATATTTTTATATCTGTTTTTATCCCTGTTCCACGATGATGGAGCCCATGTCCTTTACTTCCACCCTGTCGCCGGGATGAATTTTTCTGCCCCTTTCATAAACGACCTCTCCATTTAATGAAACGAAGCCGTTCTGAATGAGCATTTTCGCATCGGAGCCCTGGGAAACAAGGCTCGCCAGTTTGAGCAGCTGTCCAAGTTTTATATATTCCGTATCGATGGATACTCTTTCTTCATCCATGGTATCACCTCTCAAATAAATATCTATCCCTGTTCATCACATCCTGAGGGGAAGGACAAGGTATTTATAGCTGTCCCCCTCAACGGGTTTGAAAACGCAGGGGCTGAGGGAAGTATTAAAGTGCATATAGACCTCATCGTCATCAATGGCCTTAAGGGCATCGATAAGGTATCTGGGGTTAAAGGCGATAAGAAGTTTATCTCCATCGATCTCAGCGGATACTTCCTCATAGGCTGTACTTGTCTCAGCGTTGGCGGTTATGATTATATTATTGCCTGATATTTCCATTTTAACGGGTATCTTTCTGGAATCCCTGGATATGAGGGAAGCCCTCTCCAGGCTGTCCAGCATTTCGAGCCTGTTTATTTTAGCTGAAGTCCTATAGTCATTGGTAAAGCTCTGCTGGTATTTTATAAATTCACCCTGTATGAGCCTTGAAACTACTATATTTCCATTGATATCAGCCATTATATGGTTATCTGTAAAATAAAGGACAGCCTTTTCCTCATCATCCTGGGAAAGTATCTTAGCTATCTCACCCAGGGACTTTCCGGGAACGATGGCTCTTTTTGAGCCTGATGACTGGAAAAGTTCTGCGTTTTTATAGGATATCCTGTAGCCGTCAACGGATACGAAGTCGATCATATTATCATCTATCTCAATGAGTTCACCGGTGAGTATGGGTTTTGACTCATCCTGGGAGATGGAGAATATGGTCTGTCTGATGAGGTTTCTCAGATCGTTCTGGGAGATAACGAATTTAGCGTTTTTCTCAACTTCAGGTATGGGAGGGAATTCGTCTCCATCCTGGCCTGAGATCTTAAATTCGCTCTTACCGCAGGAAATGGTGGCGATATTTTTTTCATCGGTAGAAATTTTTACTTCGTCTCCATCTACCTTTCTTATGATGTCCGAGAAAAATCTTGCGTCTAAGGCAACTTTACCGTTTTCGTCCACGTCGGCATCTATATATGAAGATTCTATTGCAAGTTCCATGTCATTGGCTGTGAGCTTGAATCCGTCGTCACCTGCCGTAAGGAGTATACATTCAAGTATGGGAAGCGTCGTTCTTGATGAAACGGCTTTTGATACTATATTGATTGCGTTCAGAAGTGAATCGCGTGAGCAGCTGAGTTTCATGTGTTGATAACTCCTTTCTGTATAAAATATAAATATATAAATAGTTGATTCAGTAGTAGTAATAGTAGTGGCTGTTGATTTGTTGAAAAGTCATTTTTTCTTTGAAAATAAGGTTTTCCACATATTGATAAGCCTGTTAAGACTGACTGTAAAAATCATAAAGTTTTCCACAGTTTAAACATGCCCGGTGCAGAACCAAAACTTGTCCACAGTTTTTCATGAAAATTAAACAGGCATATCAACAAAATATTAACAGACTTTTTTACCTTATATTTGCCCTTTTCAAACCGGTCATTCGCCTTTTATCCTGTTTTCCAGTTCAAATATTACGCTCTGAAGGTTTTTGTCGGTCTTGAGGCTGTCCTGTATCTTATTTATGCCATGGATTATGGTCGTATGGTCCCTGCCTCCGAAATGTTCTCCGAGTTTGGGAAGGGACATATCCAGAAGCTGCCTTGAAAGATACATGGCTATCTGTCTGGGTTTAGCTATGGAGCTGTTCCTCTTGGAGCCGATAATATCCTCAGGACGGATATTATAATACTGGGCAACGACTTCCTGTATCCTCTCGGGAGTTATCTCTATGGCTGACTGTTCGTTAAATATATCCTTAAGGGCGTTTTCCGCCAGAGACCTGGTTATCTGGGCCTTTGTGAGCTTTGCGTATGCAACGACCCTGGTAAGGGCGCCTTCCAGTTCTCTGATGTTGGATACAATGTTTTTGGCTATATATCCAAGTACATCGTCCCCTATCTCCAGGTTTTCATTTTCCGCTTTCTTCTTTAAAATAGCTATCCTTGTTTCCAGGTCAGGGGGCTGTATATCCGCTATGAGGCCGCCCTCAAAACGGCTCCTGAGCCTGTCCTCCAGTGTCTTTATCTCCTTGGGAGGCCGGTCGCTGGAAATGATTATCTGCTTGTTGGCGTCATGGAGGGCATTGAATGTATGGAAAAATTCCTCCTGTGTACGCTCTTTCTGGGATATGAACTGTATATCGTCGATGAGCAGAACGTCTATATTTCTGTATTTTTTCCTGAATTCTTCGTTGTTGTCGTCACGGATGGAGTTGATGAGCTCATTCGTGAAGGTCTCGCAGGAAGCGTATAATACCTTGGCATTGGGATTATGGTCCAGTATGTAGTGGGCTATGGAGTGCATAAGATGGGTCTTTCCCAGACCAACACCTCCATAGAGGAAAAACGGATTGTATGCCTTGGCAGGAGCCTCAGCTACCGCCAGGGATGCCGCATGGGCCATCCTGTTGCTGTTTCCTACGACAAATGTGCTGAATACATATTTAGGATTAAGGTTGCTGTTAAAGGAATTAGCGGGTTTCTGAGCCTTTTCCTCGACCTTTTTTTCTTCTTCAAAGCTCTCGTCTCCTGAGATTATGCTTACCTTATATTCCTGACCCATAAGATGTTTTATGGAATTTTCTATGAGTGAGAGAAATCTTGTCTCTACCATGCCTTTGATGAAGCTTTCGTCTATTCTAAGAACAACGGTGGTGCCGCTGATCTTAACGGGAATTATCGGCTGTATCCATGTCTGGAATGATATCGGAGAAATTTCCGGTTCAAGAAGCGCGAGAGTTTCGTTCCATAGCTGTGTGATATCCATTGAGCTTACCCCCTGTTTGTTAATAAAATAATTAATTTATACACATATCATCTGTTAATTATGTTGATAACTTTTCGTATCTAACCGGCCGTGGAAATAAATAAACATTTTCAAGAATTTATTTATCAAAACAATTAACAGAAAAAATTTTCAGGCAGAAAGCCTGATGACCGAACATTTGAAAAAGTTATACACAGAATTATCAACAGTTTGTTGATAACTTTTCTTAATAACATTTAATGTTAATAACTGCCTTTTAAAAGGGCTGTGAATAATGTTTAATCCGTTACTTAAATATATCAAAAATAGATTTTTTTATCAACACCCAACATAGACAAACATTTGATGTCAAAATGAGTTTAAAGATGAGATATTTTATTTGTCATACTATATATTGTGAATATTTTTCAACATTTCACAAGTTATCCATCATTTAAAATAAATTTCAATTTTTCTTGACGTTACGGCATTTATTTAATATAATGATAGCAGTGCTTGCCCATAAGCAAGGATTTCTTATGCAATAAAAAGGAGGTGCGCGCGGTATGAAAATGACATTCCAGCCTAAAAAAAGACAGAGAAGCAAAGTTCACGGTTTCAGAAAAAGAATGGCAACAGCCAACGGAAGAAAGGTTTTAGCTGCAAGAAGAAAAAAAGGCAGAAAAGTATTATCAGCATAATTTTAAAAATCTTTAGCATATACAGATATAATAAGGCCGCTGAGAGTGGCCTTTTATAGTATGCAGTGCTTTTTCAGCCTTGAAAAGAGGTTAAAAACATGGAATTTACCGAATCACTGAGAAAAAATTTTCAATTCAGGTATGTTTATAACAGGGGCAAGTCTCTGGCTAACCGCCATCTTGTTATGTATGTAATTAAAAACGGAAGAAATATAAACAGACTCGGTATTTCCGTGAGCAAAAAAGTAGGTAAAAGCGTAGTGCGCAGCAGAGTAACGAGGCTTATCCGCGAAAGTTACAGGCTGAGTGAGAAAAAAATATCAAAGGGATATGATATAGTGGTCATAGCCAGGGTGAGCTCCAACGAGGCATCCTACCGTGATATATACAGATCCTTAAATCATCTTCTCAGAAAACATAACCTTCTGTCGGATAAGGCCAATGATCCTGAAAAGAGCTGATCTTTTAATGAAAAAATTACTTAAAAAAACTTTCCTTATATTAATAAGGTTTTATCAGCTGTGTATATCGCCTCATTTCCTGCCCACATGCCGGTTTACGCCCACATGTTCGCAGTATGCCTATGAGGCGATAACTAAATACGGTCCTTTTAAGGGGCTTTACCTCAGTATAAGACGGATTTTGAAATGCCATCCCTTCCACGAGGGAGGCTATGACCCGGTGCCGTGACATAAAAACTTCGGCAGTATTTCCAGATGATAAAATGGTGCCGGTATGCGGATATATCACGAAATGATTCTTATTTTTTTGCGGTCTTAAGGAGGACAATTAAAAGTGTTCAATTTATTACTTGCCGGAACACCGGCGCTGCTTAATGCGAGAGGGACCGGAACACCCGGTTTCATAGTAGGGCCCATCGCCAATGTAATGGGTATCGTATACAACTGGCTTTTTAATTTTATCTATTCGTTTACAGAGACAGGTTCACTTGTCCTGGCTATCATACTTTTTACACTTATAGTAAAGCTCGTGCTTTTCCCGCTGTCATACAAACAGATAAAGGGTACATACAGGATGCAGATGCTCCAGCCCGAGCTCAACAAGATCAAGGAAAAATACGCAAATAAAAATGATGAGGAATCTCAGAGAAGGATGGCCTTTGAAATACAGGAATTTCAGAGGGAAAACGGAGCGAGCATGTTTGCGGGATGTCTTCCCCTTCTCATACAGCTCCCCATACTTTATGCTCTTTACTATATCTTTAACCAGCCCTATCAGTATGTAGATGTAATAAACCACATTTACACCAATGTAACAAATGCCCTTTTGAATATCGACGCGGCCACCAGGGTTGACATACTTACACCTGTCATACTTTCTAAAAATATGACAGTGGACGTATCTGTATTCGACCAGGTGCTCGGGCTTGTAAAGACCATGTCAGCAACTGACTGGAACAGCGTTATATCAGCGGCAGGAAGTGCAGGAAATGCCCTTGCCGAGATAATAACCCAGAAGCATGCCATAGAATATTTCTTTGGACTGAACCTTGTATCAACGGCGGGACTTAATTTCCCGGGAATAATAATCCCCATAATATCAGGTCTTTCGACATATCTTTCGACCTGGTATATGCAGAAGAGACAGAAGGAAATGAATCCCGGCGCCATGGATGATGCGGCAGCTGGAATGACCAAGTCCATGAACGTTGTAATGCCCATAATGATGGGTGTCATCACCATAAACGTACCCATCGCCCTTGGTATATACTGGACTCTTTCAAACCTTTTCTCAGTACTTCAGACATGGGCGACATACAGAGTCCTTGACAAGAAGGAAAAGAAAGGCGAGCTCACCTTCAAGGATAAGAAAAAGCATAACAAGAAGGAGGAGCCCAAGAGCACAATAGTTGACAGAAATAAGTTTACAAATCAGAAGGGAGCAGGTGACAGTGGACGCAATCCAAAAAACAGGTAAGACAGTCGATGAAGCTGTCGAGGAAGCTCTCAGGGAGCTGAACATAACAAAGGATGAAGCCGAGATCGAAGTCATCGAGGAAGGCTCAAGGGGATTTTTAGGAATGTTCGGCGCCAAGGAAGCAGTTGTTAAAGTAAAGAAGAAATTTGATCCCGAAAGGATAGCAAAGACATTTTTAAAGGAAATGTTCATATCCATGGGACTTATAGTAAATATAGATACTACCCTTAAGGAAAAGCAGCTGGAGATCAAGATCAGCGGCGACGATATGGGAATAATAATCGGCAAGAGAGGACAGACCCTCGATGCCATACAGTATCTTGTAAATCTTGTGGTAAACAAGGGAACAGCGCCTTATATAAGCGTTACCCTTGACACAGAGAACTACAGAGAGAGAAGAAAGGAGACCCTGGAGTCCCTGGCCTTCAATCTTGCAAAGAAGGTAAAGCACACAGGAAAGAACGTAGTGCTTGAGCCCATGAACCCCTATGAGAGAAGGATAATCCATTCAGCCCTTCAGAACGACAGATATGTTACCACATATTCTGAGGGAGACGAGCCTTACAGGAACGTTGTGATCGCTCTCAAGGAGAAAAACAAATAATAAGTAAAATGCCCGATAGAAAACTATAACTATCGGGTTTTTTATGATAGTATATAAATATGCATAAAGCTGGAGAGCGCAGGCTTTGTGGCATAAACACGGCAGTAAAAGAATCATATAGGGAAGTATATAAGGAAATATATAAGAAACGTATAAGGAAACACATAACGAAGCAAAGCGGCTTGAACGCGGCATATATAAAGGACGGAAAAGACCTATGAAAAATATAAATCTGGATGATGCCATAGCTGCCATATCCACACCCATAGGCAGCGGAGGCATAGGCATAGTAAGGATAAGCGGCAGTGACTCCATAGAAATAGCGGATAAGATATTCAAGTCCGCCGACGGTAAAAGGCTTTCGGAGAAAAAGAGCCATACCATAACCTATGGCCATGTGCTGGACCCTAAAACGGGAGAGACCATAGATGAGGTGCTGGTGAGCGTTATGCTCAGTCCCAGGACATACACAAAGGAAAACATCGTGGAGATAAACTGCCATGGCGGTATGCTCGTGACAAACAGGGTATTGGAGCTGGCGCTCAATAATGGAGCCCGTCTGGCCGAGCCGGGAGAGTTTACGAAAAGGGCATTTTTAAATGGCAGGATAGACCTGTCCCAGGCTGAGGCGGTAATGGATATAATCGAGTCCAAGACGGAGCTTTCCAGAAGGACGGCTCTGGACCAGCTGGGAGGCAGCGTAAAGGAGAAGGTACACGCCCTCAGGGAGGAGATACTGGATATGATAGCTGCCATCGAGGCTGCCATCGACTATCCGGAACACGACATAGAGGAAGAGACCTATTCCGAGATGCATAAAAGGACAACGGCCCTTAAGAAGGAGATAAAGAAACTGCTGGACAGTGCCGATATGGGCAGGGTCATAAGGGAAGGCGTAGAAGCCGTAATACTTGGAAAACCCAATGTTGGCAAAAGCTCACTGTTGAACCTCCTTCTTATGGAGGAAAGGGCCATAGTAACGGACATACCGGGAACTACCAGGGATACGGTTGAGGAATATATGAACCTGGGCGGAATACCCGTAAAAATAGTCGATACGGCGGGCATCAGGGAGACGGGAGACACCGTTGAGAGGATAGGCGTGGAGAAGTCAAGAAAATGCGCTGAAAACGCCGATATAATATTCATGATGCTGGACGCTTCAGAGAGCCTCACCGATGAGGACATGGAGATACTGGATTTCATAAAGGGCAGGAAAGCCATAATAATAGTTAATAAAACTGATATTGACAATAGGATAGATCCTGATACACTCTGTAAATATACGGATAAGGAAAATATAATATATGTTTCCGTTAAGGAGGAAAAGGGAATAGACCTTCTGACGGAGAGATTCAAGGAAATGTTCCTGGGCGGGGATATAGAGGTCAAGGAGTCTGTGCTCATAAGCAATGCCAGACATAAGAACATGCTCACAAAGGCTGACGAAGCCCTTTCCAGGGCGCTCAATACCATAGAGAGCGGAATGCCGGAGGATTTCATATCCATGGATCTTCAGGACGCCCTCACCGCACTGGGAGAGATAACGGGAGACAGTGTAGATGATGAGATAATAGACAGGATATTCACCAGGTTCTGTCTTGGAAAATAAGGAGAGTGAAAATATGTCCTATACAGCTGAAGAATCAGATGTGATCGTAGTTGGAGGAGGCCATGCGGGATGCGAGGCTGCCCTTGCCGCTGCGAGGATGGGATTAAAGACCATAATATTTGCCATAAGTCTGGACAGCATAGCCATGATGCCCTGCAACCCCAGCATAGGCGGCAGTTCCAAGGGACATCTGGTAAGGGAGATAGACGCCCTTGGCGGAGAGATGGGAAAAAACATAGATAAGACCTATATACAGACAAAGATGCTCAATACGGGAAAGGGCCCGGCTGTATATTCTTTAAGAGCCCAGGCTGATAAGGGAAGATACCAGAGAGAGATGAAAAGAACACTGGAAAAGACCGAAAACCTGTATATAAGACAGGGAGAGGTTAGCCAGATACTGGTGGAGGACGGCCATGTAACGGGAGTAAAGACCACATCTGACGCCATATATCCCGCCAAAGCAGTGGTGCTCTGTATGGGAACATATATGAAGGCCAGATGCCTTTATGGCGAGACCATAGTATACAGCGGACCAAACGGGCTCATGCCTGCCAATTCCCTGAGCCAGTCCCTGCTGGATCTGGGCATAACCCTCTATAGGTTCAAGACGGGAACGCCCGCCAGGATAGATGGCAATACCATTGATTTTTCAAAGATGACGCCACAGTATGGGGATGAGAATATAGTTCCCTTCTCATTTGAGAATACGCCCGATGACATAAGAAGGGAGCAGGTGCCCTGTTATCTCACCTATACCAATGAGAACACCCATAAGCTCATCAGGGACAACCTGAACCGTTCGGCCATGTACGGCGGACTTATCCATGGTACAGGCCCTAGATACTGCCCTTCCATAGAAGATAAGATAGTACGTTTTGCCGATAAGGAAAGGCATCAGATATTCATAGAGCCCGAGGGAGAGAATACCAGCGAGATGTATATTCAGGGTATGTCCACATCCCTTCCGGAGGAGGTACAGGTGCAGATGTACCGTACACTGCCTGGAATGGAAAACTGCCGTATAATGAGGAATGCCTATGCCATAGAGTATGACTGTATAGACGCCACCCAGCTGAAACTGAGCCTGGAATTTAAAAATATCCGAGGACTTTTCAGTGCAGGACAGTTCAATGGAAGTTCGGGATATGAGGAAGCGGCAGCCCAGGGACTTATAGGAGGCATAAACGCCGCCAGGTTCATACAGGGCAAGGAGCCCCTTATACTGGACCGTTCCGAGGCATATACGGGAGTACTCATAGACGATCTTGTAACCAGAGGAAGCAAGGAGCCCTATAGGATGATGACATCCAGGGCTGAATACAGACTGCTTTTGAGACAGGATAACGCCGATGAGAGACTTACTAAAAAGGGCTATGAGATAGGGCTCATATCCGAGGAAAGGTATCAGAAATTTTTAAAGAAGGAAGAAATGATAGAGGCTGAAATAGAGAGGGTATGTGCCCAGAGCATCACACCTAAGGAAGAGGTGCAGGAGCTTTTGGACAAATACGGCAGCACAAGGCTGAAATCGGGAGTCAAACTTTCCGATCTTATAAAGAGGCCCGAGCTGGACTATTTCAAGCTGGCTGATATAGATACTGAAAGACCTGAGCTTCCCTATGATGTTGAGGAAGAGGTAAATATCAAGATAAAGTATGAAGGATATATCAAACAGCAGATGAACCAGGTAAGCCAGTTCAAGAAGATGGAGAATAAGCTCCTGCCCGAGGACATCGACTATAATGAGATAAACAATCTCAGGATCGAGGCAAAGCAGAAGCTCACGAACATAAGGCCCGTATCCATCGGACAGGCGTCCAGGATAACGGGAGTTTCGCCGGCTGATATAACGGTGCTTCTCATTTATCTTGAACAGAATAAGAAAAGGAGCGAATGATATGCCACCCCTTGAGGAACTGCTTTATGAGAGCTGCAAAAAGATAAATGTGGAACTGAGCGAAAAGCAGATAAAACAGTTTATGGACTACAAGGACATGCTCCTTGAGTGGAACGAAAAAATGAATCTTACGGCCATCACCGACGAAAGGGAGATAATGCTCAAGCATTTTGCGGACTGTCTTGTCATATGTTCGGACCTGGACCTGAGCGGCAAAAGGGTCATAGATGTGGGCACGGGAGCTGGATTTCCCGGGGTGCCTGTAAAGATATACTGTCCGGGGGCTCACATGACCCTTTTGGACTCACTTAATAAGAGGATAAACTTTCTCAAGGAGCTGTCGGAGAAGCTGGGCCTTGAAAATGTGGACTGTGTCCATATGAGGGCCGAGGACGGCGGAGCTGACAAGGGTTTAAGGGAAAGTTTTGATTACTGTATATCCAGGGCAGTGGCTAATTTAGCGGTGCTCAGCGAATACTGTCTGCCCTTTGTGAAAGCTGGCGGAGAGTTCATATCCATGAAGGGTCCCGACGTGGAGGAAGAAGTAAATGAGGCTAAAAAGGCCATAAAGGTGCTTGGAGGGGAGATAAAAGACATAAAGAAAATAGAGATCCCCGGAACCGACATAGTACACAGTCTCATTTTTATTGAGAAGGTAAAGCCCACTCCGTCAAAATACCCCAGAAAAGCTGGAAAAGCCAAAAAAGAGCCCATTATGTAACAGATGATCTGTAGAAATATGGAATAATTTAACATGTATATATAAAACCTCTTTTGGAAATATATGTTATAATTTCTATTGTAAAATATTAGAAATAACTGTATTACAAAGGAGGTTTTTGTATTGATAACTGTAAAAGAGATACCCCAGGATAACCTTAATATAGTTGAACTGCCCATAGATGAAATACGACCGAACCCCTACCAGCAGAGAAAATACTTTGATTTTTATTCTTTGAATAAGCTGACGGAGTCCATAAAAAAGTTTGGTGTCATACAGCCCATAACCGTAAGGATAGTAAATGGCAAAAGCTATGAGCTGGTGGCGGGAGAAAGAAGGCTGAGGGCCAGCCGTGCCGCTGGATTAAAGACCATACCGGCGGTATTCGTGGATGCCGACGAGGAGGAAAGCTCCATACTTTCGTTTATAGAGAATCTCCAGAGGAAAAACTTAAGCTACATAGAGGAAGCGGAAGGATATAAGTCGCTTATGGACGATTTCGGCATGGGAGTGGATGAGATATCGGCCAGCACGGGAGTAAGCAAATGTCTCATAACCAATAGGCTGAAAATACTTGAACTGCCGGAAGAAGCGTTAAAAATAATAAGTGAGAACAGCCTGGATGAAAGCTATGTCAAGGCCGTGCTCAAAATACCTGATAAGGACTTAAGGGTCAAGGCCATAAGTGACATCGTGGAGCAGGACATGACTGTTAAAAAAGCTGAGGATCATGTTGATAAAATACTTTTCAGCATGCGTTTTTCAAACCAGGGACAGAAGGTAAAGACGGTCCTCAGTGATATGAAGCTTTTTACAAACTCCATAAAACAGACGGTGGAGACCGTGAGAAATGCCGGAATAATGGCATATTATGATATTACTGACACGGGAGAAAGCATTGATATAAATATCAGGGTGAAGTACCCTGAGGGTGTGGAAAAGTAGCAAGGGAAAAAGGGCTGCCAGATATTTTGGCAGTCTTTTTTGTGCATAAGAGGGAGAAGTTATTTATTAATGAGAGGCGTATTTTATTTAAGCTTTCGGCTTCTGATTTACGGTAATGTATCTTTTTAATTTATTGAACACCGGAAAATCGAGTTGACCGCTGTTGGTGAAGGGCAAGGGATAGGCTGTTTTTATGGAGAAAATTTAATAATCTTGGCTTCCGATTGACGGTAATATATGTCCAAATTAATTGCCCACCCGGGGGAAGAAAACGCTTAAATTGCGAAGAATCGAGCACGACCGCTGCCAGTGGCAGAGGGAGGGAGTGTGAGATTCCGTGAGATACGAGCAGAGCGAATGAAGATGAGAGATGCGACGATATCGAACGGAGTAAAACTTTCTTCCCCCGGGGCCCCCTTCTTTTCCGGTCACGCTATAGTTAGTCTGGTGCGGCTGTTCAATGTTATGGCTTCAATT
>JABLTR010031917.1_pt1 | contig 19380 bp, 14 predicted proteins | sample 7160071 | NCBI WGS metagenome assembly JABLTR01 (sample SAMN14651230, study PRJNA627086) | human gut metagenome | isolation source: feces | host: Homo sapiens | reverse complement strand
GAAGAAATCACAGATCCAGTTATGGAACAGGGTTATGTAGTAATTGACCGCGATTGGAATACAGGCGATACTGTTGACCTTAACCTTGATATGGAAATTCAGAGATTCTATGAAAATGAAAATATAAGAGACGATCTTGGTAAAGTAGCTATTACACGCGGACCTATCGTATATTCATTTGAAGCATATGATAACTGCAATGGCGACAATAGCAAACTCTTCAACTATGTTCTTCCTGAAGAAGCTGAACTTACAGCTGTAGAAGTTTCCGATGATAAACTTAACAGAGACTTTATAGCAATAACAACAGACGACGCTATTGATTATTCAAATCTTGACGCTCCTGTTCAGGAACAAAGTCTCAAAGCTATTCCATATTACCTCACTAACAACAGAGGCGGCGCTATGCTTACTCATATCAGAGAAACCCGTCCTGAAAGAAAACTTGATACAATTCAGGGCCGTGCTCAGGTATCTGCAACATTTACATCTGGACATGAAAGTGTATATGTAGTAAATGATGGCGTAGAACCTCAAAACTCACAAGACCGTTCAGGTAAAGCAAACGCTAAGATCTGGGGTACTTGGGCCGATCCTCCAATGGATCAGACCATTACTTATATCTTCGATCAGACTTATGAAATTAATTCTACAGAAGTTTATTGGTATACAGATTTCGGCGGAATTATGGCTCCATCCAAATGGATTGCACAATACCGCGATGAAAACGGCGAATGGCATGATGTAACTCTCGTAGAAGGTTCTTCTTATGGCATTGAATTTGATAAATACAATGTTGCAGAATTTGAACCTGTTATGGCTACTGGTTTACGTCTTACAATTACCCGTGGCTCCGCTTGGGTTGGTATTATCCAATGGAAAGTAAACGGTACATTACCTTATGATGTAGACAAAACAGGTCTTGATGCTGTAATTAAAGAAGCTCAGGCATTAAATGCTGAAGATTATACAAATGAATCATTTGCTGAAATGTCTAATGTTCTTGAAGCTGCTGTATATACTTATAACAGCACAATTTCCGGTCAAGATGAAGTTAATATGAGAGCTGAAAACCTGCGTAAAGCAATAGACGCCCTTACACCAGCAGGTGGTACAGTAGATAAGAGCGCTCTTAATGATCTTATCCAAGAAGTAAATGGTATGGATTCTTCTAAATATACAGAAGATTCTTGGGCTGCACTCAATGAAGTATTCGTATGGGCACAGGGTATATATAACCAAGGTACATCAACACAGCTTCAAGTTAACAATGCTATTGAAGAACTTCAAGCTGCTATTGATGCTCTTGTAGAAATCAAACCATCATATGAAGTTATTTCAATTAATGGTAATCCTGTAGGCGAAGAACCTGCACAAACAGATCCTAATAAGACAGTTACATTAGTTGTTCAAACTCCAAATGATGTTGTTGATCTTATCATGATAAATGAATATGATAAATTTATTACTACAAATATTACCGACGTAGTTGATGATGGTGCAGTTAAGACTTGGACAATAGAATTCTCCTTAGGTTCTAAGGGTACAAGAACTCTTACATTGCTTGCTGACCATGATAATTATTTAGGTTATATTGATGTTGATCTCAGCTTTATGCTCCAAGTTGGTCCAAAACCTGAAGAAGGCCCAGATGAACCTGAAATTCCAGATCCAGCAGAACCTGATATCTTTGCTGCAGTTGCTGCTCAGACAACAGCTGCTAAGAATGAAATATTCGAAGTTTCTGTTATAACATCATCTGGTGTTACAAATGTTGCCTTAACAAACGAATATGGCCTTGACATGGGTAAAACTCTTGTAAGCAAAACACTTGTTGATGATACTCTTGTTTGGACATTTAAAACATCCATTGGTTCTAAAGGCAACAGAACTATAACTGTTAAAGCAGCTGGCGATGATGGCGTATGGCTTGATAAGACAGTAAGCTTTAATATTCAAATAGTTAATCCATAATTTAGATTTTTATTGAAAATAAATTATTGATAAAACTAATGAAAGGCATCCGGATTAATCCGGATGCCTTTTTTAATATAATATATTATTTTTTTATTATGTCCTTAATTATTTCACCTGCCATAATAAGTCCTGCAACTGATGGCACAAATGATATGCTTCCAGGCAATCTTTTTCTGGCACTGTCCTCTATTCCTGTTTTAACTGGTTCTTCTTTTGAATATACAACTTTCAGTTTATTTATCTCCATCTTTTTTAGTTCCCGTCTCATTACTCTGGCTAACGGACAAACAGATGTCTTATAAATATCTGTTACTTCAAATTTTGTAGGATCTAATTTATTTCCAGCTCCCATACAGCTAATTATAGGAACATGTGCTATATTACTTTGTTTTATAAGTAATAACTTTGATGTAACAGTATCAATAGCATCCGCTATATATGAATATCCTGTAAAATTAAACTTATTATAGGTATCTTTATTATAATTAATTTGTATAGCCTCTGCTTTTATATTAGGATTAATATCATATATTCTTTCCTGCATCACATGTACTTTTGATTTACCTACTGTAGAATGAAGTGCAATTAATTGCCGGTTTATATTACTTTTACTAACATGATCACTATCAATTAATATAAGATGGCCAATTCCAGCACGAGCTAAAGCCTCAACAGTATAAGAACCTACACCGCCTATACCAAACACTGCTACAGTGGCATTTTTCAGTTTTTCTAATGCCTCATCACCTATAATAAGAGTAGTTCTTGAATATATATCCTCCATTTTTATCCCCTATCATTATTTTAAATTTATATAATTTCTTTATAATCTCCTCTATCTGTTACTATTTTATATCCAATAGATTCTATTTTCTTTTGTAAATTTAATTTGCCTTCAGCCGCTTCTTCTCCTGTAGATATTTTATCATTATAAAGCGAATATTTTTTTCTAACATCAATAGGAGATAAATTTGGCATTACTACATTAGCTCCTGCTAAAATACCCATTTCTCTACCGTTAGAATCTATAGTACCTAATGCAGTTGTAGCTGGAATTAAAGCATTTGGTAAAAGCAATCTAACTATACCTATTAGTAATAATGTAAGATTAAGACTACCTTTTGGAAAATCAGCAAATTTTGTATCAATATGGGGTATAAATGGTCCTATTCCTATCATTTGAGGTTTAAATTCTTTTAAAAACAACAGATCTTTTACTATATTATCCATAGTCTGATATGGAGACCCTACCATAAAACCAGCGCCTGTTTGAAAACCTATTTTTTTCAGATTATAAAGGCACTGTTTTCTATTATCTAAACTTAAATTCTTAGGATGAAGCTTTGAATAATGTTCATTATCAGCTGTTTCATGCCTTAATAAATATCTGTCTGCACCTGCATCAAAAAAACGTTTATATGTTTCATAACTTTTTTCACCTATAGATAAGGTTAATGCACAATCAGAATAACCTTGTTTTATAGATTTTATTATATCTACCATTCTATCATCATTAAAATAACCATCTTCACCTGATTGTAATACAAATGTACGAAATCCAAGTTTATATCCAATTTTACAGCAAGACATTATTTCATCTTTGTTGAGTCTATACCTTACCGTATTATTATTACTTTTTCTTATACCGCAATAATAGCAATCATTTTTGCAATAATTAGAAAATTCAATTAAACCCCTGATAAATACTTTATTGCCAAATATTTTTATTGATTTGACTCTTGATTTTTCTAATAGATATTGCATACTTTCATCATTATAATTATTTAAAATATATAATAATTCATCTTTAGTAAGATTACTGTCATTATCAAGTTTATCAATATATGATTTTATAATTTTATCCATTTAATATTCATCCTAACATATTAGTTAAACATATTATATTTTTTCAATAACATAATGTCAATTACGATATATTTATCTGAATTACATAATATCTTAAAATAAATAATAAATCATTTTTATTATTCTAATATTAGTTACGTTATCGTAAAAAGGGGGCGCCTGCGAGCAACCATATTTCATATGGTTGCTCTATGCAAAATAATTTGTTATATAAATATTCTGTTCATTAAAAAACTTGTTTTTCCTTTTTTAACTCATCTTGCAAAGGATCATATTATTTTGCATTAAAGCGCATCATAAAGATGCGCTGCGCAGGCGCCCCCCTCTTATCAGCGTTAATTTCTAATTTTATATGCAAATTAGTTTTTTAATACAATTTTTATTGATTTATATTAAATAATTTTGCATAAGTTATATTATAATTGGATAATTATAGCGTCATTTATTATATTGAAAAATATATTATATAATTATATAATATAATAATATAAAATTATATAATTTTAATTGTTAGGAACTATTTTTCATGAAATATTTATACTTAGTATTATCTAAAACGTCTACATTAACCGGGCGTATTATACGTTTTTATACAAAAGAAACTGTTAATCATTCAGCTATCAGTTTAACTGAAGATTTAACTCAAATGTATACATTTGCAAGAAAACGAGCATGCAATTGTATAGACGGCGGCCTTGTCTTAGAATCACCTAATACTTTACGTTTTGGTGGTAAATATGAATGCTATATTCAAGTATATCGTATTCCTGTTACTCAACAGCAATATCAGTTAGCAAAAGAATATATAAATTCTATTAAAGATGATCCGGATTGTTATATGTATAATACTTTGCAATTGTTTACACGTATTTTTAATAAACATAAGAATATATATAAATCCTTTGTCTGTACAGAATTCTCTATATCTTTGCTTCAGTATATTGGTTATAAATTTAGTGAAGATTTTCTTAATTACTTAACACCTGGACATATGGCCGAATATTTCTCTGATTATTTATTTTATTATGGGAATGTCTTAAATTATCCTCCAGTCAAATCAGTACATTATAATGATAAAATTTTTTTCACAAGTTTTGGCACTTTATATGAATTTTTATATGCTGCTAAATATTTAGCTAAATTAATAAAACGGGCTTCACGAACTGCATAATCTGCATAATAAATAATTTTTCTCTTATAATCTTGCAATATCATAATTTATATTATATTACAATAAAATATATATTGTAATATAATAGGGAGGTATATATTATGAATTGCAGAATTACTGATATGAATAATAAACAAGTTATAAATATATCTGATGGCAGCTGCTTAGGATTTGTTAACGATATAGAAATTGATACATGCTGTGCAAAGGTAATAGCAATAGTTGTATATGGTCGTCCTAAATGTCTTGGATTATTTGGTAGGCATGAGGATATTGTTATTCCATGGTGCGATATACACGTAATAGGAGAAGATACTGTATTAGTTAAATTAAATAATTGTGATTGCTCTAAATCAAAACCTAATAGTCCAAAAATAATTGAAAAGTTGTTTGAGGATTAAATAAAATATAAAAAACAGCATAATTTTAACATATAATGTGTATTTTTACTTGCAATTGCTGGATTTATTTGATATAATTTTATGGCAAATCGCACGCATATGTCTTGCCGGGCCGGTTGCCTTATATTAAAGGTTTTCCCAGCGAGCAAAATTTCCAGGCTATGCGGAGGTTTAAACCAAAGGAGGATAAATTAATAATGTCAGTAGTATCTATGAAACAACTTTTAGAAGCAGGCGTACATTTTGGCCATCAAACACGTCGTTGGAATCCAAAAATGGCTCCATACATTTTTACAGAACGTAATGGTATTTATATCATTGACCTTCAGAAAACTGTAAAAAAACTTGAAGAAGCTTATATGTTCTGTCGTGAAGTAACAGAACGCGGTGATTCTATCTTATTTGTTGGTACAAAGAAACAAGCTCAGGATTCTATCCGTGATGAAGCTGTACGTGCAGGCGCATATTATGTAAATGCCCGTTGGCTTGGTGGTATGCTTACAAACTTCCGTACAATCCGCCGCAGAATTGACCGTCTTGCACAATTGCGTAAAATGGAAGCTGACGGTACTTTTGATATGCTTCCTAAAAAAGAAGTTATTAAACTTAATCTTGAAATAGAAAAACTCGAAAAATTCCTTGGTGGAATTAAAGATATGAAAAAATTACCTGGCGCTTTATTTATTGTTGACCCACGTAAAGAAAAAATAGCTGTTGCTGAGGCTAAAAAACTTGGTATCCCTGTTGTAGCTATTGTTGATACAAACTGTGATCCTGATGAAATTGATTATGTTATTCCTGGTAATGACGACGCTATCCGTGCTGTAAAACTTATTGCCGGCACAATAGCTAATGCTATTCTTGAAGCAAATCAGGGCGCTCAGGCTCCTGAAAATGCTCCTGAAGCACCTGTTGAAGAAGATCAGCCAGTAGAATAATTTAAAATTAAAAACACTAAGTATTTTTATATATAAAAAATTTTTTGGAGGAATTACAAATGGCATTTACAGCTTCTGATGTTAAAATTCTTCGTGAGAGAACAGGCTGCGGTATGATGGACTGTAAAAAAGCTCTCTCCGAGACTAATGGCGATATGGACAAAGCAATTGATATTCTTCGTGAAAAAGGCCTTGCTGCAGCAGCTAAAAAAGCTGGCAGAATCGCTGCTGAAGGTATGGTTTATGCCTATGTAGACGAAGATAAAAAAGTTGGCGTTATTATTGAAGTTAATTCTGAAACAGACTTTGTTTCTAAAAATGCTGATTTCCAGGCTTTTGTTAAAAAACTTGCTGAAATCGTAGCTGATAAAGCTCCGTCTGATATCGATGCTCTTATGGAACTCCCATATGATGATAAATTCAATGTTGCTCAAGCTTTACAGGATAAAATCCTTGTTATCGGCGAAAATATAAAAATCCGTCGTTTTGCACGCTTTGAAGGCCCTCTTGTATCTTATGTTCATGGCGGCGGCAGAATCGGTGTTATTGTTAAATTTGACGTTGATGATACAGCAGCTAATTCTGATAAACTCATTGAAGCTGGAAAAGATGTTGCTATGCAGATAGCTGCATTAAATGCACCTTATCTTAACAGAGAAAGTGTACCTGCTGATGTTATCGAAAAAGAAAAAGAAATTCTTATCGCTCAGATTCAGAATGATCCTAAAAATTCTAAAAAGCCTCAAAATATTATCGATAAAATGGTTGAAGGCAGAATTGGTAAATATTATACTCTTAATTGTCTCGAAGAACAGGCTTTTGTTAAAGACGGTGATATAACTGTTGGCCAGTATATTGAAAATACTGCTAAAGAAATTGGTGGAAAAATTAAGCTTGTTGAATATGTAAGATTTGAAAAAGGCGAAGGCTTACAAAAACGTGAAGATAATTTTGCTGATGAAGTTGCAAGCATGGTAAAATAATATATTAAAATTTATTTTCCCCTCTGAATAAATATTATCCAGAGGGGATTTTTTTATGTTTCTAATTGTTTTTATCTATACTAAAATAATAAAAATAGCATTTTAAAACTAATACTGTATACGAAAAATCAGCGCTTAAATGGGGGCGCCCGCGTAGCGCATCTTTGATGCGCTTAGGACGCAAAATAATTTTCAAATATTTATGCTGGGTTATAAAGATAAACAAGTATTATCTAAAATACTCAGTTTCTTTATACAGCAAATTATTTTGCGTAAAGCAGCCATATTTCATATGGCTGCGCGCGGGCGCCCCCTCTCGCCTAAGGTAACATGTCCTAAGGTATTTTTTCCATAAATATTAACGTTTTATATTTGAGATAGTATGTAATATAAATTTGTATAAAAATGTTTAGTGTTATATTTTCACTTTAAATTATATTTATAATCATAATTTACATAAAACTAAAAAAATTACGGTTTAAAAACAATCATATCTCTTTACATGATTATGTGAATATTGTAAAATATATAAAAAGTATTTATATTTTGTGGTAATTAATTCTTTAGAAATATATTCATAATACAATATGGAATAAAATAAATAAATTATATTGGGGTGTTTAAATTTGCAACCAAAATATAAACGTATATTATTAAAGCTAAGCGGAGAGGCATTAGCTGGTGAAAATCATTTTGGACTTGATTTTGATACAGTGCTTGATATTTGCAGAGCTATTAAACAGGTCACTGATATGGGTACACAAGTAGCTATTGTAGTAGGCGGCGGTAACTTTTGGCGTGGACGTACAAGCGGAAAAATGGACCGTACCAGAGCCGACCATATGGGTATGTTAGCTACAGTTATTAATTCATTAGCAATAGCTGATGCGCTCGAACAATTAGGAGTCCCTGTAAGAGTACAAACTTCTATAGCTATGCAGCAATTTGCCGAACCTTATATACGTAACCGTGCTGTAAGACATCTTGAAAAAGGCCGCGTAATTATTATAGGTTGCGGTACAGGTAATCCATTTTTTACAACTGATTCAGCTGCTGCATTAAGAGCTGCTGAAATAGATGCTGATATAATATTTAAAGCTACAAATGTTGATGGGGTATATGATAGTGATCCTAATATAAACAGTAATGCTAAAAAATATGATAATTTATCATTTCTTGATGTATTAAACCGCGAATTGAAAGTTATGGATAGTACCGCCGCTTCATTGTGTAAAGATAATAATATTCCTATTTTAGTATTTAATATAAAAGATCCTCAGAATCTTGTAAAAGCTGCTATTGGCGAAAATATTGGAACAATTGTTATGAGAAAAAATAACTAAAAATATAATAAAAATAAAAAATTTGCGTGCCGCTCGCTATTTAGCGGTAAATATAATCTATTATTAAAATAATAGTAAGGTATATTTGAAGGAGGCCATTATGCAAGAAGTATTTAAATCTGTAGAAAAAAAGATGAACAAATCACTTGATAACCAACTTTCAGAATATGCATCCATACGTGCAGGCCGTGCAAATGCAGGTGTTCTTGACAAAATTACTGTCGATTATTATGGAGCAGAAACTCCTATTAATCAGGTAGCCGCTGTATCAGTTGTAGAAGCACGTACACTTTTAATCCAGCCATGGGATGTTTCTGTATTAAGAGGTATTGAAAAAGCTATACTTAATTCTGATATTGGTATTAATCCACAAAATGATGGTAAAACTATCCGTCTTATTTTTCCACCTCTTACTGAAGAACGTCGTCGTGAAATTACTAAAAAAATCGCTAAAATATGTGAAGATACTAAAGTAGCTATCCGCTCTATCCGCAGGGATGGTATTGAAAAATTAAAAGCTATGAAAAAATCATCTGAAATTACAGAGGATGATTTAAAAGACGGTGAAAAACATATACAGGATTTAACTGATAAATACTGCAAAAAAGCTGATAAAAATTCCGAAGAAAAAACTAAGGAAATTATGGAAATATAATTTCTTATGTTGTAATTTTTATTTTTGTACAAATATAAATAATAGGGTCGAAAAAGCTTTCGGCCCTATTATTGCGGATTTTATATTATATAAACGGTTTTATTTTTCATGGAGGTTTTATATATATGTTTTTACCTATTAAGTTTTTCTTACGAAAAAAAACTAAAGATAATAATATTTCAACCAATATGAATCATAACCGTGAACATATTTTACCAAAGCATATTGGTATTATTATGGATGGTAACGGCAGATGGGCTAAAAAGCATGGTAAAATGCGTTCAGCCGGCCATGTTGAAGGTGCACAGCGTTTTAGAGAAATAGTAAAATACTGTGAAAAAATTGGTATTAAATATTTAACAGTTTATGCTTTTTCCACTGAAAATTGGCGCCGTCCTGAAGAAGAAGTCAATGGTATTATGAAACTATTCAAAGAATATTTAATTGAAGCTCTAACTGACTTCCAAAAAGAAAATATTAAAACCTGCTTTATTGGAGATAGGAGCGTATTATCAAAAGAACTAATTGATTTAATGAATCAATGTGAAGAAGATACTAAAAATAAAACTGGATTAGTACTTAATATTGCTATAAATTACGGTGGAAGAAATGAAATAGTCAAAGCTGTAAAAGAATTAGCAAAAGAATGTTTAGATGGTAAATTATTACCTGATGATATAACAGAACAATCTATATCACAACATTTATATACAGCAAACCAACCAGATCCTGATTTAATTATAAGGCCAAGCGGTGAATACCGTACCTCAAACTTTTTATTATGGCAATCAGCCTATTCTGAATATTATTTTGATAATATATTATGGCCTGATTATACTGGCAAAGATCTTGAACGGGCTATAGAAGCTTATTGTAAACGCAATCGTCGTTACGGCGGTATTTAATTTTGAATATTAGAATTTTGCTGGAAATATTTAATCTCAGCAAAACATTAGTATATATTATAATATTTAGCTGTTTTATTGCAGCAGATTGGACTTCAAATTATGAAAAAACGTGTTATCACCGGTATACTGCTTGCTATAACGGTAATTATTTTATTAATTATAAATAATAATATTTTATTATGTGTTGCTGCAGCTGCTATGAGTGCATTTATGGTATTTGAACTTTTACGTGCATTAAATTATCATAAAGAAATATTTATTTCTTTAATATCACTTGCATATTCAGTAATATTGCCATTTATGATGTTAGACCAGTTAATGCCTTATCTTGCAACTGTGTTTATATCTTATATAATATTATTATTTTTAGCAATAATAGTTTCTTATAAAAGAATACGTCTTGAAAGTATAGGTATACTTTTTACAATGAATTTTCTTATATATTTAGGTATAGGTTTACTTATACGTACCTTTACCGGGGATAATCTTGACGGTACGTTTACCATTATAGTTATAATGATGTGTGCATTTGTAACTGATACCTGTGCATTTTTTACTGGTTTAGCTTTAGGCAAACATAAATTAGCTCCCCAAATCAGTCCAAAAAAGACTATAGAAGGCAGTATCGGCGGTTTTTTAGGATGTATTGCAATTGTTGTATGTACTTCTCTTGTATATGAACATTACTTTTTACAAGATGCCGGACATATTCAATTTATACCATTAATTATAATAACCGCAGTCGGTTCTATAGCTGGTATGATAGGCGATTTAGCAGCTTCTATGATAAAACGAGCATGTAATATAAAAGATTTTGGAAAATTATTTCCAGGCCATGGCGGTGTATTAGACAGATGTGACAGCCTTATATTTGTTGCGCCTATTATGTTCGCTTTAATTAATATTTTCCCTATTATTATACGCTGAATGGAGATAAATCATGAATTCTATTATAATTTTAGGATCTACCGGATCAATCGGTACACAGGCTCTTGATGTAATAGATAAATTAAATATTAAAGTATCTGTATTAACAGCGCGTCAAAATATCACTCTTTTAGAAAAACAAATACGTAAATATAAACCGGAAATAGCTGTTGTTACTCAGGAAAAATATGCCTTACAATTAAGAGAAAATATAAAAGATACGAATTGTAAAGTTATTTGTGGTAAAGACAGTTTATGTCAGGCCGCATCTTATGAAAACGGCGATATGATATTAAATGCTTTAGTTGGAATTGCAGGTTTACTTCCGACTATGGCTGCTATTAACGCAGGAAAAACTATAGCTTTAGCTAATAAAGAAACCTTAGCAACTGCCGGAAAATTAGTAATAAAAACGGCTAAAGATAAAAATATTCCTATATTGCCTGTGGACAGTGAACATTCTGCTATATTTCAATGTTTGCAGGGAGTACCGGAAAATTCCCTAAAAAAAATATTATTAACTGCATCAGGCGGCCCATTTTTAGGTAAAACTATTAATGAGATGAAGAATATTACTCCTGATGAGGCTCTAAAGCATCCTAATTGGGATATGGGCGCAAAAATTACGATTGATTCAGCTACCATGATGAATAAAGGTTTGGAATTAATTGAAGCTGTTCATTTATTTAATGTTAAACCGGAACAGGTCCAGATTATAGTTCATCCTGAAAGTGTTATTCATTCAATGATAGAATTAAATGATAATTCTATTATTGCTCAAATGGGTGTGCCTGATATGCGTATTCCTATTCAATATGCGTTAACATATCCGAAAAGGCTTCCTTCCCCTGCTGCAGAACTTGATTTATTTAAATATTGCGCACTTAATTTTTTAAAACCGGATTTTGATAATTTCAAATGTTTATCAGCTTGTCTTACAGCTATAAAACGCGGCGGATTAGCTCCATGCGCTGCAAACGGCGCCAATGAAGCGGCAGTTAAATTATTCCTTGATAAAAAAATCAGTTTTACTGATATCGGTGAACTTGTTACAAAAGCTATGTTAAATCAACCGGATATTATTGATTATACAATATCCGATGTATTGCAGGCTGATAAAAATGCACGTGAATTTGTATTTTCACAAATATAAGTTTAAAAATTAGTATAGAAAGTTTATTAAATTTTAATAATAACAGTAAAATTTTCTTATAAATGTAAATATAATATATAATGTAATATTATTCTACATTATATTTTTAGGCTTGCTATGCTAATTTGATTTTGTCTTTATTAAATAGAATAAATGATAATCTTATAGCTAGCTTAAGCGGGGGGCGCCCACGGAGTGCATCCTTTGATGCACTCTATGAATATATTTCATATGAAATATATTCATAGGGCGGCTTTAGCCGCCCCGTGGGCGCCCCCCTTGCTCCTTAATACACACTAATATTTTCTATGTAATTTAGGATAATATTATAAATAAAACATATTTTCTTAAAGTATTTTTTTAATCTGTAAATATGAGGTGTTTGCTATTAGTATTGTTATATCAATAATTGCGGCAATCATTGTATTTTCCCTATTAATATTTTTTCATGAATTAGGTCATTTTACCTTTGCAAAAATATTTAAAGTAAAAGTAACAGAATTTGCAATAGGTATGGGGCCAAGATTATTTAAATTTCAAAAGGGTGAAACCACCTATTCAATCCGTGCCTTTCCATTTGGCGGATTTTGCGCTATGGAAGGCGAAGATGAAGACAGTACCGATGAACGAGCTTTTTGTAATGCGGCTGTATGGAAACGTTTTATAATAACTGCCGCCGGAGCTATAGTTAATCTGATTATCGGATTTATTATCATTATTATAATGACACTCCCTGATCAATTATTAGCTACTACTACAATTGATGAATTTAAAGAAGGCGCTGTATCTTCATCATATGGCCTTCAAAGCGGCGATAGGATAACATCTATCAATGGTACGGCTGTATTTGTAGATACTGATATCAGTTTTAATATGGCGCGCGACCGCGATGGTATTATGGATATAGGTGTTGAACGAAATGGTGAAAAGCTTGTTATAGAAGACGTACAATTCCAAACTACTCAGGTTGAAGGTATGAATGTACCTGTAATAGATTTCTGGGTATATGGAGAACAAAAAACAGTCCTTTCGGTATTGAAGCATTCTTTTTTACGTACAGTTTCAATTGCGCGTCTAGTTTGGCTGTCATTGTTTGATTTAATCACGGGTAATGTAGGTTTAGAAAGCGTAGCCGGACCTGTTGGTACTATGTCGGTTATAGGTGAAGCTGCATCTAATGCAGTAAGTACTTTTAGCGTTGATAATATAATGGTATTTCTTAATATTATAGCGCTTATCAGCGTAAACCTCGGCGTATTTAATTTACTGCCTATCCCTGCGCTTGACGGCGCAAGACTGGTATTTTTAATTATAGAAGGTATACGCCGTAAACCTGTAAATCCAAAATATGAAGGTTATGTTCATATGGCCGGTTTAGCAGTATTACTGTTATTTATGGTAGTTGTAACCTTTTCTGATATACGCCGGCTTATTACTGGAGGGTAAATATTTAAATATGTCTAAAATTGTTACTGTAGGCAATATAAAAATGGGCGGTAATAATCCTATTACCGTCCAATCTATGCTTAATAAACCTGCGCATGATATTGAAGGTAATATTAAACAGGCAATTGAGCTCCAAAATGCCGGATGCGATATTATCCGTGCCGCTGTGCCTGATATGCAGTCGGTTAGATTAATCAGCGCATTAAAGCAAGCTGTTAAAGTTCCAATTGTCGCTGACATCCACTTTGATTACCGTTTAGCTATAGAATCAGTTAACGCCGGCGCGGATAAAATAAGAATTAATCCGGGAAATATCGGCGGTGAAGATAGGGTAAAAGCTGTAGCTACGGCATGTGCTAATAAAAATATTCCAATTCGTATCGGAGTAAATTCCGGTTCATTAGAAAAAAATATCCTCGCAAAATATAATGGTATAACAGCTGAAGGTATGCGCGACAGCGCTCTTTATCATGCTTCGCTTTTGGAAAAATTTGATTTTGATAATATTGTTATTTCAATAAAATCATCCAATGTTAATACTATGACAAAGGCATATCGGTTAACATCCCAAAGCTGTGATTATCCTCTTCATCTTGGCGTAACTGAAGCTGGAACCGAACGTATGGGCCTTATTAAATCTTCAATTGGTATCGGCAGCCTGCTTTTAGATGGGATTGGCGATACTATCCGCGTTTCTTTGACAGCTGATCCAGTTAAAGAAGTATACGCCGGTATTGATATATTAAAAGCTGTAGGGCTTTATAATAAAGGCGTCAACATAGTCTCTTGCCCTACATGCGGCCGAACAAAAATTGATCTGATAAATTTAGCCGGCCAAGTAGAAGATGCCCTTCGTGATTGTGATAAAAATATAAAAGTAGCGGTTATGGGATGCGCTGTAAACGGTCCAGGCGAAGCGCGCGATGCTGATATTGGTATTGCTGGAGGAGATAACTGCGGGCTTATTTTTAAAAAGGGCGAGATTATTAAAAAAGTACCTCAGGATAAATTATTACAAGAACTTTTATTGCAAATTAATGAGTTATAAAATTTAAAATATAAAAACAAGCTATCTTTATTGGAGACACTTATTAAATTATGGGAAACAAAAATTGTTTAGGAGATTTATTTGCTCCTTTTATTAATCCATCCAGTCTTGATGAAAATATATGTCAGGGTGAAGTATTAAATATACATATAAATAAACATAAAAAAAGCATGGAAATCAAGATGATGTTCCCATGCTTTCTTGATGTTGACAAAATTATTCATCTTGAAAAATTAATCGCATCAAATTTATATTTATCTTTTTGTAAAATAAATCCATGTTTTAACAGTACTTGTATTACAAAAGAAAACTGGCCTTTAATATGCTGTTATTTAAAACGTGAGAATGCCTTATTTAATGGATATCTAGATAATTCTGAAATAACGCTTGATGGTGATAATATTTCTTTATGTCTTAAAAATGGCGGAGAATGTTTCTTAAATCCAGAAAATCAATTAAATCCGGTCGAAGAAGGATTAAAAAAATTATTTAATAAAAAATATTGTATTAATTTCAGCGGTACAACTGAAATAGATGAAGAAACTGTCGCACAATTAACGCCGGATATAGACATCCCTCCTGCACCTGTATCCTCGGCATCTAACCCGCACAAGGCATCATCTTCTCAAAGCTCCGGCGAACATATCACAGTTTCTGAATCGTCTTATTATGATTGCTCTTCAGCCCGTCTTATATTTGGTAAAAGCAAAGGTTTGCAGTCGGTACCTATCCCATTAAATGAAATAAATCCAGATCATATCAACGCTACAGTATGGGGTAAAATATTTAGTCTTAATCGAAGGGTAAGCAAAGATGGCAAAACTGATATAATCTCATTTAATATAACAGATAAAACCAATTCTATTTCTACAAAAATAATAGCGCCAAAAACAAAGACAAAATCTTTAGATGAATTAAAAGATGGTTTATGTATTTTAGTTTCAGGCGAATATTCATTTGATAGTTTTGATAGAGAATATACTCTTCGCATAAAAGATTTAGCCGTTATAAATCCAATTGAACGAATGGATAATGCTGAGGTTAAACGTATAGAACTGCATATGCATACAAATATGTCGCAAATGGATGGTATGACTCCTACCAGCAAACTGGTTGAACGCGCAGCTTCATGGGGCCATAAAGCTATAGCAATTACTGACCATGGAGTTGTACAAGCCTTCCCAGATGCTGCAAAAGCTGCGGGAGGTTTACATAAAAAAGGCAAAGATATTAAAATAATCTATGGAACGGAAGCTTATTTTGTAAATGATTTAGTTCCTGCTGTAATCGGTAATGCAGACGCTAAATTTTCCGAAGAAATTATTGTATTTGATTTGGAAACAACCGGACTTAATCCAAAAACTGAACGTATTACTGAAATAGGCGCAGTAAGAATAAAAAATGGGGAAATCATCGACAGCTTTGATACTTTTATTAATCCTCAAATGCCTATCCCGCTCAAAATTCAACAGCTAACCAGTATAACTGATGCCATGGTGGCTGATGCTCCTCTTGAAAATGACGCTCTAAATGATTTTATAAAATATTGCGGCGATTGCCGTATTTTAAGCGCGCATAACGCGACATTTGATATGTCATTTTTATGCGCGGCTTTAGAGCGCAATAATATAGATGTACAGTTTACTTCTATCGATACCTTGCCGATATGCCGTTCTGTATTTCCTGAATTAAAAAGCCATAAACTGAATATAATCGCAGAACATCTAAATGTAAATCAGATTCATCATCACAGAGCAAGCGATGACGCCAGGGTATTAGGTGAAATATTAATAAAACTGTTTGAAATTATACAGGATAAAACCGGTGAATTTCATGTAGCCGGTATTAATACAGCGCTTGCAAAATTAAATCCGCAAAAATCCGATAGAATGTATCATATGATAATACTCGCAAAAAATTATGTTGGGCTTAAAAATTTATATAAGCTTGTATCCAAAGCACATCTTGAACATTATAAAAAACGTCCAAGAATACCTAAATCAGTATTATTAGAGCATCGTGAAGGGCTTATTATAGGCAGCGCATGTGAAGCCGGCGAATTATATAGAGCAGTTGCTGCCGGTAAACCCTGGCAGGAATTATGCGATATTGCAAATTTTTATGATTATTTGGAAATACAGCCTTTAGGAAATAATCAATTTATGATAGCTGACGGTACGGTAAAAAGTAAATATGATCTTATGGAACATAATAAGACCATATGCCGTTTAGGTGAAAAATTAAATAAACCTGTTGTAGCAACCTGCGACGTTCATTTTCTTGACCCGGAAGATGCAAAATTCCGTGCTATTTTAATGGCAAGCCAAGGCTTTAAAGACGCTGATAATCAGGCTCCCCTCTTTTTGCGGACTACAGAAGAAATGCTTAAAGAATTTACCTATTTGGGTGAACAAAAAGCATATGAAGTTGTTGTAGAAAATACTAATAAAATTGCCGATATGGTTGAAGATATCATCCCTGTACCAAAAGGAACATATCCTCCTACAATCGAAGGAGCTGGAGAACAGCTTACAAATATCTGCTGGACAAAAGCAAAAGAATTATATGGCGATCCTGTCCCTGAAATAGTAAAAGCGAGATTGGACAGAGAATTAAAGCCTATTAAAGAATTTGGTTTTGACGTTATGTATATGATAGCGCAAAAACTTGTTGCCCGTTCTAATGAATGCGGTTATTTGGTAGGTTCCAGGGGATCGGTAGGTTCTTCATTTGTCGCTACTATGGCGGGAATATCGGAGGTTAATCCCCTATCGCCGCATTACCGCTGTCCAAAATGTAAGCACAGCGAATTTATTACCGATGGTTCTTATGGTTCCGGCTTTGATTTGCCGCCTAAAAATTGTCCCCAGTGCGGCGAATTTATGGACAGAGACGGCCATGAAATCCCGTTTGAAACCTTCCTTGGCTTTAACGGTGATAAAGCTCCTGATATTGACCTTAATTTTGCCGGAGAATATCAGGCTATGGCACAAAAACATACAGAAGAATTATTCGGCCGCGACCATGTTTTCCGTGCTGGTACTATATCAACTGTTGCAGAAAAAACCGCTTATGGTTATGTATTAAAATATGCTGAAGAACGCGGTATAGTATACAGCAAAGCGGAAATAGAACGGTTAAAACAAGGTTGTATGGGTGTAAAACGCACTACAGGCCAACATCCAGGCGGTATGGTTGTTGTTCCTCAGGATCATGATGTATCTGACTTTACTCCGGTACAGCATCCGGCTGATGATACCGGCTCTGATATAATAACTACACACTTTGATTTCCATTCTATTCATGATACCATATTAAAACTTGATAATTTAGGACATATCGTTCCTAATATATATAAATATCTTGAGGATTTTTCCGGTATACCTGTTATGTCAGTATCCATGAGCGATCCGGAAGTTATGAAATTATTTACTTCACCTGAACCATTAGGCGTTACGGAAGAGGATATCGACTGTAAAACCGGTTCATTGGCATTACCGGAAATGGGTACTCCATTTGTCCGGCAGATGCTTGTAGAAGCCCAGCCAAAGACTTTTACCGACCTTGTCCAGATATCCGGCCTGTCTCATGGTACAGACGTATGGTTAGGTAATGCCCAGGAGCTTATTAAAAACGGTACATGTACTATATCTAACGTTATCGGTACCCGTGACAGTATTATGACATATTTGATGCATAAAGGATTGGAACCTTTAATGGCATTTAAGATTATGGAAATAGTCCGTAAAGGTAATGCTACCAAACTTCTTACTGAGGAACATTTTGAGGCTATGAAAAAATGCAATGTACCTCAATGGTATATTGATTCATGTATGAAAATTAAATATATGTTCCCTAAAGCTCACGCAGCGGCTTATGTTACTGCTGCACTTCGTATGGGATGGTATAAAGTACATAAACCTGTGGAATTTTATGCGGCATATTTCACAGCCAGAGGCGATGATTTTGACGCTGAAGCGGCTATTGGCGGAATAGACGCTGTAAAACAGCATATGCTTCAGATTAAACAAAAAGGTAAAGAAGCTACAGCTAAAGAAAACGATACATATGATATGCTGCAAATTATTCGTGAGATGTTGGCGCGCGGTATAAAGGTTTTACCTGTTGATTTATATAAATCAGACGCTTATAAATATTTAGTTGAAGACGGCGCATTACGGCTCCCATTTGGTTCTTTAAAAGGTTTAGGCCCTGCCGCTGCAAAAAATTTATATGAATCAGCACAGAATTATAAATTTATATCCCGTGAAGATTTAGCGGTACGTTCAGGCGCATCAAAAACTGTTATGGAAACTTTAGCCCAGGCCGGAGTACTTGACGGTTTACCGGACAGCAGCCAGATGTCTTTTTTCTAATTTTTTTTACAAAATGTATATATCATACCTAATTTGTTATCTTTTCTAAGATAATTTAAATTACTCAAAACAAAAAAAATAAATAAGACAACTGATAATGAAAAAGTACCGTTTACAGGGGGGCGCCTGCAACGCTAAAATCCCTTATACACAAGCCACATTCGAAGCTTTTCTTTTTTTGTAAATTT
>JABLTR010112182.1_pt1 | contig 19454 bp, 20 predicted proteins | sample 7160071 | NCBI WGS metagenome assembly JABLTR01 (sample SAMN14651230, study PRJNA627086) | human gut metagenome | isolation source: feces | host: Homo sapiens | reverse complement strand
TGATGAATAAATCATAAGAAATACCCCCCGGCCATTGCCGGGGGGATTTATTGTTATTATTAGTGCTTTAAGGCAGTTGAGCGAAGAAAAACAAAGAACCGCCCGCTATACAGGTGGGAGAAAAAGTTATACAAAAAATCACCCAACCCAGTACAATAAGGGTGTTCAAGCCTATTTTAACAAAGAAAAGGTCATTTTAACGGTAAAATAAGCAAGCAGTTTATCACATACAAAGTGTATGCGCAAGTATCATATCGTGATAGTACCAAAGTACAAAAGAAAAATAATCTGCAGCCAATACATAGCAAGTTTATGAGAAATCATAAAAGTATAATGTAGATACAAAGGCGCAGAAAATATAGCAGGGTATATTACGCCGAATAATATACATCTACTGGTAAGTATATCGCCAAAAATGAATGTGTTGAGCTTAATGGGGTACTTGAAAGAGAAAAGCGCAATGATGTATGACAAACATATAAACTTAAAATATCATTTTGGGAATCGACATTTCTGGACAGAAGGATATTATGTGAGTATAGTAGCATTAAATGAAGCAACAATTGAAAAAAGTATATAGAAGAACAGGAAAAACATGATATCGTATTGAATAAGCTCAGTGTAAAAGAATACGAAGGCCCTTTTAAGGGTAACATGTAATACGAACGCCCCTTAAGGGGAGGCAAAAGAGATAAAAGCGATAAGGCTTGGACTTTTGAAAAAAGTCATGACAACCCCTAAGAATGGCGGCATGACAAGCTGCCTTAAGGTACTAAAAAGCCAGCGCCATTTAGGCGCTGGCTGATAACTTGGACTCATAACCCTTGTGCAAACCATCTGTTTGATGAATGGTTATGATTTTAATATAAGCTTAATTACTGGATTGATTGTCAAAAATTTCTTCCCACTGAGTAAAATCATAATTTACAGCAATAACAGTATCAACTCTGTGCGGACCGTCAATGGCAACAGGATCACCTGTGATTATTTCCCACTTTTGCGCATTACAGTATATCCATTGATCATCATAACTGTTTATACTTTCAAAAGAATAATTCAAATCAGAGTCAATATGCATTGCTTTATTATCTTGACCTTTTAAATTAACCGATTGCAAAGAACCATTTTTTGTAAAATATATTCTATTATTTATTATATTAAATTGCGGATCAGTACCTATATTTACAATTTCAGTAGGAGTACCTTCCGGCTGCATATAAAATACAGCATATTCAATTAATTCACTATCACTTATTTTATCTGCATAAAAATTATACCCATCAAATTCTATTTCAGATTCGTCCATATAATCAATTTGCCGTCCGGTATTATAATAGCATCCTGTAAATACGAGTAATATAATTAATATTATTATAATAAATCTTTTATGATTAGTCATTATAATTTTATATTCCTTTATGAAAAAATAATTTATAACATAATTCTCATCGTTTAATAGATATATCTTTTAAACCTATCTGAGGGAAATTATGATTAACACTATTGTCAATTTTTAAATCAACTCTCATCACTTTAATCAATTCGCAATATTTAATGTTTTGTAATTCACAATTGTGTTGCCCCCAAGTATCAATATAATCGTTTAACGCCTTAACTACCTCTATGCTTCCAGTAATAGAGATTAAATTAATTCTGTTTTGTAATCTTTCTACATCTTCAGCATTACTATGTCCTTTTAGCACTTTTCCTAATAAAGATACTAATTCAACATATATTTCTTGTTTCATTTGAAGTTGCTTTTTTGATTGCTCACTATTTTTTCACTATTCTTTTCAATTATTGTTGGTATAATAGCGATAAGTGCTCAGACGATTATAGGAATACACATCTTTAATATTTCTAGTATTGTGTTCATTTTTATTCACCTTTTGACATTTTTTTATAATTATTTAAACTATTACATATTATAACATAAATATTTTTATATTAAAATGGTAGGTATGATTAATGAATAGAAAAATATATAAAGATTGTCCATGCAAAAGAAAGAATTGCAAACGATCTGGTAAATGTGAAGAATGCTTAAAATATCATAAAAAGAAATCAGTTTTACCGTATTGTAAAAGGGATAACAGCAAGAAATCTGAAAACTAAAAAGGCTGTATATTTAAATATACAGCCTTTTTTAAAATAATTTTTATTTTATTATACTTATTTTATCCTGATCAATATTATGTGAAGGTTTATCATCATCAGGATAACCTAGTGCAATAGCAATAGAAAATTTATATCCATCTGGGAATTGCAATTTTTTCTCTAAAATAGGACCTTTATCAGTTAAAAATGCACAATCAATCATACCGATTATAACAGATCCTAAACCTAGACTTTCAGCAGCTAAAGCGATATTTTGTACAGCAATACCAGCATCTAAAAAATGCCATTTTGCCGTAGTATCACTGGATATAAATATAACAGCAGGAGCTTTATAAAATATATCCCAGTTGCGTTTTTCCATACGATCAATAGCTGTCTTATCACCGGAAGATTTGATATAATCGCATCCAGCAGAATTTATTTCATTGATAAGATTAGTATCAGTAACAAGTGAAAAATGCCAAGGCTGTAAATTCATAGCAGATGGAGAGGCAAGAGCTGCCTGTAAAATATCATTTAATATTTCATCAGAAATTTTATCAGCTTTATATGCTCTATGAGAGCGGCGTGAATTTATAATATCAAGAGTTTGATTAGACATAAAACAATTACCATACGATACATAATAATACAATAGAGCTTTATAAAAACATCATGATTTATATAGGCCTAAATATCAGTATCGTTCCTTTCATCATTTATATAATAACCATTATGGTACCGATAAAATGGGGCGCCCGCGGGCGGCCGAAGGTCCGCCCCTGAAAATATTGTTTTATGAATCTTTGTTAGGAATATTAATTTTTTCAGCAACAATATTTTCAGGGATAGCATCTTTTAAAGATGCTATCCGCGGGCGCCCCCCTACCGTTTACGCAACTAATTCCGATAAGATTTAACTTGTGATATGATAATATACTGTCTAAAGTATATTGATTAAAATATAAAGGATATTATTATAGAACATTTATCATATTGCAGATTTTATATAGCTTTTTCAAGAGCAGAAAGATCGAGTTTATCATATTGTTTTACAAAATTATATAATTTATTAGCTATTGTTTTAAGGCCACCTTCAATATTTGATTCAATATTAATAGGTATAACAGGATCATGAAGCGATAAACGCAAAAGGAACCAGCCATCGCCATCATCTTTATTAAATGATACTCTTATACCTTCACGGTTATCATCAGCAATAGTCCAACCTTTTTGTGATTTTGCGTATTGTTCAAGTTCATCAATAAGCTTCTGGCCGTATGGTTTAAAATCTTCCGTATTAATAGTAAGACGGAATTCACCTGCTTCTTTAGGTTCCTGTAAAGTTTCAATAATAGAACTTAATTGTTTGCCTTCTTTAACAAGCTGGGCCATTTTTATAATAAGCTTTACTGCAAGATAAGCGCCGTCATCAAGAAAATAATTTTCTTTTAATGCGGCATGACCTGAGGTTTCAATAGCTACCTGGCAATCCGTACCGGAATTATTAAGCTCAATGCCTTTATTAATAACATTTTTATAACCGCGCCTGTATCTATAATGAATACCGCCTAAAGATTCGATGAATATTTTAAGACCGCTTGAAGTTACTGAATCGGTTACAATACATGTGCCTGGATGTTCTTCAATAGCAATAGCGGAAATTAATGCGATAAGGCGGTTACGGTTTATTTCACGGCCCATATTATCAACAGCGCCTACACGGTCAACGTCAGTATCAAATATAAGGCCTAAATCAGCTTTACTATTTAATACTGCGTCACGGATAGAATCCATAGCGTCAGGATCTTCCGGATTTGGTATATGGTTAGGAAAATGACCGTCAGGATCTAAAAATTGACTGCCAGTTGTATCAGCACCGAGAGGTTCTAATACTTTTGATGCAAAAAATCCGCCTGCGCCATTACCAGCATCAACTATAATTTTAAGTCCGCTTAAAGGTTTTTGTTCACCTGTAGCTTTAATTATTTTATCGCATAAACCTTTAGCGTATACAGAAATAAAATCAAGAGAAGTACGTGTACCTATTTTATTAAATATTGGGAAATTGCCATCCTGAGCGATTTGCAATATTTCTGTGATATCTTCATGCTCAAGACCGCCTGATTTTATAAAAAATTTTAAACCATTGCGATTAAAAGGAAGATGGCTTGCCGTAATCATAACAGAACCATCATAACAATAACCATCAGTAACTAAAGTCATATACATAGCAGGAGTGGAAGCCATACCGCAGTCAATTACATCAGCACCGGAAGCTATAATAGCATCAGCAACAGCATTAAGCAAAGGTTTACTGGAGATACGTGAATCGCATCCAACTGCTATTTTTATTGATTCCGGAGATTTGGATAATTTATCAGATAGCCAACATACAAAAGCTTTAGCTATTTGTGACGCGATATCACAAGTGAGATTAACCGGTTGGCCTTCTATTCCTTCGAGAGCTACGCCTCGTACATCGCTGCCATTTTGAAGTTTTTTCCATTGTTTATCCAGCATAGTAATACCATCCCGCTTTCTTTATTTAGAATTTATTATATTTTACCATTTCTTAAAAAAAGTTGCAATATTTGGCCTGTTAATATTGTTTAAATATGCCACATAAAAATATATAAGAATAATATTTATTGATAGACAGATATAATAAATTACGATATAATTACTGTATATATTTTTTTCAGGGGGATAAATTTCTTATGGGTTTATTTGATGGAATAGGCCGTATTATAAAAGGCCAGTTAATAGATGTAATTGAATGGACGGATGATTCAAAAAATACAATGGTTTACCGTTTTGATATGCAGGGTAAAGAAATCATGAACGGTGCTATGTTGACAGTAAGAGAAAGTCAGACTGCTATTTTAGTATCCGAAGGACAGATAGGCGATATATATGGTCCAGGTCTTCATAAATTGACTTCTTCTAATATGCCGGTTATAACTGCGTTAAAGAGCTGGAAATATGGTTTTGAATCACCATTTAAACTGGAAGTATATTTTATAAATATGCGCCAGTTTACCGATATAAAATGGGGTACAACCAATCCTGTTATGATGCGGGATACTGATTTTGGATTAATACGCCTTAGAGGTTATGGTATATTTGCCTTTAAAGTAGTTGATCCTTTAGTATTTTTAAGAGAAGTATTTGGTACAAACAGTATGTATACTGTAGAAGATATCTCAGGCCAGCTTAAAAAGATGCTGGTATCAGGTATAAGCGATGCTATAGCGGAATCAAAGGTAGCAGCACTGGATTTAGCTGCAAATTATGATGAGTTTGGTAAGCTTGCAAAAGATAAAATGAATGCAAAGGTATTGCAATATGGATTTCAGCTTACTGATTTTACGATAGAAAATTTATCTTTACCAGAAGAAGTGGAAAAAGCTATGGATACCCGTACATCTATGGGCGTTATAGGCGATATGGGTAAATTTACGCAGTTCCAGGCAGCGCAGGCTATGCGTGAAGCTGCTAATAATCCTTCTGGAGGCGGGGCAGCTTCTATGGGAGTGGGCCTTGGAGCAGGCGTTACTATGGGCCAGGTTATGGGAGGCGCGCTGGGACAAAGCTTTATGCAGCCGCAGCAGCCGAATACAGCACAGAATGCTAATAATGCCAATACTGCTGCGGCTGCATCTTTAATAACCTGTCCGTCATGTCATAAACAGGTTGCAAAAGGAAAATTCTGTCCTGAATGCGGCGCTGAAATGGTACAGGATAATAATATGACAAAATGTATTAGCTGCGGGGCGGATATTGTTAAAGGCGCTAAGTTTTGTCCTCAATGCGGTGCAAAACAATCGCTTGAATGTCCAAATTGCGGGCATAAGCTTGATAAACCGGCAAAATTCTGTCCAGAATGTGGTCAAAAATTATAATATAATATACAAATGGTTATTTGATGATAAAATATTACATTTTGTGGCCATGAAAAGACGAAAGGCGTCAGATTTGATATGAATAATACACCTATAAATAAATCAACACAAAGAGTATATACAGAAGAAAAAACTGATAGAAAATGCCCGCAGTGCGGTTCAGTTATATCATATGATGAAGGAAAGCACAGATTATTTTGTCCTTCATGCGGATATGAACATCAATTATCGCAGGTTAAAGGAAATGAAATTGAAGAATTAGATTTTGATAAAGCTGTGCATATGGCGTCCACTGATTGGGGAACAAAACAGGTTACTGTACAATGCCAGTCATGCGGTGCGAAAACGGTATATGATGCGCTTGTTGTATCGTCAGTATGTCCATACTGCGGATCAAACCAGGTTATGCAAAATAATGATGAAACTGCTATGGCTCCATTTGGCATATGTCCGTTTGAAGTTAGTGAAGAAAATGCAGGCGGAATATTTAAAAAATGGATTAAAAAACGTTATTTTGCACCGTTTGGATTTTCTAAAAAAGCAAAAGCTAATAAGCTGGATTCAATATATCTTCCATGGTGGACATATGATTCAGATACAGTATCAGAATTTGATGCTAATGCCGGAGAAGATTATACAGTAAGCGTACCTGTAACTGTATCGGATGGTAAAGGACATACACATACTGAAATGCGCACTGAAACAAGGACAAGGTGGTATCCGGTAAATGGAGTATATTCTGAATTTATAGATGATTTACCTGTAAATGCTTCCAAACGTATGGACGATCATATGTTATCTAAAATATTGCCCTTTAATTTTCAGATGCTGCAAAATTATGATCCGCAGTTATTAGCCGGAATAGGCGCTGAACGCTATAGCATAGGATTGCAGGAAGGTTGGGAAAAAGCTAAAATATTAATACATGACATATTAAATAATAGCATAGAAAAGTATATATTAAAAAAATGGAATGCAGATCATGTTGCCAGACTAAATTTTACAACGGCTTTTAGCAATGTAAAATTCAGATATGTATTATTGCCGTTATGGATATCATCTTATATGTATAAAGGCAAAACTTATCAATATATGATAAACGGACAAACAGGTAAATCATATGGTAAGGCGCCTGTTTCACCTATAAAGATTATAGGACTTATAGCTATAATAGCAGCAATTGTAATAGGATTATACTTTCTATTTAGAAACATGTAAAAAACGATGAATTGATTGCAGGTGATTTATTGAAAAGTTTAATGGGATTATATATACATATACCATTTTGCTTAAAAAAATGCCCATATTGTGATTTTTATTCTATTACTAATATTGATTTACAGGAAAGATATATTGACAAGGTATGTTATTATATTGATAGATGGTATGCCAAAACTAACCAGAAAGCAGATACGCTTTATTTTGGCGGAGGCACTCCGTCAATAATAAAAGCGCAGCTTTTAGAAAAGGTTGTTAATAAAGTTAAAAGTACATTTTTATTAGATAAAGCTGAAATAACGCTGGAAGTGAATCCGGCAACAGCTAATGAACAGGATTTTTATGATTATTTTAATACAGGTATAAACCGTGTATCAATTGGTATGCAGTCGGCCAATGATAATGAATTAAAATTATTAGGCCGTATGCATAAAAATGATGATACAATAAAGGCTGTTTATAGAGCAAAAAAAGCTGGATTTAATAATATTTCACTTGATCTTATGCTGGGGATACCATATCAGGATGAAACCAGTCTTAAAAAATCAATAGATCAATGTGCTGAGCTGGATGTTCAGCATGTATCAGCATATATGTTAAAATTAGAAGAAGGGACGTTATTTTATAATAATCCTCCTAAAGGTATTGCTGATGAAGATTATATGTGCGATTTATATTTATTAACCTGCGATTTATTATCTAAATATGGTTTTAATCAATATGAGATTAGCAATTGGTCAAAAAAAGGTTATGAATCAAAACATAACCTAAAATATTGGGACTGCTGTGAATATTTAGGCATAGGTCCAGGAGCGCATAGTTTTATAAATGGCCGGCGTATGTATTATGAAAGAAATATTGATAAATTTCTTGATAATATGGATGTAAAAGATGATGGCGTAGGCGGAGATAAAGAAGAATATTTAATGTTAAGATTAAGGCTTAATGAAGGAATAAAAAATAAGTTGTGGCAGGATAGATTTAATGAGAACATTCCAAAAGAATATTTACAGAGAGCTTTACAGCTTAGTAAAAATGGATTAGTTAATATTAATGATAATGGATTTTCATTAACATCAAAAGGTATGTTGGTATCTAATTCGGTTATATCATATATAACCGGTTAAATAAAAAATATAAAGGATAGATTGGATTTTATGATTGATACAATTTTATTTGATTTAGACGGAACTTTATTACCGCTTGACCAGGATGAATTTGTACATGTATATTTTAAAGCATTAGCCGGAAAATTTGTAAAATTTGGATATAAGCCGGAATTAATGATTAAAGGAGTATCAGCTGGCTTAGAAGCTATGGTAAAAAATGACGGTTCTATGACGAATGAAGAGAGATTTTGGAAAGTATTCAGCAGTATAGTTGGAAAGGAGATTTTAAATTTAAAACCAGAATTTGACAGCTTTTATAAAAAAGAATTTTGGGCGGTTCAGGATATAACTAAACCAACTGAATATGCAAAGAAATGTGTACAAAAACTAAAAGATAAAGGATATAAACTTATAGCAGCTACAAATCCTGTATTTCCTCAAATAGCTACTTATACCAGGCTTAGATGGGCTGGAGTAGATCCAGATGATTTTATACATGTAACTACTTATGAAAATTCAAGCTTTAGTAAACCTAATATTAATTATTACAAAGAAATACTTAAAACTGTTTCAAAACAACCTGAACAATGTATGATGGTAGGTAATGATATTCAAGAAGATATGTGTTCATTGCAATTAGGATTAAAAACTTATTTAATAACTGATTGTATTATTAATAAAAATAATATAGATATAAATACATTTAATCATGGTTCTTTTGAAGAATTTGAAAAAATAGTTGATAATATGACTGATATAAAAAAAAAAAACGCCGCCGATCCTCTTTAAGATCAGCGGCGTTAAACATTTATTAGTCTAATACAAGAGAAGGAGCGGCATATACACGTGCTGCTAATTCAGAATCAAGCATATATAAACCTTTTGCTTCATGACCGAATAATTCAAAACGTTTTATTAAATCATCAGCATTTTTTTCCTCTTCACCTTGTTCTTTAACAAACCAATCTAAAAATTGGAATGTACGGAAATCTTTTAAATTTAAAGCTTCGCCATAAATATTATGTATAAGTTTAGTTACATATTGTTCATGAGCATATACATCATTTAATGGTTCAGCAAAATCAGAATATTCTTTATTAGGAGCAGCTATTGGTTCAAGAACAATCTTGCAGCCGTTATTCTGCATATATTGAATAAAGAGCATTGCATGATCACGTTCTTCCTGAGCTTGTACTTTAAACCAATTTCCAAAACCATTAAGGTTATTATCATAATAATAATTGGAAATATTAAGATACAGATAAGCTGAATAAAATTCTTTATTAATCTGCGTGTTTATTAAATCAACTATTGTTTTATCAAGCATTTTTTCATTCTCCTTTTCTATATTTTAATATTATTATATATTATAATATTAAAATTTTCCAGTATAAACTTAGAAAATATTGAGTAATCTATAATTATTTTCAATTGCAAAATAGTCGAAAATAGAAACATTTATAATTAAAAGCGTTTAAGGTTACGTTATCTTAAATGGGGGGGCGCCTGCGAGCAACCATATTACATATGGTTGCTCGATGCAAAATAATTTGTTATATAAATATACGGATGGATTGAGAGGATAGGTTTTCCTATATTATCCGGGTAAATATATATTTATATTATTTTGCATTTTAGCGCATCTTTTAAGATGCGCTGCGCAGGCGCCCCCCTTATAAGAGGCTTTTACGTTAACAATTTTTTATTAAGATTAGTGTTTTATAAAATATTTTAATTAAAGCTATTTAAATTAACGTTATATAATTATATTTTGATAAAAAAATGCCGTATGAAGTTTAAATTCATACGGCGATTATATTTGTTTAAATGTTATATTGCTTTCCAAGCGATTGCAAAATATTTTGATGATATTGGAAATTACCTTTATTAAGTGATAATTGAGTAATATCGTATAAAGGAGTAGCATTTGCTTCAACTACACATATTCCATCTGGAGTAATAGCAATATCCCATCCGATAAATGGTACATCAGGTATCTCTTTTGCATATTGTATACATTTTTCTTTAACCATATCAAAGTGAGGAATTTTAAATCCTAATATTTTAACGCCGGATATAGGATGTTTTTCATATTTTTCGCCATATACTTTTGTTACTGCAGGCGTTATAATTTTACCTGTATTAATATCAACAGTGGCTGTAAGACCGCCGGAACCTAAATTATCAGCAATACCATCGCCTTTGCCTATACGGATATAAACACCCCATATAGAATATTTGCCATTAATATTTGTTGTTATAACTCTTAAAGTATTAATAGATTTATCATGGAATTTTGCCATATCTTTATGCTGAATTATTAATTGTTCGCAAATATAACATTTTTTATCTATAAGTTCATCCATTAATACTTTTGTAGAAGGATAATCGTCAACACAAATTTTTGATATTTTATATCCGGATGAACCATGAGCAGGTTTTACTACTATGGTTTTATTATTTTTGCAAAAGTTATTAAATTCATCAAAACTTGCATGGCGAAGATCTATAATTTCGCGGTTTAACATATGTTTATAATTTTTATAAAAAAGTGCTTTATCTGAGAATAATTCAGCATAACGGTCGCTGCCTAATTTTTTAAAGAAATCAATATATCGGCCATATGTGGTATATTGTTTAATTTCTTCATCGGTTTTATCAAAAAAATTAAAAAGAAAATAATCTTCAACGGTTCCTTTTATAGAATATATAGATTTACAAATATGACGCCATAGTTTAAGACCTTTTAATCCACATGCTCTATATACAATTTCTTTATTTTTCAAAACAGTTTGACGTATTGAATTATATCGAATATAATTAATAATATTATAATGAATAAAAAATGTAACCTTGCTCATTTTATTTATACTTCCTCTCAGCTTAGACAAAAAAATACACTATTAGACATATTTACCTTAATATATAATATATAATGTGATATAAAAATGTCAATATTCATAGTATATTTTAATAAAATATAAAAATAATATAAGAAAAAATTTATACTTTTAAAATAATAAACAAAAAATAAAAATTATTATAGGTAGTACTTGACGATAACAGGAATATATGGTATAGTTATTACACCTCTTATTAGGTGTATTTTTTTATGCCTGTTTGAGGGAGGCTATAAAAATTCCGTAAACCGGGAGGTGCCGTCATGAGAGTTAAAATAACATTAGCCTGCACAGAGTGCAAACAGCGTAATTACAACACAATGAAAAACAAAAAAAATGATCCGGACAGACTCGAGATGAACAAGTATTGCAGATTCTGCAGGAAACATACCCTGCATAAGGAATCAAAATAAGCTAAACGGGAGGATTAATTTAAAATGGCAGAAACTAACGATGTAAAAAATACTAATGATTCTGAACAGCCTAAAAAATCCCGCTTTAGCTTTAAGAAACTCGGAAAAAATATTGTAAAATTTTTCCGTGAGTACAAGAGCGAATTTAAGAAGATAGTATGGCCGACTCCAAAACAGATTCTTAATAATACAGTAGTAACTTTAGTATTATGTCTCGTTGTCGGCGTATTCATTTGGCTTCTTGATTTAGGACTTGGATACGGAATCCAGTTTATTTACAATTTGGGAGCTTAAAAAATGGCTGAAACTGCAAAATGGTATGTAATTCATACTTATTCAGGCTATGAAAATAAGGTTGCAAGCAATCTTATGACAATGGCTGAAAATCGAAAAATGCAAGATTTAATCCATGAAATACGTATTCCAACTGAAACTGTTATTGAAATGAAAGATAATAAAAAGGTTGAGGTTGAGCGTAAGCTTTTTCCGGGATATGTATTTGTAAAAATGGAGATGACCAGCGAATCCTGGTATATAGTACGCAATACACGCGGGTGTACAGGATTTGTCGGATCAGAATCAAAACAGCCTGTACCGCTTACCGATGCTGAAGTAGAAGCTATGGGGATTGAAACCAAAAGCGTTGAAATCGGATACGGAGTGGGCGACAGGGTCAGTATTATCGACGGTCCATTTGAAGGTTATGTCGGTACAGTTATTTCGCTTGATGTTGAAAAAAATTCAGTACAGATTATGATATCAATGTTCGGAAGGGAAACTCCTACTGAACTGGAATTGGATCAAGTTGAATTACTGGCTTAAATTAGGACATGCCAAATTTGGTATGCAAAAATAGTAAATAAAGTTTTATTAGGGTAAACTGCGGTAAATAACCGCATTTTTGTGCGTATTTATACGCACTGTGGGAGGAAAATAAAATTTCCGCCAGTTACCACATTTTTTGGAGGTGCAATTTTAAATGGCTCAGAAGGTCACGGGTTATATAAAACTTCAAATCCCGGCCGGTAAAGCTACACCGGCGCCGCCAGTAGGTCCAGCGCTTGGACAGCATGGCGTTAATATCATGGCGTTTACAAAAGAATTTAATGAACGCACTAAAAAGGATATCGGTCTTATAATACCGGTTATAATTACCGTTTATGCGGATCGCTCCTTTACGTTTGTAACAAAAACTCCACCTGCAGCAGTTCTTATTAAAAAGGCTTGCGGCATAGATAAGGGTTCAGGTGTTCCAAACAAAACTAAAGTAGCGCAGATTACCGGTGAGCAGATTAGAAAAATCGCGGAAACCAAAATGCCTGATCTTAATGCGTCCAGCATAGAAACAGCTATGTCAATGATAGCTGGTACTGCACGCAGCATGGGTATTACGGTAGTCGATTAATTGCTTCCTGGTGGGAGGAAAAATTTAAAGTTAATCCGATTTAACCACTCTATAGGGAGGATATAGCATGAAACACGGAAAAAAATATAATGACAGTATAAAAATTGTTGACAGAGCAAAGCTTTATGATAAAGATGAAGCTTTAGATTTAACAGTAAAAACTGCAAAAGCTAAATTTGATGAAACTATTGAAGTTAACGTTAAATTAGGCGTCGACGGACGTCATGCAGATCAGCAGGTTCGTGGTGCAGTTGTACTTCCTAACGGTACAGGTAAAAAAGTACGTGTACTCGTATTTACAAAGGGAGATAAAGTAGAAGCTGCAAAAGCTGCTGGAGCTGAATATGTAGGAGCAGAAGAATATGCAGCAAAAATCCAGCAAGAAGGCTGGATGGATTTTGACGTAGTAATCGCATCACCTGATATGATGGGTGTTGTTGGCCGCCTTGGTAAAATCTTAGGTCCGCGTGGTCTTATGCCTAACCCAAAGGCTGGTACTGTTACTCCTGATGTAGCTCGTGCAGTAAACGAAGCTAAAGCCGGTAAAATTGAATACCGCCTTGATAAAACTAATATTATACACTGTCCGATTGGTAAAGCTTCTTTTGGTGCTCAGAAGTTAGTTGAAAATTTTGATACACTTCTTGGTGCTATTATTAAAGCTAAACCAGCTGCAGCAAAAGGACAATATATTAAATCATGCGTCGTTTCCTCAACAATGGGACCTGGCGTACGCATTAATCCAAATAAATTAGGTTAATTTATTCTATTAATTTAAAAAGTATTGACAGAATAATAATTCTGTGATATTATACACAAGCTGTTCTTTATCCAAAGACAGCAGGTGCAAAATAATTGCTTAATGGCTATTTTAAAAGCCGGCCTGCCGAGGTGGAGAGCGTTACATGTTGATTTTGTAAAAGGTATTTTTATGCCTTTTCATAGATTTGTAACTATGCCCTTCTCATCGGTAAGACTGGGAAGGGCTTTTTTATTTCCATATGGTGTTTAAGATATAACCATTTAAGCATAAATTCTATTCTTCGGAGGTGAAACAATTTGCCAAGTCAGAAGATTTTAGAGCAAAAACAACAGTTTGTTGCCCAACTTTCCGACAAATTAAAAAATTCAGTTGCAGGCGTTATAGTTAGCTATAAAGGTATAAGCGTTGAAAAAGATACAAAACTGCGTGCTGATTTGCGTAATGCAGGTGTTGAATACACAGTTGTAAAGAATACATTGCTTAGCCGTGCCGCTAAAGATGCTGGTTTGGACGGCCTTGATCCTGTTTTAGAAGGTACTACAGCTATTGCTGTAAGTCCTGAGGACCATGTTGCTGCTGCAAAAATCCTTGCTAAATTTGTTGAGGATAATGGTAAACAAATCAAAGAATTTAAGATTAAAGCTGGATTTGTTGAAGGTAAAGTTCTTAATAAAGCTGAAGTAGAGGATCTTGCAAAACTTCCATCAAAAGAAGTTCTTATTGCAAAAACTCTTGGAGGTCTCAATGCTCCTATCAGCGGCTTTGTTACTGTTCTTAATGCTAATATCCGCGGCCTTGCTTGCGTACTTAGCGCTATTGCAGAAAAACAGAGTGCATAATTGAAAATTTAAAAATAGTTATATTGTTAATTGAATCTTATTTATTAATATTTGGAGGTAAATAATAATGTCTGATAAAGTTTTAAAATTAATCGAAGATGTTAAATCCCTTACAGTTCTTGAACTTTCTGAACTCGTACATGCTCTTGAAGATGAATTCGGCGTATCCGCTGCTGCTCCTGTTGCTGTAGCTGCTGCTCCTGCTGCTGGTGCTGCTCCTGCTGCTGAAGAAAAAACTGAATTTGATGCTATCCTTGCTAATGTTGGCGCTGAAAAAATCAAAGTTATCAAAGTTGTTCGTGAAGCTACAGGCCTTGGCCTTAAAGAAGCTAAAGAACTCGTTGATAGCGCTCCAAAGCCAATTAAAGAAGGTATCTCTAAAGAAGATGCTGAAGCTATCAAAGCTAAATTTGCTGAAGTTGGCGCAACAATCGAAATTAAATAATTATATTTTTAAATATAATATAAATCCCCGGTGTAACTTTACACTGGGGATTTTCTGATATATAATATAAAAATTATCTGTATTATAATAATGTCAATTTGTCTATTCTAGATTTTAAAGTTTTAATAACTGATGGAGTATCAACTTGATTTTGAGGTATAGTATCCCATAATTTATTAAATGTTTCTTCTATAGGGAAAAAGACACTTTTTTCACCTATTATAAAACCATTTACATCTTTACAATTTTCTAAAAATAATATCATAGCAGCACTATTGCTTTTGTACCCCCATATTTTATGCCGGTACTGATTAAAACTACTTAAAGTTGTATCTGTAGGTAAAGCAATTTGCAGATTTTGATGTTGTTTTAAAAGAATTATTAACCATTGTAAATGATTTATAACATCATGAGGAGATGTTTTTAAAGGTTTATCAGTAAAATATGCTGTTTGAGGATAAGAATATCCGTTAGAATTAATCATTTCATCAATTGCACTTAATGGAATTATAAATCTATGCCTAAATAGAGAAAGATTCTTAATAAAAAAATGATGATGAATTAATAAAGCATTATATAATTTTCTTGAACGAGGATTATCTATCTTATTTTTTGCAAGTAAACGTTCAAATGATTTAGGATTCATTGTAGAAATGTATAGACAATCTGAAAATACATTTAATTCTTCCATTTTGCTAAAAAATGATTCAGATTGATTTAATATATGATCAACACGTTTAGGCGTAATTGCATAAATGATCGAATGACTAATAGAAAGAAGATATTCAAAATATATTTTATAGCAATCAATAATGCGCATATCAAATGAAAGAAAAGTAAGTATTGGTTGCGAAGGCTTATGATGTGGGAGACAAAAAAATGTACTGTTTCCAGGAACTACACCCATAGTATATTTTTTTTCAATATCTAAGCCGCTTGGCAGGCAATAGATATCAAAATGGCCAGTCTTACATAATGAAATAATTTGAATATATGCAGGATTATTATAATTTATATTAAAATCAATATTAGTAATTAATTTAATATTTTGACCACATTTTAATAACTGAGAAAACATAGAACAATATTTTTCCAGATATAATTCATTAGAAATTAAATTTATATAACTACCTGGCAAGAATAAATATAAAGATTGTCCAGGGGGAAGATTTGATATATTAACAATTAAATTATTTAATGCTTCTAATAAACCTTGGATCCCTTCATATAAAGTAAATTGTTTAGAATGCGCAGTTATTTCAGGAAAAATATAATTATCTGTATTAATTATGTTATCTGATGAAAAGGCATATAAAAGATTATTAAAGCTAAGAGTTCCTTTAATTTCAGGTGTATTTAGTTCAGCTTCATTAAAATTAATTGAATCATCAGAAAACCATTTATGTAGTGCAATATTTAATTGATGTGAATCTGGTAATTTATCTGTGGTGTTTAATTTTAATATAGAGCATAACTTCTTTTTTTGTAAGGCTGACATTGAATAATTTGCAATAAATTCACATATGCCATCAAAATTTTTTGAATTAAAAGATAATTTTCTTTTGCCTGTACGCCATTTGCTTATTAAAGATGGATCTACAAATAAATATTTTGATAATGCACTACTTTTTATATTAAATGTATTCATTAAGAATAATAGCTTATCATTAAAACCCATTTTTATCCTCCGATGAGTCTGATAATAGCTTTAGAAAGATATTTTCAGAACAAAGATTTATATAATGGTATAAACAAAATATATTAACTTGTCTAAGGTAAATTAAATCACTCAATGAAAAGGAATAAATAATAAAATAAAAATGACAAAGCAACAAAAAATGTAAAAGGTACCGTTTAAGGGGGGGCGCCTGCGCAGCGCATCATTTAGATGCGCTTTACGCAAAATAATATACAAATATATTTACCTGGGTCAAAAAGGAAAACAAAGATTCCCTTAAATACTCAGTATCTTTAATAGCAATTTATTTTGCAATAAGCCGCCATATTTCATATGGCGGCACGCAGGCGCCCCCCTTTTAAATGTATAGTAACCCAGGAATGATTTTTATTATAAATATCTATGTATTCTTACTTTCATTTTTATATATTGTATAATTTGGGATAATATAGCATTACCACCAATTTGGTGGTATGTTTAATTATATAATACAATATAGAGTGAAAAAATAAAAGATTACAGTAAATAATAACCAAATAAGTTGTATTTTTATCACAGGAGGTCGATAGTTTTCTATGAAAAATCCAATTTTAATGGAATTAAAGAAATATAATGGCTATATATCAGGTGAACAATTGAGTGATAAATTTAATATAACAAGAGCAGCGATATGGAAAAATATATCAAAATTAAAAAATAAAGGATACATAATTGAATCAGTATCAGGAAAAGGATATAAATTAATTAAATGTCCTGATATATTAAATGAAGATGAAATAACGGAAAATATATCGACTAAATTTATTGGACATACAGTGTATTTTTATGATGAAATAGATTCAACAAATAAAGAAGCAAAAAGAATGGCAGTATCAGGTGCGCCAGATGGCAGCATATTTACAGCAGAAATACAAAATCAAGGAAGAGGAAGATTAGGACGGAAATGGTTATCACCTAAATATGTAGGATTATGGTTTTCCATTCTGTTATATCCTGACCTTACTCCTGATAGAATAATACCAATTACTTTAGTAGCAGGTATATCGGTATGTAAAGCATTAATAAGTTTGGGATTTGATGCGAAAATAAAATGGCCAAATGATATAGTAATAAATGGGAAAAAGATATGTGGAATACTTACAGAAATGACAGCTGAAGCTGAACATATCTCCAGTATTGTTGTTGGTATAGGTATAAATGTTAATACAAAAAGCTTTAATGATGATATAAAAGATAAAGCAACTTCATTATATATAGAATCAGGAAAAAGTTTTTTAAGAAAAGAAATTTTATGTTCTGTATTAGAGATATTTGAAAAATATTATATTGATTATTTAGACAGCGGACTTAATAAGATTATTGATGATTATAACAATTTATGTATAAATATAGGAAAAGAAGTAGTAGCTTGTTCAACGAAGGAAGAGATAAAAGGAAAAGCTGTTAAAGTAAAAGAAAATGGAGCTTTATGTATTGCTACAGATAATGGAATAAAAGAAGTAAATTTCGGAGAAGTATCAATAAGAGGTATGATGGGATATATTTAAGAAATAAATATATAAAATGTTCATAATAATCTGATAAACTGTTATCAATTAAAATAATAGGATTGTAAAAGGGGTAAAAAATGAAAAGAATTCTTTTAATCTTTATGGTTTTATGCTTAGTATTAGGCATAGCAGGATGTAAAAAGAAAAATACAAATGATAATGATACTGTATCTTATGCAAAAGTATCTGAAGAACAAGCGGTAAAAATGCTTACAGATGACAGTGCGCTTATGGAAACTTTAGTAAAAAAAGATGATATTACATTACAGGAAATAACACCAGACGATGTATATAATGATACAGGCTGTCAAATATTTAAAAATCCGGATGAATATGAAAGCTATTTAGTATTTCAGGGAAGAATGTATCATATAGGGATAGGCTTTGGAGGATATGGTATAGTTGATATACAAACCTGTAATTTTGATGATAACGATCAAATGGATATAATTTTTGTATATTCATGGGGTTCAGGTACATTAAGATCAGAAATAGGATATTTTGATTTGACTTTATTAGAAGAAACCCAATTTGAATATTCTGTAGCTCATGACGGAGGTTATGGAGAAATTGCATTAGAAAAATTAAGCGACGATCGTTTTGATGTATATTCTACAAAAGCTATAGGAGAAAACGATGCTTTAAGCTATGAAAAAGATCAAAAAATAGCAGAAATAGTAAATGAAGGAACAAAACCTGTGATTAAAGAATGGCATGGTGATGAAAGTACTGAATGGGTTGGATAATTAAATATAAATATTGGATAAATAAATCTTTTTAAATAAAGCTATATTATCCTAATCAAACAATATATAAAAATAAAAGTAAAAATATGTAATTAATATTAAAGAAAACACCTCTGGTTACGTTACCGTAAAAAAAAAGGGGGGCGCCTGCGTGCAACCATATGAAATATGGCGGCTTATTGCAAAATAATTTGTTAAATAAAAGAAACTGAGTATTTAAGAAATAATAGTTTTCTTTTATAACTCAGCTAGAATATTTAAGAAATTATTTTGCGTAAAGCGCATCTAAATGATGCGCTGCGCAGGCGCCCCCATAAACGGTACTTTTACATTATTTGTTGCTTTTTTATTTTAGTCTTAATATTTATTCTTTTGTTTTGAGTGAT
>JABLTR010045226.1_pt1 | contig 19459 bp, 17 predicted proteins | sample 7160071 | NCBI WGS metagenome assembly JABLTR01 (sample SAMN14651230, study PRJNA627086) | human gut metagenome | isolation source: feces | host: Homo sapiens | reverse complement strand
GGCCGCTCAGTCCCGGCGCCGCGCGCCCAGGCCGAAGCCCTATGAGTACAGGGACAACTCCCGCATGAAGGATGATATTGTGACCTATGCGCAGGACTGGGGTTCCGCGTCGCTGGGCAGCCTGCGCCAGGACGGGCGGAAAAAACCGGAAGACCAGCCCCTGAGTGGGAATTTTATCGGAAAAATTAATAAATAGAGGCTCGCAATGGTTGCATAACGATCATTGGTGAAGGGCCTGCTTTCAGCCCGGCCTTTCCGGGCTGATTTTTATAGGAGGATGGCGTTTATGCGTTTGTACCAGGAGATTGAAGCCTACCGGCCTCAGAACGAGCAGGAGGCGGGCGACCGGGAGGCTATTCTCGCGGCGCTGCGGACATACGGCCCGTTTTTGCTGGAGAGGAACTGTACGCTCTGCCACCTGACGGCCTCCGGCTTTATTGTCAGCGCGCGGGGGGAGCAGCGGCGTACGCTGATGGTCTATCATAAAATCTACCGCGCGTGGAGCTGGACGGGCGGCCATGCCGACGGAGAGGCGGATCTGCTGTCTGTCGCACTGCGGGAGGCGGAAGAGGAAACAGGGCTTGCCGGCATCCGTCCACTATCCCCCAGAATCGCGTCGTTGGATATCCTTCCGGTCGGCGCGCACCGGAAGAACGGCAGCTATGTGGGCCCTCACCTGCACCTGAATGCGGCCTATCTGCTCCCGGGGCCGGCGGCCGCGCCGCTGGCCGGCAACGCAGATGAAAACGACGGCGCGCGCTGGCTGCCGGCCGGCGAGCTGGAAAAATGGTGTTCAGAAGCGCATATGCTGCCGGTTTACCGCAAATGCCTTGCACGCCTGAAGCAGCCGGGATTTGAGGGCTGAGGCCTTATATTATTACATATTTGATACTGTTCTTTTTTCGTGGGAAATGTTATAATAACAGCAATGAAGCTGTCTGGCTTTAGCGCGTTGTTGCAAAAAACAGCGGGAAGGCTGCCTGCTGCCGCGGGCAAATGGGGCCCGCTTCCTGCCGTGCTTCTTGCGTTAACGCCCTGTCGCCGGGCGGCGTTTATGCATGGCGGCGTGCCGTGACAGCAGCGAGGGAGGTGGCGAGTTGCGAAAAAATAAAAGCGTTCAGAAAGGGTTTGCCGCTGTGAAAAGGCGGCTTTTTCCGCTTGCTGCCACGGTGCTTCTGGCGGCATGCCTTTCGGGTTGCTCCTGGTTTGGAATGGATGCCGAGAATTTGATGCAGCCGCCGAAGCCTACCGGTGAACGCGAGGCAATTTACCAGCTGCTGGAGGCGGAGGCAGCTTCTGGCTTTACGCTGAAATACCCGGTCAATGGGGACTACCGCTCCGCGATCATCATGAACCAGAACGGCGAAGAGGCCGGCGAGGCCATCGCGTTTTTTCAGCCGAGCGGCGAAAATGTTTCCGGCATCAGCGTCATCTTTATGAAGAAAACCGACGGGGTCTGGAGCAATGTGGGGACCTTTAACAACCCTGCCACCCAAATTGACAAGGTTGAATTTGGCGATGTGAACGCGGACGGCAAATCAGAGATCATCATCGGCTGGGGCAATACGGATGCCGGGTCCAGCAGGCTTTATGTCTATAGCTTTGAGGGCAGAAAGGTCACCGAGCTGAATATGGACCAGAGCTATGCGCAGATGGCGGTTATGGATTTTGACGGCGACGGCTACGATGAGATTTTTACCGCCGGGCTCAAGGTCGGCGAGCAGCCGGCGGTGGCGCGCCTGTTCCGGCTGCGCAGCGGCGCGATAGAGATTATGGGAGAATGCGCGCTGGACCAAGAGGTCACGCGCTATGTCAATGCCGTCGGCGGCTTGGTGGACGAGTCGCAGGTTGGTATTGTTCTTGACGGCCGTAAAAGCGTAAACAGCATGGTTACGGAGATCCTGTATTGGGATCAGCGAACCCAGGCCCTGGCCTCCCCGTTCCTCACACGGAAGGAGGACGGCTCCGGAACGGTGACCTATACAGCCCGGGACCTGGAGGTGCTCAGCAAGGATGTCAACGGCGACAAAATGATCGAATTTCCCATTGTAAGCCGTCTGCCGGGCTATACGTCGCAGAATGCGGCGGAGGTAGGGAACATCATTGAGTGGCAGCGCTACGACACCGCCACCCTGATGCCGGAGCGTGTGATGAGCACCGTCAACAACAGCAATGACGGCTATTGGTTTTTAATTCCCGATATGTGGCGGGGCAATATTACCACCGTGCTTGACGCCGAGCAGCGGGCGCTGACCTTTTACCAGTGGCTGCCGCAGGAGACGGCGGAGGACGAGAACGGGGTGGTAACGCTTGGCAAGCGCGGGGATCCGCTGCTGGAAATCCGGGTCTTTACGGCGAAGCAATGGGACGCGCAGAAGGGCGGCGGCTATTTTGAATTGCTGGATAACGATAACCAGGTTTATGCGGCAAGGCTGCTGGAGTCCGGATCCATGGTAACAGACGGCGGGGTTGAGCTGCCGCTTTCCATGACCGAGGAGGATGTAAAAAACAGCTTCGGGCTGCTCTCGCAGGACTGAGCGCGCCTGCCGCGGCCGGGGCCGGCGGTTTGTTTTGAGGATGATTCTAGTTTAGGAAGCGGGGATCTTGGTGAAAAAAATATTGGTTGCAGAGGACGAGCAGGCCATACGCGAGTTTGTGGTCATCAATTTAAAAAGGGCCGGATATGACGCCTATGAGGCGGCGAACGGAGAAGAGGCGCTTGCGGTTTATGACCGGGAGAACGGCTCCTTCGACGTGGTGGTGCTGGATATTATGATGCCGGGGAAGTACGACGGCCTGGCGGTCTGTAAAGCGCTGCGCCAGAAAAGCGGCGCGGTGGGCATTATCCTGCTGACGGCCAAGACCCAGGAGATGGATAAGGTCAGCGGCCTGATGATGGGCGCCGATGATTACGTGACAAAGCCCTTCAGCCCCAGCGAGCTGGTGGCGCGTGTGGATGCGGTCTACCGCCGGGTGGCGCTGGCACAGGTACGGGACAGCAATAATTTTAAAGAAGAGATCGTCTCCGGTGATTTTTCACTGAACCTGCGAAGCCATACTCTGACACGGCGCGGCGTGCCAATTGAATTGACGCAGGTGGAGTTCCAGATTATGGAATACTTTTTTTCCAACCCCGGCGCGGCGCTTGACCGCACGGATATTTTGAAGCACGTGTGGGGCGAGGCCTATTTCGGTGAGGAAAAAATTGTGGACGTCAACATCCGGCGCCTGCGCATGAAAATTGAGGAGGAACCCAGCACGCCGCGGCACATTGTCACGGTCTGGGGACTGGGCTATAAATGGGAGGCCTAGCCGTTTGCACGGCGAAGCTCCCTTTGGCGCAGGACACGCCATTTTGCTGAGGAGGGGGAACGGCGGATGCCCGGAAAAAAGAATACCAATATCAACGGCATTGCGCGCCGGTGGCTCTTGACCAGTTTAGGCGTGATCCTAGTTATTCTGGTGGTGCTGATTCTGGTTTTGTCCATGACGGTCCGCGGCTCTATTTACGGTAATATTGAGTCTATTCTGCGCGGCCGGTCGGTGGAACTAACCAATGTGTTTGCAGATTATGGAAAGCGCTCCTCCAGCGAGTTCAACAGCACCGCCAGGAATTATGTGGAAAACTTTTCCGGCAAGGAAAATATGGAGCTGATGGTGCTGAACAGCAACGGTGAGATTCTGATTACCTCCATTGGCTTTGTACCTGACGATACGCAGCCGATGCCGGACTATTACATGGCGCTGGAGGACAGCGAGGGGTACGGCGTATGGACGGGCCGGCTGACCAGCGGCGAAAAGGTCATGGCGGTCACGCGCGTCATTCGCAACACCACCGGCAGCTTTGTCGGTGCCATTCGCTATGTGGTGTCGTTGGAGCAGGCGGACCACCAGGTCGTTCTGGTCATTGGGTTCCTGCTGTGCGCGGGCGCGCTGGTGATTGTGCTGGTAGTGGCATCGGGCCTATATTTCATCAACTCCATCATTACGCCGATTAAGCAGATCAGCGCCATCTCCAAGCGGATTGCGCAGGGGGATTTCGGCGTGCGGATATTAAAGACCAAGGAGGACGAAATCGGGCAGCTGTGTGATAATATCAACGAAATGGCCGTCGAGCTGGGAAAATCGGAGAAGATGAAAAATGATTTTATCTCCTCGATTTCCCATGAGCTGCGCACGCCGCTTACGGCGATCAAGGGCTGGGCGGAAACCATGCAGGAGCCCGGCATCGATCCCGATACCTGCTCCCGCGGCATGGGCATCATCATCCGCGAAAGCGAACGGCTGTCCGGCATTGTCGAGGAGCTGCTGGAGTTTTCCAGCATGCAGAGCGGCCGCATGACGCTGGTAATGAATAAGATCGACCTGCTGGCGGAGCTGGAGGAAGCAGTCTACATGTTCAGTGAGCGCGCCAAGACGGAGCATAAGTTCCTGGTCTACGAGGAAACGCCCATGCTGCCTCCGGTGCTGGGCGACGTCAACCGGCTGCGGCAGGTTTTTGTCAACATCATTGATAACGCTTTAAAATATGTAAACGAGGGCGGCACGGTCAATGTGGCGGCAACGGAGGATGGAAACGTTATCCACGTCGTCATCAGCGACAACGGCTGCGGCATTCCGGCAGAGCATCTGCCCAATATTAAGCGTAAATTTTACAAGGCGAACCAGACGGTTCGGGGCTCGGGCATTGGGCTGGCCTTGGCGGATGAGATTATGAAGCTGCATAACGGCAGCCTGGATATTGAAAGCCATGAACACGTGGGGACCGCGGTAACCATCACCATCCCCATTTTGAAACAAGATGAAAAAGAAGAGGGGAATAACAAGGGAGATGCCTAGAGAAAAGACCAAGCAGATCACGACCATTGGCGGCCAGGCGTTGATTGAGGGAATTTTAATGCGCGGGCCGAAAAAAAGCGCTGTAGCCGTGCGGCTGGAGGATGGCACAATCGACACAGAGGAGATGGGCTGCCAAAGCCTGCGGGAGAAATACCCGGTTTTGCGGTGGCCTTTGCTGCGCGGCGTGGCGGGCTTTATAGACTCGCTTCGCTTTTCCTACCAGGCTCTGGAGCTTTCCGCGGAGAAATCCGGCTTGGAGGAGGAAGAGCCCTCTAAGTTTGACCGTTGGCTGGAGCGCCATTTTGGCGGCAAGATTGTCAATTTGATTATGATCGTGGGCATGGCGTTGGGCGTGGCGCTGGCAATTGCGCTGTTTTTCCTGCTCCCCACCTGGCTCTTCAACCTTTTCCTCCTGGCTGTACCCGAAGCAGCGCCCTGGCGCTCCGTTGCGGAGGGGGTTATGCGGATGCTGCTCCTCCTGCTGTATGTGCTGTTTTGCTCCTTTGTGCCGTCCATCCACCGCATGTTTCAATATCATGGGGCGGAGCATAAGACCATTTTCTGCTATGAAAACCAGGAGGAGCTGACGGTCGAAAATGTCCGCCGCCACACCCGTTTTCACCCGCGCTGCGGCACCAGCTTTATGGTAATTATGATCCTGCTGGGGATTGTCATCGGCTTTTTCATCCCTTTTAGCAATGTGTTTTTACGGACGCTTGTAAAAATCCTGTGCATCCCGGTCGTTGTCGGCATCGGCTTTGAGCTGATTCGCCTGTGCGGAAAATATGACAATTGGCTCACCCGGGTCATCGCCGCGCCTGGGCTGTGGATGCAGCGGATTACGACGAAGGAACCCGATGACAGCATGATAGAAGTAGCCATTGCCTCCTTGAAGGAGGTTATCCCGGAGAATGGGGAGGACCTTGTCCCGCAGAAGGGGGAGCGGGCGAAGAAATCCGCCTGAAAGGCCCTGTGAGGAGTATGTGCCGATGACGCTGAAGGAAGTTTATCAAGAAGGAAAAAAAACGTTGACGGAGGCAGAGCTGGAAAGCCCTGCCTTTGATGCAATCAGCCTGTTTCACAAGGTTTTTGGAATGGACCGGCAGGCCTTGGCGATCCATGGAGCTGCTGACGCCGGCGAGGTGCGGCAGGAGCGGTATCGGGCGTTGATCCGTGAGCGGGCGGCCGGCCGGCCGCTGCAATACATATTGGGATCCTGGCCCTTTATGGATCTGGAGCTGGAGGTTGGAGAAGGGGTTCTGATTCCCCGGGAGGAAACGGAGCTGCTCGTTTACACCGGGGCGCGCAGGCTTGCCCAGGCATTCCCCAGCATGGCGGGGGGAAAGGGCCTGAGGGCAGCCGACCTGTGCGCCGGAACAGGTGCGGTCGCGCTGGGGCTGGCGGGGCTGCTTCCTCAAGCGTCGGTTGCGGCACTGGAGCTGGAAGAGGAGGCGTTCGTCTACCTGCAGCGCAACTGCCGCCGCATGGGCCGCAGGGTGCAGCCTCTACGCTGCGACATTTGCCGCCCATCCACCGCGGAGCAATTCGGCGGGCTCCATGGTATCCTCTCCAACCCGCCGTATATCCGCTCGGCGGAGCTGCCCGTTTTACAGCGGGAAGTCCGCCGCGAACCGCAGAGCGCATTGGATGGCGGGACGGATGGCCTCCATTTCTACCGCTGCATTGCAGCGCTGTGGGTTCCCCGTCTGGTAAGGGGCGGCGTGTGCGCGGTAGAAACCGGCGAGGATCAGGGTCGTGCGGTTGCGGCGCTGTTTGAGCAGTCCGGGCTGAGGGAGGTCCGCGTGGAAAAAGACTTTAACGGCCTGGATCGGGTCGTGTCCGGCATTCGCTAGCAAATACAAATATTTGTTCGATTTTTTGTGCTGCTTCCCTTGCTTTTGAGGAGGAAATCGGTTATAATTTGAATAGATCATATTGACGGGCCGGCTGCCGTAAGGCCGGGGCCAGATGGGTAAAGGAGAAGAGAGCATATGGCTGCGAATCAGGATAAAACAGTTGATAAGGCAACGGCGCTGCAGACGGCGCTGAGCCAGATTGAAAAACAGTTCGGCAAGGGGGCGGTTATGCGCCTGGGGCAAAACCAGGCCATGAATGTGGAGGCCATCCCGACAGGCTCCCTTTCCCTGGACCTCGCGCTTGGAATTGGCGGCCTTCCGCGCGGCCGCATTGTTGAAATTTATGGGCCTGAAAGCTCCGGCAAGACTACGCTGGCGCTGCATTGCATTGCCGAGGGGCAAAAAGGCGGCGGCACCGCAGCCTTTATCGACGTGGAGCATGCCCTGGACCCGGTTTATGCCAGCAACCTGGGGGTGGATGTGGAGGCGCTGCTGGTTTCGCAGCCGGACACCGGCGAGCAGGCCCTGGAGATTACCGAGGCCCTGGTGCGCTCCGGCGCAATCGATGTCATTGTCGTGGACTCAGTCGCGGCGCTGGTGCCGCGTGCGGAAATTGAGGGCGAAATGGGCGACAGCCATGTCGGCCTACAGGCCCGTCTGATGAGCCAGGCGTTGCGCAAGCTTGCCGGCGCAATTTCAAAATCCAATTGCGTGGCAATTTTTATTAATCAGCTGCGCGAAAAGGTCGGCGTTATGTACGGGAACCCCGAGGTGACCCCGGGCGGCCGCGCGCTGAAGTTCTACTCCTCCGTGCGCCTGGATATCCGAAAAATTGAGACGCTGAAAAACGGCTCAGAGCAAATCGGCTCCCGTACGCGCGCGCGCGTTGTCAAGAATAAGATTGCCCCGCCGTTCCGCGAGGCGGAGTTTGACGTCATGTATGGGCGCGGCATCTCCCGGGTAGGCGAGCTGCTGGACCTGGCGGTGCGGCTGGAGGTTATTCAAAAGAGCGGCGCTTGGTTTTCTTATAAGGAGAACAGGCTGGGCCAGGGGCGCGACAACGCAAAGGAATATTTGGCGTCGAACCCCGAGATTGCCGGCGAGGTTGAGCAGCAGGTGCGGGATAATGTCGACAAGCTGTACGCCAAAAATACGCCGTCCTCAAAGGCATCGGCGGCAAAGCCAGTCGAGCCTTCCGTCGGGGAGCCCGCGGCTGCGCCCGCCCGCGCCCGCGGTAAGGCGAATATAGACATTGAGGCGGATTGATGCTGATTACTGCAATGGAGCCGCGCCGCGGGCGGCGCACAGCGCTGTTTTTAGATGGTGAGCTCGCCGTGACCCTGGATGCGGAGACATTGCTGGCCCATGGCTGGAAAATTGGCCGCGAGATCACGGACGAGGAGCTCCATGAGATGATTGAGCGCAGCGAAAGCCGCCGGGCGGGCGAAAAGGCTTTGTATTTGCTGGAGCACCGCAACCATTCCAAAAAGGAGCTGGCGGATAAGATTGCGCGCACAACCTCCAGAAGCGCCGCACAGGAGGCTGCTGAACATATGGAGGAGCTGGGGCTGGTGAATGACGAGGCTTTTGCCCGCAGCTACGCTTCGGAGCTGTTCTGCCGCAAGGGCTTTGCCGCAATGCGGGTCCGGCAGGAGCTCCTGCGCAAGGGAATCGCCAGGGAGGTGGCGGAGTCCGTCATTGACGAGCTGGCGCCCGAGCCTGAGCATGCGCTGCGGGACCTGGTGGAGCGCCGTTATGCACGGCAGCTGAGCGATGAAAAGGACATACGGCGCACGGTAGCGGCGCTTGGGCGCCTGGGCTACCGCTATGATGAAATCCGCAGCGTACTGCGGGATTATTTGAGTGATGAGCCGGAGGGCTTTAACGCCCTTTAACAGAACGGCGGGCCCGCCCGCTTATAACGATATAGAAAAGATCGGAGCGTATTGGCAGAATGGCTTATTCGGTTGGAATGGTGAGCCTGGGGTGCTCTAAAAACCAGATAGATGCGGAGATTATGATGGCGGCCTTGCAAAAGGCTGGTTATGAGCTGCGGGATGATGCCGCTTTGGCGGATGTGGCAATTGTCAATACCTGCGGCTTTATCGAGGCGGCCAAAAAGGAATCCATTGAGGAAATTCTTGAGCTGGCGCGCCTGAAGAAAGAGGGGAAAATTAAGGCCCTGGTGGTGACAGGCTGCATGGCGCAGCGCTACCGGGAGGAGGTTATGAAGGAGCTGCCGGAGGCTGACGCCGTCTGCGGCATTGGGGCAAACAACGACATTGCCGCCGTGGTGGAGCAAGCGCTGGCAGGCAAACGCCCGCAGGCCTTTCCGGAGAAAACCCTGCTCCCTCTGGAGGGGGAGCGCGTCCGCAGTACCCCGAGCTATTTTGCCTATTTGAAAATAGCCGAGGGCTGCAGCAATGGCTGTGCCTATTGTGCGATTCCGATGATCCGCGGCCGGTACCGCAGCAGGACGATGGAGAGCGTTGTGGCAGAGGCGGAAAAGCTGGCGGCGGATGGGGCCAGGGAGTTGATCCTGATTGCCCAGGACACAACCCGCTACGGACAGGACCTTTATGGAGAATGGAAGCTCCCCGAGCTGCTGCGCCGCCTCTGCAAAATCGAGGACCTGCGCTGGATCCGCCTGCTTTACTGCTACCCCGACGCCATTACGGATGAATTGCTGACGGTAATGGCCGAGGAGGAAAAAATCGTCAAATATATGGACCTGCCGCTGCAGCACTGTAACGGCAATGTTCTGAAAAATATGCGCCGCCCGGGCAACCGTGACGAGTTGATCGCACTGACCGCCAAAATCCGGGCCATGGTGCCGGGCATCGTCCTGCGAACGACGCTTATTACCGGGTTTCCCGGCGAGACAGAGGCGGAGTTTGAGGAACTGTGCGGTTTTGCCAGGGAGGTTCGCTTTGAGCGCCTGGGCTGCTTTACATACTCGCAGGAAGAGGGGACCCTGGCGGGTGAGATGGAGAACCAGGTGGAGGAAGAAACCAAAGAACACCGCATGGATGTCATTATGGAGCAGCAGATGGGGATTATGCAGGAGTGGGGCGAGGCTCAGGTTGGCCGCGAGCTCACCGTGCTGACCGAGGGCTTTGACCGTTATGCCGAGTGCTGGTTCGGCCGTTCGGCTGCCGATGCACCGGATATTGACGGGAAAATTTTCTTTACGGCAGGCGCAAAAAAGCCCGCTTACGGTCAATTTGTAACGGTTCGCATTACCGGCTGCATGGATTGCGACCTGATGGGAGAATTGGTTTGACGGCGGAAAAACGGCGGATGGTACGGAGGCATGTGAGGGAGGTGGACGGCTTTGAATACACCAAATAAATTAACGGTTCTGCGGGTCGTACTGGTTCCTTTTTTTGTTCTGTTTCTTATGCTGCCGCAGGTTCCCCATCACTTTTTGCTGGCGGGGCTTATTTTTGGCGCCGCCTCCTATACGGACCATCTGGATGGAATGCTGGCACGAAAAAACGGCCAGGTTACAAGCTTTGGTAAGTTTATGGATCCGCTCGCAGATAAAATTCTGGTCATATCCGCCCTGGTTTGCTTTGTCAGCCTGGGCCTGGCGCCCGTCTGGATGGTGCTGCTCATTATTGCACGGGAGTTTATGGTGACCTCCATCCGGCTGGTTGCCGCCTCTTCGGGCATTGTGCTGGCGGCTAATGGGTGGGGAAAGGCCAAAACCGTCACACAGATGGTTGCTATCATTTTTATCCTGGTGGTTCAATACCTTGCGGAGCTCGGAGGGTTGGGCATAGTGCCGCTGCTGGCGGAAAGCGCCATGCTGGATGCGTACCTGCTGGCCGGTAATATCCTATTGCTTGCGGCTACGGCTGCGTCTGTGATCTCCGGGGCTGTTTACCTCAAGCAGAACTGGTCCGTAATCAGTGAAATGAAGTAAAAAAACACCTGCCGGTTAATCATTACGGCAGGTGTTTTTTGTAATGCGGGCCCGGAGCCCGGGGAGCTCGGCTGAAGCCCAAGCCTAGGAGGACGGATGCCAGGCTTGCACGGGCTGAAATAATAATGCCCGATGGAAATGATACCGGGGCGTTTTCGGGCATATAGACAGCGGGCCTGCGCTTTGCGGTTCGTGTAAGCAGGCATTAATTGCTTTTTGGGTGGAGAATTACTTTCACAACATCTTGAATACTGCACTCCAGAATTTCACACAGATCTTCAAGTGTTTGGATGTTTACATTTTGGTTGTGTTTCAGCCTGTAGATGGTTCCCTTGCTGAATTTGTACGTGCTGATGAGTGTATATGTCGTTATACCTTTGCGTTGCATGGTCTCCCATAGGGGAGCGTAATCGCGCATATACACCTCTCCTTTTAATGTGATTATATAGTTCATTATATTTAGCGCTATTCGTATTGACTATGACCCATAACTCGGGTATAATATTGCGCAGGGGAAAAGGAGGAATGCTTCATGAAATGCCATGAACAAAAAAACAGCAGCGAAAGGAAAGAGCCGTCTACCTACGAAAGACTGCTGGCGCTGCCAGAAGGTGAATTAGAATTACTTAAGGAAAAAATCTTTTTTATCTGTATTGCCGACCAAGAAGAGGCTGACGCCGTTGAAAATAAAGCGGTAATGACAAAGGAACTGTTCGAGCAAATCACGGAGCATACGGTGGCCCTAGGGCTGAACGCACTGACATTGGCCCTGACGGAGGAGCACACGGAGCTTTGCCGGGAGTTGTTTCAGGAGCAGGAGAACTTGCCGCAGCCGCCGGAGGATTATGAGCCGAAAAGCTTTGAAGAGATATTGGCGCGTTTTAACCAGGAACAGGATCTACGGGATACGGAGGAGCAGCACTATCTCGACTTTTTAAAGAATAAATTAAAGCAGATTGACTGATAAAAAGATCCCCGATGCGGCTGCATTTATATTGTGTTTAGTTTATAAAAACGTCCGGCCTCAATAAACTTGAGGCCGGACGTTTTTATGCCATGGGCGTTATTTATTGCCGGGGCAGTAAAAAGGTGCGGCCTGATTACTTTGGCTTGAAACGGCGAAAAGCAGGCAGGAAAAACGGGGGCCATGCATGCCGGAGGCGGCGAAGCTGCGCCGAGGGCCGAAAGTTTTGGCAGCTTGCCGGCATAAAGCGGGACCTTTAGCTCCATACTAAGTTCAGATTCACGACAGCAGCCGGCGGGCGTGCCCACGATGTGTGTCAAGGAAAGGAAGGAAACGGGTGAAAGGTGAAAAAAGAAAAGAAAAACGCGTAAAAAAGGGCTGGAGCCGCGACGATATGGAGCTGTCGCTGCTGGCTGCGCCCTGCACAATTTGGTACCTGCTCTTCGCGTTTTTACCCATGTTCGGCATTATTATTGCCTTCAAGGATTTTAAAATTAATGGGAATTTTATCAACAGCATCCTTACAAGCAAATGGGTGGGCTTTGAAAATTTTACCTTCCTGTTTACCAGCAACGATGCCTGGATTGTGCTGCGCAATACGCTGGGCTATAATGTCGTTTTTATTATCCTGGGCATCGTAGTGCCTGTAGCGCTGGCCTTGATGGTCAGCCAGCTTCACGGCAAAAGGCTGGGAAAAATGTATCAAACCGCGATGTTCATGCCCTATTTTCTCTCCTGGGTGGTCGTGTCCGCGGTGGTGTGGGGCTTTCTGTCCTATGACAAGGGACTTGCCAACCAGCTGGTAGAGGGTATGGGCGGAGACCGGGTTAATTGGTACATGCAAAAGCAATATTGGCCCTATTTTTTGATCTTTATGAACCTGTGGAAGGGCTTGGGCTACGGTATGGTGGTCTACCTGGCGGCGATTACCGGCATCGACACTTCTTTTTATGAGGCTGCCGTCATTGACGGCGCAACCAAGTGGCAGCAGATGCGCTACATTACCCTACCGGTTATGAAAACTGTGATTGTTATGATGTTTATCATGAGTGTAGGGCGAATTTTTTACTCAGATTTCGGCTTGTTTTATCAGGTTCCGAGGGATTCAAATTCCTTGTTCAGTGTGACCTACACCATTGATGTTATGGTTTATAAATCACTGAAAAGCGCCACCGTTGGCATGGCTTCTGCCGCAGCGTTTTTTCAGTCGGTTATGGGCTGCATCACAATTCTGGCCGCAAACGCCGTGGTTCGCAAAATCGACCCGGAAAGCGCGATGATCTGAGGAGGCGAAACGGTGAAAGCAAAAGTCAACCAAACGCAGTCGGGCTTGGATAAATTTAACCGCATCGGCTTTGGCGCCAATGCGCTGTTCCATGTTATCTTTATCGTTATTTCCCTGCTGTGCGTCATTCCTGTGCTGTTTGTACTGTCTATCTCTTTCTCCTCTGAGGCCGCTATCAATGAATATGGCTACAGGCTGATTCCAAAGGTTTTTTCGGCGGAATCCTATCTGTTCCTGCTCAAGCAGGGCAGCGTAATTCTGCGGGCGCTGGGGGTGTCGCTTTTTGTCACTATAACCGGCACGGTGCTGGGCACATTGTTAACCACAACCATGGGCTATGTGCTGTCGCGTTCACAATACCGGCTGCGGGGCTTTTTAACCTGGGTGGTTTTTATTCCAATGGTGTTCAACGGGGGCATGGTTTCGAGCTATTATGTCAACGCCAACCTGCTGGGCCTGAAAAATAATATTTGGGCGCTGATTCTGCCATTGGCTGTTTCATCCTTCAACGTCATCATCTGCAAGACCTTTTTTAAGTCTAATATACCGGATTCCATTGTAGAGTCCGCTAAAATCGACGGCGCTTCCCAGCTTAAAATTTTTTTTAAGATTGTGCTGCCGGTTTCACTGCCCGTGTTGGCGACCATAGGCTTATTTTTGTGCTTTACCTATTGGAACGACTGGTTCCAGTCCATGCTTTACATCGACGACTCGCGGCTGAACTCGCTGCAGGCGCTGTTGACGCAGATCATGGGCAATGTGGATTATCTCTCGCAAAATGCCGCCGGCCTGGGGGTCAGCGCGGCAGAGCTGGCGAAAAATATGCCCAAAGAGGGTGCACGAATGGCAATTGCAATCCTTATCGTTCTGCCCATCGCCTGTGCTTACCCTTTTTTTCAGCGTTATTTCATCTCCGGCCTTACAGTGGGCGCGGTAAAAGGATAAAGGCCATTTAAAAAAGAGAGGAGCTTACACAATGAGAATGAGTAAATGGAAGGCGCTGCTTTGCCTGGCAGCCATGCTGGCCGTTATAACAGGACTGTTCAGCGGCTGCCAAAATGCGGAGGAGGGCGAAAGCGGCGATTCAGGGAAGACGCCGGTTCTGACCTGGTGGCTGATTGGCAGCCAGCCGGAAAATCTGGCGGACGGCGTGGAAAAGATCAACGCCTACATCGAGGAAAAAATCGGGGTTAGGGTCAATATCAAAATGGCCAGCTACAGCGATTGGCCGGACAAAATTAACCAGCTGGTCAACACCGGGGAAAAGTTTGACATCATGTTTACCAATGAAACGAAGTACAGCCGCCAGGTCAACCAAAATGCCTTTGCAGATCTAACCGACCTGTTGGCCAGCGAGGCTCCGGTGCTTTATAAGTCCATCCCCCAGGAGGTTTGGGAGGGGGCAAAAATTAATGGCAGGATCTATGCGGTACCGACCTATAAAGATTCCTCATTGACGCAGTACTGGGTATTTGACGATGCCTATGTGCAGAAATATCAGATCAATGTGGCGGCTACAAAGGATTTTGAAGCGTTGGACAAGGTCTTTACCGCGATGAAGCAGGGGGAGGGCAAGTCCTTTTACCCGCTGAACCTGACCCAGGGAGACGGCTTCAGCGGACTGTTGAGCGACTATGACGGCCTCACACTGGGGCTGCAGCCCATTGGTGTGCGTTATGACGACGCAAACCGCAGGGTGGTGTCCGTGCTGGAGCAGGAGGAGGTCATGGACCGCCTGAAGATGCTGCACAAATGGTATGGAGCGGGCATCATCAACCCGGATGCGCCGACCCAGAAGGATGCCGTTAAAGGCCGCGCCTTCTTTTCCGCCCAGGGGTACCCGGGCGCGGAGGTTGGCTGGCAGGTAAACGAGGGCGTTGAAAAATATGACACGGTTCAGGTTTTCGGGCCCCTTTACACCAAAGGTACAATTCAGGGCTCCCTGAATGCGGTTTCATCAAATTCCTCCTATAAAAAAGAGGCCCTTAAGCTTTTGCAGCTGGTCAATACAGACCGGAAGCTGCGCGATATGCTGGCGTTTGGTGTGGAAGGAACCGACTTCGAGTACGCCAACAGCGAGCGCACGGTCGTAAAGCGCCTGACGGACACCTGGCAAATTGGCAATTATGCGATTGGATCCTACTTCAACCTGTCTACCTTGTCGGACGCACCGGCGGACCAGTGGGATCAGGTCAAGGCCCTGAATGCACGGGCAGAATCCTCTGCCTGCCTGGGCTTTACCCCGGACATCGGCGATTTGTCCACCGAGCTGGCAAATTGCCAGCAAACCTGGGATAAATACCGCTATGAACTGCTGACAGGCGCCTCCGACCCGGTCAAAATGGTGCCGCAGATTGTCAAGGAGCTAAATCAATCCGGCATGGATAAAATTATAACGGCGGTGCAGGCCCAGATTGATGCATACTATCAATAAAGCGTTGCGCTGGACGGCTGCAGAAAAGGAGCAAGGCGCGTTATGAGCAAACTAATAGGAGCGGCGCTGCCCAATATCCCTTGGCAGGATTGTCCGCCGGGCTGCAGGGAGCCCGTTTGGCGCTACAGTGGAAACCCGATTATCCAGCGGGATGCAATCCCCACGTCCAACAGCATTTTCAACAGCGCCGTAGCGCCCTTTCGAGGCGGCTTTGCGGGCATTTTCCGCTGTGACAGCCGGGCGGTGGAAATGAACATCCACGCAGGCTTTAGCGAAGACGGCCTGCGTTGGAAGATCTCTCCGCAGGCCATCCGTTTTCAAGGCGGCGGGGAGGCAGCCCGGTACGAATACCGCTATGACCCGCGGGTCTGCCGGCTGGAAGGCCGCTACTATATTACCTGGTGCAACGGCTATCACGGCCCAACCATTGGCCTTGGATATACGGAGGACTTTCAAGCCTTTCACCAGCTTGAAAATACCTTCCTGCCCTACAACCGCAACGGTGTGCTGTTTCCCCGGAAAATCGGCGGGCGTTACGCCATGCTCAGCCGCCCCAGCGATGGAGGCCACACGCCCTTTGGCGATATTTTTTACAGCGAAAGCCCGGACTTGACCTATTGGGGCAGGCACCGCTTTGTTATGGGGACCGTTCCGGGTAACGCTTCCGCCTGGCAGAGCCTGAAGGTAGGGCCGGGGCCGGTCCCAATTGAAACAGACCTGGGCTGGCTGCTCCTCTACCATGGGGTCATCAACACCTGCAACGGGTTTGTCTACCGTGTAGGTGGCGCGCTGCTGGATCGGGATGAGCCCTGGAAGGTGCTGGCGCGATCCAGGTTTTACCTTTTGGGGCCGCAGGAGCCCTATGAATGCGTGGGCGACGTGCCGAACGTCACATTTCCCTGCGCAGCGCTTACAGATGCAGGCACAGGGCGAATTGCCATTTATTATGGCTGTGCCGACACGGTAACGGGTTTGGCGTTTACAACGGTGGACCGTCTGGTGAATTATATTCAGGAAAATAATTTGCTGTTTTGAGAAAACCGGGGATGGTTTGAAGGCCGTCTCCGGTTTTTGTAAATAGAATCGCTTTTTTTCGGCACGCGTTTATTATTTTGGAATAAATTGCAGCTATATCATTAAAAAGAAGAATTTTTGTTATATGTTTATATGGTTATTCACGTTTTTAAATCAAAACTTATGAGAATTGGAAAAAGAAGTGTTGAGAAATTTTTAATAGTGTGCTAGTATAGGGAACTGTAAAATGAACGGGATTTGAACGGATGGCCTGTTCCAGGAATTAAGAACGAAAACGTTGTTTATTGAGGCAGGGGTTCAGGGCGGACATCCACTCCTGGGTGGGGACGTCCTGTAAAAATAAATTCCTGAAATAATTTATGGGAGGGATTCTTGTGAAGAAAAGAATTCTAAGCATGGCGCTGTGCCTCGCAATGATCGCAGGCGTATGCACCGCCTGCGGTCCGAGCGAGTCTGCAAGTTCAGGTTCTACTGCGTCGGGAACCGGGCAGACCTCTTCCGGTGAAGAAAAGGACTTTGAGGGCACGATCACAATCAATACTCAGGCTGGTCCCGGCGCCGACGCCGCGTGGCAGGCTGTTGCCGATGCTTACATGGAAAAGCATCCGGATGTCAAAGTCGTCATCGACCTGAAGCCGACGGACAGCTACGCCGAGTGGATTCAAAACATGTTCGGTACAGAAAACCCCACGGCTGACATTGTCAACATCAACCTGGCCGGTTCCTCTGCGAACGACAAGTCCATCAACTACATGGAATATGCGGATCAAATCAGCCCTTATTCCGGTAAGAAGTGGACGGAGCAGTTCAACTATGAGATGCAGACCCGCGACCTGGCAAAGGGCGAGTGGAACAACCTTTCCCTGGACTCCGTTCAGGTCATGTGGTTCTACAACAAGGATCTGTTTGAGAAGGCAGGCGCTGAGGTCCCCACAACCTGGGACGAGCTTGTAACCACTTGCGAAAAGCTCTATGAGGCCGGCATTCAGCCGCTGTCCGTTCCGGGCGACTTCAACAGCTTCTGGGCCATGCAGATGGGCTGGCTGGCCCAGGTTTATGCCGACCAGACCACCAGAAGCATGCTGGAGGTTTACCGTGCGCATGAGGGCGACTACAACTATGATCCCGACGTGGACGGCACCTTTAAGCTGGACATCAGCGACCCGTTCAACGACGACCCGTGGAAGGTCAACCAGAACCCGGTCCGTGCCTATAAGGCGATTGTCGACGGCGATTATGACCCGGCTTCTGAGGGTATGAAGACGGTTTGGACAAACTTTGCCAAGATCTTCCCGAAATATGCGGGCGGCGACGCCTTCTTCGGCACCACGGACGGTGTGCCGCTGTTCTACCAGAGCAAGGCCGCTATGTACATCGACACCGGCTCCCGCCTGGTGAGCTTCAAGCTGGATATGGACAAGCTGGCTGCCGGCGAGCAGATTATGGCCGGCAATGGCGAGGATGAAATTACCGGCGTTAAAAAGTTTGAAATGGGCACCTTTAACATGCCTTCCATGGAGGGCCCGGGCATCGAGGCTCCGGCACGTACGGTTGAGGTTGCAACCGGCTTCTTCGGCGCTGTGAAGAAGGACAAAGAGCATGACGCAATGGTCGTCGACTTCCTGATGTACTTCTCCTCCACGGAGGGACAGAGCCTGTACCTGAACACCGGCCTGGAGAACGGCATGACCGTACAGGGCCCGTCTCTGGTCAACGATGTACAGCTGCCCGACGAGTACGCGCAGCTGTTTGAAAACCTTGAGTTCGTCGGCAACACTCAGAAGGGCTACGGCCAGATGATGGCCCGCGGCGCACCGGGCGATGTGCAGAACTCCCTGCGCGAATGGTACGATTACTCCCAGCAGTTCCTGAACGGCAAGATCACTGTTGACGAGTGGGCGGCAAAGCATAAGGAAAACGTTATGAAATACCTAGACGATTCGCTGGCGGCCGCCAAGATCTCCAGAACAGACCTGGACAACCCGCAGAACGAGCCGACAGGCAAGTGAGCGGACGAATGAACTGAATATTTCTGTTAAGCAAAAGAGGCTGCTGAAGAGCAGCCTCTTTTGCTGTTTTTAATATTGTGCGTAAATTGTGCGCAAAGCTGCGTCTCATCAAAACAGCGGCTGTATAACAGTTGACTTATGGCAGCCGTTTGCCTATAAGCGGCATACTTATAAATTGACGGTTTCAAAAGAAAATTTTTGAAACACGGAAGGCAGAAATATTTCTTATTAAGAAATAAATTCGTCATAATATATAAAATAACGTTTTTCTGAAAAAATAATAGCAAAATTTACGAATAAAATCTTGGTAAAAATAGACTAACTATGAACTGATTGGAAAATTATCTAAAAAATTACTTGATTAGTTTTAGATACTGTGATATTATATGAAAATAGAAATGGCTTGGCTATAAATAGCGGTATCTCTCACACTTTCACATGGATTCTAGCGTCCTTGTTTTTAGGGGTATGATTTTTCTCAGCACTATTTAAGGTTGAAGGATTCGTTCTCTATGCAGGGGCTCAGGAAACGGAACTCGCATTGGCGGGAGGAGTTTTCTGTAAAGATAAAACCTGAATAATTAATTTTAGGAGGAATTCTTGATGAAGAAAAGAGTTCTAAGCATGGCGTTGTGCCTCGCGATGATCGCGGGGGTCTGCACCGCCTGCGGGCCGGGCTCAACAGCCAGCTCGCCGGCCAGTGACGCGCCGCAGGCGGAGTCCGGCGGTTCTGCCTCGTCGGCAACCGAGGCTACACAGTACGAAGGCACCATCACCATCAACACCCAGGCGGGCCCCGGCGCTGAAGCAGCATGGAAGGCCGTCGCCGAGGCCTACATGGAGAAGCAGCCCAACGTGGATGTGGTTGTTGACCTGAAGCCGTCCGACAGCTACGGCGAGTGGATTCAGAACATGTTTGGCACGGATAATCCGACCTCCGATATTGTCAATATCAACATGGCTGGTTCTGCCGCAAATGACAAAGCTATCAATTATATGGAATATGCGGAGCAGATCAGCCCTTACTCCGGTAAGAAGTGGACCGACCAGTTTAACTATGAGATGCAGACCCGCGACCTGGCGAAGGGCGAGTGGACAAATATCTCCCT
>JABLTR010015155.1_pt1 | contig 19561 bp, 19 predicted proteins | sample 7160071 | NCBI WGS metagenome assembly JABLTR01 (sample SAMN14651230, study PRJNA627086) | human gut metagenome | isolation source: feces | host: Homo sapiens | reverse complement strand
CTTACAGGAGAGCAGTACCTGACGGGGCAGTGCGGTTCGCTGTTCACCAAGATGTTCGTAAACGATGATTACGACCAGACGGGACTTTTGTCATCTGACATGCTGACATACGAGGAATGCGACAAGTACATCGACTACGCCGCCAAGCTTGACATCAAGCTGGAGACGGAAGTGAAGCCGCTTTAATTAAAATTTATATATTATGGGATAAACCCGAAAGGAAAAAGCTGTCGCTTGTGCGGCGGCTTTTTCGTTGAGAAGGTTTTCATTGAGAAAAATTCTATATCAGTTGAGGCCTTGCTCATGTTTTTGCCGGATTTCCCTTACTTCATCGTAATCCGGCACACTTGACACGGTTTGTTGCCGTATTTTTTGATGAGGTGTAGAATTCGGCAAGCATGACACGACTGTTTGCCGGATTTTTAAATACAGCTTGAAATCCGGCAGGCTCCTTGCCGGATTCTTTGTATAGGACGATTATCCGGCATCGATTTAGCAAAATATTCCATCGAGGAAAAATGCAGGTGCTGCAAATATGATTTTTTCCGGTTTTGCTTGCCGGATTTTTTGATTATATCGAAGATCCGGCACGAACCTGTGTCAGGGCTGCCGGGAAACCTTCTTTTTTAACAAAACCGGCAAGTCCGGCTGTATCCCGTCATCCGGCAAGTCTGAAGTCTGGCTGTACCCTGTGGTAAGGCTGGCACGATGCCGGGAAGGTGTGGAGGTATTGCTGTACTGCTGTATTGCTGCCGATGGCCTTGTCTGCCGTTGTGGGGCAACGTGATTTTTTTGCATTTACGCTACGATTCAGGTGTGATATATTTAATATCGGAGGCAATCAAAAATGAGTAGGAAGACATTGCTGAATATCGACTACGCGCTGATCCAGGGGACTTACTGGATGTTCTACGCTGTAGCCGGGATGTTCGTATCGGTATACATGCTTGGCAAGGGATATTCCAATACTTCTATTGGTCTGGTCATCGCAGTGGGAAATGTGGTAGCGGTGTTTGTCCAGGCTGTACTGGCAAATATAACTGACAAAGCGCAGCGGCTGACCGATATTACAGTTATAAAGGTTTTGATCGCAGTGCTGTTTGCGCTGACCGTGGCTGTTCTGCTGATAGGAGACAAGTCATTGCTGCTCACTATCGCATATACGGCGCTGATAGTAGTGCATACGGCTCTCCATCCTTTTGTCAATTCTCTGAGTTTTACCCTGGAAGAAAGCGGCGAACATGTCAGCTTCGGCATAGGGCGGAGCATGGGATCGCTCAGCGCCGCACTTTTGGGATTGGCCATGGGATATCTGGTGACAGGATTCGGAGTAGATGTGATACCTTTTTCCGGACTTATAATACTGGTGTTGATGGAAGCCATCATCATAGTGGCAGGGAGACATCATGCCAGATTCAGACAGGGAGGCCGGGAGATCCCCGGACATGAGACGGGCGGCGGAGAAGAAGCTGTGAGCCTGACGGAGTTCGTTTCAGGGAACATGGTGTTCATGGTCATGAGCGTTGGCGTTGTCGCGCTGTTCTTTGGCAATGTGATAGTTGAGAATTTTACGATACAGATAATAGAGAGCATAGGAGGAGATACAGAGCAGCTGGGAGTGATGATATTCGTCATGGCTATACTGGAAATGCCAGCAATGCTGTTCTTTGACAGGATAAAAAAGCGTTTTTCCTACATATTCCTCATGAGGGTAGCGGCTATTTTCTTCACGGTGAAGATAACGCTGATGTATCTGGCCGGTTCTATGGGGGTCATGTATGCGGCCCAGGCATGTCAGGTGCTGGGATACGGGTTGATGTTCCCGGCGATGGTCAGCTTCATTGATGACATCATGTCCAGGGGGGAAGCCGTAAGAGGACAGGCTGTTTTTACTACGGCTATAACGGTAGGAAATGTGCTGGGGTGTATCTTTGGCGGACGGATACTGGATCTTTCCACGGTAGGGACTCTGCTGCTGATCAGCGCGATGATAACGGCGGCGGGAACGATCCTCATATGCTGTACCGTCAGCAGGGTAAAGAGAAAAAATATCGAAAGGGATGCTGTATGAACGGAAAAAAGGAACTGAGATACTTTAAAATAGGAAATTCGTACGGAGGAAACCAGCGGTGGATGATAGATCCGTGGATGCACATAGGTGGATGCGCGGCTCTTACGACATGCGATGCATTCATATACCTGAGCTTATATAAAGGATTGCAGGGCCTCTGTCCTTATGCTCCTGAAAAGATGGGGAAGAAAGAATATAAGAAATTCGCCATGTCCATGAAGCCTTACCTTCAGCCCCGGGAATCGGGGATAAAAGATCTGGGGACATACATGGACGGAGTCAGAGCATATCTGGAGGATGTCGAGGAAGACCGGGTGACAGTGACGGGTCTTGACGGCACGGAGATTTATGGAAACGCGGAAGCGGCTGTAAGAGAGACCATAGACAGAGAAATGCCGGTGGCATATTTGATGCTGAAGCACCGTGATAAGAAATTCGACTTTTTTGAGTGGCATTGGTTCCTGGTCATAGGGTACGATGAGAGCGACGGAGGCTTCATGATAAAGGTGGCCACTTATGGAAAGGCTCATTGGCTTTCACTGAAGGAGCTGTGGGACACCGGCTTCGATGAAAAAGGCGGGCTGGTGTTGTTTGAGGCCGATCAGACAGAAAAAGAGGAGCGCGATAAAACAGGAGATCTACGGTAATGAACGTTTTTACGGCGATAATGCTGGTATTTGCTACAGTCGGTATGCTGGACAAGGTGGCGGGAGGCCGGTTCAGGCTGTCCGAATCCTTCGATAAGGGACTGCTTACCATGGGGACCATGTGTATCCCTATGGTTGGAATGTCGTGCGCTGGAGTGGCTCTCATACAGAATAACACAGAAACGATCATGAAGGTCATGGATACGCTTCCTTTTGATCCGTCTATCGTAGCCGGAGTGCTGCTGGCTCCCGATATGGGAGGATATTTCATCGCAGAACAGCTTTCCGGAAGCAAAGAGTTGTTCGTTTTCAATGGCATCGTGTTGGGAGCGCTGCTGGGACAGATGGTGACGTTCCAGTTGCCGATATTCCTGTCATCTATAAGAAAAGAGGACAGCAGTTTTGTGCTGAACGGGTTCGTAGCAGGTCTCATCGTGATACCTGTGGGCTTGGTGGCGGCAGCGGCGCTTCTGGGAGTGGGATCAGGTGAATTTGTCGCCGAGTTCATTCCGCTCCTTTTGATATGTCTGCTGATGGCCGCAGGATTGATGAAGATGCCGGAGAAAACAGTAAAGGGGTTTGAGATATTTGCCAGAGGGATACAGATAATCACGCTGATACTGTTTTTTATCACGGTCATGGGAGTTTTTGTCCCGTCGGCCGCTTATGCTGATTTCAGCTCCGTCGAGGAAATAGTTATCGTCGTTTTCAAATCGGCGGTGATAATAAGCGGTTCACTGGTGTTGTCGGAGCTGATATTGAGATTTTTCGGAAAGTGGATAGCCGTTATAGCCAGGAAGCTGAGAGTCAATGAGATTTCCGTGATAGGTATCCTGCTGGGATGCGCCACATCTCTGGCGGTACTTCCGCTGATATCCAAGATGGATGACAAAGGAAAGCTGATGAATGGTGCTTTCAGTGTCAGTGGCGCGTATTTCATGGGCGGACAGATGGGGTTCGTTTCCAGTGTTGCCGACGGATATACGGTGGCAGTGATGGTGATAGCCAAGGTTATATGCGGTGGACTGGGAGTGCTGCTGGCGTATAAGCTCTATGGAAGATTCAGTGGCAGAGGTGAGCTCTCCGAGGCGGCAGAGATATAGTGACGGCAGCCGCTACAGATACCTTTCCACGACGATGTATGTCCTGTCTTTTCTGGTCTGACCTCCTACTTCTTTCAGATATGCCTTGCCTTTTCCTCTGAGGACCAATTTGTCACCTTCTTCCACTTTCATATCCGGCTTTTCCGCCTGGAGGCTATTTATGAAGACAAGTCCTGTGCGTATGGCATCGGCTGCCTTTGAGCGGGACATTTTAAAGGCCGATGATATGACATTGTCCAGACGCAGAGAAGCGACGGTATCCTTTATCATCGCGGTCTTAGTTTCAGGTATGCGGAGTTCCGAAAGGGGAAGGGCCGAGAGGGATAGTTCGGTACGGCCTGCTTTCTGGTAGTTCAGCATGAGGAAGTCCTCTATATCGTCCATGATTATGATATCGGCGCCATCGTCCCGTACCAGGATATCGCCTATCATTTCCCGCTTGAGACCCAGACCGGTGAGGGAGCCCAGGTAATCCCGGTGAGTCAGCTTCCTGCCGGATGGCGGCGCTTCGGCCCGTATGACGGAAAGAGGAAGCTGGGATACGTCGGCATAGTCCGGCAGGAAAGCGGCTATGGTCCGCTCGGCATCATCGTATCCTCCGTAGAAGGTGCATTTTACGTCGCTGCCTTTTGCCAGTTGGCGGCAGTGCCTGTCCACCAGAGAACGCTGACGCAGATCCAGAAAAGTCGTGTGCGTGACGCGGTACTGGTCCAGACACTGATTGAACTTATCTTCCGCTCCGGCCAGGAGCATTTTGTCTTCTTTCGTTATTTCCATTTTTTCCTCCCTTGTTTCTCTCATTAATTATAGTAGCGCAGAGCCGGAGGCGCAACAGTGACAGCATAAAATATATGTGATCCACGGTGGCGGAAGCAGCAGAGATAAAGCTGATACCCGGTTACTTTATCATGGTAAGGCAGGTCCCGGTATGTTATGATAATACCGATATTCGGATGAAACTTTTGGAGGGATAACATCATGAGAGGATATATAAGACGCGACAGCTACGATATTCCGTACAGGATGGAGAAGGGCAGCGGCGACAAGGTGGTGATAGTGGCCCATGGCTTTGCCAGCAGCAAGGAGAGCCCGACGGTGGAAATGCTGGCGAAGGAGCTGCCGGAAAAGGGTATCGGCGTAGCAGCGCTGGATTTTCCTGCTCACGGGGAAAGCCCGGTGGACGGAGAATTCCTCACGGTGAAAAATTGTGTCAGAGATTTGGGAGATGTGGAAGCGTTTATAAGGGAGGAATGCCCCGGGGTGGAGATATGCTGCTTCGGCTCCAGCTTCGGCGCTTACATTACGCTGATATATCTGATGGAAAGCGGCAAGGAAGGCACCAGGGCATTTCTCAGGAGCGCGGCTGTCAATATGTCGGATTACTTTTCGGAACTGACGAAGGATGAACGCCGGGCGATAGATGAGATGGGATATTTCCTGCTGGAGGACGAGGTGAGGCCCATAAAGATAACCAGGGATCTGGTGGAAAGCCTGAAGGCCAATGACATACGCGAGGATTTCCGGCCTGACGGGCTGCGCCTTATGATGATACACGGCAGCGCTGACGAAGATATCGACTACAGCGAAGCCAGAGCTTTCGCGGAAAAGTACGACGTTCCCCTCATAACGGTGGAGGGCGGAGACCACAGGCTTTCCATACCGGGAGCTCCGGAGAAAGTGCTGGAGGAAGCGCTGAGGTTTTTCGGCTGAGGAGAGAAAATGAAGATTTTGCTGGTGGCGATAAATGCCAAATATATACATTCCAATCTGGCTGTCCTGAGTCTGGCGGCTTACGCCGGGGAAAAGCTGGGACGGGACAAAGCCGGCTGGGACAAGGGCCGGCAGGGTGTGGTGGATGTGAAGATAGAGACGGTCTCATATACCATAAATCAGCCGCAGGAGCAGATACTGGCCGATATATACGGGAGAAAGCCGGATCTTCTGCTGTTTTCCTGTTACATATGGAACAGGCGGCAGGTGGGGGAGCTGGTCGCTGATGCAGGGAAAGTGATGCCTGAGGTGGATATCTGGCTGGGAGGGCCGGAAGTGTCCTTCGATGCAGAAGGTGCTTTGACAGAGCTTCCTGCGGTGAAAGGCGTGATGGTCGGCGAAGGCGAAGAGACGTTTTATCGGCTGGCGAAAGAATACGCCGGAGCCTTTGGCGGAAATGAGGACGTTCGTGGAAAGCCGGCGGATCCGGCATTGGAAAGGGTCGGCGGTATCATCTTTCGAAAGTCCGGCGGTACCATAGTCGTCAGCGGCCCGCCGGGACGCGTGGATTTCGCACAGCTGCCATTTCCATACGGGAGCATGGAGGAGTTTGAGAACAGGATAATTTACTACGAGAGCAGCAGAGGATGTCCTTTCAGATGCGCTTACTGTCTGTCTGCCGTGGACAGAGCCTTAAGATACAGGGATCTGGAGGCGGTCCGGACAGAGCTGGGATATTTCCTGGGAAAAGGCGTTCCTCAGGTGAAATTCGTCGACAGGACTTTCAACTGTGACAGCGTCCGGGCCATGGAAATATGGCGTTTTCTCAGAGAACGGGACAACGGCGTGACGAATTTTCACTTCGAGATAGCGGGGGACATTTTGACGGAAGAGGAGCTGACGCTGCTGAGGGGATTGAGGCCGGGACAGGTACAGCTTGAGATAGGCGTCCAGTCCACCAACGAGGAGACGCTGCGGGAGATAAACAGGCCTGTGGACATTGCCAGACTGCGAAGCAATGTGGCGTCCCTGAGGGATGCGGGCAACGCACATATCCATCTGGATCTCATCGCGGGGCTGCCTCTGGAGGGGTATGAAAGCTTCGGCAGATCCTTCGACGACGTGTTTTCCATGAGGCCAAACCAGCTGCAGCTGGGATTTCTCAAGGTGCTGAAAGGGACGCCTATGGAGGAAAGGCAGGAACGATATGGTATACGCCATACGGAAGCGCCTCCTTATGAGGTGTTGGAGACAAGGTGGATATCATATGGTGAGCTCGTCAGGCTGAAACGCATCGAGGAAATGGTCGAAATCTACTTCAATTCCGGACAATTCGGCGGCGCTCTGGATGTACTGATGGAGCGCTTCGATAGTCCTTTTGCGTTTTTCGAGACTCTGGCCGGCTGGTATGGCAGCCATCAGGCGGTGATGGTCAACATGTCCAGAAACCAGAGGTATCAGCGGCTGATGGAATTTGCCGATGAAATGCTGTCGCCGGATGATCTGGACCGGTTCATGGAAGCCATGGTCTTCGATTATTACATGAGAGAAAACGTCAAGACACGTCCCGGTTTTTTCGGCACGGAGACGGTGGAAAAGTCCTTTTCAAAGGAATTCTACAGCATGGAAGCCAGGGAGCACCGTTATCTGTCAGGCGGCCGGTATGATACCGACGACCCGAGACTGCTGAGGAGGCTGACTCACCTGGAAAAGGCGGGCGGCAAATACTATCTTTTCGATTATGAGAGGCGGGATCCTGTAACCGGAAACGCCTGTGTGGCAGAAGTGGAATGCTGACTGATGTGGCCTGTCGCAGACTTGTTGCAAAGCCGCTGCCGGTGGATCGTCAGTTTGTCACTGCAGCGACGCGTGGATCCTGTGACGGCCGATGGCCAGCATCATCCTGTGATGGAACAGATAATTGAAGCCTGCGATACAGCGCCCTACTCCGACCATTCCTATGATGGTTCCGATGCCTACACCTACAAGCCGGCCTGAGGCGATGATCCCAACTAAGCACGTTACCGCTACGCTGGAAAAATCGATCACGTTTTTGCCGAAACCCAGTCCTTTGCCCAGCACATCACCGACTGTTTTGGCCAGTCCGTCCGCAGGGTTTGGAATGAGGTCCATGGATATCATCATGGAAGCGCCGACACCTGTCATGGCTACAGCGACTATCAGCAGCCCTATTCTGGGGATCAGTGGCCCCATATCGATGCCTGTGGCGGACAGAGCCATGTCATATCCTCTGCCGAACACATCCAGCAGCAGGCTGAACACAATAGAGAGAGGAAGCTGCAGCAGGTCCTTCATCTGTCTGTCCTTTCCCTTGAGGATGAACTGCAGCGCCACGAAAAAGGCGTACAGGATGAATGTCATCATCGGAAAGTTGAGGAGCCATATCTCGGAAACCGAGAAAGGAAGCGAGATGAGAGGCGAAACTCCCAGCGCTGTCTTGGTGTTGAGAGTGATCCCGGCAGAGAGCAGGATGACGCCCAGCGAATAGATACAATAACGGTTTACTTTGTGCTTGATCATTATTTCAGTCCTTTTCTTTTGTTAAATCGTACAATACATCAAATATGCCTCACCATTTTACTACAAAATGGAATTTTTTTCAACAACAAATTTGCCTAATCGTGCGGGTGGTCGCCGGTGGCGCCTCGAAAGCGCAACTGCTCGGCAGCGCAGCTCGTTCCGGCCTGTAAAGTCCTCGCATTGCCCATCCGTCACAGACATTTCGTGAAAAAAGGGGAATGTCTGTAAAGGTGAGTGAAATCCACCCTTTGGAGGACAAGCGGACGGCTTGTGCCAATTACCAGGAAATCCCGCAGCAACTTGATATCGTCTCGGAAATAAGATTTATCGACTAAACCCCTGTTCTGTGCTATGATAGATCTGATATCAGGCAGAAGGGGGCTTTTTCATGGGGAAAGGACCTGAAAACAACGAAAACAATGGAAAGAGAAAGGCGGCCCGGCCGCCGGAACATATATGTATCGGTCTTGTGGCCCACGTCGATGCGGGAAAGACCACGCTGTCGGAGGCGCTGCTTTACAGGACGGGGACCATTAGGAAGTGGGGACGGGTGGATCACGGGGACGCGTTTTTGGATACAGACCGGCAGGAGAAGGAGCGGGGAATCACCATCTTTTCCAAGGAAGCGGAGCTGAAATACGGCAGTACTGTCTTTACGCTGCTGGACACGCCGGGACATGTGGATTTTTCCGCGGAAATGGAGCGGACGCTCCAGGTGCTGGACTACGCCGTGCTGGTGATAAACGGCAGGGAAGGCGTCCAGGGCCATACAGCTACGCTGTGGAAGCTGGCGGAAAAGTACGGGATCCCGTTGTTCATCTTCATCAACAAGACGGACCTGGAAGGTGTGAAGAGAGACGATGTGATGGATGAGCTTAGGGAAAGGCTGGACCAGAGATGTATCACCTTCGATGTAGACCATGACGGGGAATGGCTGGAGCAGGCGGCCATGTGCGACGAAGCGCTGCTGGAGGAGCTGCTTGACACGGGAACCATAGAGGATGACAGTCTCAGAGGAGCTATCGCAGAGAGAAAGATTTTCCCCTGCTACTTCGGTTCGGCACTGAAGCTGGAGGGAATAGACGGACTCCTTGAAGGGCTGTCCGGATATTCGACGGAAAAGCAGTATGGCAGCGATTTCGGCGCAAGGATCTATAAGATATCCAGGGACGAAAAGGGGGCGCGGCTGACTCATATGAAGATAACGGGTGGCATGCTGCGAGTAAAGGATGAGATTGGCCGTGAGAAGGTGGAGCAGATACGCATCTATTCGGGAGGAAAGTTCCGAAGTGTGGATGAGGCGAAAAGCGGAGATGTGTGCGCTGTGACAGGACTGAAAACTACCTATGCAGGTCAGGGTCTGGGGGCTGAACGGGACGCGGGAGAGCCGGTGCTGGAATCGGTGCTGACCTATAAGGTAGAGCTCCCAGGCGGCGTGGATGCTCACAGGGCGCTGGAAATGCTGAAGCTGCTTGAGGAGGAAGATCCTCAGCTGAAGGTGGTCTGGAACGGTCAGCTGCAGGAGATACATATGCAGCTGATGGGCCAGGTGCAGATCGAGATACTGAGGAATATCATAGCTGACAGGTTTGGCTTCGATGTGGAGTTCGGCCAGGGAGCCATTGCTTACAAGGAGACTATAGCAGCGCCTGTTTTTGGCGCGGGACATTTCGAGCCGCTGCGCCACTATGCCGAGGTCCATCTGCTGCTGGAACCGGCGCCGAGAGGAAGCGGGCTCACGTTAGATACCAGATGCAGCGAAGACGTATTGGACAGGAACTGGCAGCGGCTCATTCTGACACATCTGGCGGAGCGGGAGCACCCGGGAGCCCTGACAGGCTCGCCCATAACCGATATGAAGATAACATTGCTTGCAGGCCGCAGTCACCTGAAGCATACGGAAGGCGGCGATTTCAGACAGGCCACCTACAGAGCGCTGCGGCAGGGGCTGAGAAAAGCAGAAAGTATACTGCTGGAGCCGTGGTATGAGTTCAGGCTGGAAGTGCCTCAAGGCTCGGCAGGCAGAGCCATGGGAGATATACAGCGGATGAACGGAGCTCTGGAAGAGCCGGAGACGGCGGGAGAAAACGTGGTGCTGTCGGGGCGTGCTCCCGTATCGGAAATGAAGGATTACGGGATCGAGGTGGCATCCTATACGAAAGGATACGGTCACCTGTCTTGTTCCCTCTGGGGATACGAGCAGTGTCACCGTCAGGAAGAAGTGGTAGAAGAAATAGGCTACGATATCGACGGTGATGTGGAAAACACGGCCGATTCGGTTTTCTGCACCCATGGTGCGGGTGTCGTCGTAAAGTGGGATGAAGCCGATGAAATGATGCATATGCAGGGAACATGGGGTATGGGAAGTACGGAAATGGAAAGCCGGGATCCGGAGAGTCGAAAAGGGCTCCGGACAGCAGACGGACTCGCGAGGAGCAGCGCCGAAGGGAGAAACGCCGGCCATAGCGAAAGCACAGGCAAAACCGGTTCGACAAAGAAAAAAGACCTCACGGAAGAGGAGGAACTGGAGCGCATTTTCGAGATGACGTACGGCAAGAGAAAGGAACGGCGTATCATCCCTAAACGTGAGATTTCCCATTCAGAAAACAAGACGAAGATAAAGCCATCGGTAGTGAAGGAAGAATATCTGCTGGTAGACGGATACAACATAATCTTCGCCTGGGACGATTTGAAGGCGCTGGCGAAGATAAACATGGATTCGGCCAGACAAGCTCTCATCGAGATATTGGAAAATTATCAGGGTTACAGAAAGTGTCATGTAATAGCCGTTTTCGACGCATATAGGGTAAAGGGCGGTGAAAGACGTCAGGAGAAGCACGGCAGCGTAGACGTAGTCTATACCCGCGAAGCGGAGACTGCCGACATGTACATAGAAAAGACGGCGCATGCCAAAAGCAGGGATTTCCATGTCCGTGTAGCTACGTCCGACAGGCTGGAACAGCTGATAATCACCGGCAGCGGAGCATTCAAGGTATCAGCTGACGAGTTCAGAGCTGAGGTGCAGCAGGCTGATACGGAGATATCGAAGCTGATAGAGGCTCACAATCTCAGAAACAGACAGCAAGGCGGTAGCAGGATAGTGATACCGGGGAAGAGCGAATGAGATGACAAAAGCGTGGAGAGGAATCGGGAAAGGAGGGATTGGGATGACCGAAAGAAAAAACAGGGGCAGAGCGATCATCTTTATACCGATAATACTGTTGATGTTGGCCGTCATCGCATTGGCATTTCCGATCGTACTGTATATCGATGGGGAGATATGGGGATTTTCGCAGATGGCAGCGATAAGCCTGTCGGCAGGTGCGGTGATGATCCTGATAGCGGTGATGAGGATAGTCAGAGTGCGGCGCGGCAGGTGACTGAATGGTGTGGAGCGCGATGAGACTAGGCAGAAAGATCGTGATAGGAGGCAGACAGATGGATAAGTATCTGGAAATAAAGGAGCGGTTCGAAGGGGTCAAGGATGGGGAAAAGGCTGTCCAGATGGCCAAATACATGCGGAACAAATTTGCTTTTTACGGTATATCGACGCCGGAGCGGAAGAAGCTTTACCAGGACATCATCAAATCGGAGAAAAAGAGCGGTGTGGTGGACTGGGCGCTTCTGGACAGGTGCTATGAAGATGAGCACCGGGAATTCCAGTATTTCGTCTGCGACTATCTTCTGGCTATGGAGCAGTACCTGACATATGAGGATATCCCGGCTGTGCGGAAGTATATCGAAACCAGACCGTGGTGGGATACCATAGATTTTCTCGACAAAGTGGTAGGCGACATAGGACTGAAGGACGACCGGGTAAGGGATCTGATGCTGGAATGGTCAAAAGATGGGAACTTCTGGGTCAGGCGGATAGCCATAGATCACCAATTGGGAAGAAAGGAAAGGACGGACAGGCAGTTGCTGGAAGCAATAATCGTCAACAATTTAGGCAGCGACGAGTTCTTCATAAACAAGGCTATCGGCTGGAGCCTCCGGGAGTACTCCAAGACAGACCCGGACTGGGTGAGGGCTTTCCTGGAAAAGTATGGGCCGCAGATGAGCAAGCTGAGCGTACGGGAAGCGGGGAAATACGTTTAAGAGGTTTTCGATGTGAGGCACCGTGCATTTGCCAATAGACGATGATAATAACGGGTTTTAGGCATAAATCACGCCATTTCATGAGCTGTCACTACAGCGATATGCTAAAACGCAAGATTTTGTCGATGTTATTGGCATTTTTTCGTTGAATTATCATCGATTCTATGCCAAAAATATCGTTGGTTTTCTGTGCTTTTGGCATTTCCCCTTCGTGATCGTGGTTGCTGAATGGCGATTTATACTAAATACCGGCCTGTGACAGGTTCTTTTGGCATTTGGCACTAGTGTTGGAATGGAGAAGGCCGGTGATCATATCAATAATGAGAGCTGCGCGTCGGCAGAAAGAAGTCTGCCGGTGCGCAGTCGTATTTTTTGTCGTATTTTAAGCTGATTGAGAGAACGGGCGCTTGCTGCTCCAGTCCCAGCGCTTCGATGACATCTGCATGCCCGGAGGCAGGGAATGCCCTTTGAGCAGCGATTTGAGGGCTTTGTCGAAATTTGTCGAATAAAAGCAGTTGTAAAAAAAATTACATCCGTGATATCATACGATTGAAAGGAAAAATATAGCAAATATGGAAAAATATAATACAAAACCAGGGGATGGACAGAAGCTGAAGGAAAATCGATATTCGCCGGAAGAGATAAAAGAATATCTGTCAGAAGTCAGGCTGATAATAACTGATTCGGAAGGAACCATGGGCGATGAGAAAGCGTTGGAAGCTATAGAAAAATTCGTGTTTTCCATAGACAAGTCAGGAAGCTGCAGCTATCGGGAAAATATGAGGTTGATAGAACGGCTTTTCCTTTCTTTGCGGCGGGAGATGGATATACTGCAACCCTATGTCGAGGACAGATCTATTTCAGAAATCATGGTGAATGGAAAAGATCACATTTTTATCGAGAGAAATGGTATTCCGGAAAGGGTACCGCTTTCGTTCGACAGTATTGAGGATCTGGAGGAACTGATAAGGCGTGTGGCCGCCAGAGTACACCGGGAAATAAATGAGCTTAACCCTATCGTGGATGCCAGGCTTTCAGATGGTTCCAGGGTCAACGCCATATATAGGAACATCGCTCTCAATGGGCCTATATTGACTATAAGGAAATTCCCCGAAAAAGTGATGGAGATGGAGGATCTGCTGAAAGCAGGATCCATTACCGGAGAAGAAGCTGATTTCATGAAGATGATGGTAGCATCAGGATACAATTGTTTTATCTGCGGTGGGACATCGTCAGGTAAGACTACGATGCTCAATGTGCTTTCCGGATTTATCCCGGAGCATGAGAGGGTAGTGGTCATAGAGGATTCGGCGGAACTGCAGATAGAACAGGTGGAAAATATAGTGCGGCTGGAATGCCGCAGCGCCAATGTTCAGGGAAAGGGCGGAGTGGACATGGCGCAGTTGGTGAAGGCAAGCCTGAGACTGAGGCCGGACAGGATCGTCGTAGGTGAGGTGAGAGGAAGGGAAGTGATGGATATGATACAGGCTATGAATACGGGTCATGACGGAAGCATGAGTACGGGGCACGCCAACAGTATAGAAGGCATGCTGAAACGGCTCGAGGCCATGTTCATGCAGGCAGCAGATTTCCCGGTGGAAGCCATAAGGAACCAGATAACTGAAGGCATAGATATTATGGTCCACATGTGCAGGATGCGCGATGGAAGCAGGAAGGTGACTGAAATCGCGGAAATCGCCGGCATGGAAGGTGGAAATATCACGATGAATCCTCTGTTCAGGCAGGGCGCTCGTGTCGAAGGCAGCAGACTCATCCATCGGGAGAAGATGACCCTGGCGGGATATGGAGACGAATATTTCGCGTGAATCGGGAGGTATGAAATGTGATAAAGGATTATTCGGTATATGAGATGTCAGTGAGAGAAAAGGCCATATTCTGTTTTTTCGGATATGTGGCTATTGCGGCAGCCGTTCATCTGTTTTACAACAGCATATTCCTTTCTCTCCTGTCAGGTCTGTCGGTAGTCAAACTGGTGCCGTATGGAGAGAAGAAGCTGGCGGACAGGAGGATGAATGTGCTGAACGGTCAATTCAAGGATATGCTGTACGCGTTATCTTCTTCCGTCGCGTCGGGAAGACAGATGGGAGAGGCGCTGATAGAGGCGGAGGAAGAATTATCGGCCATGTATGGCAAAGATGAACTGATAATGAAGGAATTGAGACATATGAGGATAAGTATGATACAGAACAAGGAGAGCGATAAAACGTTGTTGAAGGATTTCGCGGCCAGGAGCAAAAATGAAGACATAAATGATTTTGTCAATGTGTATGTCATATGCCGTAGTATGGGTGGCGATCTGGAAAGGATAATTACCCATACCACGGAAATACTGACCGATAAGATGGCCATAGATAGGGAGATCAGGGCCTTGACTGCTCAGAAGAAGGTCGAGGGAAGGATAATATCGCTGATGCCGTTCCTGATGCTCCTGATGATGAATCTGTTTTCATATTCATATGTGGAGCCGCTATATACCACGGCGGCAGGGAGGATACTTATGACGGCGGCATTGGCGGCCACAGTCTGGGGCATATATCTGATGGAAAAGATATCTGACGTACAAATCTGAAGGAACAGCCATGAAAATAAAAGGAGAGAAAAAGATCGCAACGAAGGAGTCGGCTGACAGGAACGCGAGAAAGAAGATGAAGCTGGTGCTGGCAGCAGGATTGATGCTGGTTATAGTTGATCTGGCGATGACATTTTCGGCGCCGGGAATATCGGTGGAAAAAGCTGGCCACGATCTTTATATAACACGGCCTTCGGCCGGGGAGGAAGCCGGGCATCTGTCACTGAAGGCTCGGGTATCTGGAAGCAATGGGACAGTCGAAGAAAAGATGGATGTTACTGTGGAGCCTTACAGCAATGAAAGCCAAAGGGAGCTTGCAGAGAATCCGGGCGAAGAAAAAGCACTGACTGAGGAAGAGCGTGAAGAGGAAATCAGGAAGTCGTTGAGGGATACGGTGTCCGGGCTGAACAATGATACGGAAAAGATGAAGGTGAAGTTGCCGGGATCTTTGGAGACAGGAGAAAGAATAGTCTGGGAAGCCGGGAGGGAAAGGAACTCTGATATTTGGTCCACACTTGCTCTTACGGGGGTCATCATCTTCATTATATATAAGAACAGGTTTGCTGTACTGGAACGGCAGCGGAAGGAAAATCGTCAGTCGGTGATGAGACAATTGCCTGAATTCGTCAACAGACTGGTTCTGCTGCTGAATGCGGGGCTGGTGTTGAGCAATGCTTTTGAACGTTCAGTGGAGGAGTCCTTTGCAGACCGGGATGAAGATTATTTTTACGGAAAATTGCGGGAGATATACATTACATGTAAAAATGCCAATGGCTCCATGCACCTGGAATTCAGGCAGATGGCAAAGGAGAGCGGGATAAGGGAGCTGATGAGAGTTTCCAATATAATCAGTGATAATATCAAAAAAGGGGTGGAGCTGACGGGAAAACTCCAGGCGGAAAGCGAGATGCTGTGGCTGGAGAGGAAGAAGAGCTGTGAGGAACGGGGAAGGCTGGCTGAGACGAAGCTGACGCTGCCTCTTATGATATTCCTCATGGTGTTGATGATAATAACGGTAGCTCCGGCGCTGCTGGAGCTTTGAAGAAAGGAAGACAGTGCGAAAGGAAGGTGAAAGATATGTTCAAGAGAGTGAGATTCAGGAGCAAGAAGGGAATGGAATTGGTGCAGGTGGCAATACTCGTCGCTCTGGCAGTAGCGCTGGGACTCATATTTAAGACAGAGATCACTGATTTTGTCAACAAGACCTTTGAAGGTCTGAGCGACTTCAACTGATGTGAGAAAAACGATGCGCGTAAAAATCAGCAACAATAAAAGGGGTAGTTACATAGTAGAGGCGGCTATCGTGCTTCCCATGGTGATCCTGTCGGTCATAACAGTTGTATTGATAGTGATGTTTTTCTACAGCCAGGTGACGGAACAGAGCAGGATGCACATAGCGCTGAGAGGTGAAGCAGGAGCCGCCACAGGCAGGACTTCTTATACGGAGGGAGGCCCGACGAAGGGGGACTTCGACGGAGAAATATATGTAGACGAAGGACTGGTGGAATGCCGTGCATATGGGAAAAAGTATCTGATGATGGAAGAAAGAGGGCTGCTGAGCGAGAAGAAGGCATTCATTGTCGAAGGGAGCTGGACAGCAATTGACGGTCCGGGATATGTGAGGTATATGGATTTTGTAAAGGAACGCGGTAATGAAAAGTAAGAGAGGGAGCAGCGCTGTATTCATCATGGTGATCCTGGCCGCATTGGTGTCCATAACACTGGCGCTGATATACGGAGTGAGAGCGGAGGCTCTGAGAAGCAGGATGGATGGCATCATCAGCCTTGCAGGAGATTCACTTATGTCGGAATTCGACATCGATATACAGAAGGAATATGGCATTTTCCTTTTAAAAGGCAGCGACCGGGAACTGGGAAAGAAGCTTCGCAGGTATATAGAATATTCGACAAAGGATATGGGGGATGTGGAGCTTGAGTCCGTAAAGGTGTCCGGAAGCAGATTTTCCACAGTCAACGTAGATCTGATCAGAGATCAGATCCTGGAATACATGAAACTGGCTTATGCTGAAGACAGGCTCGATACGTTGACGGAAGATGCGGCGGAAGGGAGTGCGGAAAACGCGATGGAAAACAGGACGTTGAGACATGGCCCTACCGCTGCGTCACTTCCATCTTCATCTGTGCCGGACGAAAGTCTTACGGCTGTAGCCAGATCCATCGCCGACAACATAAAAGAAGCAGACAAGGCTTTTGTGGAGGGAACAGAGAGGTATATGATAAACCGGTATATAACGGATACGTTCAATAGCAGGACCAGGGCTGTAAGCAAGGAGCATTTTTTTCGCAACGAGGTGGAATATATCCTGGGAGGAGAGCTTTCCGACAGAAAAAACGAAAAACGGGTAGAAATGGCACTGAAAGCTATGCGCTTCCCGCTGAATCTGGCTCATATATACAGCGATGCAGAGAAACGGGCCCAGACTCTGGCCATGGCAGAGCTGCTGACTCCGGGGGCTGCGGCACCGGCTACACAGGCAGTGCTGGCATCTACCTGGGCCTATGCGGAAGCTGACAATGATGTGGAGTTGCTTTGGCAGGGGCATAAGGTCCCGCTGACCAAGGACCGCTCGACCTGGGCTATGGATCTGGACAGCGCTGTGGAAGGAATCATGGGCGGGACTGCGATACCGGCCGAGGAGAAAGGTTACGATTACGGACAATATCTGCAGTTGCTGCTGTTTTTCAAAGATGAGAACATGAAGATAAGCCGGATACTGGATCTGATACAGATAAACGCCAGGATGTCGCAGGACGGTGATTTCCTGATGAACGAGCATTGGGTGGGTGTTGCTGTGCAGGTCAGAGTCAACGGTGCAGATTACGGATATGAAAAAAGGTATTAAAGGATTTTATACGCTGGAGGCGGCCATCCTGATGCCGTTTCTCATATTGGCTATTTTATCGCTGGGATATTTCATAAAGATAGAAGGTCTGTGGGAAAACTGCATACACGGAGCGCTGGATGAAAGTGCCATGACGGCCATGAAAGCATCCAACGGGGTGGAAACGACTATGACGGCGGAAAGAGTCAAAGCGCGGATCTGTGAAGACAATCCGGGACTGGACCGGTTGGAGATGAAAAACGTGAGAATCGGATATTCAGATACTGCAGCCGATAAGCTGGTATCATACCGGCTGGAAGCGACGGAGCGGCTGGAGCTGCCGCTGTCCTTCGACAGGGAGTTCCGTTTGCTGTTCAGCGTCAAGTTCAGAGGTTTTGTCGGGAAGAAGACGCGGGGAGAACCTATGGGCGCTTCAGAGTTGGAGACATCCCGGGCGAAGCAGACTGTATGGATATTCCCTCAGTCGGGAGAGAAGTATCACGGTGAAAACTGTACATATGTAAAGGCGACCGTCCATCCTGTGATACTGTCGGACAGCGTCAGGAGGCGATATGACGCCTGCGGTATATGCAGGTCTGGTAAAGCCGCGTCGGGTAGTCTGGTCTTTTGCTTCGGCAGCGATGGTACGGCTTATCACATAGGCACATGCCGAACCATAGAAAGGAGAAGCGTGACAATAGATAGAAGCGAAGCTGCGGAGCGAGGCTACAGACCCTGTAGCAAATGCGAAGGGTCGTGACAGATGGGTGAAGAGTCATGACGGAGAAAAGGAGAAAAAAATGTGGGAAAACAAGGAATTCAAGGTAAAGCTGGAGGAAAACGCTATACGTGATTTCGAGAAGATAATGCTGACATCCGGCGAATGCAGTATTTTCATGCCGATGGGATTCATCAGCGAAAACGGATGCGAATACGGCCGATACAACTGCAGTGGTTTCGCGCCACTCTCCGGTTATCGCGTGGAGAGGACGGAGGACGCTCTCTACATATTGGAAAACGTGCTGCTGATACTCAGCAAGGCAGTGGAGTATTTTATAGATCCGTCGAAGGTGAAGGTGACGGAGGAGACGGTATTTTACAACAAAGACACGGGACAGATAAAGATAGCATATATCCCGCTTCCGGGAGAGGAGGCCAACATGCGAAAGAGCCTGGTGGAGTTCATTGGTCAGCTCAAGCAGTGCCTGAGGGACGGCAGCGGTCGTTATCTTGCGGAAGCCGCTAAATACATATATTATCATAATTACTATTTGCGGGAGATGATAAATAAGGTGGGGCTGTTGAAGAGGCAGTTGGAAGAGGAAAAGAGAAAAACCGGCGGCTGAGGATATCACATTTTGATATCACAGGCTTTTACCCCTGCGGCAGGTGTGATATAATTGATTTCAAAAGAGGATATTTGCGGTCAAGGGAGAAAGATAAATGTTGACGAATGAAGATCTGCAGGCCATATCGGATCTGTTTGACAAGAAATTCGACGAGAAATTTGATGAGAAAATCAAGCCGATCCAACATGAGCTCAGCAGCTTGAAAAACGAGAAGCATGATATCCTGCTGACCATGTCGGAGCTGGTCGATAAGAGGATCAAACCTATCGAGCATACACTCGGAAACCTGGAGAACGAGACGCATGACATAAGAATGCTGTTGGAAAACGACGCTATGCCAAGATTAAAGAATATCAAGTCGTGCTATATGGATACATTATGAAAGATATGCTGTCGGAGCAGAGGAAATGGAAGCCATGAAAGTCGATGCCGAGATAATGAAAAAGCTGTTGCAGGAACATCAGACAAAGCTGAAAGCGCTATAGCTGAAAACGCAGCCCGCCGCAAGGCGGGCTTCAGACTGTAGACAAAGGTCCAACTTCAAGATGAAAGGTTGGACTTTTTCTATGCATAAAATGAAGCTAAATGTTGAAATTCCAATGATCAGGG
>JABLTR010098972.1_pt1 | contig 19571 bp, 14 predicted proteins | sample 7160071 | NCBI WGS metagenome assembly JABLTR01 (sample SAMN14651230, study PRJNA627086) | human gut metagenome | isolation source: feces | host: Homo sapiens | reverse complement strand
GCGGCTTGGCGCTGCGCGCATTCCAGGAACTCACCCCAGCTGCCGCCGCGCGCGCGATGCGCCAGCGCCAACTCAAACAGGCCGTCCTCCATCTTCGCCAGCTCAATCTGCGCACGATCGGCCCGGTCGTCTTCGCACGGGTCGGCAATGTAGGCGCCCGAACGGCCCCGCATGAGCACGTATCCTTCGTCGCGCAACACAGCGTACGCCTTGTTCACCGTGTGCAGGTTGATTCCCAAGTCGCTGGCCAGCGCGCGCACGGAGGGCAATGCGGCTCCGGGCTCGAGCTCGCCGCGAGCGATGGCCGCGATGATCTGACCGCGCAATTGCAGATACAGCGGCTCTTCCGACTTCTGATCTATGCGGATGACCATGCAGACCCTCCTTCACCAGGATGTAAACGCACCGGCAACGCTTCATTGGTCACGCTCATGATACATCCTTTCCCTCGTCGAGCCGACGATCCTTACACCGAAAGCCCGCGCTTCACCGTGGCGCGATACAGCGCAAGCGAGCCCGCGCCCGCGACGAGGGCAATCAGCAACGACGCCGGCGCACCCAACAACGTCGCAGCTGCCATACCGACAAAGGCGAACCCCATGCCGGCGAACACCACGACGAACACGGGCATGCCGCGCTTGACCGGCTCGTACACGGTGGTCCAGTCATAGCGCGGACGACGTGCGTCGAGCGCGAGCCCCAGAAACGTCGCCAGCAGGCATGCCGCCAGCGGCACCGCGAACAACGCCACAATCGACAGCGCGTCGAGCGGCAACGACACGGCGATGAGCAGGGCGGACAGCACGAGAAACGGCACGCCGACAAGCAGGTTGACAGCCGCCTTCGCGCCAAGCACCGTGGAAGCGGGAACCGGCGCGGTCAGCATGAGCCAACGTGCCGAGCCTTCGAGCGACACCGATGCGGCCGTCGTGGACGAGATGCTGCAGAAGAACGCGAGCCCCCAAGGAGCAATCGCGCCCAAAAAAGGCGCAAGCTCGGGAGGCAGCAGGTCGAGCGACATTATGCCCGTCGCCGTGCCCACCGCGACGGCGACGGCCGCCACGAACACGAGCACGTAGCCGATGCAGGCGTTCATCAGGTAGATGGGCGTGGCCACCAGCAACCGGGCCTCCTTGATCACGAGGGCGCGCAGCGGCGTGCTCGATTTCGCGCTGGCGCCCTTATCGTCGAACGAGAAGGTCCCACGCGGGCGCGACGACATGAGCAGCGTGTTCACCGGCACGAACAGACGCACGACGAGCGTGAGCACCACGCCCGCCGCCACGAGGTTCACGACGGCGAAGGCGAGGAACTGCACGAGATCGCCCTCGACGATGCCCGCAGCAGCCCACATGGCAGGCGGGAACGCCGATGCCAGCTGGGTCGTCAGCTGAGTGCCCAACGCGGTCATAGCCGCCATATCGTCGGCCTGCGACGAGAACGCCAGCGAGCCGAACACGGCCGCCAACGTGGCCGCCAGGGTGAGCACAATCACCACGATGTTCGCGTGCTTGAAGCGCGCCGACACCGCCGCGATCAGCACGGCCAGCACGATGGCCACCGCAAGCGGCAGCAGCGGCGCCAGCACCACGGATAGCGCCATGCAAACGACGCCCGTCGCAGTCACGCCTGCATGTGCTGCGTACACGGCGAAGGCCGGCACCATCGCCAACAGGCCGAACAGGAGGCTCATGGCGTACAGGGACGCGATGCGCGACAGCACCACCGACGAGATGGGTACCGGCAGCGACATCACGAGGTCGTAGTCCTTGAAGCCGAACAGCACGCCGTTCGTTTTGAGGAACGCCGCCACCGCGCCGGCAACGGCGCCGACGAGCACCGCGACGAGTGGGATGGCCTCGGGCAGCCCCATCTGAACGAGCGCCTGCGCCACGCCCGACGAGTACATGGCGGCGAACAGCACCACGGCGATCACGACCAGCGCCGCGACGGCCAGCGTGCGCTTCGCTTTCGCCGGATCGGCGTGCAGCGTCTTGTTGATGCTGAACAATCCCAGCAGTTGGATTTTCAGCAGAAGCACGAAGGAACGCATGGCTATCGCCCCCCTACCGCGCGCCAACAGCGTCGGTAACGGAGGAGGGCGCAGCGCGGTCGATCATGTCTAGGAACACGTCTTCCAGGCTCTCGTCGCCGACGACCTCGGCCGTCGGGCCGCACGCGCGCAACGTGCCCTGCTTGATGATGGCCACTTTGTTGCACAACTTCTCCACCACTTCCAGCACATGGCTCGAGAAGAACACGGCCGACCCGCGATCGGCCAGCTCGCGAAGCATTTCCTTCACGTGGAAGGACGCCTCGGGGTCGAGGCCGACGAACGGCTCGTCCAACACGAGCAGCGTCGGCTCGTGCACAAGCGCGCCGATGAGCACGAGCTTCTGACGCATGCCGTGGGAGTACGAGGACACGAGATCGCCCAGCGCCGAGGTGAGGCTCAACCGGTCCGCATGCTCGCGGATACGGCGCTCGCGCACGTCGATGGGCACCTCGAAGATATCCGAGATGTAGTTGAGGTACTGGATGCCCGTGAGGAACTCGTAGATGTCGGGGTTGTCGGGCACGTAGGCCGTCATGCGCTTGCACGCGAGCGCGTCGGTCCTCACCGACTGGCCCGCGATGCGGATGTCGCCCTCGTCGAAGCCCGTTACGCCTACGATGGCGCGGATAAGCGTGGTTTTGCCGGCGCCGTTGTGGCCGATGAATCCGAAGATGTCACCCGGCATGACATCGAGCGTCACGTGGTCCACGGCGCGCTTCGCGCCGAACGTCTTGACCACGTGGTTGACTGAAAGCACCGGTGCCCTATGGTTGCTAGATGCGACGGCGCGGGTTATCGGAGTCGCATGGCTGCCGGGCACGACAGCGCAGGTTGCAGAAGCGGCCTTCTTCTCTTGCTCGTTCATACGAGATCCTTTCGCTATCCTTGAACCGTTCGCGGTCGTTGACCCCTCCGCGACTATTTGTTATATTTATGCTATAACAGATGGAACAAAGATGCAAGGGACGGAACGAACAAGTCGGGCCCGGATGCGCTGCACGGTTATAGTACTCGGCAAAGCCTCCGATTGACCCGTACCGATGTTTCACGTGAAACATCGGTACGCACGAACAAGGGTTTACGTAAAACGCATCTCGGTTGCGAAAGCGAGGAGGAACGATGAAGCGTACCACAGCCGCACAACGCGCGGCCGTGCGCTCCGGAAGCGAGGAGGAACAATGAAGCGCATCTTGATCTTTTTAGGAGTCACGTTTTTTCTGACGTGGGCGTACGAATTCGGAGTGGTATACCCGGTCTCGTCGGGAGCGCTCGTCGGCATCCCGCCGGTCGCGGCGCAGTTCGTCACCGGCGGGGCTATGGTCTTCCCCGCCATCGGCGTGCTGATCACGCGCCTCATCACGCGCGAGGGGTTCAAGAATAGCGTCATCAAACCGCGCGGATTTAAGAAGTCGTTGCCATGGTTCCTCGTGGCATGGTTCGGCCCGCCGGCGCTGGCCGTCGTGGGCGCAGCCGTGTACTTCCTCGCATTCCCGCAGGACTTCGATCCCTCGATGTCGCTCATGCTGGGTACCGCGCAGCAACAGATGGAAGCTGCCGGAGGCGCGCAGATACCCGTTGATGCGCTGCGCTCGATGCTGCTCATGCAGCTGCCCTTCGCCGTGCTCTTGGCGCCCGCGCTCAACATCTTCACCACGTTCGGCGAGGAATGGGGCTGGCGAGGATACCTGGTGCCAAAGATGTCCGCCAAGCTGCGCATCGTGCCGGCACTGCTGGTCACCGGCGTGATCTGGGGGCTTTGGCACGCGCCGCTGACGGTAATCGGACACAACTACGGCGTGGGCTATCCCGGTTGGCCGTTCGCAGGTATCGCCGCCATGTGTGCGTTCTGCATTGTGATGGGCATCTTCCTCACGTACGTCACCGTGCGCACAGGCAGTTGTCTGGCCGCCGCCATCGGGCACGGGGCCGTCAACGGCTTCCTGAACGCCGTCGTGCTCTTCTCGGCCACCGGCGGCAATCCCTTCGTAGGACCACTCTCCACCGGCATCGTCGGCGGCAGCGCTTTCATCGCAGTGGCAGCTCTGATGCTCTGGGACCTGCATCGTCGTGAGAAGGCCGGCACGCTAAACATGCCGCAAGCGGGCCTCCCCGACGGCATGACGAAGGCCGACCTCGCGCAGAACGCAGAACTTCGCCAGCAAACCAACTGAGCTGCGAAGCCGTGAAAGGCGCTGCTGCTCGAGCCGCGCTCCGCACATCGCGTAGCGCGCCCACCGACGGCGAAGCGGAGACGCCGGGTTCAGACAGAACCGCGTTCCGCGCATAGCGTAGCGCGCCCACCTGTGGTTTTCCTCTTTAATTCGAGCGCTTTGAGGCTTTTTGGACAGCGGTGCCGCTGATCGAGCATCATACTGGCAAACATAGGCTTTACGGTTCCGTTCCCTTGACGCTCGTCCCGCATGCGGACGACAACGGCGCAGGTAAAGCCGCGGGCGCGCAGCAAGCGCGCAACGTCAGACGCATACGGTTCGGAGAACAGCGTGACCACATCGTTTCAAAACCTCGGCCTGACCGAGACGACTCTGCCCGCCATCGAAAAGCTGGGCTACACCGAGCCCACGCCGGTTCAGGAGCAGGCTATCCCGCTCGCCCTCGCCGGACGCGACGTAGTGGCCGCTGCCAAGACGGGAACCGGCAAGACAGCGGCGTTTTCGCTCCCCATTATCGAGCGCATCGGCCGAGCCAAGCGGCCGGGCGCGCCCAAAGCCCTCATCGTCACTCCCACGCGCGAGCTTGCTCAGCAGATCGACGATGCGTGCGCCGCGCTCACGAAAAACTCGAAGCATCGGGTACTCACCATTGTGGGCGGCATGCCGTACAAGAATCAAATCGAGAAGCTCAAACGCGGAGTCGACATCCTCGTTGCGACGCCCGGCCGGCTTTTCGATCTCATGGAGCGGCGCGACGTGAAACTCGACGACGTCGAAATCCTCGTGCTCGACGAGGCCGATCGCATGCTCGACATGGGATTCTGGCCTACCATGAAAAAGATTGTTGCCGCTACGCCGAAAGAGCGCCAGACGCTGCTGTTCTCGGCCACCATCGACCGTGCGGTCATGCGCAGCGTGAGCTCCATCCTCAACGATCCCGCCTTTGTCGAGATCGCGCATCGCGGCGAAACTGCGGACACCATTGATCAATTCATCATGCCCATTACTCAAACGGGCAAGCCCGCCCTGCTGCGAGCGCTGCTCGAGGAAAAGGGCGCCCGTCGGGTCATCGTGTTCACCCGCACGAAAAGCCGCGCCGACATATGCACGCGGCAACTGCGCGAGGCGGGCTTCAAGGTAGAATCCATCCATTCCGACAAGACGCAGGCGAAGCGCCAGCAGGCGCTCGACCGGTTCACGAACGGCAAGCTGGAAGTGCTCGTGGCCACCGACGTGCTCGCGCGCGGCATCGACATCTCGCAGGTGGAGCGCGTGATCAACTACGATGTGCCGGAATCGCCCGAAGACTACGTCCACCGCATCGGTCGCACCGGTCGCGCCGGGGAAGCGGGTTTCGCCATCACGTTCGTCACGCCCGACGACAAGGCGTCGCTTCGCGATATCGAGAAGCTCATCGGCACCACGATCCCCCACCTGAAGATCGACAGCTACGACAACTCGCAAGCCGAAGATGCGCTCGAGAAGCGCTTCGTCGCAGCACCGAAGAACATGAGCGCCTCGGCGTTCTCCCGCTCCATCAAGTTCGGACGCGGGGGACGAGGCGGTCGAGGAGGCATGCGCCGCCGGTAGCCAAGGGCACGCTCTCGGCAGTGCGCTCGTTCAGGCCAGCGCGCCCTCAACTTGGCGCAAGCTTCAGCCGAACGCCCGCTTGGTGCGCCGCTGCTCGACTCGCCCACGCCCCTCCATCGACGCTCGCTAGCGCACCTTCGCCACGATGAAACCGAATGTCGCCACGGCCATCAGCGCCGAGAAGCCGAACGCCAGCTGGTAGGCGAGCGCAGGATCAGCCGTGCCCGCCGCTGATGCGCCCGCCATCGTGATGATGAACACCATGACCGACGTGCCCAGCGAGGCGCATGCTTGGCGCGCTGCGATGCAGAACGACGAACCGTCCGACACGATAGGCCGCGGCAAGTCCGCAAGACACCATGACGTGAGTGGCCCCACCAGTCCCGACACCCCAATAGCGCGCACGGCTTGGCAGAGCGTCACCACATATAAGGGCGTGTCCGCTTCCAAAAACGACATGAGCACCGCCCCTGTCGCCAAAAACGCCCCCGAGACAAGCGCGACAGGACGCACGCCGATACGATCGGTCAGCACGCCAGCCAGCGGATTGAGCACGAGCGCCGCGACGGTGCCGGGAAGCAGCACGATACCCGCCTCGAGCGCCGTGCCGCCGCAGAGCCCTTCCACATACAGCGGCACCACAAGCGTGACACCCATGAAGGAGGCATTCAGGAGGTTCTGAGCGACGAAGCCGGCGCGATACTGCGCCGATTTGAATATGTTCATGCTGATGAGCGGATCGTCCACCCGATTTTGCCGACGCACGAACAACACGAGGAACAGCGTCCCCAATAGCATCGGCACCCAAATAAAGGGACTTGCAATGCCGAAACTGCTCGCATCTGAAAACGCTAGGAGCAGTCCGCCGAAGCCCAGCGTTGAAAGCGCGAGCGACACGACGTCGAGTCGGGCGGAGCGGTCAAGCGCAGCGGATGGCTTTATGGCACATGCCGATGCCGCGGCCAACACAGCCATGATGACGACCAGCAGAACGAAAAAGCTCCGCCAACCCCAAGCGAAACTCATCGCACCGCCAATGGTAGGGCCGATGTTGGGCGCAAAACCCATTGCGATACCAGCGATGCCCATGGCCGTAGCCTGACGTCCTGCGGGGAAGCGCGTCATGGCGATGGTCTGCATGAGCGGCATGAGCATGCCAGCGGAGACGGCCTGGCAGATGCGCCCGCCCAGCAGCACGCCGAAGTTCGGCGCGAACAGATCGGCCATCGCTCCTGCCAGAAAAAACCCGAGCGCGATGAACATGTGCTGGCGAACCGAGAAGCGCCGAGAAAGGTACGTGGCCACCGGCACCGTGACGCCGAGCACGAGCATATAGCTAGTCGTAAGCCACTGCCCCAGATCCACAGCCATGCCGAATTCGCCCATAATGTCGGAAAGCATGGCATTGACGGCCGTCTGGGACAGGTTTCCCGATGCCGACGCCAGCACAACGATGGCGAACAGCGCATACACCGCCCTGCGGTCGCTCTGTGCCGTTGTTTCCACGCGCGCCCCCTAGTTGAACACCTGCTGGGTTTTCTCTAACCCCGCGTCCACCAGTGAAAGCGCCGCCTGCGCACCACGATCAACCGCATAGGCAAAATCGTCGGAAGCATCCTTGCGCGGCCGCGACAGCACCCAGTCCACGACCGGCATCCGCCCTGGCGGGCGACCGATGCCCACGCGCACGCGTGCCCAATCTCGCGTTCCTAGCTTGTCGCAGATGGAGCGCAGGCCGTTGTGCCCCGCATGTCCTCCGCCGAACTTGACGCGCACGGTTCCCGGATCGATGTCGAGCTCGTCATGGATCACGATGAGTCGATCGGGCTCAACGCTATAGGCGTTCATGAGCTGTTTTACAGGCCCACCCGATGTATTCATAAAACTCTGTGGCTTCGCAAGCACGATGTCGTGATCACGCCAGACGCCTTTGGCCGTGAGCGACCCGCATTCCGTCTTCCAGTAGCGCGCACCCACTGCCTCGGCGATGACGTCCACCGCATCGAACCCGGCGTTATGCCGGGTGTGCTCGTATTCCTCGCCCGGATTTCCCAAACCTACGATCAAATACATAGTGCGCTACTCGAACAAACGTGCCACGGAACCGTTGGTATAGACATTGTTGATGGTCTGTGCGAACAGCGGGCCCACGGAGAGCACCTTTACCTTGCCCGTCTGGCGCTCGAGCGGCACGGGCACGGCGTTGGTCACCACCACCTCTTCGATGCACGAGTTCGCGATGCGGTCGTATGCCGGGCCGCTGAACAGGCCGTGCGTGGCGCAGGCGTACACCTCAGCGGCGCCTTTCGCCTTGAGCGTGTTAGCCGCCGCCACCAGCGAGCCGGCCGTGTCGATCATGTCGTCGTTGAGGATGCAGATCTTGTCGGTCACATCGCCGATAAGTGCCGTGATCTCGGCCTGGTTGTGCTTCGGGCGGTCCTTGTGCATGATGGCGATGTCGCAGTCGAGCATCGTCGAGAACTTCTTCGCGGCTTTCGCGCGACCTACGTCGGGAGACACCACGCACAGGCGCTCCTGCTCGAGCTGCTTGCTCTTGAAGTAGTCCACGAAGATGGGCATGGCCGTCATATGGTTCACCGGCAAATCGAAAAAACCTTGTATGGCGTCCTGGTGAAGGTCGATAGTGATCACGTTATCCACGCCGGCAGCCGCCAGAAGATCCGCCACGAGCTTGGCGGTAATCGGCTCGCGCGGGGCGGCCTTGCGGTCTTGACGCGCATAGCCATAGTGCGCAACGACCGCCGACACCGTACGGGCCGAGGCGCGCTTGGCCGCATCGGTCATGATGAGCAGCTCCATGAGCGCATCGTTTACGTCGTAGCCTGCGCCGCCGCACACCGACTGGATGAGGAACACGTCGGCGCCACGCACGCTCTCCTGATAGCGCGCGTATATCTCGCCGTTCGCGAACTTCTCGAGCTTGACATTGCCCAGCGCGACGTTGAGCTCCCGAGCGATCTCGTCGGCAAGTTCGGGATTCACCGAACCCGAGAATACCGCCATGCTCTTCTGCATCTCCGTCATGTGCATGCTCCTTCGTCCACCGCGGGCCGCCGCCGCGTCGACTGACTCCTCTTTCCAATGCGCCTATTGTATCCCCAGGCAGCGCGCTCGCGTAGAGGAAACCAGCGCTTTTACGCAGATTGACCGCAACGAGCGATAACCGACGCTCATTGTCGCCTTCCCTACGCTTGCTCCTGGCGTTCGCGCTTCTTGGCCGCCCAGCCTTCGATCGTGCGCTGCTCGGGGCGCGTGAGTCCCAGCGCATCGGCAGGCACGTCTTTCGTAATGCACGAACCCGCGCCGATGATACAGCCGGCGCCGATGTTTACCGGCGCAACCATCATGGTATCGCTTCCCACGAACGCGCCGTCGCCGATGGTGGTGGGCCACTTCTTCTTGCCGTCGTAGTTGCAGGTGATGGATCCCGCGCCGATGTTCACATCCTCGCCGATGGTCGTGTCGCCAATATAGCTGAGGTGCGGCACCTTCGACCCTTTGCCGACTGTCGACTTCTTGATCTCCACGTGCGTACCCGCCTTCGCCCCCTCGCATAGATGCGCCGCGGGGCGCAAGTAGGCCCGCGGCCCGCACGTGGCGCCATCGTCGATGCGCGCCTCGACGGCAACCGTCTCGTCCACCGTGCAGCCGCAACCCACCACGGTATCGGTCAGGCGCGAGTTCGGGCCGATCACGCTGTCCTCCCCCACGCGGGTTCTACCCATGAGAAACGTCTGCGGAAGCAGTTCGACATCCTGGCCGATGACCACGTCGGGACCGATCCACACCTGATCGGGATCGATCATGGTCACGCCCGCGGCCATGTGGGCGCGGTTGATACGCCGCTGCAGGTGTTTTCCGGCCTCAGCCAGCTGGATGCGCGAATTAACGCCAAGGCATTCGCTCGTGTCGTCGCAGGCGAGCGCCTGCACCGGCCGTCCGGCCGCGCGGCAGATCTCCAGCACGTCGGTGAGATAGAATTCGCCCTGGGCGTTGTCGTCGTCTACCTGCTGTAGCGCATCGAACAGCGCCCGTGCGTCGAAGCAGTAGAAGCCCGAGTTGCACTCCCGGATGGCCGCCTCCTCGGGCGATGCATCCTTCTGCTCGACGATACGCGCCACGGCACCGTCGCCGTCGCGCACGATACGCCCGTAACCGAACGGATCATCCAGCTCCATGGAGAGCACCACCGCAGCCGCTTGGGTGCGCTCGCGTTCCGCAATCAGCCGAGCGATGGTTTCGGCCGTGATGAGCGGGCAGTCGCCGGAAAGCACCACCAACGCGCCATCGAAGTCGCCAAGGGCTTCGGCGCACACCGCCACGGCGCCGGCCGTCCCGTTCTGCTCGTGCTGCACCACCGTTTGCGTATCGGCTTCCAGGAGCGGAACCACCTGCTCTCGGGCGTGGCCCACCACGGAAACCACCTGCTCGACGCCCGCCGCGCGCGCCGCGTCCACCACCCAGCGGACGAGCGGCTTGCCCAGCACCTCGTGAGCCACCTTCGGCTTCTTCGATTTCATGCGTGTTCCGGCCCCCGCGGCCAACACGATCGCTGCAGCTTCCACGGCGCTCCTCCTCTTCATCGATCCCTCTCGTCGATACTTTATCGCGGCATGTACCGCTCCGCAGGCGAGCAAGCATCCGACGTGCGGATTGCCCGGCACCTCTTCTACCGCCGCTTCCCATCGTCGCCCGACATGCCCGTCGCATCGTCGGCTTCGCGTTCGAGCGCGTCTTTCAGAAGTTCCGGCCGCTCGCGTCGCAGCACCTCTTCGACGCTCGCAAGCGGCGGCTCACCCGCGTGTTCCCGAAATTCTTCCTGCGCCTTGTCGGCCAGATCGTCTCTGCCCTCTTCCCTCAAAACGCGGACTACCTCGTCGCGCACGGCCTCGCGCACGTCTCCAATGGAGCCGCCGCCCAAAAGACCGCTTTCGCCCAGGTCCACGACGATCTCGAACACCCCGCCGCGCTTCTTCGCGGCCTCGATCTCACCGAGAACGGAAGGATCCTCGAGTTCGCGCAACAGCTCCTGCGTATCGCGCGCCGCCTCGCCGCCCGCCGTCTGGCGGGTCACATCATCGCTGCTGCCCGACAGGTAGGCCACACCCCGCTTCTGCGCAACTTTCGCCTGCGCCATGAGCAGCACGAATCCTAGCACACCCGCAAGCAGCGATGCCACCAAGATGCCCAGCTTGGCGGTGGAGACAAGCGCTTCGTCCGCAAACGCCAGATTCGCCACGAAGATGGACATCGTGAAGCCGACGCCACCCAATACCCCGGCGCCCAGCATGTGGAACCAGTTCACGTTCTCCGGCAGCGAGGCCACCTTCAGCTTCACCACGATAAAGCTCATCAGCATGATGCCCAGGGGCTTGCCTACCAGCAATCCCAGCAAGACGCCATAGAGCACAGGGCTGGCCAGCATGGCGCCCACATCGACGCCAGCGAAACTCACGTCGGCATTCGTCAGTGCAAACAGGGGCAGTATGCCGAAATACACCCACGGGTACAAACGGTGTTCGAGTCGTGTCGCGGGGGGCACCACCTGACGGGCGATGCGGCTGAGCGACCGAACGGTCTCGATGTATGCGCCCTGTGCGATGACGGGCGTCTCGGGCTCGTAGGTCTCGTGCGCCTCCCGCACCTTGGTGCCCGACCAATCGGTGAAGCTCTTCAAGTTCACGCGGGATCCCGACGGGATGACGAACGCCAGCAGCACGCCGGCGATGGTGGAATGCACGCCCGACATGAACACGCAGTACCACAGCACGAGTCCCACAGCCAGATACGGGATGAGGGAGTAGATATGGCTGCGATTCATGAGAACGAGCACCGCGAGCACGCCTGCTGCGCCAGCCAACCACAGAAGCGAGGGGCTGTGCCCGTAGAAAACCGCGATGACAAGGATGGCAATGATATCATCGGCCACGGCAAGCGTGCTGAGAAACACCCGAACGCCACTGGGCACGCGGTTGCCGAGCAACGCCAGAATACCGAGGGCGAAGGCGATGTCGGTGGCCGTGGGTACGCCCCAGCCCTGCACCGACTCCGGGCTGGACGCGTTGAAAGCAAGGTAGAAGGCAATGGGCACCAGCACGCCGCCGATAGCCGCCATGATGGGCAGAATGGCCTGTCGGATGTTCGTCAGCTCGCCCACCGTGAGCTCGTACTTCACCTCGAGGCCGACCAGCAGGAAGAACACGGCCATGAAGATGTCGTTGATGACGTGCGCGAGCGACATGCCGGCGAACGCCTCGCCGAAGAAGAACCCCGCTTCGGTGTGCCAGAACTCCAGAAACGCCTCGTACGCACCGGAATTGGCCACGATAAGCGCGATAACGGCCGCCGCCAGCATTGCGCCGGCCGCCTTCGTCGAAGAGTGGGTGAACTGGATGAGCTTGCGATACCTCGCCTGATGGCCCTGCACTTCGGATATGAAGATGCGCGGAGAGCCGTCGTGATCCTTGTCCGTCATGTCGTCCTCGTCTGCGCGCAGCGGCCTTTCAGCCGCCCGATCGGAATACGGCCCGCCGAGGGGCGATGCGCGCGACGCCCCGGCGGCCACCCGTCCATTATCCTTCATGAGCGCGGCATGTTCGCCGGTTCGTTACGCGTTTTTAAATCGAATTCACAACGCGTTGTAAAATGCCCCGCCAAAATATCAGGAATTGCGCTATCCTGTTGTCATCAGCTTGACGGAAGGAGTCAGCTTGGAGCGCACGAAGAGCATTCGCTGCTTTCTCTGCACGACCAGGCATCGGCTTCATCACGAGCTGTTTTTTTATTCGCCACGAGGTAAGAGGTGATCGCTATGAGCGTTACCGTCACCGGACGCAAAATGCCTGTAACCGATGCACTGCGTCAGTATGCCGACGAGAAGATCGGCAATTCCATGAAAGTTATGGACATCGACCCGTTGGTGGCCGAAGTCGTGCTGTTCGTCGAGAAGAACCCCGCAAACCCCCGCCCCGCCTGCTGCGAAGTGACGCTGCGCACGAAGGGCCACATCATCCGCGTGGAAGAATGCGAAGAAGACATGTACGCGGCCATCGACGTAGCCGCTGCCAAGGTGCTGCGTCAGCTGCGCAAGTACAAGACCCGCGTGATCGACCGCAAGCTGCGCGCTGAAGGCGAGACCATCCGCGCACCCGAAACGGCTGCCAGCGGCGAGTTGGACGTAGACGGCCTTATGGACGAGTTGGCCGGCGAGGAGATCGTGCGCGAAAAGGTGATGGAGTTCGAGCCGCTGACCCGCGACGAGGCGCTCATCAAGATCGACTTGCTAGGCCATGACTTCTTCGCCTACACCGATCGCGACACCGGTATGGTAAACGTGCTGTATCGCCGCGACGATGGCGGCTACGGCCTGCTCAAGCAGAAGGAGGACTAGCATCGTGGCAACCATCGACACCGTGAAGAACATCCTCGAGGAGAATCTCGACATCGATCCCGCAACCGTCGAGGACGACTCCACCTTCGATTCGCTCGGCATCGATTCGCTCGACATGGTCGAACTCATATGCGACCTCGAAGAGGCCTGCGAAGTCGACTTCGGCGAGCCCGAGGGCCTGCAAACCGTCGGCGACCTCGTGAAGTACATCGACTCGCTGTAAAATTCGGCAGCGGCTGCCGCGACGGCCGATCGAGCCTCGCGCGCCGAACGTAGCAGATCGAAAAAGCGGACCCGCTTCGGCGGGTCCGCTTGCATCTTGAGGCAGTCGTTCCAGGCTAGCCGATTCCGCTGCTACGAGCGACGAGAACGTCGAACAGCCGCAGCGCCGACAGTGCAGGCGGCGATCAGGATCACGCCTGCGGCGGCAAGCGCGAACACTGCGGTCGGATCGCTCGTCGCGAGCAGAGACCCTGCGGAATCCTTCCCGCCTGTGGCAGACGCGTTCGCTCCATCGCCGAGCGGATCATCTGCGGAGTTTTGCCCACGAGATCCCGTCTGGCCGTCGACTCCGCCGGTTCCTCCCCCATCGAGCGAACCTCCTTGACCCTCGCCGCCGTTCGAGCCGTCGTCGCCGGAACCTCCACCGTTCCCACCCGGGTCGGTCGTACCGCCCGATCCTTCGACGGCGTACGCGAGCGAGTACGTGGAGAACGCGTCCGTCTCGATCGTGATTGTGGCAGGATCGTCGTCCTTGTCTTCAAGCACGGCTGTTTCCAACGTGCCATCGGGGTTTTCGTGAACACGAACGACTGCGTACTTCGTAGGCGTTTGAGCATCCGCCGCCTCGCCGGGCGTCGCAATGGTCAATCGCAGAGGCGTGGAAAGCGTCGAGAGCGGCGTTTCGACGCCATCGACTTGCTTCGCCAGCGAAATGTCCAAATGCTGAACGAAGGTATACGAAGCAAGGCGAGCGATCTCAGCCAACAGGGACTGCTCATCGGAGGAGAGATCATGTGGTGCGACCTTGAGAGCAAACGTCACCGAGGAACCCCCGTCAAGAGCCGCCTGATCCTCATCGGTCAGCAACGAAGACAGTGCGCCGTCCGGATCGGCCAGCGCGACTTCGGGCACCTCCCCCGCATCCGCCTCCGGGTCCACGACGATGCTGCCGCTTGCGCGGCTGAAAAGCCATTGAGCGCTCTGCTCACGTTGCTCGAAGCCGATCTCGCGATCATCAAGGGCAAACCAGTCTGCATGGGCGTCGGGAGCAGGGCAGGTGACAAGCGCATCGCCGACGGCGAAGTTCGACGCGCGTATCATGGTGGGAACGCCGTTCCCCTTCGGTTGGAATGCGGGCACCACGAGCTCATGCGAGAGCTCGATGCGATCAATGCACGCCAAGAGAGCCGTCAGGCCCGCCCCCTCCTGAAAGCTCGCCCCGACCTGTGCGGTAGGAGCGAACGGGTCGTCGTCGACGGCCGACACAGCACCCCACAGGTTTTCAAGATTCAACCCGGAAAGCTGGACGTCCACCGCATCCTGCACGAGCGACGAGCTGCCGTCTTCAACAGTCTCTCCGGCCGCGAACAGGCTCAGCAGTCCAGCAACGTCCTGATTCCCATCGTTGAACATATATGCTGCGATGTTCGACAAGCGCACGGAGAGCGACTTCACTGTCGCCGAAGCGCCGCCCGAGGCGTCGCCCCCACCGTACAGGTTGCCAGCCATGCTTCCGCCTTCGATGGCAAGCGATGCCGAACCCGTCACATCGGCATGCGATCCCGCACCAGATGCGCTGCCGCCAACGTAGACGGCTTGGGCAACCCAGCTGCCCAGCTGCTTCTCGACCGGGCCCACCGAATCGTGAATCGAGATCGCGACAGAGCCCACGTCGGCGCTGCCCGCATTCGAAGCGCTGCCGCCGCCGATGGTGTAGCCGTACAGATTCGAGCACCCGTCGATGGTCACGTTCGCCGCACCTGCCACGTTCGCCGAGCCGCCGTCGGCGGTTCCTCCGCCGTACAGCATCATCATCTCTCCACCCACCACCGTTGTGTCGACGGATGCGGCATCCGCCGTGGCTGCAGCTCCGTCGGCATAGCCTCCGCTGTACACCTCGCGCACATCGGGATCGGTCAATACGATCTCGATGGCGCCGAGCACGTCGGCATGGGCGGCGCCGGATCCCGAAGCGAAAGCCCATCCGCCGCCGCGCAGCACGTAAGTCGGACCGGATCCCTCCATCTGCACGCTACCCACCTGTGCGCTCGCCGAGTATGCAGAGCTCGTACGCGCATAGCCGCCACCATATACGGAGCTTCCCCCTTGATGATTGAAATTCTCGCACGAAATACGTACCGCGCCTGCGACGTTCGCCGAGGCGTCGCCCTTCGACGCTTCGGCAGAGCCTCCGCCATACACCTTGCTTTTCGTGCCGGTGCCAGCCAGATCGATGGAAACGCTCCCGCCGATATCGGCCGCACGCGAGCCGTCGGAGAAACCGCCCCCGTACACGGTGCCCGTCGATGCGTTTGCGACAGAGATGCGAGCATTGCCGGAAACGGCTCCGTTATACCCGCCGCCGAAAATGGATATATTCGATACCGCTTCGACTGAAATGCTCGTATTCCCGTCGATATCCACGCCGTTGCCGCCACCGTAGACCTTCGATCCTGAAGCAAGAGGGGTTTCGTCCAGCTTTACCGTACCCGCGCCATCGAAGATATATGCCTTCCCATCGGCATCCGGCTTTACGACGATCGGCACGCCGTTGGCGTATACCGTCGACCCCGAGCGTTCGATAGAGGCCGCAGACGAAAGCCCGTCGCCTTGCACGAGCGCGAGCACCGCCAAGATCCCCTCTTTGAGCGGTTTCTCGTCCGTAGGCTCCGCATCCTCGCCATCGGCTTCGCCCGCATCGCTCTCCGCCGAAGAAGAACCGCTCGGATCGGGCGCGAACTCCTCGTGCGGGGATTCTGCGTCCAGGTGCTCCTTCGGATCGACCGTCCCAGCAGCGCCTTCAGGCGCACCGTCGGACCCGCCATCCGCCGCAGGATCGTCCGCTTCCGCACGGCCCGTTTCCGCATTCGCGCTCGCGGCCCACAACGACGAAGCGGGATCAGGCTTCGCGCTCTGGGCGAATGCCGGGGCGGAGCCGATGCCGCCCGTTGCCCAAACCAGGACGAGAGCCGTCCCGACGGCGACCAGTTTTCCTGCCATGTTCATACCGCTATACCTTTCAACAACGCGTTGAAACGCGTGTGGTGTTATTCCATTTTCAGCATAGCGCACTTTGCAATGAATATTCGATCAAGGTATGAAGCAGCCGAATCGTCAAATTGCGGGACACGCGCCTCGAAGAAGAGCAAAGCGCGTGAGAAAACACCGCGCTCGATCCAGCGGCAACGCATACGGCAAAGCGCAGGATTTCCCGGACCCGGCAAGGGCGCTCGATCGGTCCTGTTCTTCCGTCGCCCTCTTCACCACGCGCTCATGCTCGATAAGGGCATGCCCTTGTACCCGTTTCGAGGACAAACGTCGGTATTGTCTCATGAACGAGAACGAATGCACCGGGCCGTCCTTTGCTCTGCGCCGCGCCGCCACGAAGAATGGTGTCGACGGCGCGCACCCGCGCGCACGGCTCATCGGAGGGGAAGGAGCATCATGGATAGCGAGCGAAGCACTACCCGCACGGAAGGAACCGGCATATCGCGGCGCGCGTTTTTGGGCGGGAGTGCCGTCGCCTTCGGCACGATCATGCTTTCGGGGGCGCTCGGCACGGCGACAGGCTGCTCGACTGGCAGCGGCGCGGCAGGCGGCAGCGGCTCTTCGGGCGCGGAAAACGCATCTGCAACGGCGGCTTTCGAGCTCTACGACACCGAAATCCTCATCATCGGCGGCGGGCTTGCCGGATCGCACGCCGCCCTGCAGGCGCACAAGCAGGGCAAAGATGTGGCCGTCGTGGAGAAGGGACCCTTCCACTTTGGCGGCGCCTGCGGCTACAACTGGTGCAACTGGGTGAACTTCATCCAAACCGACACGCCCTGGGACCAGTCCGAGGACTTCGTCTTGAACGAACTCACGAACAAAAAGATCGCGAAAGCCACGCACGAGGCGTTCACCGTCGAGGAACGCAACCTGCTTCTGCGCTACGCGCAGGAGGGCAACAACCTGTTCGTGCGCGATGAGGACGGGACGTTTGCGCCCGGCCTCGATATGCCGGGCTATCCATTGTTCGGAACGTTCAACGGCTTTCCGCGCTACTTCACGGATTCGGTAGAGCGCACCGGCGCGCGCATCTTTGACCACACTATGATCACCGATGTGATCATAGAGGATGGGGCGTGCATCGGAGCCGTCGGATTGCACATCCCCACCGGCGTCGTACGCGTGTTCCGCGCGAAGGCCACAATATCCTGCACGGGAGCAAGCTCGTGGATATACGGCTGGAACACCGTCGCACCCACATCCATCAACTCGCCCGACAATACCGGCGACGTCGATGCCGCAGCCTACCGGCGCGGCGCGGCGCTGCAGGACTCGGAGTTCTTCCAGTTCGACCTCATCAGCATGTACCCCATGGGTCTTGCTGCCACGTTCGTGGGCGGCATCGGAGCCGACAATCTGTGCTGCGAGTATATCTGCGACGCCAACGACACCTATTTCTTCCGCGGCATGGACTACTCCACGCTTGACCGCATCACATTCACCCGCACCATTGCGAAGGCCATCCACGACGGGGGCGGATCGCCGAACGGGGGTGTATACGTCGATTTCTCGAACCCGGAAGCCTTCGCGGCCATGGGCGAAGTGTACCGCCGCAACGTCGAGCTGTGGCGGGAGGTCTTCGGCATCGACGTAGCCTCGACCAAACTGGAATGCGCCCTTGAAGCCTACGAGCACGGCGGAAATCCCCGTGTCGATGAGAACCTCATGGTCGAGGGCATGCCGGGTTTATTCTGCTCGCGAGGCGGAGGCGTGTACGGTGCCCAGGGCGGCTCGTCGGTGAACGTCGCTTATCGCGACGGCTCCTACGCGATGATGAAAGCCATCGAGTACGCCGAAGGCGAGGGGGCGAAACGCCCCGCATCCTTCGCATTCGATGCCATCGAGGAGGAGATCAACCGCCTGCACGAGCTGAGACTGCGCCAAGGCGGCGGTAAACGCCCGCAGGAAGTCACACGCATGATCCAAAAGGCGGCCTATCAAGCCTGCCAGCCCACGCGTGAAAACGAAGCGATGCAGCAGGCGGTCGATGAGCTTGCGCGCATCCGTTCTGAGGAACTGCCGAACATGACGCTCGGCGACGCCACGCTCACGTACAACACCGACTGGAAGGCGGCCATCGAAGCGTGCAACCTTCTCGACATCGCCGAAGCCAGCTCGCGTGCCGCGCTCATGCGCGAGGAAAGCCGCGGGCACAGCTATCGGCCCGAGTACCCCGAGGAGAATCCCGGGGCATGGACCTGCAATATCGTCGCCCGCAACGTTGACGGCGCCATGCAGCTGGAAACCGTGCCCGTCGTCGAGCTTGACTAGTCCGACGGATCGAGGCGTAAGGAGACATCATGAAAGTCACAGTACAGAAGTTCAACCCCTCGGTCGACGCGGAGCCATCGTTCTCCGAATACGATATCGAGCATTGGGAGCACATGACCCTGCTGGAGGCGCTCGTCCTCATCAACGATACCATCGAGCCCATCGCGTTCGACTACAGCTGCCGCGGGCGCGTCTGTGGGCGCTGCGCCATGACACTGAACGGCACGCCCTGTTTAGCCTGCGTCACCCTTGTGGACGAAGGCGGGAAGAACGAGGTCGGTCCCTTGACCGGATTCCCCGTCGTGCGCGATCTTATCGTCGACAAGACGAGGATCACCGACAAGGTGAGTAGAATCCTTGCACGTCAACGCGCCTTCGATCTTACGCTCGACGAGGTTAAGGCTCCGGTCGATCCCGACCTTTACAAGAAGCTCGAACCGCTCGAATACTGCGCGCGCTGCGGCGTATGCATGGCCGCCAGCCCGGTCGTCCAAATGAAGGGGACGAAGTCCTTCATCGGGCCGACTGGCATGATCGCCATCGCCAACCGCTTCTACGATCCCTACGATCAGGGCGACCGCGTGGTCGAAGCCGTGCAGAACGGCCTCTGGACCTGCACCGAATGCGGCATCTGCGACGAGGTCTGCAAAGCGCTCGAAATCGATCACCTTGCCACCTGGAAGGACCTACGCGCCGCCGCCGAGGCGGCCGGCTTGAAACCCGTCGACGCCTAGCGTCGCCGCCTGTTCCCGATACCGTCCGAAAGCGGCTGCCTCGAGGCATCGAGCTCGGGCGCCCCGCG
>JABLTR010059880.1_pt1 | contig 19572 bp, 21 predicted proteins | sample 7160071 | NCBI WGS metagenome assembly JABLTR01 (sample SAMN14651230, study PRJNA627086) | human gut metagenome | isolation source: feces | host: Homo sapiens | reverse complement strand
CGCGGGGGCCCTGGTAATACTGGGCGTACCGGCTGTCCCGGTTGGCCGGGGCCTTGGCCAGCTCCGCCTGGTTGCGGGTATAGCAGTCGTTGCGCATAGCAAATTGTTGATGGATCTGCATTGCTTACTCCTCCTTGTCACCCTTACTTTTCAGCACATCAATCGCTTTCAGCAGTGCTTTGGGTATGGGGATCCCCATCAAACCGGCATTTTCCAGCAAGGATACTACCTCATTTGCACAGAATCCGATCACGACTGCGTCCCGAATGTACGTTGTGCCAATCAGCACGTCCATTTGGTTTGCAACCAATACGATTAACAGCACTGCAAATTTCCGAAACAGACCTTTGAAGCCTACAGCACTGTCCAGGCCGCCGCCTGTCGATTTGGGCGAATTGTGGAATACAAGGGCAACTATGATGCCGGTGATATAATCCACGGCCATACAGATGATCAGCGCCAGCAGGGCGGCATTCCATCCGCCAAAAGCAGATGCAATTGCGCCGCCAATCACACCGATTGCGGTACAAATCATGTCTTTCACATTCATTTTTTTGTGCCTCCTATTTTATGTCATTTGTGTCAGGTTGTGCACTGCTTGCCGCCACCAGCAACAAGCAGTGCTGGGTACATGGCCGGGCTCATGTTGCCACATCCCACACATCCGGCAGCGTATCCGGCCCCCACACTGTATTATCGGTATTGCAGCGGTAGATCTGTCCGTCTGTCCAGATCATGTACTCCCCGTCCTGATAGGCGTCGTGCGCCCCGGTCGGTGCCACATAGGGCAGCCCCCATTTGGGGGATTTGGCGTGGTACGGCACCCACAATGCGCGATTGGTAGCCGGGTCCCAGTCCGGGTTGTCTGTGCTGTCGTGGGCCTGACAGCACTTGTACGGGTATCCATCCTGCACCCGCACATCCCCGGCAGCATAATCGCCGGGTGTCCAGGGCCTCAGCAGGGCGGCGTCGGCAATTACATCGTCGGGGGCAGCGGTCGGGGCCGCTGCAATGGCCTCCCGCTTGATCCGGCGCAGCGCTGCAGCCAAAGCATTAAAAGTACTATCCATTTGATAATCCTCCCTCTATGGCCGCCATCAGGGCGGCCAGTTTTTCTTCTGTGGTGGGTTCGGGTTGCGGCAGGTTTTCCGCAGCGGCGTTCAGCTCTTCGATCTCTTCTTGTGCCATATCTCTGATTATTCCGTCATCGTATACCTTCATTATTCCACCCCAACAATCCTTATTTTTGTACCTGCGCCAAATGCGCCCGCATCCACAGCGTCTCCAATGATATTTATAGTATTTATCCGGCCATTATCCGCAATAAGCCGTCCTGCCCGCCATGTCACATTACCCTCGACCGTATTGTCATTGCTCACAATATCATCGGTGGTATTAAATGCTGCTACAAAGCAATACACAATTTCTCCAAATGCCTCCATATAAATCATATACGGGCGGTCATATGTTGCGTCTGTCGGGATAATCATATTTTGTAATACAACGCCCTGATTGTACCCGTTAGTTTTTATACGGCCATTTGCGGCCGATTCCCGCACCGTGTAATCATGGTTGATATCTAGCAGTATTACACACCGCTTTAGGTTTAGTGGATTTGCCGCGCTGCCGATATTCACACTGCTAACAGATTCATCGAGCGTAATGGTGCGATCAACATTAGTTTCGATGTATTCGGGTAGCATAACCCAACCCGGATACCGCGTGTAATATACAAATGTATGCAGCCCAGCAGTCAGCGCTGCCGCCGCGATGGGTTGCGCGTCCATCCCCAGTATGGGGGCGGTTACGCCATTTACCGTCAGTGTCGGGTTTTCGGCGGTATTTTGGTGCACAAAATTAACCATCACCGGCGTACCGTCCGTAACCGACGCTGTGATAAATGTATCCAGTTTTGCCGCTGTCGCCGCCGGTGTGCTGCAGTACCCGTCCGGGATCATGGTAGATCCAGCTGCTACATTAGATATAGCCTGGTCCAGCGTTTTTTTGTTTACTGCGTCCCCGTTTTCCACGGGGTCCCCAACGTCTTTCAAACGGTTACCGTTAAAATCTACATTAATCCCTGAATCCGTTGTTAACGATGATGTTACATTGATTGCCTGTATATCTCCGCCATCGATGCCGTACTTTAATTTTAGCGCGTCGCCTACCGTCTTAGCATCCGCCGCTTTGCCGGATTGCGTAAGAGTATCATCAATATCCACGCTCCCGCCTCCGCCGTCCATCACGTCAAACGTTTTTTGGCCGCTTGCGTCTGTAATGGTAATACGGTGTCCGCCTGTGATATCGGTTACAGATACGGTTGGGGATACGCCGTCCTCCCCGTCCTCGCCTGCCGGTAAGGGGATCTCGACCGGCGGGATTACGGGCATGCTGTCGTCGCTTGGGACAAACGCAATATGCATTGACCCGGAAATCACCTGCGTAACAACCGGTGTGTAGTACCCGCCATCATTGCCGTTTTTACCGGCGGGCAAATCGATATCCACTGCGGGCACAGTCGGCATATCCGGCTTGCTAGGTGTTAGGGTTACGCGCATTTTACCGGCAGACGGCTGTGTTACGCTGATAGCATAATAGCCGCCATCCTCCCCGGCGGATCCGCTGCCGATTTTTGCGTCCACGTAGGATTTAGTGGCCGCATCGTTGTCCTGCACCGGTGTTTTAACGCCGGTCACGCGGACGGGGCCCCCAGAATCGTCTCCCAGTTTTACCGCCGGATCATTTTCATCCGAGTCATTCTGCACATTAATCTTACTGTATCCCTTGGTATCAAGTCTAAAAATAGATCTTGCGATTAACTCCGCCATGGATGCAGTGGTACCACCTACCGGGCCCGTCAAAATGCCGCCGGACAAGGGCAAATAATCATCATCCGGCGCAGACCCAATCAAAATCCAGGCAGTGGGCCCCCGGAAAAACAGATGAAATCCGGCGGTGATCTTGCCGGGCGCTACCAACTCCCCAGTCGGGTCCGCGATCGGACCCGTAAAACTGGCGCACTGCAGGGTCGGATTTGCGGCGGTGTTGGTTGCCGTAAATCGCACGCCCAAAATTGCGCCCTCCACAGACGTAAAATTTTGACTGGACAGTACGGCCACTTTGGCCGCAACTCCGGCGGACGTCCCGCATATGGCACTGCCGCAAATCGGCAGAGTCAGAGCGCCGCGTTGGCCATTGATGGATGTTACGCCAGCTGTGCCGGATCCGCCGGTTACATCGACGTTGCCGGACGAGTCCGGTTTTTGGCCATTGACGGACCGTACGGCTGATGCCAATGCTTCGGCGGCATTTGCTGCCTCTTCTGCGGCGTCTTCGGCTGCATTTTGGGCGTTATTGGCTGATACCTTGGCCCTGCTCGCTGCGGCCTGGGCATCCGCCACCGCTACATTAATCTCGGCCAATGTCTGATAATTATAATAGTCGTTTGACGGTACTGTACCCGCCGTCGGCGATTTTTCTACGCGCACAATAAAATTAAAAATCGCTATGGTCTTTGTGCCCGCCAGGATTACGGCATCCACCAATACATCCCCCGGACAGGTGGTTACCGCAGCGGCCAGCCGAATGGTGATGATGTTGGTATCGCCAGAGCCGATGATGTAGGCAGGATTTCCGTTTTCCAGTTCATCGTAAATTCCGCTGGTCCCGTCTGGCTTTTTAAATCGAATTACGGCGGTTACACCGTCACCAGACACAGGCGCCTCACTATTGATATTTGCGGCTTTTCCTCCATCGTACAAGCACACCTTTACTTCTCGGGTAAATGTGTCTCCTTGTTTGGCGTATACCACGGGGCGGGTAGCGGTGTGCTGCAGATCAATTTCAATCTGTGTTGTGATAGTCATAACATCACTCCTTTTTAGCAGCCTTTAGACGCTGATAAAACGTACTGTTGGCGTCGGTCAATTCGCGAACAATTCGCCGAATCGACTTTTGGACGGATCCGGCAGTGGTGGACACATAAATTTTGTTCTTCTCCGGGCGGTGCGGATAAACTCGCTGCTGCTTGATCTGGACCAAATGCTGCTGCTTTTTCCGGGGATCGATCAACAGCAGCACATCAAACATGGCCATTTTCAACTCATTCCAGGTTGCGGCGTCAAGCTGATACAAATCCACTACGTCCAATTCCCAGCTTCGCACCGGGCGCGCTGCAGCGTTTACCCGGTCTTGCGCGTCTGCCATTAGGCTTTGCGCGTCGGTATAGCGCTCGTCCACCCACACTTTGGATATGGTATCCTTGGTATAAGATAGATTTTCGACGTAGGGTTTCCCACCATTGATGGATCCGATTTGCAAACCGTCTTTGCCGATTGGATACAATCTGGTGTACAAATCCGTAGATTTGCCCTTAAAGTTAGACTCCCGCAGGTTGACGCTGTCTACCGCATAGGCGGTGCCCCGGCTGACGTTTTCCGGGATGATGATCTCCGCTGTCCGCGTATAGTTGTCAAATCGCACACGGCACCCAAATACATCCATCGCGTCCCGGATAATATCCAGCGGCGTCGGCCCGTCCATCTCCAGCGTCCGTTTTTTTGTCGCCCCGTCTCCGCCTGTTACTGTCCACCCGCCGGGACAGATGCTATGGATTATGGCGGCACAGGTTTTGCTGCCGCTGTTGTACCCGATGTACATTTCGGACTGCCACGCGGACAAATCCAATTGGCATCCAATCTCTGCTGTTTTACTTCCGGCATCTATTGTCTTCACGACATAAGTTTGGTTTTCCGTCGTTTCTATGATCCGCGTTTCTTCCGCGATGGCCAGATACGCCGGGTCGTCGACTTGCACAGTAAAATGCAGTTCGTCCCGGCCGTCTTCCATGCGCTCCACGTAGTAGTCGTCCGTCGCGATGATTGCGCCGTCCTCGAATTCCGGGACGCCTCCGGGCCAGGTAGCCGGATCGCTTCTGATTTTCAGCATGTGGTCACCTCACAAAAACGACGGGACGTAGGTAATTTCCATTACAGCCGCAATACGTCCCCCTTCTCCGCTGGCCGTTTCTTCCCACAGGCTGATTGTGTTCCGCCCGGGTAACAAAAATGGGAAGTCCGACCACACTAATGCTGTGGATATGGTTGTACCCCCCATGGCGTAGATTTTATTTATCCCGTCCAACGTTACGGGGGCCGTGGGCTCCTCTCCATAGCTCCAGGCCACGTTGTTAATCATCAGCCTAAATCCGTCTAATCCGCTGGCGTTGCCGATATACGGCAGGTATATCTTGCAATCTGTTATCGGATAATTGCTCTGGCAGACGATTACCGTGTCTTCGGTCGCTGATGTAGTCAGGCGGATTGTTTGCTGGGGCCAGTGCCGCACGACCTGGAATTTGTATTCCACCGTTGCAACGACCTCTCCCACAACTACAGGGGCGCTCTCCTCCAGCAAGACCGCCCGGTACAGGTATCCATCCCCGATATCAATCTCCACGGCGCCAGTGCTTACTAAGGCAGAAAAAGCAGATATGTTTGCGGCCCACTCTAAGGGCGTGTCGCCCCAAAAATCGATCGTACACGTAAACGACCGCGCGCCTCGGCGTTGCTGCAAAAGGTGCATGGTGTTGCGGCCGACGCCCTGGAAGATGCCGGTGTCGACATCGCAAGCCGCAATTTCGGGCCATGATTGCATTTTGGCGCGGAATTCGGCCAAATCCCTTCCGGCCACCGTGATTGGCGGGGGAGTACAGTTGTACATTTACATCACCTCGAACTCCATTTGCTCGCCCATGTACTGGGCTGTTCTTCGTGCCACCTCCCGACCGTCCAAGTACAGCGGGATCTCGATCCGCGCCTGGAGTCGGGCGGATCCATATATGGCCGGCGCTTGGATTGCGTCGGCATAATACGCGGGCACGGCCACTGTGGGACTGGTCGCAATTTGTGCAGACCGCAAAAAATCTTGCGATGCTTGCACCATCGCCCGATCCTGCTCCAGCACGGCATCCACGACAGCATCGGTGCCCATCTCGACGCCTTCCGCCATACCGGCGGGGTACCAGATGCCGACATCATCGCGTCCAACTTTGGACGGGGAGTTAATTTGTAACTCCCGCCGCGATGCATCCACGGCGGCCCGGGCCACATCGCGCGCGGCCGATGTTACCAGATATTCCCCGTCCCGGATGCCGTCGGCCGTGCCGGCAGAAAATTCATACCCGGTTTCTTGCCCAGATTCTCCGGCGTATTGCTTTAGCGCCGGAAGCTCCTGGTCAACGGCGTCTTGCGTCCCTGTGATCAACGCCTCGCCGGCATCTGCCCCCGTATCGCCCAATGTGTCGACCATAGGATCCAACGCATCCTTAGTCACCTGCACAGTATCTTCAGATATCCGCTCGGACTCTACCGGCAGTTCTCCGTACTCCTGGGCGTAACACGCTACCGCTACTTCTCCGCCTTCCGCGACAGAGTCCTGTAGTTCGTACATGGTGTCCGTACTGCCGCCCAGCCAGTCCTCCAGCACGGCGTTGTACTCCGGGCCCAGACTACGCACGTATGCCATAAATTCGCTGGACAGTTGATCGCCGTACTGTACCTGCAATTGGGATAGATTATCATTCCAGGATTTGTAGGCCTCAGTGCGTTGCTGCATGTTGGATATCAACGTCTCCAGGTCTGCCATGGATTTCTGGCTGATCGCGTCTGTATCGTTGATCACACGGTCCCGATACTCGTCGATCCGGTCTGCGGCCTGGTTTGCTGTAACTCCATTGGCCAGCAAAACTTCCGAAAAGGCATCAATGCTGATTCCGGCGTCGGCAAATGCTGTGCCGTATGTGGCCAACGTCGCGTGTATTCCGGCCAGTTCTGCCGCGTATTCCGCAGTTGCGTCTGTCTGCGCCTGTGTGGCCTCTGTTTGCGCTTGCGTGGTTTCTATTTGGGCCTGCTGGCTGTCTCCGGTGACTCCCAGTTGCTCCTGGTAATACGCATAGGCTGCTGTCGCTTCGTCCACGGCGGCCTGATTTTCTGCAATTTTTTCGTTGCTCTCCTCGATGGCGTCATTGTATACGTCCTGTTCCTTCTGATTGCTCTGCAGGGATTGCTCCAGGTCCCACTCTTCGGCAACCAATAGGTCCAGCTGTGCCTGGTACTCGGCAATTATCGCGCTGGCCTCTTTATAACTCAGGTTGGAGTCCTTTGTTACGTCGGTCATCTTTTCCATGATTTCTGTTTGCTTTTCGCGATTGCTACTCAGACGCCCTTCCAGGTCATCCGCGTCTTTTTGCAGCATATTTCTCTTTGCCTCGTTGGTGTACAGTTCGGCGGTTGCGTCCGCATAGGCCTCGATGGTGGCCTTGTACTGTTCGTACATAGCCTCTGCAATCGCTTGTTCCTTCAGCGCGTCGATATGCTCGTAAATTGCGTTTGTGCCGCCCTTCACCAAACCGGTTTGTTCGTCGATTGCTACGTTCAGCTCCGGCATTACCGCATTCAGCGCGTCGACGGTCATCCGGTACTCGGTTTGCGCTGCCTCCGTCTTCAGGCCCTGGGCTTCCAACTCCGCCAACCGGTCTGTGTAGTTCCGGGCTGCATCTGCCGCACCGGTCACACTGGTTACCGATGTATCGCACTCCGTCTTTGCGTCTGCGATCGTAGTACCCAATCCCGATACTGCTGTTGTCAGCTCATCCACGCTGGGCAGGCTGCTATCGATGTTGGACACAAAGGTGACCAATGCCGTACCCAACCCGATGACTGCGGATGCAATAAAGATTGCCGGGTTGGCAGCCAAGGAAATATTTAGGGCATCGATGGCCGCTTTGGCTTTTTGCGCCACCATCAAACCGCCGATTGCGATAGCCAGCGCACCGGATGCTGTTGCTACGCCTGTCAGCCCCGCAGTTAGCACAGGACAGTCGTTTATAATCTCGGTCCCCGTCTCTATCACATCGGTTAGCGCGCCCTTTACGGCGTCCAGGGCCGGCCGCAGTTGATCTCCGGCGGCAATGCCCAGATTGGTCAGGGAATTTTTAAACCGCGTGTCGATAAACTCGGAGGTGTTCGTCATGGTGTTGTAGGCGTCCCTGGTTGTGGATGTGGCGCCCTGCATCTCATCTTCCATTTGGCGGAGAACCAGATTAAAATCCTCCAACCCTTTTTTTACAATGGCGTTGGAGGCTTTGCCGGCTTCCTGAGACCCCCACAAGCCCATCAAGGCCTCAGCATTACCATCGACGGAGTCCGACAGGACGCCCAGCACATCAGCCAGGGACCAACCGTCCTGCATCAATTCGCCGAAAGATTTTCCGGTTTTCTCCTGCAGGACTTCTCCAACGGCGCTACCGCTGTCGCCTAGTTCCGTAAGCATGCTGGACAGATAGGTAGTTGCTTCTGCGGTATCAATGCCGACGCGGGTCAGTTCAACGTAGGCGGTGGATAGGTTTTCTAAGTTGACGCCATATGCCGAGCCGGTGGAGATCGCCCGGCCCATAGAACTGGCCAGCGCGTCTACGGTGGTTTTGCCTAGATTTTGGGTTTGGATCAGCACGTTGCTGATGCCCTCTACATAATCCGCCGACAACCCGTATGCGTTCAGGGATGTCGTCAGTACATCTGTCGCGTTGGACAAGCTTGTAAAGCCGGCCACGGACAGCTGATTCGCCTGGTTTACAAAGTTTGCCGCATCCGCCGTGTCCACGGATCCGGAAATGGCGGAATATACCGCCTCGGCCACGTCTGTCGCGGCCATCCCGGATGTAGCAGATAGATCCATAATGTCTTGCCGCATAGCATCCACGGATACCTTGGTTGTATCCATAATGGTCTGCGTCTGCGCAAACGCGGCATCAAATTTTGTGGATGCATTGACAGCCGCGACGCCTGCAGCAATCAATGCTGCAGCGATAGCGCCCGCCGCGACTGCGCAGTTTTTTAACGATTCGGCGGCTTCGTCCGCTTCTTGCTTCGCTTTTTCGGTCTCGTCGCCGAGCTTTTGCGCCCCACCTGCCGCATCCTGCATTTTATCCTCACAGTTTGCCAATTCTTGCTCCAGGCTGTTCATGGATGCTTGCGCTTCATCAAGTTGGATTTTTGCGCGGCTTACGGCTTCGGCTTGTGCGTTATACGCATCTGCCGCTTCCTGTGCTTCTGCGGACCCCTCTCCGTTGGCATCTACGGCTTTTTTTGCCGCGTCTGCCATAACCGTAAGTTCTTCGCGTGCTTGGTCATAGGCCTGATTTAATTGCCACAATTCTTCTCGCTGTGACGCAACCTGATCAGCTAGCAACCCCATTTGGGCTGCTAGATTTTCCTGGCTTACATCGCTTTTATCAAAGGCAGATGTTACTGCAGCTATTTCACTCGCAAGTTCTCTCGATTTTCTGGCGTTGTTTTCCAGTGCGCTGTTTAGGTCTTCTCCCTTTTCAGCCCCATCTGCAACACTATCCTCAAACTCTTCGAGGGCGTCAGACACGTCTACGACGTTTGTGCGCAGATCTGCAGCGGTCTCGGCCAAGCCAGAAACATTTTTACTTACATCAACGGCGGAGGAGGATGTTTTTTCAAGCGATTTACCGAGTTGGACAGCCTCCCGGCTTAAGCCCAGGGCGCTTTGCGCAGCCCGATCCAACTGCTGTTCAAAGTTTCCGCTATCGCCCTCGATGGTAATTACAACTCTTCCATCACTCTGTGTCGCCACGACGTTACTCCTCCTTCCGCGTCAATGCACGTTGCAGCATCCACTGGTTATAGTCTTCCAGCGTCATGGGCGCCTGCTGATTGGCCGGCCGGCCATTTTCATCCAGCTGGTAGATTCTCCTCATTTTTTGGTGGTGCTCGCGTGTTGCCTTGTCCTTGATTTTGCCTGGGTCCGTCACTCGGTACCGCACACGGTCCTCAAATGTATGGGTCACCAGTCCCTCCAGCAGCGCCATAAAGCGCCACCAGTGCATGGACGCCATGGACAAATCAATGCCGTAGGCCCTTTGGAACGCTGCAAGGATTGCCCCATCATCGGCTAAAAAACTGTACGGGACGCAACTGCTCCCGCTTTTATCTCCCGACAGCGTCTCCTCGCTGCGCCGGTAAAATGCATTCGCTGCATTCTGGGCTGCTGCAAAATCATCCGGTTTCGGTCCCGGGTACCATATATCCAAGACCACCTGCGGCGTCAGCGTGCCGTCCATAGCCGCCATGCTGTAGGCAATCCCGGCCCGGTAATCCGTCCGAATTGGATAGATCTCGCCGGACACCAGTACGGCGTCCGGCGGGTCCCACAAGCTGGCCCCCCTCAGCGGGAGGCCGCCAGGTTTTTTCTCTTGCCTTCTCCGTAGGCGGTAACTACCGCCTGGTACAGATTGATCAGCGCGTAGCTGTCTGCGTAGTCAGATCTTGATAAAATCTGCTCTGTGATATCACTTCGCAGGATCAAGTCAACCGCCGCTCGGTAATTGCTCTTCCGCGCGTCCAAATCCCCATGCGTATCCGCTTGGATCAGTTTGTCTGCCTCCAGGATCTTACGATCCATCTCGTCGGACGCAATCAGCGTAACGTTGATTGGGTCGGTATCAAAAAATTGGACCGGGATAGCCCGGTCCGCAAATGTAAAAATTTTAGCCATCGTGCACTACCTCCATTACGCCTCTTGCGCTGTGTACGTGTAAGTTTTGGGGATAGCGCAGCTCTGCAGCTCCACCTCGATATCGGCAGTAGCAGACGCAGCTCCGGCGCCGTCCTTTTTCACCAGGATGGTCACAATGCCTTGTTCGCCTTCTTTGGTCCCGCTGTGAAAATACACGTAGGCGCGCTGCACAGCGGATCCCTTCCCGTACTTGATTTCGGGGCTGCACACAAAATCCTGGAATCCGTCCCCGATCAGCCTCTGCCCAGTCACAGCAAAGGCTCGTTTGGTGGACGTTTTAATTGTGCTGTCTCCCTCGTAAATGTAGGATTTATCGTTGCTGGTGGGCGTCAGGGTTGCGCCCACATCCTCTACGTGGGGGCCGACGACTTCATAATTGTCTACCGTAGCGGATGCTCCATCCTCGGAGCAGTCAAGGGCCAGGACCATGTCGCGCCCTACATACTCGCCGGTTTCTTCCGCTGCAATGATTGCCTTCATATATTCGCTCAGTTTCATGATGCTTTTCCCTCCTGTAAATATGTCAGCCGTAGCTGCACTTGGTATCTCGCCGTCCCGTCGGGACTGACGATGTACGGGTACGCCGATGACGTAATGATCACGTCTCGGGCCTTTTTGCCGGGCCCAAGGGACGGGAGGTCCCGTCGCATCCTCCTGGCTTCCAGCCAGCTATCCAGGTCCTCAAATACGGCCATGTTGGCCTCTTGCCCCGCTAGGTCGTCCCCGTGGTACGTCCTTGTGGATAACGTAAATTGATACTGCCGGACGGTGCTACCGTCCAAATAATGCTGCAAAACCGGCTCACAGGGGATCGCGTCGATACTGCAGCGGTCCACCTCGCGCGGCAGGCAATTTAGCTCCAGCCGATCTCCCCGGAAGCCGGGGTACTCCTGGAAATAGTCTCGTAGTGCACCGATTACCGTCATTTGCTATCCCCTCCGACGTAGGCCGCCAGGCTCTTGCACAAGGCGTCCCGTTTGTCTGCAAGCATCCGTCTGTCCCATTTCGGTCCGCGCATCGGCGCACCGTGGTACGTCAAACTGGTGCCTGTGTATCGTTTCGGCCCCCGCGAGAAAAAGCCGACCAACTGGCCGCCCTGGAAGATGGGGATGTTGGGCCCCATAGCCCTGCCCTCGTATTGGTAGTGGGCATATGGCCCCGGATACGTCAGTGTGGATCCATCCTCCGCAATCACAACGCTGTTTTTCAGCGCACCTTGTGCGAAGGGCACATACGGATCACAAAATCTGGCAACTTCGGACGCCAAAAACCGCTGGGCCGCCCTGCTGGGGCCCAATCCCCGGTGTTTTAGGATTTTGTCGGCGTCGATATCCACCGTCACTTTTGCGCGAAAACTCACGATCCCACCACCTTTACATGTCGCAGAAATACGCCCTTGCGATTGTCGGTCACAGCTGATATTCGGAAATGCGTCGTGCCGGCCAGATCCCGCCGGCCCGACACGGATTCCACGGTGCCCAGGACCATATAGTCGCCGGGGCCGGGCATGATACCCGGCATGTTTTCCGCCGGGATGTGGATCACATAGTTGCTCCCAGGTGCCTCACCCCCGGTCCCCAGGTTGTCCCCGTCGGTTTTTTGCCAACTACAGCCGGGGATTACTGTACAGTGGTACGTATCCCCGGCTGTAGTCGTGTCACGGCGGACCAGAGTGATGGTTTTGTCGCAATCTAGCATCCGTACACCCCCCGATACAATAAGCCGGTATTGCCCAAATACAAGGCCGCAGCAGCATACAGCCGCTGCGCGTCGGATTGGCTACCCCGGGCGATGGTGATACTGTGGTCCCCATTTGTTTCGGATGATACCACGCCTTGCTCTGCCCTCTTATAGACATCGGCAAGCGCACAGGCGGCGTCCCGCACTTTGTCCATCATCGGCCCCTCGGGCAGGGCGTTAACCCGCCCGAAGGTGACCTGTTCTAAATAGGCGCCGGCTTGTCCGGAGTACCGGCGATACTCGGCCTCCGGCATTTCGCCGCCGTATGTCTCCCTGTAGTAGTGATAGGTTGCGTACTGCATAAGGATCTCCTTAGGATCCGATCAAGGTAATCGCTTTCGACACTGCGGAGGCGTCCACCGTCACGGTCTCCAGCACGGTCCGATATCCGGGTTTGGAGATCTTGGCGGTATAATCACCTGCCCGCAGGTTGAAAACGGCTTTGCCGGAAGCGTTGGTTTTAATCCGGGCGCCATTCACATCCACGGTTGCGCCAGAAATCGCAGCCGGTGTATCGTCGTCGTCAGATACTGTAAACGTCACCTCTTGGGTAGTAGCTGCAGTAGCAGGCTCCAGATACGCAAACGGGCATCCGGTGCGGTCGCCGTCCATGCGCGTTGCGGGATTGGGCAGGGCCCAGCCCATACGGAATACCACCCGGAGCGCAATCATGTCCTGCTGCGCCAGGTTGTAAATGATGGCCTTGGAGTCCGGATCCTGGATCACGCCCTGATCCAAGATTTTAACTGTAATGTCTTGGCGGATGGCGTACACAGCCTGCGAAAAATCACCCACAATCAGCTGCGCGACCGTGGGATCAAAGCCGCCGTTTTGCGGGAAATACATGGGCGCACCGTCCAGCGCGTACTGGGTAGCCCCCTGCATATCGGACTTAAAGATGGGGCGGCCGTCTGAATCCTTCAAGCCCCGCAACTTGGCCCGCATTCCCATAGAAGACAGTGCACCGGTGACCATGCGCCCGCTTGCTTCCACCTTGGCGATGACACCGCCGTCGCCCATGATCAGGTCGTAATAATTCGGGCTCGAGCCGGGTGCAACGTTGTTACCGGCTTGCCGGGCTGTAGTAATGATATCGGCCCGCCAACTCGCGGGACGATTGATACCAAAGATAGCAGCCGCGTCTACCCGATTCCCGATGGCCTCCATCACCCGGGGCTGTACCTCCGCCATGATGTCAAAGGATGCGTCAGCTACTACTGCCTCCGGGATGGGGACAATGACGGCCAGCTCCTCGGCTGTGAGATACACATTGTCCCACGCCTGCTGACTGGTCTGCTTAAACCCGGTGTCTCCGTTGACCCAATATGCCATGGGCAGCATATCCAGCACAGGCATGCGGGTCTGGCGGCTAGTCATGTTGGGCAGTTTCCGGGCCAGCTGCATAAATATGGACTGCTTGGGCGCGTCCTGCTGGATGGCGCCAATCAACTGCTCCTGGATCAGCGCCTCCGCCTGTTGTCTAGAAATCATATTGGACATGGTTTACTCCTTTCTTAGTTGGCGTTGCCGAAGAGGCTACGCAGCGCCTGGTTTGCGGCGTCTTTTGCGGTATTGGTCCCGCCGACGGAGCTCGCGTTTTGGTGGCTCATACCGGTGGCTTTACCGTGCTCGGATTGCTCAAACAAAAAGGCAGTGTCTTCCCCCTTGCGCAAGGCTTCCAACTGTTTCTCCAGGCCGATAATTTCTCCGCCGGCAAAGCTCAGTTTTTCGCGGTCCAGCAAGGCGATAACCGCTTTAGCATTTCGGGGTTTTGCAGCCTCTACGCCTTTTTCCAGGGCAAACGCAAATTGCTGTGACTCCAGCTGTTTTTGGGCAGCCGCAGCTTTTTCTTTCCAGCCGGGGTCATACCCTTCGAGTTTTTTGTTTGCGTCCGCCAATTGCCCAGTCAGGGTTGTTACTTGGCCCTGCAGGTGGTCGGCGTCCGACTTGGGGACGTATTCCCCGCCGGTGGCGTTAACCACCCGGTAGCCCTTTTCTTTTGCCGCAGCAGCCAGCTGATCGTAGGTCAGCGGCCCCCCGGCAAACAGATCTTTTAAAAAATCCATACCGATACCTCCGTTACAAAATAGGCACGAAAAAAGCGCCCTTTTCAGGCGCTTGAATCGTTGAAAATGAGTTAACCGCCGTTCAAATTTGACGGCGGTTAACTGTCTGTTGGCGCGAATAACTTCTTCGGCATAACATATGCTTCGCCATGAGAATTGTATGCGGCGACCATATCGCCGTTGGGGTATTCCGGCAGATCACAAATTTCATAGGTCTGCCCGGGTTCATATTCCGGATCCCAATCGCCAATGTACTTCGCTTTAATCTTCGTCAAGATAGATCCTCCCATCCGGCTGCACTTTGATTTTCATCTTTACTTTGCCGACTGTCGGCTCTTGATACCAGTGCAGCTCCACCTGGTGCAGTTCGCCGTATTCGTCTTCCACATATCCATAACCTTTCTCTTTAGTCCATTGTACTGCATCTCCTCCGTAATTGTCAAGCAGGCCTTGGATCTCATCGATTTCGCGATTTCTCCCTTTCCCCGCCATAACGTGGTTTTTGGGCTGTGTGATATGCGTCCCTTCTGCCAAATGTACAATCTCGCCGGTTTTGGGGTTGTAGACGTCGTAATTCTTGGCCTTCGCGCCTACGGACCGGGCCAAACGTTCCGCGATACTATACTGCTTGCCGATGGATCGGAATTGCCTCCGCCCAAAAGTCGGCGTCTGTTCCCGGGAAAATTGTTGCTTCAGCCTTGTCTGCCGCAGAAAATCATCTATCTGTTCACGCCATTGTCGGATTTTTGCGGCTGCCTCCGCCGTGTCCTGCCCAGCGGCTTCCATTGCCGCATACTCGCGTTGCCAACGGCGAATCTTCCGCTCACAGTGCCGCTGTAGCTGCGACGCTTCGTATTCGGTCAACTCGCGGCCGTTGTATGTGTAGCGCTTGGCGTTGTACTGATCGATTTGATCGGCGCTATATGCCCGGGGCGCCCCATCGAAATAAGGGTGATAACTGTGGCGGCAGTTCCAGCCGCCCAGCCCGGCACCGGTACCATAACCGGTAGCCGCCCGGAAATCCGGGTACTCGGATGATTGGCCGGACCGGCTAAAGACTTGCCCTTGCCACAACGCGTGGGACGGCCGTGCGCCGGCATGCGCCGTGGTTTCTACCAGATCGCAGCCTACTTCTTCGGCTAGATCCCATTGCAGCTGTAGGGCGGTCTGGTTTACGCCGGTGACGACTGCACGACGGACGGCTACCTCCAGGCTGTCAGTTCGGCTACTGGAGTATCGGACGGATTGCACGCCGCTTTTGGATAGATCCTTAACCGCGTTGCGTATAGCCGCGCCGTAATCAATACCGCCGCTCTGGATTTCCATCCAGGCACGGTCTAGGGCGCGCTCAAACTGCCCAGACGCTGTTTTAGCTGTAGTCCGGGTTATGTTCCTCATGGTGCCCCGTGTGGCCCTGTAACCTGCGTTCAGCACATCTCGCAGTCGTTTGCTGCTTTGGATGTCAGGCGGGTCCAGACCACCGACTACGTACTCGGCGGAGTCACTGCGCAGTGCTTTCGTGCCGGCGTCCTGCATCATCTGGCGCAACTCATGGTCAGATTTGCCGGTAATTCCGGACAGGACGCTTACTATCTCTTCCTGCGTCCGCCCGGCCTCCTGCAGCGCCCTCTTTTGGTGCTCCACTGATGGAATCCAGTAATCGTACGCAGCCAATCGCCGCGCCATATCCTCCAAGATACGCAATTCTGCGTCTCGGTACAAGTCCAAAACTGCCTCCGGCAAGTCCCGCAGATATTCCGGATCCAGCATCAGATATCACCGCCAAATCCCAATTCTGGGCCGCTATCCAGCTCTGCAGCCATAGCTTGCGCCGTGTCCTTGTCCTCTCCGTACCACCGCATCCGATACTCCCATTTGGTCATTAATCCGTCTCGGACGTCCTGTCGATCTGTCGCGCGCCTTGCGTCGCTATCCTCAATAATGCTATCGTCGAAATTTACGGTTACTTCCGGGGCGCTTAGCCCCAAAAGACCGGCCACGGCGGTATACAGACCGATTAAAGCGTCCCGCAAAAGCAACTCGTGCTTTTTCAGGCTTTGGAACAGATCTGATTTTTCACTGACGACCTCAGTCGCCGTTTTTACCTGTCCATCCTGAAAATTATACCGGTCTTTGCCCATGCCGCATTTAAAAGACAGCAAGTTTAAAGCGGTCTGAATGCCCGCGTCGTGGGCTTGGTAGCGGATCTCCATATTATGCTCCTGGATCTTGTTGTCCTGGCCGTCTGCAGATGGTACCGCGAAAAACTCTGTGTCGTTATCATCAAAAATCGGGGTAACCGTCCCATCCTTTTCCATTTCGATGCGGGCCATAGTGACTGGTATCGTGATCCGCTTGCGTCCTAGCTGAAACTCATTGCAATATGAATCATACACAAGGTCCAGCCCCTCCAATTGGGGTATGGCATTGGCATACACCGAGACGCCCATAGGGCAATCCGGGTCCAGGTTGTTTACGATATTCGGCCGAATGATCTGAAACAGCGGCGTCTCGGAAGCTGTTGAAACCCTCTCTGCCAGGTCCTGTGGGAGGTCTATTTCGGTCAGCGCCTCGCCGTCCCGTCGGAACACATGATTTTCGATCACATAATGGCCACTATCCAGCATGTGGAGGTTGAGATACACGTGCCTTTCTTTGCCAACGATCGTTTCACTGGCAAAGGCGCATTGCTTGATCTCCAAGTTGTCCCATGTCAGGGGGTAGATCATATCCGATCGGATGTAATCGATCTTGATCTCCCCGTCGGCGGCTTTACGCTCAACGAAGGCGCCCGTGCCCAGGGCAAACGCCATTTCCAGCAGCTGGTTACCGCGCACCCGAAATTTGTTGGCGTTTAGTACCTCCCAGACCCGCTTATCTGTGGACTTCTTTCCGCACATGATCTCTACTTTTTCATTCAGCGCCAGATTGGCCCAATCTTCCGCGACGGTTTTAGCCATGGCCAGTGACCGGCGGGACCGGCGGAGCCTGGTCCGGCCGTTATACTGTCGATAGTCGTGGAATTCCGGTACCCGTCCCCGATACCATTTTCGCCATAAATCAACGGCGCTGTAGAAATCATCCGGGACACAAGCATATCCTCTTGATTTCAAATATTGCACGATCGCATTCACGCTTTCACCCCCCGAAGCCCCAAATACAGGATATCGCTTTGTACAGCCTCCGTGGAATATTCCATGCTATCCAGGCTGTCGATGTTGGTACTTCCGTCGTCCAAACGCGTATCCTTTGTGGGATCTTTGCTATCATACACGGCCTGGCACATAGCCCGTATGGTGGCCGTGCACCCAGCACAAATCAAAAAGCGATCTTGTGCGATAAGGCTGTTGTAAAACATGATCCGATCGTTGATAGGACCCTTAATTGCGTTACGTACGTCGATGCCAAGGCCGGATCTAGCAGCTGCAATTCGCAAGCCTTGGATCAGCGTCTGTTCCGCGCTGTCGCAATAGGCGCTGTAAACCCGATAGCGCTTTTTTGCCCTGCGCACAAAATCCACAAACGCAGCGTCCAATTCGGCAGGAGATAGGATGCCGTCCTGTTTGTTGTTGTGGTAATACTCGTCCAAAATCACCACGGTTTGCATGCCCGGGGTAAAGCCGGTCAGGGTAAAAGCGTGCGCGGAGCCGGTCCCGCCGAAATCCACGCCGATCACGGCATACTGGATTGGAGGCGGCGCGTCTACCGTGTACCTGCCGGGGTCGTCCGCAAATTGCGGATAAACTAACCCATCTGTCAGGGCCCACTCGCCTAGGATAAAACGCCGATAAAATACGCCGGTAAACATCCGCTCATAAAATGCGCATTTTTGTGGAGAAAGTGTCAGATTGTCGGACATCCGGAAATGCAGGTGATAGATATGCTTTTCCGCCGCCTTATCGATCAGTTCGGTCTTGACATAGTGCGCCGGGCTTTCCGGGTTGCAATTTAGCCAGATTTTTGCGCCATCTACGCTGCACCGGCCAATCATCTGCTCCACAAAGGACTGCGGGAACAAGGCAACCTCATCGGCCAAAGCGCCGGCGGCTGTCAGGCCCTGTAGCCTGTCCTGGCTCCGCTCATTGTGTGCATCATAGAGATAATACGTGTTATTGCCGATCTCCAGCCTGGCCTCATCCCCGGAGCTGACGTAGGTATACGGGACCCCCCAGGCCCGGAGGATTTCCAGCGCCGGACCGATGACGTTGCGCTTGAGCGCCCCGACGGTTTTACCGGCTAGGATAAATGTCTCCCCATCAAACGTGGCTAGGCTCCAACGGAGGAACCCGCAGATCATAGCAACAGTCTTGCCAGATCGAATGGCGCCGTCCGCGATTACCATGTCGCAGCCTCTGTGCGGACTGCCGACCATGTACCAGTACATGAGCCTGAGCTGCTTTTGGGAAAACGGCTTGAACGAAAACCCCTTAATCTTCTTCGGCATATAGGGCCTCCAGTCTTTCTTTCGTCGGCTGTGTCGCTTGTACGAAACTGTCAAGCGCGTCTTGGTCAGCGGAGGTAGATTCCGCCTTGACACTGTAACCGTGCTTGGACATCCACAACGCAGCCAGTTGCGGCGGGATCATCTGCAGTTCAAATTTTTTGCGCGCATCGACTTCACATTCTTCCTTCATGCGCGTAACAATGTCAACGTACCGCTCATCGCTTGCATAATTCTTGTAAAATGCCGCCCGAGAAATCCCTGCAAATACACAAAATCCTTCAATTGTGTAGGTGATGCTTCGCCGCAATTCTTTGCTTACAAATTCGCTGTTTTTTGCACTAAAATCGTGTGTAAGGACCATTTGGTTATCGCATTGTGCCTTAAATGCCTCCCACAAATCAGACATCTGCTTGGCAGATTTAATCTTACGGGGACCGCCCACGGCAACCACCACCTTTCTTTTCTGTAAAGAAAAACCCCACCGGAAGCCCGGCAGGGTGAAACGGAGGATCCATTGCTCCGATGGTCCTATGGTACCATGCAAGGATACTGACATTCAATGCCATTTACTGCCAATCACTGCCATTTACTGCCACATTTTCGGCGCAGTGGGCATTTATATGCTGCAGCGCCCTGCATTGCGCAAACGTGGCACCAGGCACACCGCTTTGGGCATCCGACGGTCAGGCGCCCGTAGGCTGTATCCTCGGTCAGACTTGG